>Ga0105240_10015484_pt1 | contig 10367 bp, 8 predicted proteins | sample KBSC54metaG_FD_80426 | JGI IMG/M metagenome (GOLD analysis project Ga0105240, IMG submission 80426) | Corn rhizosphere microbial communities from Kellogg Biological Station, Michigan, USA - KBS C5-4 metaG | ecosystem: Host-associated > Plants > Roots > Rhizosphere > Soil | place: Michigan, USA... | reverse complement strand
CCCGCTCTATCCGCGCGAGACCCAGGGGGGAGCGGTCCGATGATCGGTTCATGGGAACACCTTTGATTTTTGATCAAAGATTTATAATCAATGGATGGCCAGGGCGCAAGGGAGGGGGCCCGCGCAGGCGGCGGCGCGGCCGAGGTGCGGGGCGAGCCGGCGGGCACGAGGTCAGCGCCGCACGGGCCCGGGCGGGGCCCCAGCGGCATGCGGCGGCGCGGTCTGGGCGCCGGCGGCCCGCGCTCAACCTGGAACGGGTTTTGCTGTTGGAGAGTGGGGCGTGTGGGGAAGACTGCGATGGCTACGACTTCAGCAGAACAAACATCGGCGCTCACGGCAGCGGAGCAGGAGCCCGAAACAGCACTTGACCTGGTGCGGCGCCTGTTGGAAGAGCTTTCGCTCCTGTTTCGGCAGGAGGTGCGGCTGGCGACTGCCGAGGTCTCGCACCGGCTCACGACGTTGGTTACAGGGGTAACCTCCGTTGCGGCCGCTGCGGCGGTGTTGTTTTGCGGCTTGCTCGTGTTGTTGGCGGCCGCCGTGCTGGCACTCGCTTTGGCCATGCCACCGTGGCTGGCGGCACTCGTAGTGGGAGTCCTCTGCATCATTGTTGGCTTTGCACTGTTGAGTCTCGGGCGCGCCAAGTTCCGCGCCACCGATCTCAAGCCCGAGCGTACGGTCGAATCGCTCAGTAAGGACAAGGATGTGTTGGCTCGGAGGACGACGTGAATATCGGCACAGGCGAGCAGAGCGGGTCGAGCGGCTCGGATCTCGCGGCCATTCACCGGATCGAGCTCGAGATAGAGGCAACTCGCGCAGAGCTCAATCGGACCCTCGAAGCCCTGCAGGCGAGGCTATCGCCCAGACGGCGGCTACAGGCGGCGCTCAGGAATGCGCGCGTGCGGAGCAGTCAAATCGCAGATCGGAGCGGCGATCTCGTTCGCGACGCCACAGGAGTGGTCAGACGCGAGCCACTCCCGTTTGTCATTGCTGCGGTTGGAGTAGTGGCAATCTTTGCCGCCCGCACCGCCATGAAGCGCGGATATCTGCGCCGGTGAGAGAGTCAACTCAACGCTGAGCGGCGGCTTGACTGAGCACGTTGCCTGGCTGATCTTAGCCGGATGGCTCGCGTTAACCGGAAAACCTTTGCGACGCTCCTTCGGCCGTTGAGCCGGGCAGGCTCGCGGGCGCCAAGCGGAGTAGACAACCCGGCGCTGGAGGCGATCTGGCAAGTAGTGGGCTCCATTCCGCGCGGCCGAGTATCTACCTATGGCGCGGTTGCGCGAGCGGCCGGCTTGCCCGGTCGCGCGCGACAGGCAGGGTACGCGCTGCGCGTAGCGCCGCAAGAGTTGCATCTGCCTTGGTATCGAGTGCTCGGTGCCGGGGGCCGCATTGCCTTTCCCAAGTCGTCCCGGCCCTACAAGGAGCAAACGCGGCTGCTCCGCTCTGAGGGCGTAACCGTAAAGGACGGCCGCGTGGCGGCCGACGCGCTCACTGACCTGGAGGAGCTCTAGCCGGTTCCGCTCCAACGGAACCACAGTCCGGCCATGGGATTTCTTTCTCATGAGCACCGAGGAGCTACCATGACGAAGCTTGGACAAACAGCGGTTTGCCTTGCCGCCGCCTTGGCCCTTACTGTCGGACTCGATGAGGCGGCGCGCGCAGATGACAGCGCAGCAAAGCAGACCACGACGGCGCCCCCTCCTGACTTGTCAGCCCGCAAGCGTGTTGGCAAGGCCTCTTTTTACGCAAAGCGGTTTTTCGGCAAGACCATGGCCAACGGCCAGCCGATGGATCCCCAGGGTGACAACGCGGCCAGCCGGACTCTGCCGCTAGGCACTACCGCGAAGGTCACCAATGTCGAAACGGGCAGGACCGCAGTGGTCAGCATTCAGGACCGCGGACCGTATGTCGATGGACGGTTGGTTGATCTCTCCCCCGGCACGGCGGACAAGATCGGTTTGACACCGCGCAAAGGTGTAACCAAAGTTGTGGTCGCGCCGATCGCGGTACCTCTACCGGACGGGCGCGTCAAGACCGGCGCGGCCGCTCACGAGCCGGTGGATAAGCCCGACAAAGTGCCGGTACACGATACGCAAGCCGCCCACGACGAGACGCCGCAGACTCCCGCGCGTCGCAAGCACGGCGAGACCGAGTTGGCCGCGGCGGAGGGCCGGGGCAAGCAAGATCGGTAGTTCCCGTGGCTCAGGTGGACGTGTCCGGTGTCAGGCCGCCCCCCCTTTGCCACTGGCGGGTCCTCCTTTGACGAAAAACAACAGCGGCAGCATGAACAGGAAGATCACCGCGAACGCCGCGAAGGCATCGAGATAGCTCAGGAGCATGGCCTGGGTCGTGCCGAGCTGGTAGGACTGGGCAAGCACGACCGCGCTGTCCGGGGAGGCATGCGTGAGTTGGGCCGCGTGTCCTGCCAACTGCGTGTAGGCAGGATTGAAGCTCTGCAGGTGCTCGACGATCCGGCTCTGATGGAACTGCTGCCGCCGCTCGATCAGTGTCGAGGCGAACGATATTCCGATACTGCCACCGAAGTTGCGCGCGAGATTGATGAGGGCCGAAGCGTAGTTGGAGCGATCCTTGGGGATGTCCCGGAACGCCAGCGCGTTGACCGGGAGAAACAGCATGGCCAGCCCGATTGCCTGTATGACCCTGCCGAGCACCAGCGTGCCGAACGAGACCTGGAGGTACCAGTTCGTCATGTACCAGAAAGCGCCCGAGCAGGTCAGCACACCCGCCGCGATGACCCAGCGGACATCGATCTTGTCGACAATCCTCCCGACGATCGGAAACAGCAGGATGAGCAGGAAGCCCCCCGGGGCAATGATCTCTCCGGCTTCGGTGGCGCGATAGCCCATGAGTCCTTGCGCGTAGGCGGGGAGGAGGTAAGTGCTGCCCAGGACTATGAACCCGAATGTCAGCATCATGACAAATGACAAGGCGAACTCGCGCCGCCCCAGCAACCGCAAGTCGACCATGGGATTGTCCTGCTGCAACTCCCACCAGACCAACAGGACCAGCGAGATGCCTGAGATCAGGGTCAGCGCGGTGATCATCGGATCAGCGAACCAGTCGTCTTCCTGCCCGCGGTCGAGCACCACCTGCAGACAGCCCAGGCTCAGGGCTACGAACGCAAAGCCCAACCCATCGACCTTGCCATGTGCCGCGCGCTGGTCGGCTCCCTCGTTGGGTGTATGCACCAGGTAGCCGATCAGAAACAACAGGGCCGCGCCCACCGGAACGTTGATGAGAAATACCCAGCGCCATTCATAGTTGTCCGTGATCCAACCACCCAGGGAAGGGCCAATGGCTGGTGCGACCACGGCCGCGATGGCGTAGACGGCAGTTGCCATGGTGCGCTTCTCCGGAGGAAAGGCGTCGTTGAGTATGGCTTGTCCGGTAGGTTGCAAGCCGCCTCCCGCCGCGCCCTGGATGGCACGTAGAACCACCAGAACTGCCAGGCTCGGCGCCAGTCCGCACAGGAGTGAAGTGACTGTGAAGCCTGCAATGCAAGTCAGGAAGAAGCGCTTACGGCCAAAGCGTGCCGCGAGCCAACCGGAGATTGGCATCACGATGGCATTGGTGACCAGATAGCTGGTGAGCGTCCAGGTGGACTCATCTCGACTGGCCGACAGGTCTCCGGCGATATGGGGAAGCGCGACATTGGCCACCGAAATATCCAGGATCTCCATGAAGGCGGCGACAGCGACCACCGGTGCGACCAGCCATGGATGGATGTCCTGGCGGCCACCACGCGCTGCCGCCATGGCGGTGGCGTTCATGGGTTGCGACCCGGAACTTGTCCGGCGGTAGTTCGTCTCGCGTCCTCGGCCTGCGATTCGAGAGCGTCGCCGGAGCTTGCAAGTCTGCGCCGCTCGCCACCCTCCAATGTGCTTTTTGCGACCTCCGCTGTCCGTCCGAGGTTGTCGTCCAGAATGCGGCTGATCTCTCTCTCCACTCCCGCATCCTGCGCGGCGTACACATCCGTGCGCATGAGCGCGGGCCAGACTGGCTGCTTGGCGAGTGACGCCCCGTTGAGATCGTGCACATCGATGTTGACGTTCGTGGACAGGCCAAGATACAGCGGGTGATCGCGCAGCTCGTCAAGGTCGAGTCCGATCCGTACCGGCAGTCGCTGTACGATCTTGATCCAATTGCCGGTCGCGTTCTCCGGTGGCAAGACCGCCAAGGCGGCGCCGGTGCCGGCCGTGAGTCCCAGTACCCGGCCGTGGTATTTGAAATGCGACCCATAGACATCGGCCTCGACTTCCACGGGCTGGCCGATGCGAATCTTTTCGAGTTGGGTCTCTTTGTAGTTGGCGTCGATCCAGACACTGTCGAGTGGAGTGATGGCAATCATCTCCGTCGCCGGATTGACTTGCTGGCCAAGCTGCACGGAGCGCTTGACCACGTAACCTGACACCGGCGCCAGCACTCGAGTGCGATTGCTGGCCAGCCACGCGGAGCGAAGGTTGGCTTCGGCCTGTTTGACCCGTGGATGGCTCTCCGGCTGCGTGCCTTCGACAGCCGCTTGTGTGGCGGCGAGGGCGGCCCGCGCCTGTTTGACGCCCGCCTCGGCATTGCGTGCGTTTTCCTCGTCGCGTTCCAGGTCTTCCTGCGACACGCCATGTGCTTTGATGAGCCCGCGGTCGCGTGCCAGGTTTTGTTGCGCGAGCTTGAATTGTGCCTCTTGGGCTGTGAGCGCAGCGTCGTCCCGACGCTCTTGCGCGAACAGTTGGGCAACGTCACGCACCGTTTGGGCCAGATTCGCCTTGGCTTGCGCCAGGGAGATATCGGTGTCGTGAGGATCCAGGCGCACCAGGAGCTGCCCGCGCTGGACGGGTTGGGTCTGGTCGGTTGTGATCGCGATGACTGTACCGCTGACTTGCGGGGCCAGACGGATCATGTCGCCATTGACGTAGGCATCCTTCGTCTTCACGTGATAGCGGCCGACCGTGAAGTGATAGATGACGACCACGATGCCGGCGACGAGCACCACGGCGCCCAGGACCCAGAGGAGCTTGTACGATCGCTTATGATGACCCTGGCCGGATTTTTCGTCCGCTTGCTGATCTTTCGGGTCGATCTGATCCGGCTGGCCTTTCTGATCCGGGCTATCCTGTCGCCGCTCCGATCCTTCGCTCTCAGCCATTACTGTCCCTCCGTCGAGTTTGTCCGGGCCGCCGGCAGAGTGGCCGGGTCGGCGCCATTCCACCAACCGCCACCCAAGGCCCGGAACAATTCCGCCACGTCAGCGAAGCGTTGCGCGTCCGCCTGCACCTGCCCCAACACCGCATTCTGGAATTGCTGCTCGGCAGTGAGCACGATCAGCTCGCTCACCCGGCCGCGCTCGAACTGCGTGCGGGCGAGGTCGCGATTTGCCTGCGCTGCGTTCAATGCGATGGTATGAGCCGAATAGTCATCCGCGTCGTGTTGGAGAGCCTGCAGGGCGTTAGCCACTTCGACGAACGCTTCGATGACAGTACTGCGGTACTGCGCGTCAGCTTGCAGGAAGCGCTCCCTGGCTTCCTTTTCCCGGGCGCGCAGGGTACCCCCTTCGAAGAGCGGGGCGGTCAGGTTCACTCCCGCGGACCAGATCTGGCCGGGTTTGCTGAACAGGTCAGTCGTCTGGATCGACTGTTGCGCGTATTGCGCGGATAAGCTTATAGAGGGTAGGCGGGTCGCCTCCGCGACACCAATGGCGGCGCTGGCCTGATGCAACAGGTCTTCCGCTTCGAGGATATCGGGCCGCTGCCGTACGAGGTTCGACGGCAGGGAGACCGGCAGCTGCCTTGGGAGTGTGAAATCACGCAGCGCGAGCGCTGGGATCGAGTCCGGTTGGGGTGGCTTGCCGGTCAGCCGGCAAAGGGTGTTGCGGTACACGTCGAGTTGCTTTTCCAGCGCCGGTAGGCCGGCACGGGTGTTTTCCAGTTGTGTCTGCGCCTGCAGCGTTTCGCTGCGCACGACCTTGCCGGAGTTCTCCAGCAGCTGGGTGAGATCGTATTGCGCCTGCAAGTCCTCTACGAGCTTGCGGGTTACCTGGACTTGCTCGAACGTGGCCGCGTAGCTGAAGGCTGTGATGACGACCTGGTCGATCAATGTGACGTAGACATTCAGGGCCTGTCGTTGCACGCCGGAGGTTTGCGCAGCCTGGGCTTCTATGGTCCGGCGCAGCCGTCCAAACACGTCGAGATCGTAGGCAAGCGATGGGCCGAGCGAAAACTGGTTGGCAGTGACCTGCAACGCCTGGGGCGGCTCGTACAGGAGGCTGCCGTTTACCTTGCCCCGTTGCGCCCTTGCATCCAACTCCATATGAGGCAGCGCGGCTCCTGCGACCGCCCGTAGCTCGAATTGTGCGGCATTCAGGTTGTGTCTGGCCGCCTCGAGGTCAGGATTGGCTTGGAGCGCATCCTGCACCAGGCGGTTGAGCGCTTCCGACTTGAACAATGAGTACCAATCAGCCGCGATCTCGCCGCCGTACACGGTATGTTGATCGCCGACCGCCGGGGGTGGTGCCGCATACGCTGCAGAAGGCGGGGCGGGACGCTTGAAATTGGGACCCACGGCACACCCACAAACGCCGCACGCGCATACGACAGCAGCGCTGGCCAGCAGTATGCGCCTGAGCTCCTTCATGCTGAGGCAGCGCAGCAAAGAGAGTACCTGCCTGGGCGGGGCAGTGAATCAAACCCGCAGCTGCCGCTCGCGGAAATAACGCTCCAGAGCGGCTACGGAGGGTTGTGGATCCGCCAGCGCCACATACATGTCCGGGCGGATGAGATAGGCGGCGTCGCACCCCAAACCCGCTTTCTCGTGCTCGGGACCCCAATCGAAGCGGTGGAAGGGTAAGTTCTGTCGCGTGCACCATGCGGCGAGCTCGGTCTGCGGTGCACCGTATAGATGCACCTGCCACACCGGGTTGGCCAGAGGCACAAAGTTGTCACTCACCGCGGTCGCTGCCCACGGTAGACGATCGCCACCGTGGATGAGGCCTGCGGTACCGGCACTCAGAGAGCTGTCGCGATAGTTGATCATGATCTGGGAAACCGTGCGGAACAGGTATTCCCGTGCCGTTTCGAAACCCACGACCCGTGGCATCACGACAGGCGCGATCCGGGTACGGACCAGATCCGCGATCCTTCCTTCAGCAGTAACGAAAGTGAATACCTTGTCCGTCGTCGCAACCAACCGCCGGGCGAACCTGATGCGCTCGGGCTCGTAGCTGTCGAGCAGGTTGTCCTGCGCTCGTCCCGTGAGCACGGCATGGAGTTTCCAAGCCAGGTTGACGGCATCTCCGATGCCAGTGTTCATGCCTTGGCCGCCGACAGGGCTATGGATGTGTGCGGCGTCGCCCGCCAAGAACACGCGACCGCGGCGGAAGTGCTCACTGACCCGGTGATGAACGCGGTAGGCCGAGAACCAGTTGACCTTGTCGATCCGCACCTGCAGATGTTGGATCGCGCGATCGCTGACGTCCTCGAAATGCAAGCTCTCCGGCTTGTCGGCACGGTCGTCGCGAACTGACCCGATCAGGCGCGCACGTCCCTGGCTGGCAAGCGGAAACACGGCAAGGAAGTCGGCTTCGTCGAGATCGAGGTGCAATTCGCCGTTGAGCGCCGGTCCTTGTGCCTGCACGTCGGCTACATAAAACACCTGGCGGTAGGTTCCTCCCGGAAACGTGGTGCCCAGGGTCTCGCGCACCAAGGAGTGGGCGCCGTCACAACCTACGACGTAAGCCGCCTCGCAAACTTCCTCCCGACCGCCGGGCCCGCGCAGATGGGCCTTTACGAATTGCGGCTCCTGACTGAATGCGACCAACTCCGTGCAGCGCTCCACGGCAACGCCCAACTCCTTCAGCCGCCCCACGAGCAGCCGCTCATGCTCGTCCTGAGGAAAAATCTCCAGAAACGAATAGGGAGTGAGGTCGGAACCCACAGCGGTGAAATCGAGGCGTGCCCGCTGCTCGCCGCCGGCCCAGAGGTTCACCGCTGGAACCTTGTGACCCCGGGACACTACCGCTGCGGCGAGATCGAGCTGGCGGTAAAGCTCCAGCGTGCGCGCCTGTACGGCAAGCGCCCGCGAAGTCGTGGAGGGCTCAGGAATCTTGTCGATGATGCGCGGCTCGATCCCGAGCTTGGTGAGCCACAAGGCCAGAACCAGGCCGGTCGGGCCGGCGCCCACGATCAGGACATCGCTGCGCTGCTTCATCGCTGGAACCGTCCGGACTTAGAAGGTGTCGCCGACGTGCACCTTCAACAGGTTGTGTTGGGATCGCAAGTGCGCAAGCACGGCCGGCCACGGTACGAGGGCGGCTCCGCGGCGATGCGGATTCGGCTCGATGGTGAAGGGCAGCGGCTGCTCATTCAGGCTGAGCGCAGCCACTCCCGTGCCCGGCTTGCCGATCCGATAGCGCACCTCCAAGGGACGCCCGCGCAGTGTTGTCTCGACCCGCAAGCCATCGAGTGCTGTTGGGATGACCGGGTCGATCCGGAGCGCCTGTGACTCGCAACCCAGGCCGAGGAACCGTCGTAGCGTCAGCCCGAGCGCGATGCCGGCGCCACTCGAGTAGACCCGCCAGCCGCCATCGAGTGCGATCGTGCCGGCGCGGATGCGAGCGTATTCCTCGCTTGCCTGATATCGATCCTCGAATGCCGCATCCGAGCTGGAGTAGTAGCAATTGGCCTGGCGCAGGGTCGCGGTGGGTACGATGGAGCGGATGCCAATGGGATTGGCTTGACACAGCGCGTGGAAAAAACCATCCGCATCGCCGATGTGCGCAAGCGCCTGCGCGTAGCGCAGGTGCGCGTGCGTATACATGAGGCCGATCTCGCGGCCAAAGAAGGTCGCGCTCTCAGCCCGTTGGAAAATCCTTTGTGGCCCACCGTGATACGGCATCGGGCGATCGAAGAGGCGTACACCGTCGGGCCCGCTCAACTCTTGCTCGATCAGCCGCAGGTGCTCCCGCGTCTGTTCCGGTGTCAGCATATCCTCCAGGATCGCGTGGATCATGGCCAGCGAGCTGTACTCGAGCCCCGTCACTTTATCGCGTGGATGCAAAAGATAACGCAGTTGCCCGTTGCCCTCGAAAATGGCGTAGCCGGCCAGCACGCCATCAACGAGCAGCAGCCGCTGGAAATCTCGAAGGACAGCCGCCGCCTGGTTTTCGAGCGGCGCGGCATGCTCCGCCTTACCGACGGCCCGCAGCGCTCGCGCAAGCGAGCCCAGTGTCTGGAAGTGCAGCGTGACGGTCCATGCGCTGCACATGTGCTCGCGAAGCATCGGATCAGCCGGTTGCAGCGAGTCGTTCCAATCCCCATGACCGTATGCGGCCAGCGCGGTGCCGGGGATGACCCGTTTGTCGATCAACGCGAGTGCGCGTTGCGCATGTTGCCAGACCGTGGCTTCTTCGCCCGCTTGCGGGCTGCGGGAATCGAAGAAACGAACCTTCTCCTCCAGCACGGAAGCATCGCCGGAGGCGAGCAGATATTGCGCCAGGACCACCAGCGGCCAGAAGACGATATCGCCGTGGGAATCGCCAGGCCGGATGCCGCGCTCGCGCTCGAAGAACATGAACCATTGGGGCCAATCGCCATCCGGATTCTGCTGCTTCATGACTCTCAATAGCAGATCGCGGATCGGCTCCGGACGCTCGAGTGCCAGCAGCATTTCGACCGGCCCCTGACAGACATCGCGTGTTCCCCAGCCACCGCCGGAGTATTGCTCCAAGCCGCGAGGCGAGAGGTAGTGCACCAGGGCGTTGTGGGTCAACCAGGGTACGAGGTCCGCAAGCCCCGTCAGGGGCTCCTCCAACCGGCTCGCGCCCGCGCTCATGGCCACTTTTGGAATGAGACCAACGACCGAGCGGTCAGGGAGGTCCCCGCTGGGGATTCCCTCGCTAGCCGCTCGGTCAGAATCCCCAACGGGGATGGCCGGGTCGGCGTGCAGCGGAGCAGGGATTTCGGCCGCCACCAGACCGCCACGAAGAGTCAGCCCCACCTTGGCGGCGGGTGCGAGGATCACACATACAAAGGGCTGCTGCCGCGAGCGCCCATCCACGAACAACAACTCGTCGCCACTAACCTGTTGGAACCGCGTTCCTGGCAGCGGGGCAATCGTAAAGTTGCCCTGCGGAAACCGGCGCCCCAGGTCCGTATCCGGTGCGGGCACGACGACGATGGTGTCGCCTTCCATTTGCCAGTGTGCCGCTCCGGGCGCGCTCCCATCGTCATCGTTGAGCGCGACGTGGTGTGAGACGAGCAGCCGCGCCGGCGCCCCCGCCAACGTCTCGATCGAGAGAGTCAGCTCCTGGCCCTCCCCGCTGGGGATTCCCTTGCTGGCCGCTCGATCGTCCCCACTGG
>Ga0105240_10015483_pt1 | contig 10367 bp, 9 predicted proteins | sample KBSC54metaG_FD_80426 | JGI IMG/M metagenome (GOLD analysis project Ga0105240, IMG submission 80426) | Corn rhizosphere microbial communities from Kellogg Biological Station, Michigan, USA - KBS C5-4 metaG | ecosystem: Host-associated > Plants > Roots > Rhizosphere > Soil | place: Michigan, USA... | reverse complement strand
CTCTTTCATCGCGAACTTGATCGCATTGAGCTTGGTGCGGAGCGAACTGTCGACCATGCGGCTGCCGACCTTGACGATCAGGCCGCCGACGATGGCCGGGTCGACCTTGATATCGAGGTCGATGTCCTTGCCGCCGGTGACGTTCTTGAGCGCGCCCTTGAGCGCCTCGAGATTCTTGTCGTTGAGCGTCTCGGCGACCGTGATCTGCGCATGCACCTCGCCCTTGTGGCGGGCGACCAGCGCGCGATAGGCGCGGATCATGTCGCGCACCGCGAACAGCCGGCGGTTGGTGGTGATGACGCGCAGGAAGTTGGCCGCGAGGCCGGAAATTCCGGCCTTGTCGAGAATTGCCGACAGCGCCTTCAACTGGTCGTCGACGCCGAACACCGGCGAACGCACCAGGCGCTTGAGATCGGCGCTGTCCGCGATCATCGCATCGAACCGGTCGAGGTCGGATTTGACGGGCTCGGTCGCCTTGCTCTCGAGCGCGAGCTCGAACAAGGCGCCGGCGTAACGGCCAGCCATGCCGGAGATTAGGGGGTCTTCGCCTGCCACGTGGACGCTCGTTTTTGTTCTAACTCATCAAGGCCGGACACCGTCTGAGAACGGTGGCGCAACCTTCTGGAATTCAAGGAGGAATTCCGATCCGGCGAGGGCGTGCGAAATAGCCCCGTTTCACCCCTCGCGAAATCGAGGGGTTGCTAACACAGCGGCAATCGCGGCGCAACAAGAGCCGCCGGTTCCACGGCACCGCCGGGGCCGCTGCGGCGAGGCAACGCATCCATCGACGTGCCGCGACGTATCGACCCGGACGCCGCATGCGAGCCATGCCTCGCGCCGCCGCGCGGCAGAGGCTAGCGTGGCTAGCCCGCTTTGAGATTCGCGGGCTTTCCCACCACTCGGCCGGAACCCTCGATCAATGCCGCAGGCGCGCGATACCGCCGAGGTCACCGGGCGTGACAGGCTTCTCGTCCTCCTGCTGGCCTTCGCCTGGGGCGGCAACTGGATCGCGGGCGCGATTGCCCTGCACGGCACCTCGCCCTGGACGTTGCGCTTCTTTGGTTCGAGCCTCGCCGGCCTCACCCTGATCGCGGCCGCGCTCATCACCGGTCATACGCTCAAGGTGCCACGCGGCCAGCGCATCCACGTGATGGTTGCGGGGTTCCTCAACGTCGCCCTGTTCCAGGTCCTCTCCGCCTTCGCGCAGGCCAACGGCGCAACCTCGCGCGTCGTCATCCTGAATTACTCGATGCCGATCTGGACCACGATCATGAGCTGCGTCCTGCTCGGCGAGCGGCTCGACCGCACGCGGCAGATCGCCATCGCGCTCTGCGCCGTCGGCCTTGGCGTGCTGGTGTGGCCGCTGATCGAGCAGGGCGTTCCGGCGGCCGCGTTCCTGGCGCTCGGCTGCGCCTGGGCCTGGGGCGGCGCCACCGTCTATCTCAAATGGGTCAAATCGACCGTGCCGCCGCTCGCGACCGCGGCCTGGCAGCTCGTCTTCGGCTTCCTCTTCATTGCCGCGGGCACCTTCGTGTTCGAGGGCGTGCCGCACGTGAACCTGTCGTCGGAGACCTGGATCGCGATCCTGTTCGTCGGCATCGTCGGCACCGGATTTGCCCATTTCCTGTGGTGGTCGATCGCCGGGCAGCTGTCGCCGGTCACCGCCTCGATCGGCTCGCTGCTGGTGCCGGTGATCGGCGTGCTTGGTTCGGTCGCTCTGCTCGGCGAGCGCCCGACCGCGAACGACATTGTCGGCTTCGTGCTGATCTTCGGCGCCGCCGCCTGCGTGCTGCTCCTGCCCGCCTTGCGAGGAGCGCGCGCGTGAGCGAGCAGAACACGGTGCCCGCCACTGGCGGCGTCTCGACCGGCGCGCGCCTGCTGGTCGTGCTCATGGGCGTCGCCTGGGGCATGAATTGGATCGCAACGCGCGTCATCCTCGAGGCGCTGTCGCCGTGGTCGCTGCGCGTCGTCGGCATCGGACTCGGCGCGCTGGTCTTGATGATCGCCGCCGCGGTGAGCCGCACGAATTTGTCGGTGCCGCGCGGCGCGTGGCTGAAGCTGACGATCGCCGCGTTCTTCAACGTCGGCATCTTCAACGTCTGCTCGGCCTATTCGCAGGTCTACGGCACGACCTCGCGCGCCGTTGTCATCGCCTATTCGATGCCGATCTGGGCGTCGGTGCTGGCCTGGTTCGTGCTCAAGGAGAAACTCACCGGCGTGAAGCTCGCGGCGCTCGCGCTGTGCGCGCTCGGGCTCGTCATTCTGATCGGCCCGCTGTTCGAGCAGGGCCTGCCGCTCGGCGCGCTGTTCGCGCTCGCCTGCGCCTGGTTCTGGGCCGCCGGCACGATCTACCTGAAGGCGGCGCAGATCCCGATCCCGACGCTCGCCGCCACGGCCTGGCAGCTTCTGCTCGGCTGGCTGATGATCGTCGCCGGCATGCTCGTCTTCTACGGCTTGCCGCAGCCGAGCCCGGTGCCGACCGCGACGCTCATCTGGATCGGCTATAATGGCCTGATCGGCATGGGGCTGATCTATTTCGTCTGGTTCGTCGTCGTCGACAAATTGCCCACCATGACGGCGTCGATCGGCACGCTGCTGGTGCCGGTCGTGGGCGTCATCGGCTCGGCCGTCATCAATGGCGAGCGCCCCAACCTCACCGACACGATCGGCTTTGCGCTGATCTTCGCCGCCGCGGCGACCGTGCTCCTGCAGCCGGGCGCAAAGCACGACGAAATGCCGGAATGAGCGGAGATCTGGACAGGTTCTTTTAAAAAAAGCTCATCGGGTCGACATCGACCTCGAGCTGCAAATTGCCTTTGGTCTTCGGCGCCGCCGCCAACCAGTCGCGCAGGTAGCCGGACAGGTCGTACGCGCGCGGCGCCTTCACCAGCAGGCGATAACGATGCCGGCCGCGCACCACGGCGACCGGCGCTTCCGCCGGGCCGAGGACGCGCACCTGCTCGTCCTTCGGCGCCAGCGACACCAAGGTGCGGCCATAAGCTTCCGCCGCGTGCTTGTCGCCGGCCGAGACGATGAGGCTCGCCAGCCGGCCGAACGGCGGGTAGCCGGTGCGCTCGCGCTGCTCGATCTCGTTTTGATAGAACGCCTCGCGGTCGCCCAGAATCAGCGCGCGCATCACCGGATGCTCGGGTTGATGCGTCTGCAGATAGCCTATGCCGCGGCCCTCTTCGCGGCCGGCGCGGCCGGTCACCTGGTGCAGGAGCTGAAATGTGCGCTCGGCGGCGCGCGGATCGCCATTGCCGAGGCCGAGATCGGCGTCGACGATGCCGACCAGATTGAGTTTCGGGAAATGATGCCCCTTGGCGACGAGCTGCGTGCCGATGACGATGTCGAAGCGCCCTTCGGCGACGTCGTCGAGCTCGCTGCGCAACCGCTCGATCGATTCGACGAGATCGCTCGACAGCACCAGGATGCGCGCGCCGGGGAAGAGGTCCACCGCTTCCTGATGCAGGCGCTCGACGCCCGGACCCACCGCCGCGAATGAATCGGTGGCGTGGCACTTCGGGCATTCGGTCGGCGGCGGCACCGCGTAACCGCAGTGATGGCAGACCAGACGTCGCTTGAAGCGGTGATCGACCAGCCATGAATCGCAGTTCGGACATTGCAGGCGCAGGCCGCAGGCGCGGCACAAGGTCAGCGGCGCATAGCCGCGGCGATTGAGAAACAGCAGCGCCTGCTCGCGCTTCTCCAGCACGATCTGTACCGCCTCGGCGAGTCTCGGCGAGATGAAGCGGCCGCGCGGCGGGCCCTCGGTGCGCATGTCGATCGGCTCAATGTGCGGCAAGTGCGCGCCGCCGAAACGCTCCGGCAGATGGACGCGGCGATAGCGCCCGCGCCGCGCATTGACCTCCGACTCCACCGACGGCGTCGCCGAGGCGAGGATGACGGGAAACTTGGCGATCGAGCCGCGCACGACCGCCATGTCGCGCGCGTGATAATGCGCGCCGTCTTCCTGCTTGTAGGCTCCGTCATGTTCCTCGTCGACGACGATCAGGCCGAGATCGGCATACGGCAGGAACAGCGCGGAGCGCGCGCCGACGATGACCGGCACCTCGTTCCTGGCCACCGCTTCCCAGGTGCGCGCACGCTTGCGCGGCGCAAGCTGCGAATGCCATTCGACCGGCCGCACGTCGAAGCGCTGCGCAAAGCGGTCGAGAAATCCTGCGGTGAGCGCGATCTCCGGCATCAAGACGAGCGTCTGATGACCCCGGCGGATGGTCTCGGCCACCGCCTCGAAATAAACTTCGGTCTTGCCCGAGCCGGTGACGCCGTCGAGCAGCGACACGGTGTAGCCGCCCTGATCGACCGTGGTGCGCAGCGCATCCGCCGCGGCCAGTTGCGCCAGCGAGAAATCCGGCTTGCGGAAGTCCGGATCTGGCGCGCGCATCAACGGCTCCGGCGGCAGCACCACGGTCTCGAGCACGCCATCGTCGATGAGGCCGTTGATCACGCCGGCCGAGACGCCGGCCTCCTGTGCGGCCTCAGCCTTGCTGCGGACGAAACCGTCGGCCAGTGCGTCGAGGACGCGCCGGCGCGCCGGTGTCATGCGCTGCGGCATTGCGCCGGCGAGCCGGACGCCGACGCGCTCGCGCGCGGGACCGAGATCACCCATGCGCAGCGCCATGCGCAGCACCATGCCGCGCGAGGCGAGCGTGTAGTTCGCGACCCAGTCGACGAAGCTGCGCAGTTCCGGCTTGAGCGGCGGTACGTCCGCCTTGGCGTCGACATCCTTCAGCCGGTTGTGCAGGCGCGGGTTCGGATTTGGATTGTCGGCCCAGACCACGCCGAGGCAGTCGCGCGCGCCGAGCGGCACGGCGACCACATCGCCGGGCGCAAGTTCCATGCCGTCCGGCACCCGATAGGAATAGGCCTGATCGAGCGCCACCGGCACCAGGACGTCGACGACACGCATTGCCATGGGGCTGGTCTAGGCCGATTCCGCGCAGTTAAGGAAGGGTGAAGGAAGCAATGCAATAACGGCCTTGGCAGCCGCCGTCCTTCGAGGCTCGGCGGCATTGCCGCCTCGCTCAGGATGACGGCTGAACTTGGTCCCGTCATCCTGAGGTGCGAGCGCCAGCGAGCGAGCCTCGAAGGATGACGGCCCAGTGTCCGCCAAGGCTTCGCCCTTTACGACCGCGCCCGACGTCGCCGCCGAGATCGGCCGCTGGCTCGATTACCTCGGCGCGGAAAAACGCATGTCGCCGAAAACGCTCGAAGCCTATCGGCGCGACGTGGCGCAGTTCCTCGGCTTCCTCACCGGACATCTCGGCCGGCCGCCGACGCTGAAGGCGCTGGCGAAACTCGAACCAGCCGACGTGCGCGCCTTCCTCGCCGCGCGGCGAGCGGATGGCGCCGGCAACCGCTCGCTGATGCGTCAGCTTGCCGGTGCACGCTCCTTCGCCCGATTTCTCGAGCGCAACGGCAAGGGCAAGGTCGGCGCGCTCACCGCCGTGCGTACGCCGAAACTGCCACGCAGCCTGCCCAAGCCGCTGACCGCCAGCGCGGCCAAAGCCGTCACCGATGTCGACCTGCGCGCCGGCGAAGCGCGCGAACAATGGGTGCTGGCGCGCGACGCCGCCGTGCTGGCGCTGCTGTACGGCTCAGGCCTGCGCATCGCCGAGGCGCTGTCCCTCAAACGCAGCGCCTTCAATGGCGCGCCGGACGCGCTCACTGTCACCGGCAAGGGCAATAAGGCGCGCATGGTGCCGCTGTTGCCGCAGGTGGCCAAGCTCGTCGCCGATTACGTGGCGCTATGCCCCTACGACCTGGCCGCCGATCAGCCGTTGTTTCTTGGTGCGCGTGGCGGACCGCTGTCGCCGCGCATCGTGCAACTGACGATGGAGCGGCTGCGCGGCGCGCTCGGCCTGCCGGACTCGGCGACGCCGCATGCGCTGCGGCATTCTTTTGCCACCCACCTTTTGGCCGGCGGCGGCGACCTGCGCGCGATCCAGGAACTGCTCGGCCATGCCTCGCTGTCGACGACCCAGATCTACACCGCCGTCGATGCCGAACGTTTACTCGACGTTTATGCGAGCGCCCATCCGCGCGCCTAGGACACGCTTGCCCTGCGGCAAAATTTGCTGTCATCGTCCCGCATCAGGTTTCGGGGGACGGACATGAGCGCACACGAGAATCTCGAGCACGTCGAGCATGCCGAGCACGCCTCGCACGGCGGCAACAAGAAGATCGCGCTGCTGATCTCGGTGCTGGCGCTGTTCCTCGCCTTCTCCGAGACGCTGGGCAAGAGCGCGCAGACGCACGCCATCGCGCTCAATGTCGAAGCCAACGATTTGTGGGCGTTCTTCCAGGCCAAGACCATCCGCATGACCGTGCTGTCGACCGCGGCCGAGCAGATGCAGATCGAGGCCGACCGCGCCACCGATCCCGAGTTGAAAACACGGCTGACCAAGAAGATCGACGAGTGGAAGAAGCTGGTTGCGCGCTACGACGACGAGCCGTCGTCGAACGAAGGCCGCAAGCAATTAACGGCGCGCGCGCGCGACTCCGAGCATCATCGCGATCTGTCGATGGCGCGCTACCACAATTACGAGATCGCCTCGGCCGCCTATCAGATCGGCATCGTGCTGGCGTCGGCGGAGGTCATCACTGGCATGGTCGTGCTCGGCTGGGCGTCCGGCCTGCTCGGCTTGGTCGGGCTCATGTTCACCGGCGTCGGCCTATGGGCGCCGCACGCGCTGCACTTCATCACCGGCTAGATCACGCCCAGCGCTTGTAGGCGCGGCGGCGCAGCCGCATCAGCCGGCGCAGGAACGTGCCGGCGCGTTGCGGCTTCAGGAGCCACACCAGTTGCCGCACGCGCTGGCGGATCGGCTCGGTCTGCGCATGCGCCCAGGCGCGTGCCCACACGAACCAGCCATAGACGCGGCGGAACCACGCCATCTGCATCAGCTTGTCGCGCGTCACGTCGAAGATGAAGGCCGTGACGCCGAGACCGACCAATTTGACGAAGAGGATCACCGCCGCGGCGCCAAGCCAATTGTGCTTGGCGAGGAAATACACTTCGAGGAATTTCAGCGGCAGCATCGCGATCAGCGGCACCGCGAACACGAACAGCACGGCCCAGGGCGGCAGGCCGGCGACCAGCCGGGCGATGGCGCTCTTCAGGCGGGCGAGCGGAATGAGCGCAACCAGCCGGGCGACGAGCGGCTGCAGATGATCCCACAGCCAGGCTTCCAAAAGGAACAGCAGGGCCAGCAGGATCCAGAGCGGTCTGAGCAGGTATCGGCGCATCATCGGGCGAAGATGGTAGCGCGGGCCCGGGATGCAAATAAGGCGGGTTATCCCTCCCCCGAAAGGGGAGGGTCCGGCGCGTCAGCGCCGGGGGTGGGGCCACGTCGCGATTGAGCACGCCCCCCACCCGCCGCCTACCGGCGGCACCCTCCCCCGCAAGCGGGGGAGGGATAAGAGGGGCACCACCTTAAAAAACAAAACCCCGCCGGCGTGGCCGGCGGGGTTTGGATACGCACACTAAAAACGATCGGATCAGATCGCTTCCTTGAGGTCCTTGGCGGCGCGGAAGGCGACCTTCTTCGACGCCTTGATCTTGATGGCTTCGCCAGTGGCCGGGTTTCGGCCCATGCGGGCGGCACGCTTGCGGACCTGCAGGATGCCGAGGCCGGCGATCTTCACCCGCTCACCCTTCTTCAGGTGCTTGGTGATCATGGTGACGAGATTGTCCATCATCTCCAGGCCCTGCTTCTTCGTGAGCTGGTGGGCCTCCGACAGCGCGGCAGCGAGCTGGCGGGTGGTGACCGGTTTGGCAGCCTTCGGCTTCGAGGCGGCTGCGGCGGCTTTTGCCATAGGCGTAACTCCTTGAGCGCACCATGCGCGTTCCAGAAGCACTAGAAGATTCGTTTTTACACGCAAGCGGGAAGCCCTGTCGGACAGGGCTTAACCACAGGAACGGTGCAAAAACCGCCTATCCGGCGGCGTTTTTGAGGGTCGGGCGCGCGGTTGAAGCTCGGGACGCTTTGGGCTATTCAGGCCGCCAGGCGCCCGTAGCTCAGCTGGATAGAGCGTTGCCCTCCGAAGGCAAAGGTCAGAGGTTCGAATCCCCTCGGGCGCGCCAGCCTCAAGAAATCCGATCATCGTGAGGAATGGAAGCCGTCCGGCTCAGCGAATGACGGCCGTCGTCTGGCCGTCCGCCATCGGCCGCATGCGCAGGCCCGGATAGCTGGCGACGCGCGCGTGCGGCGCATTGATGCCGAAGATCGTCACCGAGGTCGGGCGGCCGCCGCCGAGCGGTATCGCCCAGTACAGGGCCGCGGCCGTCAGCGTGGCACCGATCAGCCAGAACCACACGCCATGCGTCTGCGGCAACACGGCCGGCCGATTGTCACGCTCCTCATCCATCGCACCCTCCCGCACGCGCATCCCGCACCGACAGGCACGGCGGATCGCTCGCCGTGCCACCCCTTGAACGCGGAATGGGTCACGGTGTTTCTGCGCCACGCAAAAAATTCATCTTGGCGGGATTGCGGCGTTACGAACGCGACCCGACACGCCGAACGGCGTCGGCGCGGAGGTATGCCGTGCTGATAAAGGCCGCGTAGCTCCACGTCAGATCGCGCGCGGATGTCGGCTCGCCCGTGGTGCGATCGACCTGCTCGGAGAAATGACCGTCGGCCGGCGTCAAATCCCGCACCGTCGCCATGAAGGCGTCGCCGCGCGCGATCAGGCCCTGGTCGGCGCTTCGGATGGCGCCCCGGTAGTACAACGCGGCCGCGGCGAGCGTGGTGACATACCAGGCGCCGCCGCCGAAATAGCGGTCGCGGCGCGAGCGGCCGAGCGCTGGCGCGACACGGCCGCGGTTGATCGGGAACTCACGCGCGAACAGCGCGTCGAGCGCGTCCAGGGTCGCCCAGACGCCCGGATCGTCGACGGAATGCGCGCCGTCCGGAAGATCGGCGTCAAGCACGCCTAGAAGGCAGGCGGAATCGATGAGGTCGTCGCGGCCGCCCGCCGGCGGGGCGATCGCCGCATAGACGCCGTTCTCGGCCGACCAATGCGCGTCCAACAGCCGCCGCAGCCGCGCTTCGGCCTCCGGCGCCGGCCGGGCGAGAAACCGGCGCCCGTGCACGAGCGCGCCGAACTGGACCAGGGCGACGTAATAATGGTGCGCGTTTTCGCCCGCCTCCTCCCAGGGGCCGATGCAGGTCTCGCCGGCGTGGCGGCCCGTAAAATCGAGATCGAGCTGCAGCAAGTCGAGTATCTCGGCGCTCGCACGGCCACCCGCGGCAAGAAAGCGACCGCACGCCAGCGCCCGCAATGCCGGGCCGTCATATTGCGGCCGCGACCAGCCCAGGATGTCGACCGTGCCGTCGGGGTTGAAACGCGGCTCGCCGAGCAGCGCATCGCCGGTCAGCGCGCGGACATCCTCATCGCGCCGCAGGAATTTGCGGAATGCGGGATCACTCCGTCCGGAATGCGAGTCGAAGTTCCGCAGATCGAGCCGCGTGAGGCGCAGGCTGAACGCGACGAAATCCTCGAAATGCCGCGTCCAACGGCGGCGCTCGGCGTCGTCACGCGCATGCGCTGCCAGTTCCGCGACCGTACGCATGACGATCGCGGAATCGCGCACCCAGTGGAAGTAGTAATCCGGTTCCGGATTCCAGTCGGCGATCGCCGGCGATGCCAGCACGGAACCGCGCGCAGGCACGATGATCTGCCCGAATTGCGCGCGCGTGCGCCGCATATGCGTCGCCGAGATCGCGTGCTCCATCAAATCGGCGCTCAATCGCGCCTGCTTTTCGATCCAGGGGCCGAGTTCCATTTTAACCGCTGCACGTCATGTGAGTGTCAATTCTGCATCGCCTGCGCGTCTGCGGCAAAGCGACCGGCAAACTTCCCTTGCAATCCAACGTCATTGCCACAAATCTTCATACGTCCCTGTGAGTCGTGATGTCACGCTCGCACCCGCCGGTCGAAAGGGGGGCCGGCATACGGACCAAGATGTGAAAAAACGGCAAGACCCTGAAAGCGAGGGCGCGCCGGCGCGCGCTGTCGCCACGCTCTACGACTCGCTTCGCGATCGCGCCGACGCGTCGGCCGATGCGCACGCCTTGCCGCTATTCCAGCCGCCGACGATCGCCTATGAGGGCCGCAGCGCCGCGGCCGAGAGCCTGGCGCTGCTCAAGGGCCTGTGGCGCAGCGGCTACCGCTTCGGCGTGACGCTGTTGGCTGGCGGCATCCTGCTGCTGCTGATCGGCAACATGGTCGGCCAGGTCCGTCTCAACGACTGGAACGGCGCGTTTTTCGACGCCATCGCCAAGCGCAATCTGCCCGCGCTCGGCCACGAAATGCTGGTCTTCGCCGGCATCATCGCT
>Ga0105240_10015482_pt1 | contig 10367 bp, 7 predicted proteins | sample KBSC54metaG_FD_80426 | JGI IMG/M metagenome (GOLD analysis project Ga0105240, IMG submission 80426) | Corn rhizosphere microbial communities from Kellogg Biological Station, Michigan, USA - KBS C5-4 metaG | ecosystem: Host-associated > Plants > Roots > Rhizosphere > Soil | place: Michigan, USA... | reverse complement strand
CAAGAGGAACGACGCTCCCTAGAGCTAGAACTCGTGCGGGAAATGCCACCGAAGCACCTCCTGTTTGGAAAATCTGCTCAGCTCTTGGCGCGCCATGAACGTCGCGACGATTTTCTGTTCCGAGTTGGCGCCGACGAAGTAGCCCAAGTCCACCTGACTTGGAGTGCAGAGACCGACCCATTCTGGCCCTCCACAGAGGTACACCCGTCGCTTGAGGCTTGGACGAAGACGGGCGGATACATGCGCTAGGCTTATAGGTCCGCATTCGACCCATTGCGGACCTTCAGGTCAGCTCGCTGTAATTTCCGCAGAAGCGCAGGTGATGCGCAGCACCAGGCCTCCGGAAAAACTGATGTGCAGCCCTTCGAAGCCTTGCGAAGTCGCAAGGTCCTCGTCCAAGAAATGTTCCCACCCACAGCCGGCGTCATAATAGGCGATTTCGACGGCATCCTCTCCGACTGGAACAGCCGTTCCTGCGAGATTGTTGAACGCAATCCTCAGATTGCCGGAGCATTTCAGCAGTACGCGCTCAGGCAATGCGTCAGGCCCCTTCCAGCGATGGTCTCGGTCGAACGCCAGCGTGATCGTGTCACCCGCGAGGTCGGTGCTGATGTCGGAGGTGCTGTAGAGGTTGTGCAGGTCGATAGGGCTTGCGCCAACGATCACCTCGGCGCCCATGGCCCCGATGGAGAAGTTCTTTTGCATGACTTGCGGTAGCTCATCGGGCCGCGAGCGCAAACGTCTCTTTTCCACCCCTGGCTGACCTTCCGCACGTCCGTTGGTGGGCGGGACCCGGAACGTCCGAGGCCGGGCTTGCGGCTGAGGTCCGCTTCCGACCCTTAGCGGACCTTGCCGTGCGGTAGCCACCACTTCATCTTCGCTCCATGCCAGACCTTGGCCGCGTTGCCGGATACGCCGTGGGTTCGACCTTGTTGGCGTGGGTGCCGATGATGGCGCTGCTCAACTTCGTGCTGCTGAGTCAGGTCAAACCAGGCGGTAGCAGGTGGCGTGCTGGGGCAGGCTTCTTCAAGCGCGATGAGTTGCTACCGCTCGGCCAGAAGCTGCTCCCGATCTATCGGTTCATGACTTGGGCATGGTTCGGGGGGATCGGCGCAGCATTGCTGGCCAGTGCGATCTGGCAATTCGGCCATCGTGGTTAGTCGGCTCCCAACCCTTGGCGGACCTTAGCAGGGACGATCCGACCTGACCGGCAAGGGTCCAAATGCGCTCGGATGGGTTTCGATCTGTCGACACTTGCCTCGGGCCTCCGACGGGAAGAGCGTCACCCACCGTGATCCGGAGGGGTCAGCTCGTATCAGCACCTTTTGGCTCGTTCCTTTCCCAAGCGGAAAGGCCGGGGGCACCGTTGGATTGTAGGGGTAGCGGCTGCCGTTGAACTGCAAGACGACGCTGTGAGGATGGGGCTCGCCGCCGCCAGCATCGAAAACCGTCAGGTCCCGCCAGCCATAGTGACTGGTCTTCAGAACCCCGACCGGCGGCCATCCAATCGATGTGGAGCTCTTCAGGCGATAGCTTCGCCCCTGGCGGACAAAAATGCCGATGCCGCAGCCGCCGGTTCCGCACCATCCATCCGGCCCCGAAGACTGGGGCCCATAAACGACCGCCTCATCCACACCGTCTCCGTTCAAATCCACAAAGGCGACCGCAAACTGCGCGTCGGATCGGGTCTGATCGCTCTCGTAGTTGCTTGTCTTCTCAAGCACCGCCCGCAAGGCAGCGATCCGGTGGTCTTCACGGGTCGCCGACGAGGCTTCACTTACAACGAGGCTGAGGACGAGCAGCGCGCGGGGCAGAAATCGATTTTGCATGGTCACAGTGGCGCTTGCTTGTTTGTGAGACGTCAAGGTCCGCAATCCACCCCTTGGCGACGTTCGGAACGTCCGCTCTGCGGCGCGGCGCGAGCTAGCCCGCTTTGTGAGTACGGCCCTAGTCCCGCGGCGCCAGCCGGGCGAAGGGGCCGATCATCAAGACGCCGACCACGAAGCCCGCGATGTGCGCCTCCCAGGCGACGCCCGCCCCGCCGGCGCCGGGCAGGATCGCGCCCCCAAACACCGCGATCAGCAGGTTGATGGCGATCCAGGCCGCGCCCATGCCCACCACCGTGCGCGAGAACATGGGCCCCGGCCGCCCGCCGCCGCCGATCAGCCGCGCCGCCGCGCCCATCAGGCCGCTGACCGCGCCCGAGGCGCCCACCACCGGCTCGTGACCGCCCGGGTGCGCCGCAGCGAAGCCGAGGTTGGCCAGCACGCCGGCCAGCACATAGAAACCGAAGAACAGGAGCGCGCCCTCCACCTTCGGCCCGAACAGCCGCGCCAGGGGGGCGGAGAAGGCGAGCGCGAAGGCCCCGTTCATCAGGGCGTGCGCCCAGTTGCCGTGCAGGAAGATCGAGGTGATCGCCGTCTCCCACCGGCCGGGGACCAGGTTCGCCGGCATGAAGGCGTAGGCCTCGACCACCGCGTCGACCGGAAACAGGGTCTGCACCCAATAGCCGCCGACGATCAGCGCCACCACGGCGACCGCCTGCCAGGGGGCATTGAAGACGGGCTCGCGTGCGGGCCTCAGGTCGCGCAGCGGGTCCGGCCCGTCCGACCACGGCTGCGGCTCCGGTTTCGGCGGGGTCTCTTCGAAGCGCGATTCAGTCATCGTGCTCATTTAGGCCCTTTTGACGCAGTTGCGACACCGCCGCCTTCTTGCCTTGCGGCCGCCACTTCCCTTGGCGATGGTGCGCGACTTGTCGGACGACCTTGGGACCTCTCGATGAACCGTTCTCTGCACGCGGGCGTGGCGCTCGCGGCCCTCGTTGCGCTGAGCGCGCCCGGCTTCGCGGGGGCCATCGGCCTGCCGCACCTGCCGAAGTTCAGCCTCGGGAGCCATGCCGAGAGCGCCGGGCCGACGCTGGCCAAGCTCGCGCCCGGGGAATGGCCGCAGGCGAAATCCGACGTCCCCGCCGATCCCGACATCCGCTTCGGCGCCCTGCCCAATGGCATGCGCTACGCGATCAAGCGCCAGGCGACGCCGGCCGGCCAGGCGGCGCTGCGCCTGCGTTTCGACGCGGGCTCGCTGATGGAGACGGACGCCCAGGAGGGCCTCGCCCACTTCCTGGAGCACATGGCCTTCAACGGCTCCAAGGCCGTGCCGTCCCGCTATGAGATGGTCAAGATCCTGGAGCGCCACGGCATGGCGTTCGGGCCCGACACCAACGCCTCCACCAACTTCGACGAGACGGTCTACAAGCTCGACCTGCCGAAGACCGACGCCGACACCATCGACACCTCGCTGAAGCTGCTGCGCGAGTCGGCCTCTGAGCTGACCATCGCCCCGGCGGCCGTCGACGGCGAGCGCGGGGCGGTGCTCTCCGAGGAGCGCGCCAGCGACAGCCCGGCCTACCGGGTGTTCAAGGAGCGCCTGGGCTTCCTGCTGCCCGGCCAGCGCATGCCGCAGCGCCTGCCGATCGGCCAGGTCGAGGTAGTGCAGAAGGCGCCGGCCAGCCTGATCGCCGACTTCTATCACCACTACTACCGCCCCGAGCGCGCGACCCTGGTGGCGGTGGGCGATTTCGATCCGGCGGCCATGGAGGCCAAGATCCGGGCGAGCTTCGGCGACTGGAAGGCCGTAGGTCCGGCCGGGCTTGACCCTGACCTCGGCAAGGTGAAGCCGCGCAAGTCCGAGGCCAAGCTGGTCGTCGAGCCGGGCGCGCCGCTGTCGCTGCAGGTGGCCTGGGTGCGGCCGCCCGACCTGCGCGCCGACCGGATCGCCAAACGGCGCGGCGACACCATCGAGCAGCTGGCCTTCGCGGTGCTGAACCGCCGACTGCAGGCGCTCGCCCGCTCGCCGCAGCCGCCGTTCCTGGGCGCAGCGGCCTTCAAGGCCAACGAGGGCCACTCGGCCGAGGTGACCATGCTGAACCTGGTGGCCCAGCCGGACGGCTGGCGCGCGGCGCTCGCCGCCGTCGACCAGGAGGAGCGCCGCGCCGTGCAATATGGCGTGCGGCAGGACGAGCTCGACCGCGAGATCGCCGAGGTGCGCGCCAGCGCCCAGGCCGCGGTCGCCGGCGCCGCCACCCGTCGCCCGGCGCAGATCGCCGACGAGATCGTGGGCTCGCTGGGCGACCAGGAGGTGGTCACCGACCCCGCCGAGGACCTCGCCCTGTTCGAATCCGCCGTGAAGGGGCTGAAGGCCGAGACCGTCTCGGCCGCGCTGAAGGCCGCCTTCTCCGGCCAGGGACCGCTGGTGTTCATGGCCTCGCCCAAGGCGGTGCCGGGCGCCGAGCCCGCGATCATGGCGGAATACGCCTCCAGCCAGAAGGTGGCGGTGGCCGCGCCCAGCGCGCCGCACCAGGTCGCCTGGCCCTATGAGAACTTCGGCGCGCCCGGCAAGGTGGCCGAGACCAAGGAGGTGACCGATCTCGACACCGTCTTCGTGCGCTTCGAGAACGGCGTGCGCCTGACCGTGAAGCCCACCAAGTTCCGCAACGACGAGGTGCTGGTCCGGGTCAATGTCGGCGACGGCCTGCAGGACCTGCCCCGCGACCGACAGAGCCTCGCCTGGTTCGGCAACGCCTTCGTCGAGGGCGGCCTGAAGCAGATCGACAACGAGGACACCGAGCGCGTCCTGGCTTCGAAGGTCTATGGCGCCCGCTTCGCGGTGGGCGAGGACGCCTTCGTGCTCTCCGGCGGCACGCGTACGGGCGACCTGCCCACCGAGCTGCAGGTGCTGGCGGCCTACGTTTCCGATCCGGGCTGGCGCGCCGAGGCGTTCAAGCGCCAGCAGAGCGCCGGCAAGACCGTTCACGACCAGATGGAAGGCACCGACGGCGGGGTGATGGGCCGCGAGCTCTCCGGCCTGCTGCACGCCGGCGACCGGCGGTTCACCTATCCAAGCCGCGACGAGATCGCCAAGGCCCAGCTTGCCGACCTGCAGGCGCAGGTCGCCCCGCACCTGGCCAAGGACCCCATCGAGGTGGTGGTGGTGGGCGACATCACGGTGGACAAGGCGATCGACGCGGTCGCCCGCACCTTCGGCGCCCTGCCCGCCCGCGAGCCGCGCCAGCCGGTGCCTGCGGCCCAACGCGCCGTGGCCTTCCCGGCCGCCACCCCCAAGCCGCTGCTGCTCACCCACAAGGGCCGCGCCGACCAAGCCATCGGCTACGTCGCCTGGCCCACCACCGACCTCTGGGCCAACCCGCAGCAGGCGCTGGAGACCGACATCCTGGCCGAGATCATGGACCTTCGGCTGGTGGACGAGCTGCGCCAGGCGCAGGGCGTGACCTATTCGCCGTCGGTGAGCTACAGTCACAGCCAGACCTGGACCGGCTGGGGTTACCTGTCGGCCAGCGTCGAGGTGCCGCCGGCCAAGCTCGACGGCTTCTTCCGCGACGTGGCCAAGATCGCCGCCGACCTGCGCGCCAAGGGCGTCACCGAGGACGAGCTGCAGCGCGCCAAGAAGCCCCGGATCGACAAGCTGGAGAAGTCGCGGGTCACCAACCAGTACTGGCTGGCCGAGCTTTCCGGCGCCCAGGCCGACCCGCGCCGGCTCGAGTTCATCCGCCACATCATCCCCGGCACCGAGCGGATCACCGCCGCCGACGTCAAGCATGCCGCCGAGCTCGTGCTGCGGGAGGACAAGGCCTACCGGCTGGAAGTGGCGCCCGAGGGCAAGGTCGCCGAGCTGACCGGCGCGGCCGCCACTGGCGGCCCGGCCGAAACAATTGCAAGCCGGCAGTAACCGGTAAGGCGTAATTCACCCCCATCCTCGATTCTCGGCTGGAGATTTCGGGATGGGGACCAGGCCTTGACGCTGTCGATCGGAGACCGGGCGCCGGATATCGTCGGCGCCACCGCGTCGGGGGGCTTCTTCTCGCTGGACGGACAGGCCGGGCGCGCGGCGCTGATCGTGACGCTCGGCGCCCTACAGCCGGAGGCCGCGGCGGTCCTGCTCGAGCGCCTGCGCGCCGTCAGGGCCGAGCTCGCCGCGGCCGGCGTCGACCTGGTCCCGGTCGCGCCACCGACCATGCCGTTCACCACCCGCTTCGCGACCGACGAGAGCGTCGGCGACCTACTGGTCTATGTGACGGGCGGCCAAGCGCTGCCCTCGAGCCAGGTGGACGGCGCGGCCGCGGCCGTCCTGATCGACCGCGGCGGGCGGATCGTCGACATGGCCCCTTTGGACGAGGCCACCGACATCGAGGCCTGGATCGGCCGCTCGGCGAGCCGCATCGCCGGCGAACCGGCGCAGGTCCGCACGGCGGCGGCGCCGGTGCTGATGCTGCCCAACCTCGCCTCACCGGCGCTCTGCCGGGCCCTGATCGAGCACTTCGAGGCCTCGCCGCACGCCGCCGGGGTGATGGCCTCGTTCAGCGACGGGGCGGCCTACGCCAAGCTCGACGAGGACAAGAAGAAGCGCCGCGACACCGAGCTCACCGCCGACTCGCCGCTCTACGCCGAGGTGGTGCGCCTGCTCGCCGCCCGCGTCGCCCCGGAGATCAAGCGCGCCTTCCAGGTGGAGATCGCCACCGCCGACCGCGTCCTGATCGCCCGCTACGACGACACCGGCGGCTACTTCAAGCGCCACCGCGACAACGCCGCGCCGCACACCGCCTTCCGCGAGTTCGCCATCTCGCTGAACCTCAACACCCACGACTATGAAGGCGGCGAGCTCAGGTTCCCGGAGTTCGACGACCACCGCTACAACCCACCGGCCGGCGGGGCGGTGGTGTTCTCCGCCGCCCTGCTGCACGAGGCCGCGCCGGTGACCCGCGGCCGCCGCTACGTCCTGCTGTCGTTCCTCGGCAGCGCCGCGGCGCAGGATCGGCTCACCGCCTGGACCGAGGGCCAGAAAGCCGTCGCGTCTTAACCATAAGTCAGGACCAGCGCCGCTAGCGTCGGGGACCCCTCCGGAGCCCTGCCCCGCCATGCTGATTCGGCGTTCGACCTACATCCACCTGACGCCGCTCAGCGAGGACCGCGTGCTGATCGTCCACGCGATCAGTCACCTGCGCCTGGCGGTGGACGCCGAGGTGGCCGGGATCGTGGCCTGGTTCGAAACCCCGCGCGAGATGCCCGGCGACCTGCCCGCCCTGCGCGAGACCCTGACCATCGACGCCGACACCCTGGCCGGCTGCCTCGCGAGCCTGATGGAGCGCGGCGTCCTGACCGCCGACGACGCCGAGGCCGAAGCCGCCGCGGTCGCCCAGCGGCTGGCCGAGCTGCACGGCCGAGACCCCGGCGAGGCGCTGGACCAGCTGCGCCGGCAGGCGGGCGAAGGGGCCAACCCCTACTGGTCGGTGACCGCGGCCCTGGGGGCCGACGACCTCGGCGGGGCCAAAGCGCACCGCTGGGACGTGCTGCTGTTCGGCGACTGCGACCTGCAGATGGAGGCCGACTTCCTGCGCCGCGAGGCCGCGCGGCGCGACGTCGACCTGCGGGTCGCCGCGAGCTTCCCCGACGACCTGCGCCTGGCCGGCGAGAAGCCGCACCAGGCGATCCTGGTGGGCGCCCTGCGCTCGCGCCACCTGGTCGCCAAGGGCTCCGCGGCCGACCATGGCGGCGACCCCACCGCGGTCTACATCGCCGAGGCCCGCCACGTGATCGCGGGCCTGCGCGCCCACTCCGACGCGCCGATCCTGATCGACGGCCTGCCCGAGCCGACGGTCCAGCCGCTGGGTCTGGCCGAGCGCGGGCCGCACGGCCACCGCAACCGCTTCCGCGCGGTAAACGCGGGGCTGGAGGCGCTGGCGGCAGAGTTCAGCGGCGTCCACGTCGTCGACATGGCCGCGGCGCTGGCCGCCGAGGGCCTGGAGCAGATGCTGGACGACGGCCTGGTGGGCTTCACCCACTTCGGCTCGCCGGGCTGGATGCTGCAGCGGCCGAAGAGCGAGCTCGCCGCCGTGCACAACGCCTTCCCGGACACCGCGCCGCTCGCCGCGCGGATCGGCCCCGACCTCTACCGGCGCGAGGCCGTGGCGGCGCGGACGCACCTTGACCTCCTCGCGGTGGTCATGGGGCTCGGGCGCAAGAAGTGCGTGATCCTCGATCTCGACGGGACGCTGTGGCCGGGCGTGCTGGCGGAGACCGGCGCGCCCTTCGCCTGGACGCCGGAGATCAGCGGCCACAACTCCTACATCGGCCTCTACTTCGGCCTGCACGAGGCGTTGAAGGCGCTGAAGGCCCGCGGCATCCTCTTGGCCTGCGTCAGCAAGAACGACGAGGCCCTGGTCCGCGAGCTCTGGACCTATCCGGACCACTATCCGCACGAGCGGCTGCTCACCCCCGACGACTTCGTGACCTGGCGGGTGAACTGGGAGGACAAGCCGTCGAACATCGCCTCGATCGCCGAGGAGCTGGGCTTCGCCCTGGACGCCTTCGTGTTCATCGACGACCACCCGGTGGAGCGCGAGCGGGTGCGCCAGGCGCTGCCGGCCGTCGACCTGCTGGGCGAGGACCCCTTCGCCCTGCGCCGCATCCTGCTCACCGACCCGCGCTTCCAGGCGCTGACGCTGACCGAGGAGTCGGCGGCGCGCACGGACCTGGTGAAGGCCCAGCTCGGCCGCGAACGCCAGCGCGCCGCCTTAGGCGACGACTTCCTGGCCTCGCTGGAGGTCGTGACCACCTGCCAGCGGCCGACCGACCCGGCGACGCTGGCCCGGGTCGGCGAGCTCTTCCAGCGCACCACCCAGTTCAACACCACCGGCCGCACCTTCAGCGAGGCCGAGCTCGCCCGCCATGCCGACGCCGGCGCGGTGTTCACCGCCCACTGCCGCGACCGCTTCGGCGACTACGGCCTGGTCGCCGCCGCCGTGGCCGAGGGGGCGGAGATCAGCGCGTTCGCCATGAGCTGCCGGGTGATCGGGCTGAAGGTGGAGCACCAGTTCCTGGCCTTCATCCTCGACACGCTGGCCGACCGCCACGCCGAGGCCCTGGCGAAGGTCGTCGAGACCGCCCGCAACGGCCCCGTCCGCCACCTCTACGCCGACAACGGCTTCACCCAGGACCAGGGCGTCTGGCGCCGGGCGCTCTGAGCCCGCGCCGCGTCAGGACCCGAAGGCGTAGCGGACGCTGAGGCTGGCGCCGTACTGGTCCTTGGAGCCGAGCCTGGCGACGATCGGACTGTCCGCCGCGTCGCCCGTCAGGCGGTGGTATTCGCCGACCGCGGTCAGGCTCCAGTGCTTGCTGACGCGGTATTCCGCGCTGGCCAGCGCGCCGGGCGACCAGAAGGACCCGCTGGGTGCAAAGGCCTGGACGCCCAAGGGACTGCGCGCCGCGTCCAGCGGGGTGACCTGGAAATAGCTGCGCGTGAAGCGGTCGTCGGCCCAGGCGAGCCGCGGTCCTGCCGAGAGCACCCAGGCCCCCGACCGTTCGACGGCGTCGGCGCCCAGGTCCGCCGCCCAATTGACATGGCCCCCGACGCCGTGGCGCACCTCCCCGCGCACGCGCAGCCAGTCCGCCGGCCACCAGTTGACGAAGCCGCCGCCCTCGACCGTGCCGCCGACCCGTTCGAACCCGCGCAGGTCGTTCTTGTTGTCGCGCCCGGAGCGCCAGCGCCCGACCAGGCCCGCGGAAAGCGCGTCATCGCCCACCAGGCTCACGCTCAGCCCGTCGTCCGGAGCTCCGAACCGCGGCTCTCCGACCTCGTGCCGGGACAGGCTGAGGCTGCCGGTGGGCGCCAGGCGGTAGTCGTTCGATCCCAGGTAGTCAGGCTCGAAGCTCATGCCGATGCGGGCGCCGGTCAGCGACCAGCCGAACACCGTCAGGCGGCCCTGGGCGTCGCGGTCCTGCGCCGCGGCGGGCGACGCCGCCAGGAGGGCAAGGCCAAGGGCGGCGATCATGCCAATAGGGCTGGGTGCGCCAACCAGGAAAGGATTGCGGGTCATGCGGCCGACCTTCGCTGTGCAAGGACTGCCTGCGCAACGCCCAAATCGCATGTCAGGCTCCCGACCTAGGCCGCCTGCTGTGCGTCCCCGAATACCGGCGCGTCCTGCGCCGGCAGGAAGGCGCGGCCGCGGATGGCGTCGGAGACCTTCTCCGCAATCATGATGGTCGGCGCATTGGTGTTGCCGCCCACGAGCGTGGGCATCACCGAGGCGTCGACGACCCGTAAGGCCCCGATCCCCCGCACCCGGCACTGGGCGTCGACCACCGCCATGGGGTCGCCGTCCGGGCCCATGCGGCAGGTGCCGACCGGGTGGTAGATCGTCTCGGCGCTGCGGCGGACCCAGGCGTCGATCTCGGCGTCGGTGCGCACCGCCGCGCCCGGCGCGTATTCCTCGGTGATGTAGGGCGCCAGCGCGCCTTGCGCGGCCACCTTGCGCATCATCTTCACCCCCTCGCGGATCGCCCTGCGGTCCTCCT
>Ga0105240_10015480_pt1 | contig 10368 bp, 12 predicted proteins | sample KBSC54metaG_FD_80426 | JGI IMG/M metagenome (GOLD analysis project Ga0105240, IMG submission 80426) | Corn rhizosphere microbial communities from Kellogg Biological Station, Michigan, USA - KBS C5-4 metaG | ecosystem: Host-associated > Plants > Roots > Rhizosphere > Soil | place: Michigan, USA... | reverse complement strand
TGAAGCCGCACTTGAAGATTGTGCCTGCTCCTCGGTTCCAGCTGGCTACGCTGGGCGAAGATGCCGGCTTGTACGGCGCGCTGGCGGCCGCCTCTGAATACCGAGGGTGAAACATCGGGGCGGGCTTCGCGGCCCGCCCCTTTCCAATTGAAAAATCACCTACTTTTCGCTATCATCGTGTAGTCGCGAGGCTAGCGCGGCGAGATAGCTCAGTTGGTAGAGCAGTGGCTTGAAGAGCCTCGTGTCCTCGGTTCGAGTCCGAGTCTCGCCACCATTTATATTTTTGCGGGTGTAGCTCAGCTGATAGAGCGCTTCCTTGCCAAGGAAGAGGTCCAGGGTTTGAGTCCCTGTACCCGCACCATCTTTGCGTTATTCAAAACCACGGCCCCCGAAAGGGGGCCGCTGGCGTTTCGGCGGCTCCTTGGACGAGCCGGGGCTTGGCTAGCGCTTCCAAGGCTCCTGGCAGCGCGGTGAAGCTCGATCACCCACGGACTGGGCTTTATCTCAGCCACCTCGTCGTCGCGGATGTCGACGAGCATCGCGCATGGGCAGGCGTTCGCTTTAGCTTGCGTACCGACGTGCTCCGATTCGTCGCCGCTGCAAAGGGACGAAAGGACAACGATAACTTGCTGGCCGTGCTGTGCGCTCGGTCGGATATCGACGCCGAGTTCTCGCTTTACCCACGCGGCGCGACCACCGGCATTAGCGACCGGGGACTCATGCCAACTTCAGCGGCGCGGCTAGTGCTAGCGAGCGGTTGGTTCGAGACACTGTAAAGTCCTGATATTTCTCACTGATTCTGTTAAGATAGCTTTGCTTCGGTTCTCTGGTGCTTTGCCCCTGATGTGCCATCAGGTATAGGGCTCCGGAGGCCGATAGGCGGTCTCCTCGGAACAAGTGAGGTTTACTTATGTCCAGAGGCCGCCAGCCAAAGAGCTTCGCGCCTGGCGCGAAGCTTGATTCACTTGACAGAGAGCTCCTCGAACAGGTCGGATTCCAGCCAGGTTTTCCGCTGTTTGGCACGCCGAGCGGTGAGCAAGCGTCTGATCTCCAGAAGATCATCCACGCGCTTACCTTCGAGCCCTGCATAGGGGAAGCCCACCCGCAGCGCCTGCGGCCAGTCATCCTCCAAAGCGCGAGCGTGCCAGGCGGATCGGAGCGAAGCAAGGTTGTCTCCACGCTGATGGAGGTCAGGGAATTTCGCCGGGCGTGGTCCGGCGAACAGCCCTACTGGTATCTCGGTGGTCAATTCGCCGGTCGCCCCCTATCGGTGGTCGGCAACCTGATCGCTCGGATGACGTCAAGTGGTACATCGAACGCAAGCACATCGGGATGTGCCGGATGCATGTCCTGTTCCGGTTCACGGTCGGCTACGTGCAGTTCGTGCCGGTCGGCGTGACATCGGGAAAGCCACTCCCAGCCGATGCGCCGACAGACGGCTTCCGATGGGGCGACCTGTCATCAAAGACGCTGCCACCAGAGCGGTGAAGCGCCTCAGCCCCCGATAGTCCTTGTGCCTAAGAGCATCGCTCGTGAACGGCTCGCGCCGGCCGCTGGCATCACAACCGGCTCCCTGGCCCGCATCGAGTTGGGCCGGGCGTCGCCGAGCTGGGAGACCTGCCGGCGCATCGCCGGAGCACTCGGCCTGTCGGTCGAGCGGCTGGCGGCAGCGATCGAGAGGGAGCTCGCGCCGACCGACTGAGTGTCGTCAGTGCCTTCGCCGAATGGCACATGTGCGACCCCCGTCCAGAGAAACGTCCGACAGCTCTCTTAAGGTGGACCTGACGCCTGTAAGCCAAGCTAGCCCTCCCATCCTGATCAGTTGAACTCCGCCGACCAGATACCGAATACCGAAGGGTGGGTATCGGTATCGCGGGCACCGCCGCATAGATTGCTGCCCTGAGCGCCAGCACCAAGAGTAATCAGCAAGCAATCACGCGGTATCCCCATCGAGCAGGATATCTACGTTGGTGCATAGCAGGCACCAGGGCACCTTTAGTCAACTCCATCATGTTACACTTTAATAAGGAGAGGGCCCATGAGTAGTGAACCTTATGAACGAGAGCGCGCTCCAGTCTTCGTGGTGATGCCATTTGCATCAGAATTTGACAAACTTTACTCCACGATAACGGCCGCCGCAGCCGATAGAGGACTGCGCGCTATCCGTGCTAATGATATCAAAAACAGCGCACTTTTCATGGAAAATATCTTTAATGCCATCGAACAGGCGGGGCTAGTTATCGGCGTTACATCGACAAAGAACGCTAACGTTACCTACGAGCTTGGATACGCTCGTCACCTGAATAAGGAGACGATTCTGCTTACGGATGATGCGGAAAGCATCCCCGCCGACCTCAGAGAATTCAATCACTTGGTGTATTCGGCCACTGATCTGTCGAACTTGATGGTCACGCTAACGGGGTGGTTGGATAGCTCCCGCTTTCTAGCTTCTGAACGTTCCCGAGGGGTTCTACGTCGGGGAGAGGTATTCGAGGAAGTAGTCGACGGTACTTTCTATCTCCAGAAACATCGTCCCTTGCCATCCAAGACCGAGATCAAACAGTTTCTCACAAAACGCACAACTATGCCGCAAAGGCTCTTGTATCTGACGGAGGAAGGACAGGAGACTTACCTAAAGCTCTGCGAAGATCCGAAATACGGCTACTACCACGAGACATTGAACTATATCGTGGAACAGCATGTGTCACTAGTAGAGTGCATGCTGGACCACTGCAAATCGACGGAGGTCGACTTTATTAGTCTAGGTCCCGGCAACGGACTCAAGGATGCAACGCTGCTGCAGGAGCTTCTACGTAGAGCCAAAAGCCCTCGCTACACTTACTATTATCCCTATGACGTAAGTGGCGGCCTGTTGCTTGAGTCAATGCGTACCATCCTCGCTGGGGATCTGCCTCTTGAGAAGCTCAGAGTAAAGGCTATCGAGGCGGATATCGCGTCGTTGGCAGAGTTTAAGCGGGTATTTGATTTCCGCGAGGAGCCGAACGTATATTCGCTACTAGGGGGGCTAGACAACATGGGAAACGAGGCAACCCTTCTGGGGCTCTTTCATCAGATAATGAATCCTGATGACTGTCTGCTGATCGAGGTTCGCAAGAAGACCGCTGGGGGAGGACCGCAAGCGCTTGGCACCATCGCGCTTAACCGGCGTCTTGACCTAGCTCCCTTGCACTATATCGGCGTCCCCGTAGACGCCAAAACGGTCAGCTATGACGAGGTAGCTAGTACGAGCTCAATTCATAACACTAGAACAATAGCCGCTACCGTACCAAACCTTAGGCTGAACGGCAGGGCTTACGAGAATCTAAGTCTATTCAGCGTCCACTACTATGAAGATAGTGAGATGAAGAAAAAGCTCAAGGAAATCGGGTTCCGGATTCTCCTATCTGATGACAACCAGCCTCACTCACTGTTCTATCTCGTGGCTAAGAAATAGAACCTGGAAGCGTAATGGTAAGTGGCTCTAATGTGTTAATTCGTCGGGGTCCACGTGATCTGACCTCTGTGCATCCGATTCACGTGGGTCGGGCTCTTTCTCTTCGCTATCTGCAATGTAGCAATAGGTAGACCGACACGGCCGGGCTAAGACGTGAACTACCTCCGTCCGATCGCCTCAGCAGCCGTTCGCCGCGCCTCTCGGCCAACAGGCTCCAGCAGCGCCTCCAGAAGGCCGTCCGGGGTTGCCTCCGGGTTCGCGGGTCGTCCCGGTCCCCCCGGACGGTGGGATGCGAACCCACGTCCGATTCCCACCGTCTCCGGATGCGCTAACGAGGCGCGTCTAGCAGCGCTTCAATCAGACGTCGAACGGCGGGCTTAGCCCCCAACGACGCCGAAGGCCCAGCCCCCTGGGGACTGGGCCGGTTCGACCTTCGTCAAGATGGTGGAGACGACCGGAATCGAACCCGGTGTATTCGTCCGGTCGTTCGTCCTTGACATCAACAGAGCGACGGGCGGATAGTGGACACATGGCCGCAGTCCGCCTCCCCGACAACCAAGAAGACCGTGAGGTCTACTTACGCGAGCACAACGCAGCCAGCTTCATCGCCGCCCGCCGAGCCCGCCGGGCTACGGGCTCTAGCAGCGCCTCAGCAAGAGTCTCCAGATGGCCGTTCGGGTTTTGTTTGCGTCCCGTAGTTCGCACCATAGACTTATATAAAACAATATGGCACAGTATGCAAAATCCACGATACATCATTGTAGAAGGCTCGCTGGATTGGGCAGATCGCTACCGGGAATTTGTCCGAAAAAGTTATTTGTCTGCGTATAGCAGACCCGAGCTTGGCCTTACGGAGGACTTATTCTCCGGAGAAATTTTTAATTCCGCTAGGATCATCAAATATTTTCGTGACATATGCGAAGATAAAGACGATAACAAGACATGGCTGGCAATAGATGACAACCAGGAACTGATAGGCGTAGTAGGCGCTCACAAATACAAAGATTTTTGTGAAATAAAGGCTTTTTATGTGGAAGATGAATTACAAGGCCAGGGTATAGGGCGGGCCCTATATGAAAAGGTGCTGCAGTTTGCAGGAGGAATGGCTATGCAACTGGATGTAGTTAACTTTATGGATAAGACTATAAGTATGTACGAGCGGTGGGGTTTTACTATTGATACTTCTCGCGAAGCCTTTGAATATCCCTGGGAAGAATGGCAACCCGGGCCTGCGCAAACCATGAAAGCTATTTATATGACTAAGCCACGATCAAAGTAAGTATATGCTTCGCATGCGTTAATATATAAGTATGAGAAAAATAGTTGTCTTAATGATGGTTAGCCTTGACGGCGTTATGCAAGCGCCCGGTGGGCCAGACGAGGATACCTCGAGCGATTTTAAGTACGGCGGTTGGACTGCCCCTTACGCTGATGAATCTTTCGGCCCTATACTGAACACAGAATTGAGTGTGCCATTTGATTTGCTGCTCGGTAGGAAGACATACGAGATATGGAATGCGTTTTGGCCCAAGCAAACCGGTCCGATCGCCGACCCGTTTAATAAAGCTAAAAAATACGTCGTATCAGATAAAGGCGTAGACCTTACGTGGAAAGAATCAATCCTGATTCATGATGATGTGGTGGCTAAAATCAAAGCTTTGAAAGCCGAGGACGGTCCGGTGTTTCATGTGTGGGGGAGTAGCATGCTTCTCCAAACCCTCCTGAAGAACGATCTAGTTGATGAACTCCGGCTCAGAACATACCCCGTTACGATTGGCACCGGAAAACGTCTGTTTGGAGAAGGAACGATTCCTGCCACTTTTGAGTTAATGGACTCCCAAACTTTATCGAGCGGCGTCATTCTAGCCAACTACAAAAGAGCCGGCGAACTTAAAACCGGTTCGGTTGCCTAGGTGGAACAGCCTAAACCTCGGGTTTATAGCATGAGCTTTGCCAGCGTTTATCCGCTTTATATTGCTAAGGCAGAGAAAAAAGGACGCACGAAAACAGAGGTCGATGAAATCATTCGTTGGCTGACGGGTTGCAGCCAGGAAGAGTTAGAGACACAACTGGAAAAACAAACGGACTTTGAGACTTTCTTCGCAGAAGCGCCCAAACTGAACCCTTCGCGGCGTTTGATTAAAGGTGTGATTTGTGGTGTTCGCGTCGAAGACATCAAAGAGCCAACTATGCAGGAAATTCGGTACCTTGATAAACTAATCGATGAGCTGGCCAAGGGAAAAGCCATGGAGAAAATTTTGCGAGTGTAACCCCCGGCTCTTACTGACCAAGTCAATATTCTTGATAAGGCACTTCTGCAACTTTTCTCCAACCGGCTATCTCATCTCTGATAGGGTGTAAACTTTTACTCAAGTGCTGCACCATTGCACTTATGCTTAAATAATGACACACTAGGCTCGTAACGAGCGCGATTGTGCTAAAGAAGAATTATCAGGGTGGTTTCGCCGGAATTGAAGTCGTAATTGCCGTTGTGGTGCTGTTGGCCGCAGGAGCCTTTGCACTTTGGCACTATCGGCAGAGTACACAGCCGCATACAACTTACACCGATGCGGCGCATGTCTACCAGCTTAGCTATCCCGCCAAGTGGTCTCTTGATTATCAGGAGAGTGACAGCTCCATCGTAAAGGCTGTGGATCCAACCGACCCGCGATTTTACCCTAACGATGGTGAGCAGCTGCCTTGCAATGCTGCTGGAGGCTGCGGCGGGCATCATGTAAATGAAATATCAGTTTCGGCCTACTACCACGTTTTCTCCGAGTCATGGTTGCGGCAGAATGGTTGGGATCCTTTACATGTACTGGACATCAACGGGTACCAGGCCTATCAATCTGAAACACCTAGTGGACTCGACGTCTATTTTATTGAGCATAACGGTGTAACGGTGGAACTTGATTTCCGCATCAAACAAGACAACAGATTAAATACATTTAATGACGTAGGGCATAAGTCGAGCTTCGATGCCCTGGCCCGTTCAATAAAGTTTTTGCGGTAATACTATGGGTGGCATCATTAGGTGCTGCACAAGGTTTATTAGAGCACGAGCTTCTCTAGTCACACAGTTCCGCGTACAATAGCTGTATCAAGGCTAGTCAGCCTGCATTGGGTAGTTCTTGACGTTCCCTTGCAAATTACTGGTTTTGGCCAGTCACAATCAAAGGACGTGCCATGCTAGATGACGTACTTAAACTTGGCCCACCTTGGCAGGGTCAGCGTCTTCGAATGCATACCATCCGGGTCGCTACCCCAATTCTTGCCGGTGTATGTATAGGCCTTTGCCTTGTTCTTGCAGACATTCGACCCACATATCAGCACATGGCGCTGTGGAGTTTTATCTGCGGTGTGTCTATTGCAGCGATACTCATAGGGTGCCATCGTGGGAAACTGTCAAAAAGTCACCTTGTCTACCTGGTCGACTGGTTTCTGCTCTTTGGCGCATGCTTGGGTGCGGCATGGTTGAATGGCTGACATCGTTCTCAAGAAGAAAGAGCTATATGACTGAGCAGTCAAGCGCCATCAGTAAGCCAAGAAGGGTTCAGCTCAATCTCGACGGCCTTCTGATCGACGGATATGGCATTAACTTTGGCGGCCTTGTGTTCGTCATCTGCATTGCCATAGTCTTTGCGCTCACCGACAGTCGGTGGTGGGTGCCATTTGCAGTTCTCGGGCTCATACCGATGGTCATGCTCTTCGCTTGGTTTCGCGGTCGGCTCGACGCAGACTATACAGTGCAAAAGCGAAACGCCATGCTCGATCGTATCGATAAAGCAGCCAGCCCCAGTGTGGCTCTTGCCGAGATCATCAAAGAGGACCTTCGTCGATCGGGTTTCGTGGTACGGCGAAGTGGAGCTTTTAATGGCTGCATCATCGAAACGCCCAGCCAAAAATTGCTCGTGGAGGTCACGGGGCCGCCCGGCCATGACTGAGGACTCGTCAGGCAAACGCCCTTCGGGGGCCCGATATAAAATCGGGCCCCCTTCCTTTCTAAAAGGATCAGGCTTTGACCTATCAGAACGCTTAGGCTTGTAATAATCTATTGACCATGTCTTAATAATGTGTTATATTAGTGAGCATCCAGTTGGCCCGGGCTACAATACCCCCGACGCCTGCAAACCTGGATGTGAGCTAGAGTAGCTCCTGATTATGATAAAGTCCTAGTCGGGCGGACTGTAGTGCTGGCTTGGGTCCCGGATTAAGCGAAACGCCGTCCGAGCCAGCGAAGCCTTTGCGAGCCCAGCTCGCACCCTTCTTCCCAAGGAGCTGGTGAACGCCAGCAGCCCATAGAGACGATCCTGGTCTCACCTGGCCGGCATACGTGCATCCGGCCGTTGACGAACCTCGTCACCATGGGAAGACGACGAGGTCCTCGCCCTTACCGAGGCAAGCCCGTGCCCTTAGGGGTCGGTACAAGTGTTTGGGGCTTCGGCTCTAGGATGCGGGTTGAACATCTTGCGCGAGACATGCTCTCGCCCCCTTAGGCCCGGGAAAGCTGCTCTGCAGCGCTGTCGACCACATTGTCGGCGCGTACGTATAGTGCAGAGACCCACGCTTTCCCGGGCAGCGCCCAAGCTACTATGTGGCTTGGGCTCTTTCTTTCTAGAGCTCTTACTGACAGGTAATCTGGCGCCATGTATAATTTGATGGTTACTTGCAGCAATTTAGGGCACCTTGGCGGAGTGGTTACGCGCAGGTCTGCAAAACCTTTTACGCCGGTTCGAATCCGGTAGGTGCCTCCAAATTGTACCTTGAAAATAATATACGTTCGCTTTATGTTCGGCTATAATAGAGGCACGAGTAGGCGAAGATGGACAGATGAAGATCTGATCAATGCGGTGCGCATATCGCGAAGCTATCGAACGATTCTGTAGAAACTTTTGTTGGTGCCCGCAGGGGGCAATTACGATCAAGTCAAGCGCCGTATTCGCGAGCTGGCCTTACCAACCAACCATTTTACAGGGAAAGGGTGGAATGTGGGTCTTGGGTTTGTGCCTAGGCAAGCCATCCCTCTTGAGGATTTACTCGTAGTCGACAGTGATGTTCAGAGCTATAAACTTAAGGCAAAGTTATTCGCCCACAGTATTAAAATGCCTAAGTGTGAACTATGCGGGTGGGCCAGACAATCTGCAGACGGTAGAATCCCACTTGAGCTTGATCATATTAGCGGCGATAGGCGGGACAATAGGATCGAGAACCTTCGGATCTTGTGTCCCAATTGTCATAGCTTGCAGAGTACCCATCGTGGAAAAAATAAAAAAACGCGTAAGCTCGGGTGACGGAATTGGTATACGTAGCACACTTAAAATGTGCCGCCTAACAGGCATGTGGGTTCGAGTCCCGCCCCGAGCACCATGGAATTATTCATTGTATTTTTAGTATAAATATGATATTATATTAATCGTGACAGTTGTAAAAAACTGCAACTAAGTAACTTCCCATAACCCATACCTGGAGGTCTCACTGATGAGACGGATAGTATTGCTGGCCGCACTTAGTGTGGCACTGCTGGCGGCGCTACCCGGCTCAGCGCTGGGATACACCACTGGCCATCTGATGGACGACGTCGTGATGAACAACAACGCGTCGATGACCGAAGCGCAGGTCGAAACCCTGCTGTTGCACAGCCCCTGTCTCGCTAGCTACACCGAAACCGGTTTTCACTGGGACGGTTCAAGCTGGCATTACGAAGAAACCTGGACTGCAGCTAAGATCGTTTTCGAAGCTGCTCACATGTGGGGACTCAACCCGCAGGTGGTCATTGCGACGCTCCAGCAACAGGAGGGTCTGCTAACCACCTCAGCCTGCGAAGCCTGGAAGTACAGCTCAGCCATGGGCTATGCCTGTCCGGATGCAGGTGAATGCAACCCTAAGTATGCCGGCTTTAGCAAGCAAGTGCTGTGGGGGTCGTACCAGCTGGAGTTTAACCTTCAGCGTAGCCAAGGCCATACGGCCTGGGATGAAGATGGTAGCCTGGTCTATTCCGGCTTCATGCTGAAAGGCTTGTTTGCCCGCTGCGAAAGCTGCGAACTGGCGGAATTCAGCGGTGAGGCTCTGATAGACGAGACGGAAGTCTACCTCGAAACCGGGGCGACGGCTTCGCTGTACAGCTACACGCCGCATCTGGCCGGAGGACGTCTCTTTGTAGAAATCTTCGAAGAGTACTTTGGCCCAACGCTGACGGAAGAAGCTGAACCCGAAGAACCGCCGGAAGAACCGGAAAAAGGTAAAGAAGAATCTGGTGAACCGGAAAAGCCGGAAGAACCGATCAAAGAAGAACCTCATCCATCGCCAGTATCAGTGCCGGAGCAAGTCGTCACCACGCCGGCTCCAGCAGTATCGGTGGGGCCAAGCCTCTTGCAGGTCCGTGCTGAACCGGCGCCCCGATGCATTCCTCCCCAACTAAAAGGCAAGACCCTAGCTCAGACTAGGAAGCTGATAGCGCGGGCTGGTTGCACGTTGGGTAAGGTCAGCAAGCGCAAGCCGCATCGCAAGCATCAGTTGCGAGTGGTGCATCAACGGCCGGCTGCTGGCACCAACCTGCATGCAGGTTCTAAGGTGGATGTGCGGCTCGGCTAGGTAACTCAGCTAGAAGCGTAGTCCAACGCCCAAACGGACACAAATCCTGGAACCTCCAGGCCGCCGGATCAGATGATGATCCGGCGTTTTGCTTTTTAGCCTATTTATGCTGTCTCTCGAGCTGAATAAGTGGTATAATTACGGAAAAATAAGGGATACGGCTATGGTTGTAACTTGGGTTATCATTATTATTCTGGTTTTGCTCATTCTCGGAGCGATTCTGACGTACAACGGCTTGGTGCAATCAAAAAACCGCACCGACGAGGCGTGGAGCGACATCAATGTGCAGCTGAAGCGACGCTATGACCTAATCCCGAATCTGG
>Ga0105240_10015479_pt1 | contig 10369 bp, 9 predicted proteins | sample KBSC54metaG_FD_80426 | JGI IMG/M metagenome (GOLD analysis project Ga0105240, IMG submission 80426) | Corn rhizosphere microbial communities from Kellogg Biological Station, Michigan, USA - KBS C5-4 metaG | ecosystem: Host-associated > Plants > Roots > Rhizosphere > Soil | place: Michigan, USA... | reverse complement strand
TATCTATTTTTTTTCCATTGGTTATGGGGTTCGCGAAATTCAATTGGAATGTGAAAAAATTCTTGGTAGTTATAACGAAAAAAGATTTTATTGGTTGGGTAAACAAGTTAATCCCGAAGATTATACTTCCGGTTGGGATATTTTTTGCTCTGCCTCATTACCCGGTGAAGGATTTCCTAATTCTATTGCAGAAGCAATGTTATGTGAGTTATCTCCGGTTGTAACGGATAGTGGTGACTCTGCCGATATAGTTGGTGATATTGGCTTAGTGGCCAGGTGTTCGGATGCATCAGACTTAAAATTGCAATTAGAAAAAATGATTTTAAGCCCGTTGCTTATCGAGACAGGAATAAAATGCAGGAACAGGATTCTTGCTTTGTTTTCAATAGATGAGATGGTCAGGAGGACAGAACAGGAAATGATAAAAATTTTAACTTAAAAAATAATGACTACGATTGAGACGGACAAAGTGAAGAATTTTTTTGACGAACCGCAAAAATATTTGCATAAAGATTTTGGAATTAAAATAAGAAGGGACATCGTAGGGAGAATGGTAAAAGATCTTCCCTATAAACACATATTAGATGTTGGTTGCGGCGATGGAAGTATTTCCTTGCCATTATTAAACGGCGCTACGACTCTTGATCTTGTCGATTTATCATCCGGTATGCTTGCTCTTGCAAAAGCAAAAATACCTGAAGGGTTACAAGCAAATGTGTCTTTCGAAAATGTAAGCCTTGAAAAATTAAATACGCACAAGAACTATGATTTGATCTTAGCCATTGGCTTATTGGCTCATGTTCCTGATGTTGAAAAAGCAATTGCAATACTTGGCAATATGCTCACACCTGGCGGCCATCTTATATTTCAATTTTCTGAAGCCAGTAAACTTGCAACAAAAATGTCTTTTAGAGTAAGGAAAACAGGTCATCACAAATTAAATAAGATTTATAAAAAAACACTTGTTACTATTTTCGAAAAAAACAATTTTAAATTAACCAATGAAATTTCCTTCGCCACTATATTTCCCGGTATGGGAATGCTGAAAAATGAATTGTTATATAATTATTGCAGGTACACTATTAATAACAAATTGTTTTCGTTAATTAATAGCGAATACATAATGATGGTAACAAGAAAATAATGGTAGAAGAAAAAATAAGAATTTTATTCCTCGGAGATACACAACACCCGAATTCGCAAAATTGGATTTCGGGTTTGGAAAAATATGGCAATTTTTCTGTTACATCCTGGTCGTTGCCCTGGCCATCGGGTATTCCAGGTAAAATTAAAAGAGTCGGGACTTTTCTTTTGGCACCAGTCATTGTAAGGAAACTAATAAAAAAAGAAAAACCGGCCATAGTAATTGGCTATAGATTAACCAGTTATGGTTTCATCGCAGCACTTAGCGGCCATAAAAAAATAGTTTTGGCAGCCCAGGCAAATTCCGATATTTATTCACCACTCAATATAACAATCGTTAGTACATGGCTTAAAAAGCTACTGGCAACATATGCGATAAAAAAAGCCGCAATTATTCATGCCTGGTCCGAAATAATGGCTGCGAACATTTATGCTCTCGGGGCGCCTCCAGGAAAAGTCCTGGTTATGCACCGCGGAATAGATCTTGAATTATTTACAGTGCCAAAGCAAACGTCAATCCATAAGCTCAACATTATTGTTACACGGGCATTGTTTCCGGAATATAAACATGACGTGATAATACATGCAGTCAAAAAAGCAATTGACAAAGGTGTTCCGGTTGAGTTAAAGATTATTGGGACTGGAGTCGAAGAAAGTAGTTTGAGAAAACTCATTGCAAATCTAAATATAGAAAGCCAGGTGAAATTTTATGGACGAATAAATAATGAAAATCTGGTTAATGAACTAAAAGAAAGCAACGTATATGTTTCAATGCCGATTACGGAAGGTGTTTCTGCATCACTTATAGAAGCCATGGCTTGTTTTTGCATTCCTGTGGTTAGTGATATACCCCCAAACAGGTTGTGGATTGATGATAAAGGTAACGGATATTTAATTCCTCTGGATGATGTAGAAACATTGGCGAGTACTTTCTTAGAGATATGGAATAAAAAGGATAGCTTCGGCAAAATATTAGAAGAAAACAGGAAGTTGGTTGAAAGGAAGTGCTCTCAAAGGACTAATATATCTGAATTCAGGAAACAATACTTTAATCTGATCAATACTAACTAATGTGTGGCATTGCAGGAATTTTTAATTATAATTCCTCAGAAAAAATTGATGAGCAGTCATTAACCGGCATGAGCCATATACTCGCTCACCGCGGACCAGATGGTGAGGGGTTATATGTTAATGGGAAAATTGGACTGGCCCATAGACGACTTGCTATTATTGACTTAACCGAAAATGGCAGCCAGCCATTTATAAGTGAAGATGGACGATATGTTATTATCTACAATGGAGAAATTTTCAATTTCTTAGAATTAAAGAGTGACCTGTCAAAATTTAATTTCAGGTATCGATCTGACTCCGATACCGAAGTTCTTCTTTATCTGTATATACAATATGGCCCATCAATTTTAGAAAAGCTCAATGGAATGTTTGCTTTCGCGATATGGGATAATCATGAGCAATCTCTTTTTATAGCAAGAGACCGTTTGGGTATTAAACCGGTTTATTATAGTGATTTGTCCGGAACTTTTATGTTTGCCTCTGAACAAAAGGCGCTGATAAAAGCCGGTGTGCCAAAAACAGTAGCTGAAGATGAATTCCAGGAATTATTATTATATCGGTTTATTAGCGGCGAAAAAACTTTATATAAAAATATATTTAAACTTCTCCCAGGCTATTATTTATTTATAAAAGATGAACGGATAAGTAAAACCCGCTGGTGGAACCTGGGGGAAAAAATCAGAATAAACCGGGAACGATTACCTAACGATGTCTTCGATTGGTTTGAAGATGCTTTCAGCAAAGCAACAAACTATCGGATGATAAGTGATAGGCCCGTCGGCATATTGTTAAGCGGCGGCCTCGACTCAAGCAGTATTACTGCCCAACTTGCTAAATTGAATTTCAGCAACATCTCCACTTTCACCGTAGGTTTTAACGAGCCCAATTACGATGAAGGAAAGCTGGCAAAAAAAGTTGCTGAAAAATATAATTGCGATTATCATGAAATAAAATTAGATGCGGACAAGGTCCATCAATCTCTGGAAGATGCTGCATGGTTTCATGACGAGCCATTAATTCACCAAAACGATCCACACCTTCTGGCAGTTTCGCAATATGCAAAAAAATATGTTGCCGTGCTTCTTTCCGGTGAGGGTGCCGATGAATTGATGGGTGGCTATGTAAGATATAAAGCGTTAAATTACCTATCGCTGAAAGATTTTGCAATGCCTTTGCTCGGTATCGCAGAAAGTTTTTCATCCAATGCACGCATTCGTAAATTGCATCGCTTTTATAAATTAGATGCCTCTGAATCTGTAATGCTTAACGGTTGCAGTTTCTATCCTAACGATTTTAAAAACCCCGGTATAAGTTTTAATGAAATAAATTATCACAACAACTATAGGCTAAATTTATTCAACGAGGCCAAAGAGGTTTATCCAAAGGATGCTGGCAGACAGGCAATGTATCTTGACCTTCATACTTATCTTTCGTCCCTCTTAGAGCGCAATGATAAAATGACAATGGCTGCTTCTATAGAATGCAGGGTTCCTTTTTTAGATCATTTTTTAATTGAGATGATTGGCGCCATTAAATCATCTGACCTGTTAAAAGGCAGAAAGGGAAAATACCTTTTATATAATACAATCGGGAAAAAATTACCTGATGAAGTAAGGAAATATAAAAAAAACGGTTTTTCAGTTCCCTGGGAAAGCTACCTGAAGAACAATGAAAAATTTAAAAATGAGTTACATGAAATGCCAAATAACCCATTTTTTAAAAGCGGCTTATTTGCTCAAATAAATATTTCGCAATTAATTAAGCGTTTTAAAAATGATGACCAGTTAGCAACTGTCCTGCTAAGGCAGCTTTTAATGATACATATGTGGTATAAAAATTTTTATGCAAAAATTTGAACTTCATCTGGCTGGAGATGCTTGCACACACTGAAACTTCTCAAATTGACTTCGAACTCCGAAACAGGAAATCCTTTACTTAAGTTTTGAAATTTTTTAAAAAGATATTAGAATTTCAGGGCTTTGCTGTTCACAAAGCTGAAAAAGAACTTTTATACCTGGATTCATTAAATAATTCCGATTTTAAAAAATGGGCTGAAAATAAAAAGCAGGAAATCGTAAAATATCATTTCGATAATAATCCTTTCTACAGGAAAATACTTAACAATGTGATGAGTGAAAATTGGGTTGATATTCCGGTTATAAAAAAACAAATGATTCAAAGGCCACTGGTTGAAATGGTGAATTCAATGTATGATATTAAGGATTGTTACGTAAGTAGTACATCAGGCTCTTCAGGCACTCCCTTATTTTTTGCAAAAGATAAATTTGCACATGCAATGACCTGGGCGTTAATTATAAAAAGATATAACGACCTGGGTATTACTTTGCAAAGTATGCAGGCCCGGTTTTATGGCATTCCTTTACAATCAGTCACATACTTAAAGGAACGCTTTAAAGACCGGCTTATGAACAGGTATCGCTTTACTATTTTTGATATGTCAGATAGAATATTGGAAAAATTCTTAGACAAGTTCAGGCATACCAGCTTCGATTATATTTATGGATATACAAACTCGTTGTTACTATTTGCAAAATATTGCATCCGCAAAAATATTATACTGAAGGATGATGCCTGCAGAAGTTTGCGGCTTTGCATTGTAACATCCGAGCAATGTACAGATGAGGATAAATTGTTGCTGGAAGAAGCGTTCGGTGTTAACGTTGTAAGGGAATATGGCGTATCAGAATCTGATTTTATTGCTATCACTGACCGGCAGAACCGATGGATTATTTCTGATGAATTAGTACATGTGGAAATTGTAGATGAAAATGATCGTCCATTAGATGATGGAAAGATTGGCAAAATTATAGTAACCTCATTACATAATAAGGCTATGCCTTTCATTAGGTATGAAGTAGGGGATTGGGGTTCAATTAAACGAGGTGAACGATACAGTGAATTGCTTACATTAAATGGCAGGTTAAACGATATTGCATGGTTGCCAAGTGGTAAAACGGTACCGGGTTTTACTTTATATTATGTTTCAAGACAAATTCTTGAAGAATCCGGTGTGCTAAAAGAATATGTAATTAAACAAACATCTGCCAATACCTTTTTGTTTGAGGTCGTTACTACGGAACCTTTATCGGAAAATCATATTCAACTTATAAAAAATACCATGTATCAATATTTAGAGCCAGGGATAATAGTGGTGGTAAAAAGAGTAGATGCTATAAAAAGGCAGGCATCGGGAAAGTTGAAACATTTTCATTCATTAATTAAAAACGATTGAAAAAACTTATAATCCTTACTCAATATTTTCCGCCGGAAATGGGGGCGCCGCAATCCCGGTTATTTGAAACAGCAAAGGGCTTGAGAAATAAAGACTGGGAAATAAGAATACTTACATCCATGCCTAATTATCCATCCGGTAAAATATTTAAAGAATTCAGAAATAAATTTTTTATGACTTCTGATGTTGAAAACCTGGTAACATGGCGTTACTGGTTATATGCTTCCAATTCAAAAAAATCAATTCCGCGGATAATTAGTATGGTATCTTTTAGTTTGGCAGTATTGTTTTCATTTCGCAGAGTAAAAAAATTTAAACCTGATTATATAATTACTGAATCTCCGCCGTTAACACTTGGCCTATCTGGTTTATTTTTGAGTAAATGGAGTAGAGCTAAACACGTGCTTAACGTTTCTGATATCTGGCCACTCTCGGCTTATGAGCTCGGTGCAATATCCAAAGGTTTTTTGTACAATAAGCTTGAGCAGTTAGAGAAATTTTTGTATCGCAATTCTTTCGCATGTATGGGTCAATCGCAACAGATTGTAGATCACCTCTTGCAAAGTGAAACCAAACGGGCGCATTTATATAGAAATGGGGTGGATTTTGAAAGATTCGATGATGTGCGCCCGAATTCTTTACCTCCACAGCAATCCGGAATTAAAATCGTTTATGCGGGACTGTTAGGCCTTGCCCAGGGAGTTTTTAATCTGTGTAAGAATATTAATTTTTCTGAACTCAATGCGGAATTTCATATATACGGCGACGGAGCAGAAAAATCAGAAATTGCTGAATATTTAAATAAAAATATCATTAAGAATATTTTTTTGCATACAGCTGTTACAAGAAATGACGTACCTAAAACTTTAATGCAATACGATATTACCATAATTCCCCTTATCAAACCAATTTTTGGAGCGGTGCCTTCAAAAATATATGAAGCCATGGCAGCAGGTTTACCAATTATTTTTTCCGGTGGCGGCGAAGGCGAGTATATAATAAAACAGTACAAGATTGGATGGGTATGTGCTCCTTCTAATTTCGAAAGCATTAGAGAAACCATTTTGAAAATTGCATCTATGGATACAGCGGAATTGTTATTAATGAAAGAAAATTGTATTAACGCAGCACGTGAGGTATTCGATAGAAAAATACAGTTAGAGCGATTAAATAATTTTTTATCTGCTAACATTTCATAAATGAAAATTTCAATAGTAGCAGGTGCACGCCCCAACTTTATGAAAATTGCTCCGATTATTGATGCAATTGTAAAGTCAAAAAATGCAGGCAATAATCTTTCGTACCGGTTAGTTCATACGGGCCAGCATTTTGATGAGAAGATGAGCCAGTCATTTTTTGATGAGCTTAATATTCCAAAACCTGACGTTAATTTGGAATGCGGCGGCGGATCGCAGGCTGAACAAACAGCCAGTATAATGCAAAAATTTGAAATAGAGTTAATGCGTAATCCTGTAGACTTAACATTGGTTGTGGGTGACGTAAATTCAACTATGGCGTGTGCCATAATTTCACAAAAACTAAAAACAAAAGTGGCTCATGTTGAAGGAGGAATTCGCTCTGGTGATTGGCAAATGCCCGAAGAAATAAACAGGCTCGTAACGGATAGCATTTCAAATTATTTTTTTACTACTTCCGAAACCGCTAATAATAATCTTTTGCAATCAGGCGCAAAAAAAGAAAATATTTTTTTTGTTGGAAACACTATGATTGATACGTTGCTAAAAAATATTCCACGATTAATTAAACCTGAAATTTTTGATACCGTCGGTTTGGTAAACGGGAATTATATTGTATTAACACTACACCGGCCTACCAACGTTGATGATAAAGAAAGATTGTTTGACTTAATAGAAGCAATTGTCAGTAACAGTAAAAACATTCCTATTATTTTTCCGGTTCACCCCCGTACCCAAAAGAATTTAAGGAATTATTCCTTTCCAAATTTATATATGGTTGAGCCAATGAATTATTTATCTTTTAATTTTCTTGTAAAACATTCCAAAGCAGTAATCACAGATTCCGGCGGAATAACTGAAGAAACAACTGTGTTAGGAATTCCATGTATTACCTTAAGAGAAACTACAGAGCGCCCCGAAACCTGCGAGATTGGTACCAACGAGCTGGTTGGAACTGACCCAAAAGCAATTGAGCCGGTATTGGATAAATTATTCAAAGGAGAATGGAAGAGAGGAAAAATTCCTCCTTTGTGGGATGGCAAAGCCGCTGAGAGAATTGTTGAAATACTTAACAGATTATGACGGACTATAAGATTATTCTTCCCGATAAAAGTACTAATCTGAAAAAAATAGCGGAATGCAGAATTGCCGCATTCCCTCATTCACTTTCTTCAAAACTAGGAACAGAATTTGTATCAAAAATGCTTTCTATGTATGTTGAAAAAAATAATTTTATCATTACTGTAGAATCTGATGACGAATGCATGGGCTTTGTCACAGCATTAGTGCCGGAAAACGAACATAGTTGTTCCACAAGAGAATCAATAAATTTTACGTTTAACGATCTTTTAAAAGGACTTATAAGAAAACCGTGGTTATTTCTTCATCCTGTTATTCTTCGCGAGTATAAAGTAGGCTTGGAAATGTTAAGGAAAAAATTTAAGGGGAATTTCAAGCAATTACAAACAGACGCACCTGATTTAACCAAATTGTCTCCTGAAATTATAAATTCAGTGGGGCTTATAGATATTGCAGTTCAACCAAAATACCAGGGAAAGGGATATGGCAGTATTTTATTAAATGCTTTTGAAAACCATTGCCGGCAGATTGGTAAACACAAAATGCATTTGTCAGTGAAGCCCGATAATTATAATGCTATTCAATCGTACAAAAAAAACGGATGGATTCTTTTTTTGTCTGAACAAAAACAATTTAATTTTTATAAAGAAATTTCATAAGGATGTCAATTCCATTTTCGCCACCCTACATTGATGACGCGGTGATAAACGAAGTTGTTGATTCATTAAAATCAGGATGGATTACAACTGGCCCAAAAGTAAAAGCACTTGAACAGGAAATAAGAAATTTTTGTGGCGCCCGGGAAGTTTTATGCGTTAATTCATGGACATCGGGAGCCATAATGATGTTGAAATGGCTCGGAGTGAAAGAGGGAGATGAGGTAATTGTTCCCGCATATACCTACAGCGCTACAGCATTGGCGGTAATTCATGCAGGAGCTAAACCCGTGATGGTAGATTGTTGTGAAGATTTTAATATTTCCGTAGAGGCAATTTCCCGGGCAATTACTTCAAAAACCAAGGCAATTATTCCGGTGGACTTTGCGGGCTTTCCTTGCGATTATGATGAAATCATGGCTTTAGTAATGAATGAAAAAGCGTTGAAGATGTTTCAACCCACTTCTGTTATTCAACAAAAATTAAAAAGGATTCTTGTAATGAATGACGCTGCTCATTCGCTTGGAGCTTTTTATAAAAAAAATATTCGTACAGGAAGCGAAACAGATGTAGCCATCTTTTCACTTCATGCAGTTAAAAATATTACTACTGCCGAAGGCGGAGCTATTTGTTTGAATTTACCTGCGCCCTTTGAAAACGTTTCGTTATACAGGGAGCTGCGGCAAATGACACTGAACTGCCAAACTAAAGATGCCTTTTCAAAAAGCAAAGCCGGTGGTTGGCGATATGATATTGTGGGATTAGGAATGAAAATTAATATGGCTGACGTGAATGCAGCTATAGGTTTAGCTCAGATGAGGCAATATCCAGTGTTACAGGAGGAGCGCAAAAGAATATTTAAAACTTATAATGATAATTTCAGTAAACATGATTGGGCTATTTTACCTCCATCAGAATTAAACGCAAAAGAAAGTTCCTGCCATATTTATGCATTGCGTTTAAAAAAAGTTTTAGAAAAACAACGGGATGATATTATTGAAGAAATTGCTAAAGAAGAAGTAGCAGTTAACGTGCATTTCATACCTATGCCTATGCTAACCTATTTTAAGGAACTTGGTTATGATATTTCAAATTATCCGCAATCCTACAAGAATTTTGCAAGTGAAATTTCGTTGCCGGTTTACCCGCAATTAAAAAATGAAGATATTGATATTGTTTGCAATGCTGTAGTTAAGGCTTACGACAGAATAATAAAATAAACTTGATACGATTTTTTGACATTTTATTTTCATTTTTAGGATTACTTATTTTACTTCCTTTAATGATAATAATTTATTTCCTGATCATCCTGGAAACCAAAGGCGGCGGCTTTTTTAGCCAAAACCGGGTAGGGAGAGGAGGGTTAGATTTTAAATTATTGAAATTTCGCACTATGAAATCAGGGTCCGATAAAAGAGGACTAATTACGGTGGGACGTAACGATGAAAGATTGACAAAGATCGGCGCAATTATACGACGATATAAATTAGATGAACTACCACAACTTATTAATGTATTAAAGGGGGATATGAGCTTAGTGGGCCCCCGGCCAGAAGTGCGTAAATATGTAGATTTATATTCACCCGAACAGCGTTTAGTGCTAACCGTTAGGCCAGGAATTACCGATTACGCTTCGATCAAATACGTTGATGAAAATATAATTCTTGGAGAATCAGATAATCCTGAAAAAGTATACATCGAACAAATTATGCCCGATAAAATTCGATTGAATGGAAGGTATATCAAAGAACAGGGTATAAAAGAATACTTTAATATTATTTTTTTAACTATTTGGCACGTAATAAAAAAATGAAATTTTAATTTCAAAAAAAGTTTAAATAGCTTTTCCTGAGAATTTTCATTTGAAAAGCATTGACTATAAGGGCTGACGAAATGTATCCTACCGTCTAAGTACTCCCAAAAGCAATAGTATAGTAGCTTAATTTTTCGTTTAGCCGTTGGTGATAGGT
>Ga0105240_10015478_pt1 | contig 10370 bp, 9 predicted proteins | sample KBSC54metaG_FD_80426 | JGI IMG/M metagenome (GOLD analysis project Ga0105240, IMG submission 80426) | Corn rhizosphere microbial communities from Kellogg Biological Station, Michigan, USA - KBS C5-4 metaG | ecosystem: Host-associated > Plants > Roots > Rhizosphere > Soil | place: Michigan, USA... | reverse complement strand
GTCCTTCGCTCGTGGATCACAGAGCCGCTGTAGCTCCTCGTCTTCCGGGTGGGCGGCGGCTTCCTCGAAAACCGGGTCCAGCAGGAATTCGCCCCCTTCAAAGCGGCCGCCGGCGAGCCAATCAATTTGGAGGAAGAATTCCGGGCTAAGGCCGCTGAGAATCTGCTCGGTTTGGGCTTCGTTGCCGTCCAGGAAAAGGGTTGAGAGCATGCGCTCACACCAGGCCTGATTCTGACCATCATCTTTCCGGAACTTCTCGCTCACCGCCGCGTAAAACCGCTCGCGGAGTTGGTCAAACCTGGCGCGCAAATCGGCTTCGGAGAGTTGCGCGTAGATGACCCCCGCAAAGTCCTTGGTACCAAACCCTCCAAGGTCGACTGCGAAGAAGGCCAACTCCGGCAGGCCCAAGCGGTTACGGCGGACCGCCTGGTCGGCTATTTCCTGGAGATGCGCCGCGAGGGCCGCGCTCTCGAGCCGGCCAAGCTGCCCGAAGTCCTGCGCGGTGAGCCAGCGCGTGCCCGTGAGACCGTTGTAATAGTAAATCGGCAATCCCTGGATCGGGACCTTCGAGCCAAGGATCAGCGCCTCCTTCGCTTCGCGTCGCTTGGGAATCGCGCTGAGCCGCCAACATTCGCCACGACCTTTTATGGCCTCGCGTACCCGGGGATCTGAAACGGAAAGAAATCGAACGTGGCGCTTGGAGACCAATTCCTGCAGAAGCTCGTCCGCGGCAAAGGCTAACTCCATCCGCTCCGGATCGGGTCGAATCAGGATATGGTTTGCCTCAAAGACCAGGTCCACCGAATGGGCCGCCACGGACGACTCCTCCTCAGCCGTCAGGGGCGCGAGGCTTTGGCCCGCGCGCCGGTTATTCAAGTGCTCGATAAACTTGAGCCGCTGCCAGGCATGCACGGCGGGCGTTTCGGTATACAGCGCCGCCTGGCCAGGAAAGATCGTGCCGATCCGAGTCATCGGCTGTCCTTGGGCATTCCGGGCAAACGGATGCGGGCCGATGATTTCCAATTGCATGCTGAAGGAAAACATGGAGTGTCAGCCCGCTTTTGTAAACCACGGTTCTAAGTTCCGTACACCTGGAAAAAGCAGGGGTATAGAGCGTTGCCTCCACCCGGCCTCGCCGTAATCTATGAATGAGTTTTGAGGTTGGATTCATCACACATTCCTGGAGGTGGTGAACCTGGCCCGGAAAACCAAACCTGGCATATGCAAGTAACATATGTTACATAAAAAAATGCACACCCATCCTCCCTCTCCGCCGCAGGAATGAATTTTTGCCTCCCGCTGCCCTACAGGGGGGGCGGCGTGATTTTCACGCATAATGCGTGAGATTCACGCTTTCCTGAGGCATAAAGACTGTGAAACAGCCTGTATTTCGCTAAATCCAGCATGGCATAATTTATGCCTCACTCTGAACACATTAGCCCGAAGCCCGATTAATGACCTTATGTGACGACCCGGTGGCTGAAATGCCAGTGATAACGAGTATGAACTCGCGCCTCAACGTCCTCTTGATTGATGAGGACCATAGCGACTGTGCCCTGTTCGGGATCGCGGTGGATAAGAGCAACCTCGATATCTGGCTGCAAACGGTTCCCGACGGAGGTCGGGCCATGGATTATCTTGAAGGTTTGGGGGACTTCTCTGATCGGGCATTGCACCCGCTGCCGGATTTGGTTGTGCTGGACCTTGATATGCGCCTGACCGGAGGTCTTGAGTTTCTGGAATGGCGCCGGGCTTCAGCCGCCTTTTCCTCCCTTCCGGTAGTCCTGTTCAGCGGCTTTGCCTACAAAGGCGCCATCGAGACCGCCCTGGCCATGGGGGCTACGGTCTTCATCGAAAAACCTCTCCACTTGCCAGGCTGGATCGAAGTGGTCCGCGAGATCTGTGACCTGGCCGCGAAGCATCTGCAGGCCGCTTAGTTTAGCTGAGAGCCAGTTCGCGCCTGGACCGAGATCCTTTTAGATGTCCTTAATCCTTCCTTAAGGTATACTGGGGAATACTCCACCGGTTGTGATTCGCCAGCGCCACTTGGTAAGAATGAACTACCGCGCTATATTCGACCATGCCTCAACGTTCAACCGCGTTTAACCGCAGGCGGCCGCTGAGCTTTTGACCTGAGATGGACCGGTGATGTTCCAACGCTCCAGTAAACGGTTTTCGATCCGTCAGTTGTTTTGCTCGCTGCTGGCTTTGGCCGCAATGGCCCCGGCGCAAAATGATCGGATCCTCCCGGCGGTGGTTCCCCGTGATCACGGCGTGGAGTTTCCTAAGCCGGTCCCTGCGTACCGCCGAGAGCTGCCGGCTGCCTTTACCAAAGATGCGCCCGAAACCATTGCTGACCTGCAGGAAATCCAGCAACAGGTTGAAAGCCTGATTGCGCGTGTTTCACCGGCGGTAGTCTCGGTGGAAGTGGGCGACGGCACGGGCAGCGGCGTGGTCATCTCGTCGGATGGACTGGTCTTGACGGCGGGCCATGTCTGCGAGCGGGCGGGACGGAAAGTGAAGTTTATTTTTCCCGATGGAAAAACCGCGGTGGGCAAAACCCTGGGCGTGGATCACGACAGCGACACTGGTCTCGTGAAAATCACGGACCCGGGGCCCTGGCCTCGGGCCGCTGTCGGTGAGTTGGAAAAGACGGAGATCGGTGATTGGGTGCTGGCGTTAGGCCATCCCGGCGGATTTGATCCCAAGCGTTCACTGGTTGTCCGGCTGGGGCGGATCATCCGGCTCGCCCCGGATGCTCTGCAATCCGACTGCCCCATCGCCCCGGGTGATTCCGGCGGGCCGCTCTTCGATATGCATGGTCGCGTCATTGGCATTCACAGCGCCATCAGCGCTTCGCCGGCGGAAAATTTTCATGTGCCAATCACCGAATTTGCACTGACCTGGAGTCACCTTGCGGGTGATGGCCGCCCCGGCACAGGAAACGAGCTATCCGTCGCCGAACGCTTCGGAGCCACCTCAATTGACCATGCCGACGGCTGCCGCCTCGAGTCCGTTCAGCGCAACAGTCCCGCGTCGAGAGCCGGCTTGAAGAATGGCGACCTGGTGCTCAGGGTGGAGGATCGTGAGATCAAAGCAGCCGCCTCTTTTCGACGCTGGGTCGAGGAAGCCAAACCGGGCGAGACGCTCGACCTGGAAATCCGGCGTGGAAGCCAGGTGCTGTCAGCGCGGGTGAAACTTGGGGCAAATAAGAAGTAGGACTTTGGCGTTTTAGCTGGGGAAAAACATGCGCAAGCCATGGCTGGTAACCTTCGTTCGAGCCGCCCCTCTGGGAGTGGCGGTGGCTTTGTTGGTCATGTTAGCCGCTGGGCAGGATTGGCCCTTGGGGCCAGCTCTCCCCAAGGATCGCTTTCGCAGCGGTGAAACCGTTCTGAGCGCCTTTGCGCCGATCTCCGCTGCGACCCGCAATTCCATTGTGAAATTCAACGTCGACGGCCAAACCGTCGCTTTGGGGGCCGTGGTTGACACCAACGGCCTGGTGTTAACGAAGGCGAGCGAGTTGAAACCGGGGAAACTTACCTGTTGGCTCGCGACCGAGGAAGAGGTCGGCGCGGAGGTACTGGCGGCGGACGAGGACGAGGACGTGGCGCTGGTGCGGGTGCATGCGCGCGGGCTCAAACCCATTTGCTGGGCTTCGGGAGAGGTTGCCCTGGGACAATGGGCCATCACTCCAGGAATTGCCGAAACTCCCCACGCGGTTGGCATCATCAGCGCCCTACCTCGAAAGATCAGACCGGAGCGCGCCTTCGTCGGCATCCAGTTCGACAGTTCAGGCGACTTGCCCAGGATCGCGGATTTGATACCCGGGTTGGGCGCCGAGCGAGCTGGGCTCAAACCCGGAGATATTATCCTGGCCGTAAATCAGGACGGGGTTACAAATCGGGAGCAGCTCATCGAATCCATCCGCAATTTCCGCGCGGGCCAAACCGTCTCCCTGAGTGTAAAACGCGGCGATAAAGAATTCCGAGCGGACGTGGAACTCGCACCGCTTAAGCTCAACCAGTTGGGACGTGGACAGTTGCCGGAGGACTCGGGTAAGCGGTTGGCCGGAGACGTGAGCCGGCGCTCCCAGGGCTTCGAGTTGGCCATCGAACACGACACGGTTTTACAACCGTGGTTGTGTGGCGGACCCCTCGTGAACCTGAGGGGCGAAGCCATCGGCTTAAATATCGCCCGTGCCAGCCGAGTGACCACGTATGCCCTCTCAGCCAGGCTCGTCGAGGGAATGCTACAGGATTTGATCAAGGCTCAGACGCCGGTCAAAACCAGCCTTACCCAGTAATGGGCAGGCGTAATGATCGCCGCTGAAGTGAGGACGTGTGTCTGCGGGTTCCGAGTCAATCCCCCTTGCCTCCCGCTATGGGCCCCATCCGCCGCCCAGGGCTTTGTAGAGCGCAATGAGGTTTTCAGTTACAGCTTTCCGGCTTAACACGAGCGCATCTTCGGCTTCGTACAGCGAGCGTTCGCTGTCCAGAACCCGCAGGAAATCCGCCAGTCCATTTCGGTAAAGATCCTGGGCCAGACCGAGCGCCGCGCGCTCTGCTTCGACCGACCTTTCCAGCGAGCGCGATCGGTCCTGCTCCTTGGCGTACGCCACGAGGGCGTTCTCGACCTCCTCGAAAGCATTCAAAGCCGTTTGCTCATAGGTCTCCAGGGCCTGCTCCTGGCGCGCGGTTTGCACCACGATGTTGGCACGAATCCGGCCGGCGTCGAATACTCGCCAGGTGGCTGTCGGCCCCGTGGTCCAGAAGAGGCTCCCGGGCGTAAACCACTCGCCCGCGCTGACGCTCTGGAAGCCGGCGTTACCGGTGAGCGAAAACCTGGGAAACAGGTCAGCCTTGGCCATTCCGATCCGCGCGGTGGCTGCGGCGAGGCTTCGTTCCGCCTGTTGAACATCGGGCCGACGCAGCAACAGTTCCGAGGGCAGGCCTACCGGGACCCGGGGTGGAGGAGAAGGGATGGGAACCGGTGCAGCCAGTTCGGCGGCCAGGCTACCGGGAGGTTGAGCTAAAAGGACTCCCAGGCGATGCACCGATGCCTCGAGCATGGTCTCCAGCGTCGGAATTCGGGCCTGCGTGGTCGCCAGGAGTGCCGCCGCCTGTTGGACATCCAACTCACTGGCAAGCCCCGCCCGGTAACGATCCTGGGTAAGCCTTAATGAATCGGTTTGCGCCGCGATATTCTCTCGCGCAATCACCAATTGCGCTTGCGAGCCCCGCGCTTCCACGTAATCGCGCGCTAGTTCGGCGAGCAGGCTGACCGTGATATCCCGTTGACTGAACTCCGCGGCTGCGACTTCCGCAGTGGCCGCCTCCACGGCTCGTCGGGTGCCACCGAAAACGTCCAATTCCCACGACGCGTCGAACCCGGCTTGATACCAGTTATAGTCCAGCGGAGTTCCCGGGGGAAGGGGAAGGAAGTAGTGTTCACTGATCCGGTTTTGGGTGTAAGAGGCCGAGGCGTTCGCGGTCGGCCAGTAGCCGCCCGCGGTCATTGACCTTTGCGCCCGGGCCTCGCGCACGCGCCCCGCAGCTACCCGGATTTGGAGGTTGGCGCGAACCATGCGATCAACGAGGGAATCGAGTTCCGGATCTTCAAATTCCCTCCACCAACCTTTGATTTGTGCCAGTCCATTGTTCTCCCCGCCGCGGAGCGGTTCGCTCCAATGCTCCGGCACCTTTGTGGTCGGCCGATGATAGGTTGGCCCCACCGTGCAGCCGCTCAGTAAAACCGTGCAGCCTGCTAGAAACCAGGCCGAGGAGAACCTCAACCGAGCCAAGCGGCCGTGTGGTCCCGTACCGGAGATTGTCTTTCCGGCTCTCTCGTTGGTATTTTTCTGTCCCAAATCTTTCTGTCTTATCCGCTCTTCTCCTCCGGAGCGGCCTAAGGCATCCATCCGCCAGGATTGAATCCGCCGCCTCATGCTTCAGTGCGCCAGGCCCGGGCGATGTGGTGCGACCTTTTTGAGAAAGAAGACGCCTGCCAAACACGCCACCGAGACTAGAGCTAAGATCCGGAAATCGTCGATATAGGCCAGCAGCGTGGATTGCCGGACGAGGTCCTGGTACGCCAGGGCCAAAGCCTGTTGGGAGGCTCCCGGCAATGTGGAGCGCGTTGCGAACAGGTCTTGAAAGATGTGCAGTCGAGTTTCGAAGGCCGGATTGTACGGGGTTAAATGGCTAACCAGAACTGTTTGGTGAGCTTGCGCGCCGCGGGCCAGGAGCGTCGTCACCATCGAGATCCCAATGCTCCCCCCGAGGTTGCGCATGAGGTTGTAGAGTCCGGTGCCGCTGCCAATTTGCTCGTTGGGCAAGGCCCCGGTGCTGATGGTCGCCAGCGGCACGAAAATCATGCTCACGCCCATGCCCTGAAGGAAATTAGGCAGGGCAATATTGCCGATGCCGACATTCAAATTGATGTTCCCAAAGAGGAAGATTGAGAGACCGGCGATAATGAACCCAATGGCGATCAGACGCCGCGCATCCACCCGGCCAGTCAGGTAGCCAATCAACGGCGTCATCAGGAGCGAGCCGAGCCCGCGCGGGCTCTGCGCCAGGCCGCTGACCACCGCCGGAAAGCCTCTCAAAGTCTGCAGAAATTCCGGCAGCAACGTCAGGGGGCTGTAGATGATGGCGCCCATGAGGGTGATGAGCCCGGTTCCGATGGCGAAGTTCCGGTTCTTAAGAATGCGCAGATCGACAATGGGGTGCGGGGTCCGCAACTCCCAAATCACAAACGAGACCAGCGTTACAATCGAGATCACCGCAAACCACCGGATCCAAACGGCGCCGAACCAGTCCGCCTCCTGTCCTTTGTCCAGGATGATCTGCAAGGCCGCCATTCCGATCGCCATTAGGCCGAAGCCCAGTGCATCAATTCGGCCGACTCTCGCGTTGCGGATGTAGGGTGGGTCCTCGATGAACCGCTGGATCATCAGCAGCGCCGCCGCGCCAACGGGAATATTAATGTAGAATAACCAGCGCCAGGAGTACGAATCGGTAATCCATCCGCCCAGCGTCGGACCAATCACCGGCGCCACAATCACACCCAGGGCGAAGACCGCCATGCCGGCACCGCGCTGATGCGGAGGAAAGCTCTCGAGCAAGATTGCCTGCGAGATCGGTTGGAGCGCGCCACCACCGGCTCCCTGAAGCACACGGGCGAGAATCAGGAACCCTAGGGATGTCGCCGCTCCACAGAGAAAAGATGATCCCGTGAATACAATAATGCACACCATGAGGAAGCGCTTGCGCCCAAACCGGCGGGCAAACCAGGCGGTGGAGGGTAAAATAATCGCGTTGGAAACCAGGTAGCTCGTGACCACCCAGGTGGCCTGGTCTGTCGAAGTACCCAAGCTCCCCGCCATGTGCGGCAACGCGACGGTCACAATGGTGGTATCCAGCACCTCCATAAAGGTGGCGAGCATCACGGAAATCGCGATGAGCCAGGGGCTGGCCTGCGGTTCCCAGGGGCGGCCGGAAGACTCCCTGACCTCGGATGGCCCACCTCTGGCCGGATTCATCGGGAGGCCTCCTGCCTCCCGGGGTTGGGCTTCGCGAGAATATTCACGCTGGGTTCAACCGACATCCCCGGACCCAGTGGGAGCCGAGGGTTGGGCTCTTCATCAAACACGATCTTCACCGGTACCCGCTGAACCACTTTGACGTAGTTGCCCGTGGCGTTTTCCGGCGGTAACAAGCTGAACTGGGCGCCTGAGCCGCGCTGAATGCTATCCACATGACCGCGGAACTTATGGCCAGGGTAGGCATCCACGTGAATGGTGACGGGTTGACCCGGCCTCATTCTGGAAAGCTGTGTCTCTTTGAAATTCGCCGTGACCCACACCCGGGGCGGCACTAAGGCCATGAGTTCCTGACCGGTCTGCACGTAGGTGCCGGCTTCCACGGTGCGGTGCGCGACAAACCCGGGTTTCGGCGCCAGGAGCTTCGTGTAGGAAAGTGTGAGCTCGGCCTGCCGGACAGCTGCCTCGTTCCCCTGCACCTCGGCCGCGGCGGTCTGAATGGCCGCGCTTCCCAACTGCACTTGCGCCTCCGCGGCGCGGACCAGGGAACGAGCCACCTCAACCGCGGCCGCATTGGACCTGGCTTGAGTCGTCGCCAAATCCAATTGGCTGCGCGAGACCGCCGGACTTTCGAGCGATTGGTAGCGCTTCAAGTCGGCCTGGGCTCGTTCGGATTCCGTTTCCGCCGACGCCAGGTTGGCCTTTGCCTGCACCACCCTGGCCTGATCGAGGACCAGTTGGGCATCCGCCTGTTGCGACCGAGTCCGGGCGGCCACCAACCCGGCCCGGGCCTCGGCCAATTTGGCTTCATAATCGCGGGGGTCGATTTCCAGCAAGACTTGCCCCTCTTGAACCGCCTGATTGTCCTGGACCAGCAGCGCGGTAACCTGGCCCGCGATCCGCGGCGCGATGGGGGTCACGTGGGTATCAATAAAGGCGTCATCCGTTGATTCATACGGCCTCATGAAAAACCAGTAATAGAGTAAGCCCCCGATAATAAGGATGGGCAGGACGATGAACGCGATCCGCCGCCAGCGTTTTCGGCCCGGCCGCCTGGTCCGCCGCCGGTCGGGGTCGGGCCTTCCCGGCGCGGAGTCTGGAACAGCGGCGGGTTGGCTGGGCGGTTGGGTGCTCGTGGGTCCTTCGGCCATGGCCTTGATTAGTCCAGATCCACCTGCGTCCGGTCTTTTCCGCCCAGTGCCCCCATCATTTCCAGCAGCAAGTTCACGGTTTCATCGATCCCGATGACAGTGTTCACCATCAGGTGGTACAAATGACGATTGGGCCATTCCCGACCAAAATAATGACGAATAAATTGCGCGCGCTCCTGGTCCACTGTATCCACGAGGTGCTCCGCTTCCGACTCACTGCCCAGCTGCTTTTTCACACGCTCGATTTTCAAGGCGCGCGGCGCGTAGAGAAACGCACTGAGAGTATCGGAGCGGTTGCGGAGAAAATAAGGCGCCCCACGGCCAACGATGACACACCGGCCCGACTCGGCTGCCCGGGTAACCACCTGTTCCACCAAGACCACCATTCGATCCGCATCGAAGGTTTCGGGTCCCTCCAGGGGCAGGATGCGCTCGTAGCTCCCACGCCAGAAAATCTTGCCCAAACGGTAGAGCCAGGAATCCACGCGCTCCTCACGCTCCGCGCATTCCTCAGGAGAAACCTTGGCCAGTTTGGCGATCTCCGCCGTCAATTCCCGGTCGAGCAGTCGCCATCCCAAATAGCGAGCAGTCCGTTCCGCAATTTCTCCAGCTCCGCACCCATACTCCCGTTCGATAATGAGGATTTGTTTCACTTGGATGCTCAGAAGATTTTAACCTCCGTCGCGCGGCCCACCATGGGGAGGGTGCCTGACATTTTCCGTGGCATTACCCCAAAGAAAAGGCCGCCCCTCCTTGGAAAGGCGGCTGAGAATCTGTTGGCGCGCCTGTTTTACTCCGGATCGCTGGGTTGCCGGAATGGGGAGGTTACCCCACCAAACCGCGAGTGAGAACCCAACTTGGTTGATCATCCCTGAGCTGAGACCTGGCCCGACTAGCCCACCGGGCTTTGTTGTGCCTTGACAGTTCCCGTAATTGCGCGATGTTGATCGCGTAGTCCATAAGTAACGTACTCAATGTGTTAATCCTGTTGCATGAAGGATCTTTATGGAATCTAGAATCGAAACCAGCACCATCCCTGAGAATCACGGGCTCTCGACCGATAAAATGATCGAGCAGCTCAAACAAATGATCCAGCGGGCCGAGGAAAAGACGGTCGAGCGAGCGAAAGCTGCTGACCGGGTTATCCGCGAACATCCATATCAAACCGTCGGCCTGACTTTCGGCCTCGGCTTATTGATCGGCTTCTTGATCAGGCGACGATAAAATGGCCTCGGACGACCCACCGCGCCCGGGAATACTGTCTTCCATCCGAAAGCTCGGCGATGCCGGTCTTGCGCTCCTGCAAAACCGCATTGAGTTATTCGGCGTTGAAATCGAGGAGCAGAAGCTTCGTCTGGTTCGATTGCTGGCCCTCGTGGCCGCCGTGGTGTTTTTGGCAAACACCGCCATCCTCGTGATTTCGGCCACGATTGTGGTTCTGGCGGGAGAGGCGGCTCGCGTTCCGGTGCTCGTCGGCTTGAGCGTGTTTTACCTCCTGGCGGCCCTGGTTGCGTTTCTCGCGCTACGGAAGGAGCTCCGGGGCTCCTCGTTGCCTTTCGAAGGCTCCGTTTCTGAAATAAAAAAGGATCGCGAATGGCTCAATCCTCGGACTTAGAGCGCCTCCTCCAGCGCCGGCGATTGCTGATCGCCGAGAGTGATCGCCTGCGACGGGACGT
>Ga0105240_10015476_pt1 | contig 10371 bp, 12 predicted proteins | sample KBSC54metaG_FD_80426 | JGI IMG/M metagenome (GOLD analysis project Ga0105240, IMG submission 80426) | Corn rhizosphere microbial communities from Kellogg Biological Station, Michigan, USA - KBS C5-4 metaG | ecosystem: Host-associated > Plants > Roots > Rhizosphere > Soil | place: Michigan, USA... | reverse complement strand
GCGGCAGGGCGTGCGCTATCACGCGCTCGACGCGCTGACCGTGATGGACCCGGAGACGATGGAAAACACGCCGGCGGACGGCACGACGCTGGGTGAAGTCATGTTCCGCGGCAACATCGTGATGAAGGGCTATCTGAAGAATCCGTCCGCGACGCGCGAGGCGTTTGCCGGCGGCTGGTTCCATTCCGGCGATCTTGGTGTGATGCATCCAGACGGCTATGTGCAGCTCAAGGATCGCTCCAAGGACATCATCATCTCCGGTGGCGAGAACATCTCGTCACTGGAAGTCGAAGACGTGCTGATGAAACATCCGTCGGTGATGTTCGCCGCCGTCGTCGCGCGCCCCGACGAGAAATGGGGCGAGACGCCGTGCGCCTTCATCGAGAGGAAGTCCGGCCATGAGGGCGTGAGCGACACGGAGCTGATCGCCTATTGCCGAGAGCGCATGGCGCATTACAAAGCCCCGCGCCACGTCGTGTTCACGGAGCTGCCCAAAACCTCGACCGGCAAAATCCAGAAATTCAAACTGCGCGAGATGGCGAAGGACGTCGGTTAGCATGACGCTTCAGCGACGTTCGGTCCTCGGCGGATTGACCGGAATTGTCACAAGTGCCTTCGCGCGAGGAGGCGCAAAAGCAGTGGACGCTGATGAATACCGACGCCGAGCGCAGGAATATATGGCGAAGGCGCTTGCCAAATTCCCTTACGAACTCGTCGAGACGAGCGGCAAAGACGCTTATGCCAAATGGCACGAGCTCAAAACCGTAGGTCACGGTACACCGGTCATCCTTGGCGGCGACGAAAGCACTTACAGCAATCTGTTCGTACCGTTCGGCGACAATGGTCCGCATATTCCACCGCCACCATCGGTCGAGAGCATTCTCGCTGCTGCAGAGCGCATCCACTTTCCCGACGACTTGATCGCGAGGCGGAAAGCGGATGATGAGGCCGCACGCAAGATTCTGATGGATCAGTATAAGAACAATCCCGACCCGCCGATGATGACAATCGTTGAGGCCGACGAAGCGGGGCATTCCCGCACGCTATCGAAGGAAGAAACGCGGGAGCGCATGCTGGCTGAGCCGAAAGAGCCCGAACTTGGAGATTGGCCGTCGACACCCGATTCCTCTCCCCGCCTGACGGTTGTGACCGACATTTTAAAAAGAACATTTCTGCCGAAAGTGCACATTGCCCTTCTGCCAACAGACGATTGGACAGAAATCCCCGCCTATCTGCACTGGGGAGGCTGGAACGATTGCCCTGCACCCGAATACCATGTTGCCGCACTACGTTCATGGCGAGATCGCTATGGCGTGGAACTCGTTGGACTCAGCTCCGATACACTTAACTTGACGGCCAAGCACACGCCCAAAGCCCGCGACGAAGCCCTCGCGCTCGCGCGTGAGCAATATGTCTATTGCAACGACCTCATCGATCAGGGACTGCGGACCTACAGCGCGCTGGCCGCGGCGCTCATGGCCAATGATTGGTGGTTTTTCTGGTGGGATTAGCACCTCGGCTAGAAGTCGAACGTCCGCGGTAACGGGAACTTTACGGTCCGCACGCGAAGCATTTCGCCAACCGCACAAACACTCTAGGCTCTCTGCGTCCGTTAGCGATGCCGTGCGTCATGTCCATTGATCGATTTGGAACAGCCTTATCCATTCTGCTGCTGACAACGGGCGCCGCACTCGCGGCCAATTCCGCCGTCACCGTTGCCATTGATGCGACCGCGAACCGTCATGCGATCAAGCCGGATATCTATGGCGTGGCGTTCGCGTCGAAATCGGATCTTGCCGCGTTGAATGCGCCGCTCAATCGCATGGGCGGGAATTCGATGACGGATTACAACTGGGCTGAGAACGCGCAGAATTTGGCGCAGGACTGGTATTACGAGAGCTATCCCGAGCCGAGCGGCACGCCGGGCAAGGAGGCGGACGATTTCGTGTCCGACTCCCAGTCGCAGGGCGCGCAGCCGATGCTCACCATTCCGCTGGTGGGATGGGTCGCGAAGCTTGGCAATAACCGTTCGATCCTGCCGAGCTTCTCTGTCGCGAAATACGGCGCGCAATGCGACGTCGATCCTTATGACAACGATGCGGGCGACGGCTTCCTGCCGGATTGCTCCACACCGATCACCGGCAACGATCCGAAGGACGCCTATATAAAAGACAGCACCAAGCTGGAGCAGAAATGGGTCCAGCACCTGGTGCAAACCTGGGGCAAGTCGCGCGCCGGCGGCGTGCCTTACTATCTGATGGACAACGAACCAAGCATCTGGTTCTCGACCCATCGCGACATTCATCCCATCGGCGCGCACGCCGACGAATATCGCGACAAGGTCATCGCCGAATCCGCCGCGATCAAGAAACTCGATCCCAACGCCAAGATCGTGGCGCCGGAAGAATGGGGCTGGGAAGGCTATTTCTATTCCGGCTACGACCAGCAATACGCGGCGGAGCACGGCTATTGCTGCTGGCCCGATCATGAGGGGATGCAGGGCGGGATGGATTACATCCCATGGCTGCTCAGCCAGTGGAAGACCGCCGGTCATCCTGTCGATGTGCTCAGCGTCCACTACTATCCGCAGAGCGGCGAATACGGCGACAACGACTCGACCAACATGCAGCTCCTGCGCAATCAGTCGACGCGCGAACTCTGGGATCCGAACTACAAGTCGAAGAGCTGGATCGCCGACAAGGTCAATCTGATCCCGCGGCTCAAGGGCTGGATCGCCGATCAGTATTACGCCGGCACGCCAGTGGCGATCACCGAATACAATTGGGGCGACGAGAAGCACATCAACGGCGCCACCACGCAGGCCGATATCTACGGCATCTTCGGCCGCGAGGGCCTCGACATGGCGACGCGCTGGACCGTGCCGGACAATTCAACGCCGACCTTCAAGGCGATGCAGATGTATCGCAACTATGATGGCGCGAAGTCCGGCTTCGGCGACACCAGCATCCAGGCCAACGCGCCTTCGCCCGACGATCTCTCCGCCTTCGCCGCATTGCGCAAGGACAAGACCATGACGGTGATGGTTGTCGCCAAAGATCTGAGCGGCAGCACGCCGGTGACGTTGCAACTCGCACATTTCAAGACGAGCGGCACCGCGCAGGTGTGGCGGCTGACCGCGAGCAACGCGATCCAGCGCATGTCGGATATCGCGTGGAAGAAGAGCAAGCTCACCGACACCGTGCCATCGCCGAGCGTCACGCTCTATGTCCTGCCGAATTAAAAGCTCTGCCACGAAGCCGCAACACGGCGCAGGGGTTGGGGGTTAAGGGGGCGCCGGGAAACGACACCCTTCGGCGCCCCTCTCGCCTGCAATCTATTCAACAGCGATTTGAATCTTTTTTCGAAGTCGTGCAGCGGGTTACGCGAAACCTGGCGATACTTTATCCAACAGCGCCAAAGCTGGCGTAAAATGCGCGCATGAACGCTGAAAACGCCGCCGGGCGAAAAACGGACCGCTCCGAATCCGCCGCGAGGCGCCTTGAAGAAAGAATGGAAACGCAACTCGAATTGCTGACCGACGCGATGCGCGGGTCGGTGACGCGCGCCGATTCCGTGGATGGCGACGACGAATATGGCCATCGACGCAACAGCCATATCGGCGAGGCCGTGAAGATCGGCGCCGTCAGCGCGCAGATCGTCGTGGCGCTCGGCAAATATGCGGGCGAGTTCAACCACAACATCAATGTGAAGCGTGCGGGCGAGAACACGCCGCAACCCGTCCAAGCCAAAGTGCCGCCGGACAACTCGCGGGAAGGACGCGCGGCGGCCCGCAAGAGGCTCGGATTGGGGGACGACGACACCTCCTACTACGAGCTTCCGCGCACGTCCTCGCATCCGCCGCTTCAGCGATTCCTTGACGAATATCATGCCGAGAACGACGCGGAGCTCGCGGCGGAAGCCGCCGCTGCGGCTTCGGACGAAGGTCCAGTGCCGGACAAGACGGAGGGGGTACCCCCTCGGTGAAAACTCGGGTTCGAATGGCTGAGCCCGTTTCCCGCCGGAAACGCGGCGGCCAGCCCGGAAACACCAATCGCCGCAAACACGGTCTCTATGGCCAGGCCCATCGCACAGACCACGAAAAAGTGGCGGCGCTGATCCGCCAAAGCCGCAATCTGGTCATCCGCGCCAACTGGTTTCGACGCGCCTGGAGGCACTGGAGGAAGGTTGAACAGGCACGCATCGCAAGCAGGGAGTGTATTTGCAACCCATTGTTGTTGTTCGATTTTCTTGGCTCGTTAACCGAATCATGGATAAGGTCATACGGGGCGGCACAGGGTGTTCGCCACGGGGGAATGGATGGGTCCGATCATCGGCGATGCCGCCGAATACAATCGTGCTGCCAAAGCGGGGGACTGGCATTCGCTCTGCGATGCCACGCTGCGCTTTCTGCACCCCGATCTCATCAAGCTTCACGAGCTCTGGAAGAGCGAGGCGACCGGGAACGGCGTCCCGCTGCGCCGCACGATGTCGCCGCGCATGCTCAAATCGTTCCTGCGCGATATCGCGATCTACGAGCGTCTCGGCGAAGGCGCGAACAGACGCTATCGCGTACGGCTGATGGGAACATCGTTCGCGCAGATCCTGGGCGACCTGACCGGAAAATATCTCGAAGACGCCGTCTCGGCAGACATGCTGCCGCGCTGGCATGGTGCGCTCGACACCACGCTCGGCATGCGGGCGCCGTTGCGCTTTCTCGGCCGCGAAGACACGAATGGCATGAGCTTTCTCACCGGCGAGTTCTTTTCCGCGCCGCTGATCGCCGACAGCGGCGAGATCAATCTCGTCCTCGGCGCCGCGCGCTACAGCGGCAAGCGTCCCTGGGAAGACGTGGATGCGGAAGTGCGCAAGAATTTGGGGTTGGACTAGGGACAGTACGTTTCTGCCTGCTCCCACCCAACCAGTGTCAAGGCCCGCACTCCGGCGGGCCATGACAAGATTGCCGGGCGTGGCGCCCAAGCACGATCTACATCCGGCATTTTTCTACAAGACGCCGCTGTCGGCTGTGATTACGGTCGCGTCCGCCGATCGAGGGACCATCCGTGACCGATACGCCGCCGCAACCTGTCGTTAGCCGTTACGCACTCCCCTTCATCTTCATCACGATGCTCCTCGACTCGATCGGGCTCGGGATCATCATTCCCGTCGCGCCGAAGATCATCGCGCAACTGACTCATCAGGACATGAGCGGCGCCGCGCGATGGGGCGGGTGGCTGTTCTTCGTGTTCGCCCTGATGCAGTTTTTGTGCGCGCCACTGATCGGAAATTTAAGCGACCGCTTCGGACGCAGGCCGGTACTGATCGTGTCGATCCTTATGCTGGGCTTCGACTATGTCATCACCGCGATAGCGCCGACGATCTTCTGGCTGTTCGTCAGCCGCATTCTGTCCGGCATCGCGGGTGCGAGCTACACGACGGCGTATGCCTACATCGCCGACATTTCGCCGCCGGAAAAACGCGCCGCGAATTTCGGCGTGACGGGGGCCGCGTTCAGCGTGGGCTTCGTTCTTGGCCCCGTGATCGGCGGACTGCTCGGCGCATCAGACCCCCGCCTGCCCTTCTTCGTCGCCGCGGGATTATCGCTGCTCAACGGTCTGTTCGGGTTTTTCATCCTCAAGGAATCGCTTGCGCCGGAGAACCGCCGGAAGTTCGAGTTCTGGCGCGCGAATCCCGTCGGTGCGCTCGTGGCACTCAAACGCTTTCCCGGGATATTTCTGTTCTGCGTTGTCGTCGTGCTGATGCGGCTTGCGCATGACGCAAACCCCGCCGTGTTCTCCTACTATGTGATGTTCAAATTCCACTGGACGCCGCAGCTCGTGGGTTATGCGCTGATGACGGTCGGTGCGTTGATGGGCGTCGTCTATGGATTTCTGGTGCGCATCGTTATTCCGAAGATTGGAGAAACCGCGGCGGTCTATGTGGGGCTGATCGGAGCGGCGACTGGATTTGCCGGTTACGCGTTCGCGACACAGAGCTGGGAGATTTTCGCCTGCATGGTGCCGTTTGCGCTGATCGGATTCTTCATGCCGGCGCTGAACGCGATCATGTCCAAGATGGTCGGGCCGACGGAGCAAGGCGAATTGCAGGGCGCGCTCGCCTGTATCGGCGGCCTGACGTCGATTGTCGCGCCGCCGCTGCTGACCAATCTGTTTGCGTATTTCTCAAGCGGCAAGGCACCGGTCTATTTCCCGGGCGCCGCGTTCCTGGCTGGAAGCTTGTGCCTCGTGCTGGCGGCGCTGGTGTTCACGCGCATCCGCGCGGAATCGCCAGCGCTGCAGCCAGCTGAGTGAAGGTGCTTGAGGGTCAGTGAAGTGTGCTTCGAAGCCGCTCCAACTCGTCTTTAATTCGGAGCTTTTCTTTTTTGAGAGACGCGACCCGGACCTCATCCCATTCGGGATTCGCCATCTCGGCGTTGATCGTGTCTTCGAGTTTCTGATGTTTTTCGGAGAGTTCCTGGATATGCCCTTGTTGAAGTGCCATGCGATACCTCTTCATGTAGGCGTCATAATTAGAGCACCATCACCCCCCTCTGTCACGCCCCTCTTCCGCATGTGCTTGCGGAGAGGTAAAGGGAACCCATGACACGGGAACAGCCGGAAAACGGGCAAAAAAAACGGCTTGTGGTGGGGATCAGCGGCGCGTCCGGCGTCGCCTACGGAATCCGGCTGCTCGAAAGTTTGAAGGATTTGCGAATCGAATCGCACCTTGTGATGAGCAAGGCGGCCGAGATGACGATCGCCTATGAGACCGCGCTGAAGCCGAAGCAGGTCGCCGCGAAAGCGGACAAGGTCTACGCCATCGGCGACATCGGCGCGCCGATCTCGTCGGGCACGTTCAAGACGGCCGGCATGATTGTCGCGCCCTGCTCCGTGCGCACGATGTCGGAGATCGCGACCGGTGTGACGACGACGTTGCTCACCCGCGCGGCAGACGTGACGCTGAAAGAACGACGCCCGCTGATCCTGATGGTGCGCGAGACGCCGCTGCATCTTGGACACCTGCGCACGATGACCGCGCTCGCCGAGATGGGTGCGATCATCCTTCCGCCGGTGCCGGCGTTCTATGCCGAGCCGAAGACACTGTCCGATCTCGTCGATCAGATGGTCGCGCGTGCGCTCGATTTCGTGGGCTGCGAGTGGCCGAATGCGAAGCGCTGGGGCGAAGACCTGACAAAGGGCAAGCGCAAGGCCCGATGAACGAGAACGAAGAACATTCGGAACTGCGCACGAAGCTCGCGGATTTGACGCAGGAGCATCGTGATCTCGATGCCGCAATTGCAGCCCTGATCGCATCCGGCGCAAACGATCAGATTCAGCTCACGCGTCTCAAGAAGCGCAAGTTGCAACTGAAAGACCAGATTGCCCGCATCGAGGACGAGTTGCTGCCCGATATTATCGCGTAGCGCCCTTGGCTTCGCCGCGCTTGTGCGCGTACATCGCTTCATCGGCACGCGCGATCGCGCTGGCCGCGTCTTCACCGGCTTTGAGTTCGAAGGCGCCGTAGGAAAAGCTGATCGGAATCGAGCGGCCCTGCCAGATTGTCGGCGAACCGTTCAATGTCTGCGCCAACTGGTCGGCCTTCTTGTGCGCCTGATCCTGATTGGCGTGGCTGAGCAGAATGCCGAACTCATCGCCGCCGAGACGGCCGACGGAATCGCTGTCGCGCACGCTCTGCTGAAGGATAGCTGCGAAATGCTCGAGCACCGCGTCGCCGGCCGCATGGCTGTGCGTGTCGTTGACCAGCTTGAACCCGTCGAGATCGAAATAGATCAGGCTCGCCGGCGTGCCGTATCGGGTCGCGAGCGAAATGTAACGCGTGAGTTCGCGCACAAAGGCGCGGCGATTGAGCAGTGGCAGAAGCTGATCCTGATCGGCGGTCTTCTCGGCATCTTCAAGGCGATTGCGCGTCTGCTGCAATTCCTGACGCAGCGTATCGACCTCGCCCATGAGCGTCATGATCGCATCGCGCACGCGGGGTGTGAATTCGGATTCCGGGATTCCCAGAACACTGGTGCTCGCGACGGGCTCAAGGACGGACGCGGCACCGACCGCTTCCACCTGCCGCGCGTAAGCCGCAGCGCCCACCGCGCGCGCACCGCGTGCCGTGTTTACCCTGTCGACCTTCATAGCCCCGTCGCGTCCCCTTCTGGCGCCGGGTAACGCTAGGATCGGGGGGTTAACAATCCGTTTACGATGCCTAACGACGGTTAAAACTTCCCCAACTAGGACTTTTCTCCCGCCCGCGCGGCCCTATAATGCGCAGCTTCCTTACGTCCTCGCCAAAGCAGGAAGCATGACCGCCCCGCAAATCGGCCTCATCATGGGCAGCCAGTCCGACTGGCCAACCCTGCGTCCGGCGTCCGAGATCCTCGACAAGCTCGGCGTGCCCCATGAGACCAGGATCATTTCCGCGCATCGCACCCCCGACCGAATGGCCGACTACGCCAAGAACGCGGCGGGACGCGGCCTGAAGGTCATCATCGCGGCCGCCGGCGGCGCGGCGCACCTGCCCGGCATGACGGCATCGATGACAACCTTGCCGGTCCTTGGCGTGCCGGTGGAAAGCAAAGCCCTCAAAGGCATGGATAGCCTTCTCTCCATCGTACAGATGCCCGGCGGCGTGCCGGTCGCGACCTTCGCCATCGGCGAGGCGGGTGCAAAGAATGCGGCGTTGCATGCCGCGGCGATCCTCGCGCTATCCGATCCCGCGCTCGCCAAACGCCTGAGCGACTGGCGCAAGGCACAAACCGATTCCGTCGGTGAGACACCGATCAACACATGAGCGAACCTAAGCGGCTCTCCGCTCCCGTACCACCGGGAGGCACGATCGGGATTCTAGGCGGCGGGCAGCTAGGCCGCATGCTTGCACTCGCCGCTGCACGGTTGGGCCTGAAGACACACATCTATTCGCCCCCGAACGAAGATGCGCCTGCTTTTCAGGTAAGCGATGCGCAGACATGCGCGGCGTTCGATGACAAAGCGGCGCTGACGAAATTCGCGCAGGCCTGCGACGTCGTGACGTTCGAATGGGAGAACGTACCGGTCGCAACGGTCGAACATATTGCGGCGACGCGCGCTGTCTATCCGAGCGCCAGGACTTTGGCGGTGACGCAAGATCGCTTTGACGAGAAGCTCTTCGTCACATCGCTGGGCCTGAAGACGGCGCCATTCAAGAAGATCGATTCTACGGAAGATGCGAAAGCTTCCGTTTCGAGCCCGGCAATCCTGAAAACCCGGCGCATGGGTTACGACGGCAAGGGACAAGCCAAGGTCAAATCCGGCGAGGACGCTGCGCGTGCATTCGAATCCTTCAAGGCTGCGCCATGCATCTTGGAAGGCTTTGTCGAGTTCGAATTCGAAGCATCGGTTGTCTGCGTGCGCGGAATTGATGGCGCGTCCGCGGCTTACGATCCACCAGAGAACGTCCACGAACATCACATCCTGAGCCGCTCCATTGTACCGTCACGATTGAGCGCGACGCCGGTGAACGAAGCCAAGGCGATCGCGAAGAAGATCGCCGATGCGCTCGATTATGTCGGCGTGCTGGCGGTCGAGTTATTCGTTATGAAAGATGGCTCGCTGCTGGTGAACGAGATCGCGCCGCGGGTCCACAATTCCGGGCATTGGACGATCGACGCCTGTCTGATCAGCCAGTTCGAGAACCACATCCGCGCCGTTGCGGGCTGGCCGTTAGGATCGACCGAGCGGCACTCCGACGCGGTGATGGAAAACCTGATCGGCGAGGAAGCCGCAGACTGGAATATGCTCGCGGCCAAGGGCGGCGCGCTGCATCTTTACGGCAAGAAAGAAATCCGCGCGGGCCGCAAGATGGGTCACGTCACGTTCATCATGCCTAAGACTTCGGCGCGCTGAAGCCCTTCAGAACATCGGCGAAGGATGGCATGTCCTTGGTGCGTTCGCGCATCTCGGCCTTGAACTTCTCGAACTGCATGACGTTCTCGATCCGCGCCGCGAGGAATTCGTGCGTCGCGCTTTCGTCCTCGCTCGTGTCGTTAAACCAGCGCATCAGGGTTGAAGAATACACGGCGCTGAGGATCGCGCGCTTCGTATAGAAATTGAAATCCGTCGAGGTATCGCCCGACGCGCGCCACATCGCATCGACAGTCGAATAAAGAAGCTTCATCCCGAGTGGCGCGTTCGCTGGCATAAGCAGAAACGCACCCGCGCGCCGCGCCGCTTCCTTGGATCCCTTGTCGGTATTAAGGGCGGAGTAGCGGTATGAAGATTCAACATCTCACATTCACAGCGCCGCTTTCGACATACTTTAATCGCTGCGCAAGTGGCATTCGCGCTCGTCTTGCTCGCCGGCGCCGGTGTGTTCGTCCGCGGGCTG
>Ga0105240_10015474_pt1 | contig 10372 bp, 4 predicted proteins | sample KBSC54metaG_FD_80426 | JGI IMG/M metagenome (GOLD analysis project Ga0105240, IMG submission 80426) | Corn rhizosphere microbial communities from Kellogg Biological Station, Michigan, USA - KBS C5-4 metaG | ecosystem: Host-associated > Plants > Roots > Rhizosphere > Soil | place: Michigan, USA... | reverse complement strand
GGCAGGGGCAGAATGGCTTCGAGTTGTGTCGCCACCGATGCGTCGCCGCCATAGGGGTTGCCGAGCGAATCACGCGGGCCGATGGTCCCCTCGCGGAAGCCGCGCACGGAGTCCGGCCCACCCAGGTAGAAATTGCGATTCGGCGGCAGTGAAGTCGTGCGGCCGAGACCCGTCCCGTAACCGATGCGCGTGCTCACGGAAAGGGGAATGGAGCTCAGAATCGGCAGCGGGATGCGCAGGAACTGTTGATATTGGTAATTGGCGATGGCGTACTGGACATCCATTGCGGGCGCGGTGGCCGTCAGGAGCAGGCTGTGCAGGGCGCCCGCAGTAGCAAAAAGTGTCCGGTTGCGACTATCGTAGGTCCACCCGAGTGAGGCTTCGATGGTGTCGTAGGTCGTGCCGGGAACGTAGTCTGACCCCACCCGCCTGAAGTAAGTCGTGCCGTTGGATTGCAGCCAGTTCTGAATCTGGGTCGAACTGGCCGTACTGGTCGCGAGATCCACGTGCTGATAGGACGCACCGAGGCGCACGACCTGGTATTCGGTGATGGGATAGCCAAATTCAATCCCGGCGAGGTAAGTCTTGGTCGCGAACTCCGAGTAGCTCGACGTGAAACGGCTGATATCCGAATAGGAAAGGGTGAGCGTGCGGCTGATGCCGTCGGGCGTCGTGTAGGGATTGGTGTGCGAGAGGCTCAGTGACTTGGCGTACTTGCCGGTATTGACACCTATCGAGACACGCTCGCCCGAGCCGAAGACATTGGCGTCGGTATAGTTTCCGGATATCGAGAAGCGTTGGATCTCGGAATAGCCGATGCCGCCGCTCAACTGCGAGCTCGGCCCGTCTTCCACTTTGAAATCCACATCCACGAGATCGGCAGTGCCGGTCACGGGGGTGGTCTCGAAGTCGACCTTCTTGACGAAGGGCAGGCGCTGGATGCGCTGCTTGGAGCGCTCCAGTGAGGTGTTGGACAGCCAGCCGCCTTCGAGTTGCCGCAGCTCACGGCGCAGCACTTCGTCGTTGATCCGGGTCGAGCCGGAGAAGGTGATGTTGCGGACGTAGACGCGATTGCCCGGATCGACGAAGAAGGTGAGCTGGATAGTGTGGTTCGCGTTGTCGGCTGTGGGCACCGGCTCGACTTTCGCAAAGGCATAGCCGTCCCGCCCGAGGCGGTTCTGGATGAGCTCCTGGGTCGCAGTGATGAGCTTGCGGTCGAAGATCTGACCCGGGGAGACGAGCAGGAACCGTTCCAGCTCCTGTCGGGGGACGACGAACGTGCCGGCCAGTCGGACGTCGGCCAGCTTGAAGATCTCCCCCTCGACGACCGCGGCCGTGATGAAGATGTCGTCCTTTTCGGGTGAGATGGTGACCTGGGTGGACTCGATGTTGAAGTTCGCGTAGCCCCGGTCCATGTAGAAATTGCGAACTTTCTCCAGGTCACCCTGCAAGGTCTCGCGGGAGTAGCGGTCGTCCTGTTTGTACCAGGAGAGCCAGTTGGGGGTCTTCAATTCCAGCGTGTCCAGGATCTGTCGCTGCCGGAAGCGGGTGACGCCGACCAGGTTGATCTGTCGGATCCGCGCTCGCTTGCCCTCGGTAATGTCGATTTTCAGCTTGACTCGATTGCCCGGCAGATCTTCTACCCTGGTCTCGACGCGCACCGCATACTTGCCACGGCTGAAGTACTGGTCGGTGAGGTACTGCGTGACGTCCTCCAGCACCGCGCGATCGAAAACCTTACCGGTCGCGAGGCCCACACTGCGCAAGGACTTCTGCAGGTCCTCGGTCTTGATGTCCTTGTTACCGGTGAGCTCGAAGCTCTCGATGCTGGGACGCTCGAGAACCACGACCACCAGCGTGTTTCCGTCGCGGCGCATTTGCACGTCGCGAAAGAAGTTGGTCGCATAGACTGCGCGAATCGCATCCCGCACGCGTTGGCGATTGATGACGTCGCCAATGTTGATCGGCAGGTAGTTGTACACGGTCCCCGCGGAAATCCGCTGCAGCCCCTCCAGTCTGATATCTCCCACTTTGAATGCAGTCGGGTCGTCGCCGGCTGACTCCGTGGCGCGTGCGCAAACCACAGTCAGGAAAGAAAGCGCCACCGCGGCGCACGCGCCGAGCCAGACGGGCCGGCGTGTGCCCCAGTAAACAGTACTCATGCTCAGCGGATGGTAGGCACCCGCGCTTGCAACAGGTGTTTCCCAACGCACATGACTTTGTCTGCAACTGTAAATGGGGCACAGCGGACCCGACCGCGTTGGAACCGACCGGGCGGACGCCAGTCAGACAGACGACTGAGGTTGCAAAGAATCGTGGAGATTATGGAAGAACTACGCCGCGTTGGAGGAAGATCGGGGCTTTTGACGGCACGCCTGGTGCTCTGCCTGCTCGGATGGACCGCCGGCTGGGCCGCCGGCCGGGACGCCCTCTCCAACGAGTCGGCGGATCAGAAGATAACTCCGAACTTCCGGGACGCCGATCTCGCGCAGATTGCCGAAACCGTGAGTGCCGTGACCGGCAAAAACTTCCTGCTCGATCCGCACGTACACGCCCAGGTGACGATGGTGTCCGCGACGCCTCTGAGCCCCCAGGCCTTCTACGAGACCTTTCTGGCGATACTCCAGGTCTATGGGTATATCGCGGTTCCCGCGGGAGGTATCGTCAAAATCCTTCCCGACGCCAATGCCCGGACGATGGCGGCTTTGGATTTACCGCGATCCGTGAGTGCGAGCTCGGATGAGATGGTGACGCAGGTCGTCGACGTAAAGAATGTCAGCGCGGCGCAGTTGGTCCCCATACTGCGGCCGATGATGCCTCAATATGCGCATCTGGCTGCCTATCCGGCCTCCAACATTCTGATCATCTCGGACCGTGCGAGCAACGTAAATCGGCTCACGCGTATCATCCGGCGGGTCGACCAGGTGGATGGCCAGGCGATCGAGTACGTGCCGCTGGAGAACGCGTCCGCGTCGGAGATCGTGCGAGTGGTCAACTCGCTTTACCAGCAGGCAGGCGCGGAGGGTGGTGCGAACGTGAAAGTGGTCGGGGACGATCGCTCCAATAGTGTGGTAATCAGCGGCGACGAGTCGCAAAGGTTGCGCGTGCGTGCATTGATAGCGCATCTCGACACGCCTTTGAAGGCTGGCGGGGATACTCGCGTCCGGTACTTGCACTTTGCGAATGCGGAAAAGCTCGCGCCAAAATTGAAGGAGCAGGTCACGGGCATTGCACAGGCGGCTGCGGGCGCCGGATCTGCAGGCGGGGCGGTGAGCGCACAGGCACAGGCCGACAAGGGCGCCATGATCTGGGCGGAGCCGGAGACCAACTCCTTGATCATTACCGCGCCTCCCCGGGTCATGGCCGCCATCATGGAGATCATCGACAAGATCGACATTCGCCGTGCGCAGGTCCTCGTGGAGGCGGTGATCGCGGAGGTCAACGCGGACAAGACATCCGACCTCGGGGTCAACTGGGCGGCCTGGTCGAATAACTCCGGAAGCCAAGTCCCGGTCACCGGGTTCATCGAGCCGGTGGGCGGTTCGTCGCTTGCGGACCTGGCAAGCACCGCTGAAAGTATTGCCAATGGCTCCTCGTCCAGCAGTACCAGCTCGCTCACCGGGACCACTTTGGCGATCGGGAAGATCTCCTCCAGCGGCATCAACTTCGGGGCGATGCTCAAGGCCTTGAGTGGCGACGCCCACACCAACATCGTCGCTACCCCTTCGGCGATTACACTGGACAATCAGGAAGCGGAGCTCAAGGTCGCCCAGGAGGTTCCTATCATCACCGGGTCCTACTCGAGCTCCACGAGTACGAGCAGCTCGACGAGCAGCAGCACGGTCAACCCGTTTCAGACCGTGCAGCGTCAGGAGGTGGGTACGATTCTCAAGGTCACCCCGCAGATCGCCTCGGAGGGCAACTCGGTGGTCCTCAAAATCAGTGTCGAGAGCTCGAGTGTTGCAGCGACGTCGGCCTCGAGTGTCGACATCACGACCAACAAGCGGACCGTTTCGACCAACGTTCTGGTGGAGGACGGCGGTATCGTGGTGCTCGGGGGGCTCATTTCCGATACGGTCACCAGCAGCGAGCAACGGGTGCCGCTGCTCGGGAGCATTCCCTTGATCGGTTTTGCTTTCAAGACCCGTGACTACAGCCGGACGCGGAACAACCTGATGGTGTTCATCCGGCCCAAGATTCTGCGCACGCCGGAGCAAACCGCGGTCGCCACGGATTCCAAGTACGAGTACATCCTCGATCAGGAGCGCAAGGCCTACCAGAAAGGGGCGGCTCCGTTGTTGCCGAAGGAGACTGCGCCGATGCTCCCGCCGTTGGGTGATGGGAAGTCCGAACCGTAAAAGGGTTGGGAAGGCCAGCCGGTGCGACGCCTCACACGCCTGGCCGGCCTGAGAGGTCCATCCGGTAACCGACTCCGTAGACCGACTCGATGAGCTCCGAGTCGCTGCGGATGTTCTGCAGCTTGCGCCGCAGGTTCTTGATGTGACTGTCGACGGCGCGGTCAGTCACCACGCGGTTGTCCTTATACAGGCGATCCAGGAGCTGCGCGCGTGAGAAGACCTGGCCTGGAGAGCTGGCGAGTGTCCGCAACAGTCTGAATTCCACCGGCGTCAGGTCGAGCTCGACCCCATCGAGTGAGGCGCTGTAGCGGGGTTCATCGACCGACAACCCGGAAGGCGCGCTCACCGGGGGCTGCGTTGAGCGGCGCAGAATCGCCCGCGCCCGCGCAACGACCTCTCTGGGACTGAACGGTTTGCAGATGTAGTCGTCGGCACCGAGCTCGAGGCCCAACAGTCGATCGATCTCCTCGACCCGTGCGGTGACCATGACGATCGGCACGGTGGTAAAGCCGCGCAGCTCCCGGCAGATCGTCAATCCGTCCTTGTGCGGCAGCATCAGATCCAGGACGAGCAGGTCCGGTGGGGTGGCCCTGACGACATCAACAACGTCTCGACCATCCGCAAGCCAACGCGTGCCGAAGCCGGCTGTGTTGAAATAGTCGCACAAGACGGAGGCCAGCTTCGGTTCGTCCTCGACGATTAGAATCTGACGCGTGGGATTGGTCTGGGGCATGGATCAGCTTGCAAGGGATAGCTCGACGCGGATTGACAGGCCGCCAAGCGACGACGGACCGGCCACGATGCTACCGCCATGGGCTTCGACAATTTTTTTCGCGATGGCAAGTCCCAACCCCGCGCCTCCGCTGCGGCGACTACGCGAGGGATCAACGCGATAGAACTGCTCGAACAGACGCGGCAGGAGCTCCTCCGGCACTCCGGGGGCCGTATCCTCCAGCTCGATCAGCACCGCGTCGCCTTCCGCCCGGCACGTGACACACACCCGGCCTCCGGGCTCGGTGTAGCGCAAGGAGTTTTCCAGAAGATTGTTGAAAAGCTGGTTGAGGCGCGTCTCGTCGGCGTGGACGATCAGCGGGCGGCTCGGCAGATTGGCTTCGATAGTGATCCGCTGCTCGGCGTAGCGCTCCTGGAAAGCGACCAGTCGGCCCCGCAGAATGCCAACCAGGTTCACGGGCGAGAGGCGGTACGTGAGTGCTCCGATGTCAGCCAACGATAGTTCATACAGTTGCTCGATGAGCTGGCTCAGGGTTGCGACCTCGCTTTGCAGAGAGCGCAGATTTCCCGGCGTGAGCTCGTGCACCCGGTCCTCAATGGCTTCCAGTTCGGCACGGAGTATGGCGATCGGTGTGCGCAGCTCATGGGACATGTCGGCCACGAATGTCCGGCGCATGGTTTCGTTTCTTTGCAGAATGAGCGCCATGCGGTTGAAGCCTGCGGCGAGCCGACCGATCTCGTCCGGGGAATCGACATCCAGGCGCGTTGCATAGTTTCCGGCCGCGAGCCGTTGCGTCGCTTCGCCGATGCTACGAATCGGCGCCAAGACGCGAGGTGTGAGCGCCATGGGGAGCACCGCTGCAAGTCCCACCGCAGCCGCTGCGATGATCCAGGTCCAGAGGAGCTGCTGGCGCTCGAAGGCGCCCGCAGCACCGGCAGTGACCCGGTTGAAGGGTAGGACGACCAACCAACCTGCCACCGCGTCCTTGACCACAATTGGCTCGTAGCTGGCGTCCTTGCCGAAGGTGGGGTTGCCAACTACAAACCGTCGGCTGGCATCGAGAAGCGCAAGACGCATCCCCAAGCCTGGCAAGTCATCTTGCGAGCCTAATGCTGGCGGCGGCCCGAATTGGGGCGGGAAACCGTCAAACGAACCCGGCACGCCAAAGCCCGCTGGGGGCTCGCGGCCCAGATCCACTTGCCGCAGGATATTGAACCACGCTCGTGGATCCTCCAGCAGATAATCCCAACTGCCCCGCTGTGCGTAGTGCGCGGCGAGTGTGGGCATGACTCGGTGGATCCGGGCTATTTCCTGCTCGTGGAGATAGCCGAGGAAGCCTCTCAAGAACGCGTAACGGCTCGCCGTGCTCGTGGCGGCTACCGCCAGGACGGCAGAGACCAGCAGTGTAATGAACAACTTGGACCGCAATCCCAACCGCAGACGCGGCGAGCTGTCGCGGCTTGCGGGGATCTCAAGCATGCGCGCCCTCATCGGCAGCCCTTGATGTAACACGGTTCACGACAGTCCCGCCCTTGGTTATCCAAGTGAGAGCGTGGCAACGTCACAAAGGTTCCGGCATTCAAACGATAAGATGCGGTGACCTCCTGGCCGCCCCCCTTGTTACATAAAATTACAGGCTGCACCAGGAGAGCGCTCCAGCCGCCCGGGATGTTGTATTTATGCATCCGCGACTGCGCGGAAAAGATCCCTTGCCGTTGGAGGGCCGCACACTCCACGGAGTGTCCAACATTTCTCCACATTTTGGGGTTCAACTGTCGCGGTCGTGGCAGCCGGACGCGCAGGTTCGCGTCCGATTCAGTCGCGACCGACATTTTCGGTGTACACACACGAGCAGATCTCTAATGAGGGGGAAATCAATGATTGCAGCGTCCTGCGCCATTTCACGGGCCTTCGAGCCGGGCCGTCCTTGCCCAGTGCCGTCCGGCACGGCCATCCGCGAGTTCGTGAAAGCCGCGTGTGCGCTCGCCCTGGTCACGACAGCCAGCGGGCCGGCCCGGAGTCAGGAGCAACCAGGCGGCACCGTTCTACCGGCCGCGACGTTGGAAGAGATCACAGTCACGGGCTCGCGCATCAAGCGGGTCAACGACTTCAACACGCCGACACCGACCACCGTAGTCGATTCGAGTGCCATGCAGAACATGGGCATCGTCAATGTTGGCCAGGCGCTCACCCAGACGCCGGCCAACGTATCGACGTTCACGCCCGCGGCGACGGGCAATGCCAACTTCTTCACCGGCTCGTATATTTCGGACATCCGGGGGCTCAATCCCTATTTCGGGAGCCGCACGCTCACGCTGGTCAACACCCGCCGGTTCGTCCAGACGGACCAGGGCGACAGCGTCGATTTGAACTTCATTCCCCAAATCCTGGTCGAGCGCGTCGACGTGGTGACAGGAGGCGCATCGGCCGCGTATGGCTCCGGTGCCATCGCCGGGGTGGAAAACATCGTGCTCAATGACAAGCTCGATGGAGGCAAGCTCGACGGCGACTTTTATCAGACCAGTCACAGCGATGGGCGTGATCGGCACCTGGCCGCAGCGTACGGTCATGGCCTGTTCGAGGACCGGGTGCATTTCGTACTGGGCGCTGAGCTGGAAAACCAGGACTCCGTGGGCTGTTATAACGCCCGGACCTGGTGCCACGACGGCGCCGGCGTGTATCAGAACGGCACGGGGGGCTACAACATCGGCACCAACTTGCGGGCGAACCAGAACAGCTCGACGGGAGTGTTCCTGTCACAGGGTGCCGCATACCAGGCCAACTTATCCACGCGCCAGGCCACGCCCGACGGCACCGCGACTATGCCTTTTGCCCTGGGGCAACAGCCCTATTCGACCAATTCCGGCTCTTACAGCAATGTGGTTCAGGGCGGGGACGGTACGCCGATCTACAAGTACACGAACCTCATGGCACCGATCGATCGCGGGATTGCGACCGGGATGCTCACGGCAAAACTCACCGACACGATCAAGATGACGGCGGATGCGAGCTACGGCAGGGTGCAGACGACCAACTATACGCAGGCGCTGACGTCGACGAATCTGTATGTCAGCCCGGAAAATGCCTTCATCCAGAACGATCCGGCGCTCGTGAGCGCGGTCGGCACCGGCGCGCGGATCAACAAGGACTGGACCAGCCAGGTCAACTCACTGACGCGCTTCACGACCGAGGTGAAACGCTTCTCCGTCGGCTTCAACGGCAAGCTGGCGGGGTCCTGGACGTGGGACGGCTACTACCAGTACGGACTGACTCAACGCGACCAGCTCGTGCAGGACAACCGCCATTCCGAAACCTATCTCATGGCCATCGACTCGGTCATCGATCCGTCCACCGGCCAGCCGGTGTGCTATGTGACGCTGCATGGTTTCAACGCAAGTGACCCCCATGAGCGGGCCGCCGGCTACGCGAGCGCCAATGCCTCGCTCGCCCAGGGTTGCGTGCCGCTCAATCCCTTCGGGAATCAGGCCATGTCCCAGGCCGCACACGACTACTCTTTCGGGAAACTCGACGAGCGTCTGCGGTATGAGCAGACGGTCGCTGCCTTCAATACGTCCGGCGAGCTGTTCGATGGGGTGGGTGCGGGCCCGTTCACAGCCGCAGCGGGCTTCGAGTGGCGTCAGGAGGTCGGACACAACGACGAGGTGTCCGGCATCTCGGATGCGCTGCGCACCGATTATCTCATCCAGTATGGTGAGCCGTTTGGGGGCGCCGTCACGGTCAACGAGGCGTACCTCGAGACGAACCTGCCGCTGGCGAAAGATCTCCCGTTCGCCCACCTGTTGGAGCTCGATCTGGCCGGCCGCGAATCCCGCTACGACAACAAGGCTCTGTACGGCATCGATGCCTCGGGCCAGGAGTTCAAGCACAATCTGACCACCTGGAAGCTTTCCGGGCTGTGGGAGCCGGTGTCCTGGTTGCGGGTGCGTGGCAGCCAGTCCCGTGACGCCCGGGCGGCCAACTTCCGCGAGCTCTACTACGGGCAGGTCATTGGTGCAGGCGGTCTATACGGGTATTGCGGGACCGGCGCGAATTACTATAACGACCCCTGCACCTTCCATCTCGAGGGTAATGTGAATCTGCGGCCGGAAACTTCCGATACCACCACGTTCGGGTTCATCTTCACCCCGACGGAGGTGTTGACCGGGTTCCAGCTCTCGGCGGACTATTTCCACATCAAGATCCATAATGCGATCCAGCAGGCGAGCACGTCCGTGGTGAAGAATGGCTGCCGCGCGGGCGTGCAGGCCTACTGCGACGAGCTGGTATTCAATCCCAACTCCGGCGGAGTCACTGCCTACCAGGCCGGAGCGGACAACATTCAGACCATCACCGCCACCTCCTTCAACGGTGCCTCCTACGAGGTCAAAGGCGTCGACTTCTCTTTGAACTACGCGCTCGATTTCAGCAATGGCGCGAGTCTCAACACGCGCTTGCTGACGACGTTCATGAATACGCAAACCTTCCAGTCCTATCCGGGTGGCCCCGTCTACAACATCCTGGGGCAGACCGGGACGGGTAATTCGTTCCTGAACGATTACACCGCGGATGCAAAATGGCGCGGGACGCTCATGACCACGTACTCGCAGGGACCCTGGAGTGTCACCCCGAGCATGAGTTTCGTGAGCCGTGGGATCATGGATTACCTGGGCGTCACACCCAGCGATCCGAATTACTCGAAGGCCACTGCGCTCGGTTTGCACCAGCTGCCCTATAACACGGTCGGGAGCTATTTCCTGTTCAACCTGAACGGGAGCTACCGCATGACCAACATCCCCGCGATCAAGGATCTGCAGCTCTTCACGCAGGTGAACAATCTGCTCAACCGGCGTCCGCCGCTGGCGGTCGGTGTGACGTCCTATGGAACGGCCAACAACTACGGCGGTACCAATCCGATCTTCTATGACACGATGGGACTGGCCTTCCGGGTTGGATTTCGGATGAACTTCTGACCGGCCCCCACCGCGGCGGAGGTTACGGGCCATCGCGGTGTGAATCGCGGCCGCTCCTTACCCGGGGCGGCCGCGGTTCATTTGCACAGCCCCATCTATCGATAGTGCGTGTGACAATATATTCTCCCGCAGAGGTCTCATGAGTCTCAACGGGGGAAAGAAGTGACGATGTACGCGAGTACCGCGCCGCGCGCGGCAGGCACTTTGCAGGGCGTGCTCCTGCTATTGCCAATTACCATGGCAGTGATGGGGGTCGTAGTGCTCTCCCCTGTTCTGCCCGGTATGCAGGCTCATTTCCAGGCGATCCCAGG
>Ga0105240_10015471_pt1 | contig 10373 bp, 11 predicted proteins | sample KBSC54metaG_FD_80426 | JGI IMG/M metagenome (GOLD analysis project Ga0105240, IMG submission 80426) | Corn rhizosphere microbial communities from Kellogg Biological Station, Michigan, USA - KBS C5-4 metaG | ecosystem: Host-associated > Plants > Roots > Rhizosphere > Soil | place: Michigan, USA... | reverse complement strand
GACGGGGCAATGTCAGGACAGCAGTTTGAACACCTATATCAACAGTTTCAGCCCGAAGCCCCCTTGCCTTCAGGCGCAGTTTGGCGCTTCCGGCGAAGATCTCGTTGGTTTCATCTATGCGCCAACCGCCGTTACGTACCTGCAGGACCAGGGTGGGGGTGTTTCCGCCGGCGGACTTATCTCGCTGGATGTGTATGTAAACAGCAAGTTGACGCTAACGGACAGCTACAACAAGGTGCACGCAGCTACCACACCGCTGTCAAAAGTTGCGTTGGTTGAGTAGTGGAGAAAAACATGAACGTTAGATCAACCGGATGTCTCAGATTTGTGAAAGCTTTGCTGGGTGAGCAGGGCCAGGCAATGCTGGAAACAGCACTCACCATGCCCTTCCTGCTTGTGATGTTGCTCGGCGGGTTTGAACTCGCGCGCGTTGCTTATGCCGCGACCGAGGTAACCAATGCGGCGCGTGCAGCGGCGCAGTATGGTGCGATGAACGGCGGAGGCTTTCTCGATTCATCGGGAATGCTCGCGGCCGCAACTGCTGATGCCGGGAATCTCAAGAGCGGGCTCAGTTTCGCTACTGGGTACCCATCGGTTTCCTGCTCTTGTAGCGGAACGGGAACCGCAAGCTGCGCGGCAGGCACATCTCCCTCGGGATGCACCACTTCGCAACTGATGGTCACGGTCAGTGTGAAGCTGCAATATACGATGACTCCGCTCTTTAAGGTTCGTGGATTGCCCACCACCTATACCGTTACCGGCTTTGCATCCCAGGGTCTCCTACAGTGAAGGAAACGGAAATGAAAAGACGCGAGAACAGAGAATCACGAGGTGCAGGACGCGCCTTCCTTGGAGGCGTTCAAGTGAGCCGTTTCACAGCAGCGGCGCGCAAAGGCGTGGCGCGCGAGGATGGAACAGCCCTGGTGGAAATGGGTCTGTCCGCAATCGTTGTGATGATGGCCCTGTTTGGGATTATGCAAACCTCCTTCCTACTCTACTCGTACAACTATGTATCCAATGCCGCCCGTGATGCCACGCGGTATGCAGCTCTCCGAGGGCCGAATTCGTGCAATGACGCGACCGTCACTCCATTTCCAGATTGCGGTCTGAAGCCTTCGAATTTTACATCCACAACAGATAAGACGAAGAATCCCCTGCTAAAATATGTCGAGTCGATGGGGTACCCAGGTCTGAACGCCAGCAATACCTCCTTGGAGGTTAACTACCTGGTGGCGACAAAGACTTCGGCCGGACTGACCACATGGGCTTCGGATTCCAAATGCAACAGTACCTCTGACGTGGACTCAAATGGGAACTCCTGTAACAACGTGGGAAACATGATCAACGTCAAGGTGATCTATAAATTCCCGTTCAATATTCCATTCTGGAAGAAAGTCATTGTGCCTGTGGGAAGCACTTCGCAAATGATGATTTCAGAATAAGCTCAGCCAGACGGCCGGCGGGAGACTGATTGTTCAGTACCTGCGCCGTCATCCCTAACGCTGCTGAGGTTGGCCCCTTCTCGTTGAGTTGGGGCCTTCGCTTTTGCGGGCGTGCTGCATGCCCGATCGCGGCAAGGTTGTCCACAAAGCGCGCCGGTTATCCTAGCTTGACCCTGCCTGCCGGCCCCTAGAAACTCTAAGGTATGGCCACCCTGCCCGATCTGACTTCCGCCGATGCTGGATTGCCTGCGGCGATTGATGCCGAGAAGACAATTCTCGGGGCGATCCTGCTCGACAACTCGTTCCACTCGGAAGCGGCGGAGAGGCTGGAATCCGACGACTTCTCGCTGGACTCGCACAGGCGCATTTTTCAGCGCATGAGCGAGCTGATGAACGAGCAGCGCGCGGTGGATATCGTCACGCTCGCGAACGAGCTGTCGCGTTACAAGGAGATCGAGTCGGTGGGCGGCGTGGCGTACCTTGCGTCGCTCACAGAGGGCCTGCCGCTGCGGCCGGTGATTGAGGACTATGTCCGGATCGTGAAGGACAAGAGCCTGCTGCGCCGGCTGATGCTCATCTGCTCGGCAGCGATTGCGCGCGCGGCCGATCAGAGCGAGACGGCGCTGGAGGTGATTGGCGCGGCTGAGACGGCCCTGCTCGAGGTGAGCGAGAAGGGCGTGACCGGCGGGCTGGAGCCGCTCGAAAGGATCGTCACCGAGTCGTTCGGGTCGATCGATAACCTGTACAACAACAGCCGGGCGGTCACCGGCCTCGAAACGGATTTCACCAAGCTGGACGAGATGACGAGCGGGCTGCAGAAGGGCGAGCTCGTCATTGTCGCGGCGCGTCCGTCGATGGGCAAGACTGCGTTCGCCATCAACATGGCGCAGAATGCTTCGGTGAACCACAACGCCACGGTTGCCGTGTTCAGCCTGGAAATGAGCAAGGCGTCGCTGCTGCGACGCATGCTGGCCTCCCAGGCGTGGGTGGATCAGCGGGCATTGCAGACGGGATTCATCCGCCGCGAAGACCACGACAAACTGGTGAGGGGGCTGGAACAGCTGGTGGAATCGCGCCTGTACATTGATGACACCGCGGGTATTTCTCTGGCCGAGATGCGTGCCAAGGCACGGCGCCTGAGACAGAATCTGGGCGGTCTTGATCTGATTGTGGTGGACTATCTGCAACTGATGAGCGCAACACTGCCAAGTGCGGGCGGGAAGCGCTATGAGAATCGTACCCAGGAAGTTTCGGCAATCTCGCGGGGATTGAAGGCGCTTGCGAAGGAACTGAATGTGCCGGTGGTTGCGCTGTCGCAGCTCTCGCGTGCGAGCGAGCGGCGCGGAGACGACAAGCGACCGATGCTGAGCGATCTGCGCGAGTCGGGCTCAATTGAGCAGGATGCCGACGTGGTGATGTTTATCCATCGCGAGGCATACTACAACCGCGACGAAGAGATGAGCGAGTCGGACCGGGCCAAGTCGGAGATCATTATTTCGAAGCAGCGTAACGGCCCGACCGGCACGGTGCATTTGAATTTCATCTCGCGGTTCACGCGCTTTGAGAACGCGGACGTTACGCACGACGAGTAATCCACTAACCCTTGAAATAGGCTCCCGTCATAGTCGCGGGCGCGAATCTCGGCTGATCCAGTGAAAATCAAACCTTGTTGAAGATGAATGCGACGCGTCCTGCGATGTACTCTCCGGGAGATGCGTCAGGATCGATCTCAATGAGGTTTACGCGCGCGTTGATACTGAGTGGACGCAGCACGAGGCGGGTAGAAGTGTACTCGGCATAGCGCAAGACGAGACGGGTATTCTCGCGGACGGCGTAGACGTTGGGTGTTGCTTCGCGTTGAGGCCTGAGCGAATTGTAGTGACGATCGATTACGGCGATTGCATCCTCGTACAGAAGGGGATGCATAGGTTCCGCATCGCGGCCATCGATGCGAATCGCAACAAAGCGCTCCCACCCACGACGGGATCTGACCGGGGTGACGCGAAGGGAACTTAATGCTCCCGGCGGTAGTTGCACCATCATTTGCTTCGCCCCCGGCCTGATCGAAGGCTCGTACAGGGCAGTGCTATGCGACACAACGGGAACGGCGACCGGAGCTAAGTCCTGCTTTGCAGTCATGAGGTTCGCGCCGAGGTGGATCAGGTCCTCAGCCGCCAGATCCTGCGCAGCGAGAATGCGGTCGACGGCATCGATGGAAAGCTGGCTCCGGGCATGGAGGAAGTTGGAGATATGCGATCTTCCGAACCCGGTCTGTCGTGAAAGCAGGGAAACGGTGAGAGATCCGCGCTGAACTCTGCGCAGCAACTCTGTACGAAGGCGATCGTGCATTTGGGAAATGTTCATATGTGGAAAGTCCACTGCGGGGCATCAGGACGATTCGTCCTTGTTTGTTTTAAACAAACTGATATGGGGTATTTTTGCTTCATTCCTGGGACTCACTTGCTAATCCATTGAACTCGAATGAAGGAATGCTGTCGGACAGCGTTGACGCAGCAGATACGTCACTCTAGAGTGGGTTTACTCAGACTCGGACAGGTTTTGTGACATTCTCCGGGATGCGGAGCGTTCGGGCAATCGAACGGGGGTGGTAGTTGGCCCCGTCGTCCTGCGAACATTCGCTCTCTCGAGGATGCCTTGCTCGACGCATGTGGCAGGCGGCGAGCCTGACGAGCCATTTCCAGAATCTGCGCGCTCATCATGATGACAGAACTTGTTCGAGCAACGGCAACAATTGCAGACCAGGGCAGCAGAACCCTGAGTGCAGATGCCTCGCTCCTTTCAACTCGCCAAACAGAGACAACACAACTGAAAAGGCGGGAGAAAGTTCACCTTTGGGGAATTCATGACCGAATTGCGCGTTTACTTAAAAATATGCGAAGGATGCGGTTGCCTTTGGTTTCGCCCTTCGAATCAAGGAACTGTATATTGCATTGATTGCCGCGGTAAGCTCGAATCTTTTCCGACTCCTGAATCACGCAAAAAGCCGGGACGCCCAAGAACCAAGAAGCTAGGCCACATCTGGGCTGTGGCAACGGCAGAGGGAGGCGCACTGTGAGCGCTGCTCTGCAATTGCCATTCATCTATGGGGCTGCAAATACTCGCGAGACAAGCAGAGCTCTCGAGGAGCATCAAGTTTCAATCTCCGCTGCTCGAACCAGGACTGCATCAGAGGACAATGAAACGGTTCCGGACATCAGTGTTGCTTTCTATCGCAAACACACTGAAAAGATGCTTCGGCGCTACCTCTACGCATCCATGCTCGTGGGTCGCTCACCTTCAATCCTGGGCGAGCCGGTGGGGCGGGGCTGGGTTTCAAGCCGGCGCGTAAAGACGTTTGAAGATGCGGTCATCTTTGTGCTGGACGTGGAGCGCTGTCTTGACCGGCTGGGAACTGTGGATCGGGCCCTGCTGAGCCGCATCGCGTTGCAAGAGTACACGTACCCGGAGGCCGCAAAACTGCTGGGTATAAGCGCTCGGGCAATTTCCTATAAATATCCATTGGCGCTTGATCGTCTTACAGAACTGCTGCTCGGGGCACGGCTCCTGATTCTTTCGTCTTGATAGTTCGTTTCTATGATCAGCAAAAAGGGAGCGTCACACGGCGCTCCCTTTTTGCGTGTTGAAGCATTGCCTGAAATCGCACTCAGAATTTTCGCGACCACTCCTTTGGCCAGCGCTCGACTATCACTTTTTTATCGGTGAAGAATTCAACGGCATCCCGCCCCTGGGCGTGCATTACGCCAAAGAAGCTGCCTTTCCAGCCGGAGAAGGGGAAGTAGGCCATTGGCGCGGGTACGCCGATGTTGATTCCGACATTGCCGGTGGAAACAGCGTTGCGGAATTTACGAGCAGAGGCGCCGGAGGAAGTGAAGATCGAACTGGCATTCCCGTAGGCGGAGCGTTCGATGATCGCAACGGCCTCATCGATTGAGTCCGCGTGGACGACGGAGAGCACGGGGCCGAAGATCTCCGTTTCCATTAACGGACTGGTTGAGGGCAGGCCATCGAGCACGGTTGGTCCGACGAATGAGCCGGCGCCGCCGTTGACGTGCTTGTTGCGTCCGTCCACGATGGGTTGTGCGCCATGGTCTGCGCCTTGCTTGATCAACGAGAGGACGCGATCGCGGCTGGCGTGGGTAATGACCGGACCCATCTGAGACGAGGGATCGAGGCCATCGCCCATTTTGAGCGAGGCAGCTGCTTCTGAGATTGCATCGCGGAACCAGCTTCTGGCTTCACCCACGGTGACGGTGACGCTGACAGCCAGGCAGCGCTGGCCGGCGCATCCGAAGGCAGAGTCCGCGATGATCTTCGTCGTGGTTTCCTGGTCGGCATCTGGCAGGACGACTACATGGTTCTTCGCACCGCCCTGGCACTGAACTCGCTTGCCGGATGCGCATCCGCGAGAGTAGACGTATTTTGCGACGGGTGTTGATCCGACAAAGCTGACGGCGCGGACCAGCGGATGATCGAGCAGCGCATCCACTGCGGATTTGCCGCCGTTCACCAGGTTCACAACGCCATCGGGGAGGCCGGTCTCCTGTATGAGCTCGCACAGTCGCGCGGCGGAGAAGGGAACACGATCGCTGGGCTTCAGCACTACCGTGTTGCCCGTTGCGATGGCGTACGGCAGGAACCACAGCGGGATCATCAGAGGAAAGTTGAAGGGTGTGATCACCGCGCAAACACCAAGCGGCTGGCGCACCATGATCTCGTCGATGCCGGGGGCAACGTCCTCGAGGGAGTAGCCCTGCATGAGCACCGGGATGCCGCAGGCGACTTCGACGTTTTCAATGCCTCGCCGAAGTTCGCCTTTCGATTCGGCCAGAGTCTTGCCGTTCTCAATGGTGATCAGACGGGCGAGTTCGTCGAGATGCTCTTCGAGCAGTGTTTTGAGTTTGAAGAGATACTGGACGCGATCGGCGGCGGGCACACTGCGCCACGAGGAAAAGGCTGCGTGTGCCGCCTGGACTGCGGCTTCGACCTCGGCAGCGGACCCGGCTGGAGATTGTCCGAGCGGTTCGCCGGTTGCTGGATTCCAGAGCTCAATGCCCGCTGGGCTAGCGGACGTGACCCACTTGCCGCCGATGAGGTTGTGGATGGAAGGGGAAGCAATCGCCGTCATGGGACTTCAATGTAACGCAGCAGGCATAAAGGCCGCAGTATGATTTCACGGGTTGTGTCAGGTTGTTAGCCCAACCAGTCCCTGGATGGATTGGATCTCGTAGTGTGCTGCCTGGCTCTCATGCCGGGAGAGGTACTTGAGGCGATCTTCGGGAACGATGGACACCGTGTAGTTTGGTCCGGCGACGGCCTTCAGGGCGTCGATTGAATCCCAGATCAGGATTGTGATGAATTCAATCTCATTCTCCAGCGGCCTGCGCAGGACGTAGGCGCCACGGTAGCCAGGAACCTTGCCGATTCCGGGCAGGACTTCCGGCTTCAAAATGGATTCATAGGCGTCTGCGTTCTCAGGTTTTGTGTATCCGTGCCATATTCTTGCGATCATCGCGTTCCTCCCGTGGTCAAAATGCATTGCGCAGAATCATCGCTTCAAACTATGTCACATTTTTGCGCGTGAGTCCGGGGTTTCCGGGGCTCATTGGTGCTCGAGTCGAATGCAGGCGGTTGTGGCGACTCTGCTATCGTGAACGGTTCAGATGAACCGTTCGCCATTCGATACCGGAGGCAATCTGCCATGACTTCTCTTCTTCGCTGCATCGCCGGCCTGACTCTATTTGCGTCGCTGATCGTTGTTGCGCAGCAAGCGACACCAAAACCGACCACCGCCGCCGAGGCGCCGAAAGTCGACACCAGCTACATCGATGCAAACGGAACTGCGCACGTTACGCGGGTGGTGCCGGTGCCGCAAACCATCAGTCCTGAGGCGCAGAAATCGCTCAGCCGGCAGGAACCGGATCAGGGACCACCGCAGCCGCTGGAGCAGCGGCGGAAGATGACGGATGCGTACACGGCGGGTGCCCGCGTCCAGTGGACGAAGTTGTGTCCGAACACCATTGTTGAAGAGAAGATGGCGGGCGTGCCGGTGCGTATCGTAACACCGGAAGGGCTGCCGGAGACGAACAAGGACAAGGTGCTGCTGGATCTGCATGGCGGAGGATTCAATTCGGACTCGGGGTCGTATACCGAGTCGATTCCGATTGCGAGCTACACGAAGATGAAGGTCGTCGCGGTGCTTTATCGCCTTTCGCCGGAGGTGAAGTTTCCGGCTGCTGTTGATGACTCGATTGCGGTGTACAAGGAGTTGCTGAAGACGTACGAGCCGCGGCACATCGTGATTTACGGAACGTCTGCAGGAGCGATTCTGACGGCCGAGGTTGCGGCGAAGATCAAGCAGCTTGGTTTGCCTATGCCGGCGGCGCTGGGGATTTTCAGCGGGATGGGTGATTTCGCGCGCTCGGGCGACTCGATTGCAATGTACGCGCTGCGCGGCCTGGCCGGACATCTCGATCCGCCGGAGCCGGGAGCGCACGATCCGTATTATGTTGCGCAAACTGATCCGAAGGATCCGGTACTGTCGCCGATCTATGGAGACCTGCACGGGCTGCCGCCGACGCTGTTCATCACGAGTGGACGCGATCTGCTGCTGAGTGGGACGGTGAATCTGCACCGGGCCTACCTGCTGGCTGGCGTCGATGCTCGGCTGGTGGTGTATGACGCGCTGCCGCACGCGTTCTGGTATGACCCGAAACTGCCGGAAGCGATTGAGGCCAACCACATCATGGCAGATTTCTTCGTGAGGCAGCTCGGCAGGTAAGCCGGGCGAGCATCAAGCAATATCCCGATCTCAGCGAAACAATTCTCTTGACGCAGAGCACTCTATAAAGTAGAGTGACCAGTGTAGAGAGTGGAACGCTGTTTGAAGGAGGGTTGGGAGATGCAGATCCAGCTCGGCGGGCGTAAAGCGCACTCGATCAAGGCAGGATTGCTTCTGACTGCCCTGGCTTTGCCTTTGAGCGCACAGCAGGCGCATGGGCCGGACATTCAGGCGCAGCGCGATGCGATGCAGAAACTTGGGTTCCTTGTGGGGCATTGGTCGGGGCCGGTCAGCATCACGCGTGGTCCGGGCGAGCCGCTGAAGCTTACTCAGGCGGAGAACGTGCAGCTCAAGCTTGACGGCCTGGTGATGCTCATCGAAGGGCAGAGCAACGGGTCAGACGGCAAGCCGCAATTTCAGGCGCTGTCGACGATTGCGTACGACGATGCGACGCATGCATATCGCATTCGTGCGTATAACGGCGGACGTTATCTGGACACGGAACTCACAGTCCAGCCTGACGGCTTTCATGGGGATTTGACGCGGGGCCTGCAAAGATCCGCAACACGATGCAGCTGACAGCGAAGGGCGAATGGCAGGAGACAACGGATGTCACGTTTGGCAGCGCTCCGTCTCGGCCGAGCGTTCAGATGCTGCTGAAGCGAGAACCGTAAGAAAAAGCTCACAGTCAGAACTGAAATTTGAACAACGGTATTGGATCCGAAGGAGATGGCGATGCAAGACGAAATGAGTGCACGGGACTTGAACGAAAGGCTGGATCTGATCCAGTCCATGATTGCGGAGGGACGGCGCTCGACCGAGAGCTGGGGATGGGTTTTTCTGCTCTGGGGAGTGGCCTATTACGTTGCGATCGCATGGGCAAGCTGGGGAGGAGGCCTCTCGATCTGGGGGCATTCCTATCTGTCGATGGGTAGCGTGCGGAGCGGTCTGGCTTGGCCAGTGACCATGTTTTCCGCTGTGATTGTGACGCTCGCGATCGGGCTACGGAAGGGCAGACCTCGAAGGGCTAGTTCGCTGGTTCGATCTGTTGTGTCGATTTGGCTGGCGGTGGGTATTGCGATGCTCCTGATTTTCCCGGCATTCGGCTTCACCGGGAGGCTCGAAGAGCACAGCTTCGTGGCTCTGGTCGCAGCAATGCTCGGCGTGGCAAATGGAGCTTCCGGAATGATCCTGCGATGGAAGGCGCAGATCGCATGCGCAATTGTGTGGTGGATTAGTTCAGTTGGTGCCTGCTTTGGTTCTGTCGCACAACTTACTACTGTGTTTCTGGTGGCGATCTTTGTTTGCCAGATCGTCTTCGGGATCTATGCCATGATTTTGGAGTCACGCCGGCACCGGCGCGAGATTGTCCATGCCTGAGCTTCCGGAATTGAATCCAGTGATTCACGGCAAGCTGCGGCTGGCGCTGCTGTCGCTGCTCGCGGGTGCAGAGCAGGCAGAGTTTACATGGCTGCGCGCAAAGACGGGATCGACGGATGGAAACCTTGGCGCACAGTTGTTGAAACTGGAGGAGGCGGGCTATGTGAGCGCCGAGAAGAAATTTGTAATGCGCAAACCGCAGACCGTCTACCGCATTACTGAGAAGGGTCGCGAAGCTCTGACGGAGTATGTGCAGGCGCTGAAGCAACTGCTTGGACCCGCGATCAGCGTTTGACGGGATCGACAGCGAGATCGGCGCGGACGCGCTGCATGATGCCGAGATAGTAAGCGAGATTATGAATTGAGTTGAGCGTGGCTGCCAGCGGCTCACTGCATTGCACCAGGTGGCGCAAGTAGGCCCGTGAATAGCGGCGGCACACCATGCAATCGCAATTCGGATCGGGTGGGCCCTGGTCTTCCGCGTATTGCTTGTTTTTAATATTGAGGCGGCCCTCGCTCGTGAAGAGCAGCGCGTGGCGCGCGGCGCGGGTGGGAAGGACGCAATCCATCATGTCGACGCCCATGCGCGCGTACTGCTCGATCTCATCGGGATAGCCGACGCCCATCACGTAACGCGGCTTGTCTTTGGGGAGCAGCGGAAGGACTTCGGTGATGACTTCGAGCGTGAGTTCACGGGGTTCGCCAACGCTGAGGCCGCCGATGGCATAGCCGTCGAAGTTCATTTCGATGAG
>Ga0105240_10015469_pt1 | contig 10374 bp, 4 predicted proteins | sample KBSC54metaG_FD_80426 | JGI IMG/M metagenome (GOLD analysis project Ga0105240, IMG submission 80426) | Corn rhizosphere microbial communities from Kellogg Biological Station, Michigan, USA - KBS C5-4 metaG | ecosystem: Host-associated > Plants > Roots > Rhizosphere > Soil | place: Michigan, USA... | reverse complement strand
GCGAACAAAAGGCGAATGTCGCCCCAAATCGTCATGCCCTCCTCCGCCGCTCTTCGCCAACAGATCGAGACCGCATTTCAGCACCGCTACTCCTCCGTCCTCACCCTCTCCCCCAAAACCATCCGCGAAGTCGTACCCACCGGAATCACCCTCATCGACGAACTCCTCAACGGCGGCATCCCCGTCGGAGCCATCACCGAGCTCACCGGCCCCGCTTCCTCCGGCCGCACCAGCATTGCTATCTCCGCACTCGCCCAGCGCACCCGTGAAGGCTCCGTCTGCGCATGGATCGATGCCAAAGATCGCCTCGATCCCGAATCCGCCGCAGTCAGCGGAGTCTCCCTCAATCACCTGCTCTGGGTCCGCTGCTCAGACAATGTCCCAACCACGCTGAACCGCTCCCAACCAAACAGCACCCGCAACTCTCAGCCCTCCTAACATTGGACCCGCCTCGACCAGGCGCTGCGCGCCACCGATCTGCTCTTGCAATCCGGCGGATTCTCCGCCATCGTTCTCGACCTCGCCGACGAGTCCATCGAGCACGCCCGCCGCATTCCTCTGGCCACCTGGTTCCGCTACGGCCAGGCCGCAGATCGCACCCGCTGCAGCCTGCTCGTCCTCGGCAAAGCCCCACTAGCTCAATCAAGCGCCGCCGTCGTCCTCGAGTGCACTCCCGCCGCAATTGAATTCGTATCCGGCACCGTCATCCGCAACTTCAACTACAAAGTCCACCGCCGTCGCGAACGCTTCTCGCCTCTTACATCTCCCATCACATCAATCGACCGCAAGCCCCCGGCCTCCACCTGGACCTCCCCCACCGCGTGGGAATCCGAGATGCGCGCATCCGCGGAGCGCCGCACATGAGCCCCGACACAAAACTGCAGGGTCTTCATGCCGCCGTATATGTCGCGGAATTCCCCGCGCAATCCATCCTGCGTCTTCGGCCCGATCTGCAATCCATGCCTGTCATCATCCTCGATGGCACTCCACCTCAGGAGCGCGTCATCGCTCTCAACAGCCACGCGCGTAAACGCGGAGTCGTCCCCGGCCTCACTCGCCTCGAAGTCGAAGAAGTCGGCAACATCCAAATCCTCACGCGCTCCGCAGACACCGAATCCGCCGCCCGAACCGTCCTCCTCGAAACCCTCTCGCAGTTCTCTCCCCGCATCGAAGAAGTCTTCGCCGCCAACGCCTGCTCCTTCGTCCTCGACATCGCCGGCTCCGAGCGCCTCTTCGGACCACCCGATCAAATCGCCCATCGTCTGCGCGAAACAATCCACGCTGCCGGCTTCCGGACCTCCATCTCCATCAGCGCCAACTTCCACACCGCCCGTATCAAATCCGAATTCTCCCGCGGCATCTCCGTAATCCCTGCCGACCGCGAATCCGCTGCCCTCTCATCGATCCCCATCAGCGCCCTCCACCTCGATCTCGATCATCACGAAACCTTCGCGCTCTGGGGCATCGGCACTCTCGGCGAACTCGCCGCCCTTCCTGAAGATGAAATGATTCCCCGCTTCGGCCAACCTTCACGACAATGGCTCGCACTCGCGCGCGGCAATGCCAACCACACCTTCCAGCCAATAGAAGAAAAATTTGAACTTAAAGAACACATCGAATTCGAAACGCCCATCGAACAGCTCGATGCCCTCCTCTTCATCGGCGCCAACATCATCGGCAACCTTGTCAGCCGCGCCACCTGCCGCGCCCTGTCGCTCGCCTCCATCCATATGGAGATGCAACTCGAGCGCTCCCTCGCATACAAGCGCCGCATCCAGCCGGCCATCCCTTCCTGCGACAAAAAGTTCCTCCTCAAGCTCCTTCAGCTCGAACTCGCCGCGCATCCTCCACATGCAGCAGTCACTGCCCTCACCCTCATCGCCGATGCAGGCCGTCAATCCAAAATCCAACTCGGCCTCTTCGCTCCTCAAGCCCCCGAGCCCTCCCGCCTCGATGTGACACTCGCGCGTCTCAAAGCGATGGTCGGTGCAGATCGCGTGGGCTCCCCTGCACTTCTCGACTCGCACTACCCCGGCAACTTCCAGATGCAGAACTTCTCCGTCGTCAACCAACCGCGCCAATTGCCGCAACCCGCAACACCGCGCACCTCCCTCCGCCGAATACGCCCGCCGCACCCGCTCTCCCTGCAAATCATCGACGGCAAACCCCGCTCGTTCCGCGACGGCCCTTCTCGCTACGAAGTCTCCGTCGCCTATGGCCCCTGGCAATCCAGCGGCTCCTGGTGGGACATCGATCGCTGGGACCTCGAAGAGTGGGACGTCATGGCAACCACGAATACCGGCGAATCCATCTCCTGTCTTCTCGTCCACGATCACCTCAATAACAAATGGCTTCTCGACGCCTACTATGACTGACGCGTTCGAAAAGTATGCGACGCCTAAAGAACCTGCCTTGAAAGAGCACGACTTTAGTCGTGCCGAAATAAACTCGAAACAGAGGGGGGTTTTAGCCCCTGAGGGACAAACTTCACGCCCAACTCTCGAAATCCTCTCGCGCATTCCCGCCGAAAACTACATCGAACTCCATGCTGCCAGCGCCTTCAGCTTCCTCGAATCCCCCACCGCCCCCGAGTCCTACATCGAGCGCGCCATCGAACTCAACATGCCCGCCATGGCCCTCGCAGACCGCAACGGCCTCTATGGCGTCGCCCGCTTCCACACCTCCGCCAAAAACAACGAAGTCAAAGCCCACATAGGCGCTGAAATCGCCATCTCCTCTTTCGGCCGTCGCCTCACGCCACCCGCTCATCTCCCCCACCAGCAACCCGACGAGCCCTCGCGCATCGTCCTTCTTTGCAAATCCCAAACCGGCTACCAGAACCTCTGTCAGCTCATCACGCGCTTCAAAATGCGCGAGCCCACCAAAGCCGAAGGCGCCTCCACCTTCGACGACCTCGAAGAATTCTCTGAAGGCCTCATCTGTCTCACCGGTGGCGAAGAAGGCCCTCTCGCATCCGCTCTCGCCAACGACGGCGAATTCGCCGCATCCCAACACCTTGATCGCCTCCTCTACATCTACGGCCGCAGCAACCTCTACATCGAGCTCCAGCGCCACAACCAGCGCGGGCAGGAATCCCGCAACATCTCGCTGCTCAGCCTCGCCTCAAAATTCTGCTTGCCCATCGTCGCCACCAACGGCATCCGCTGCGCCAAGCCTCAAGACCGCGAGCTCCTCGACGTCTTTACCTCTATCCGAAACCACACCACCATCCACGAAGCTGGCCGTCTTCTCTGCCACAATTCCCTCCGCCATCTCCGCTCCGGGCGCGAAATGCATGCCCTCTTTCGCGATCTCCCTGAAGCGATCGCCAACACCCGTATCATCAGCGAACGCCTCGAATTCACCCTCAACAACCTCGGCTATGAGTTTCCCCGTTTTCCGATTCCCGATGGCGACTCAATGGACAGTTATCTCGCTAAGCGAGTCGACGAAGGCATCCGAAAGCGTTACAGCAACGCGCTCAAAAAGCCTCTCCTCGAGCGCGCACTCAAGCAGTCTCGCCACGAGCTTGCTCTCATCGCGCAACTCGGCTTCGCAGGCTACTTCCTCATCGTCTGGGAAATTATCCGCTTCTGCCAGCAGAACGGCTTCCTCGTTCAGGGCCGCGGTTCCGCAGCCAATTCCGTCGTCTGCTACGCACTCGAAATCACCGCCGTCGACCCCATCGGCATGGAGCTCCTCTTCGAGCGCTTCCTCAGCGAGAGCCGTGGCGAGTGGCCCGACATCGACCTCGACCTTCCCTCTGGCGATCATCGCGAAAAAGTCATCCAGCACATATATGAGAAGTACGGCGCGCTCGGCGCCGCGATGACGGCCAACGTCATTACCTATCGCGGCCGATCCGCTGCACGCGAAGTCGGCAAAGCGCTCGGCTTCGACGAACAGCAGCTCTCCAAGCTCGCCAGCCTCGTCGGCCACTGGGAGTGGCGAGGCGCCAACGACACGATGGACAAGCATTTCGACAACGCCGGCTTCGACGTCCGTCATCCACGCGTCGCCAAATACCTCGAGCTCTGCTCCAAAACCTACGATCTGCCCCGACACCTCGGTCAACACTCCGGCGGTATGGTCATCTGTGCCGGTATGCTCAACCGCATCGTCCCCATTGAGCGCGCCTCCATGCCTGGCCGAACCGTCGTGCAATGGGATAAAGAAGATTGTGCCGATCTCGGCCTCATCAAAGTCGACCTCCTCGGTCTCGGTATGATGGCCGTCCTCAAAGACTCACTCGAGCTCATACCTCGGCACTACAACACTCAAGTTGATCTCGCTGCCCTGCCCGAAGATCCGCTCGTCTACAAAACTCTCCGCAACGCGGACACTGTCGGAATGTTCCAGGTTGAGAGCCGCGCCCAGATGGCCTCACTCCCGCACAACGCACCACGCTGTTTTTACGACGTAGTCGTTCAGGTCGCCATCATCCGCCCCGGCCCCATCGTCGGCAAAATGATGCATCCGTACATGCGCCGTCGTCAGGGCCTCGAAGAAGTCACTTACCCTCACCCTCTGCTCGAGCCCGTACTCAAGCGAACCCTAGGAGTACCTCTATTTCAAGAGCAGCTACTGCGCATGGCCATGGTCATCGCCAGCTTCTCCGGCTCTGAAGCCGAAGAACTCCGCCGCGCAGTCGGCATGCGCCGCTCCATGCAGCGCATGCGCAACCTCGAAGGCCGCCTGCGCGAAGGCATGACGCGCAACGGTGTCAGCCCAACCGAGCAGGACACAATCGTCCAGGCAATCTCGTCTTTCGCTATGTATGGCTTCCCCGAGTCGCACGCAGCCAGCTTCGCGCTTATCGCCTACGCTTCTGCGTATCTCAAGGTCTACTACCTCGCCGCCTTCCTTTGCGGGCTCCTCAACAATCAGCCCATGGGCTTCTACGCGCCTGCTGTGCTTATCAAAGACGCCCAGCGCCACGGCCTCAAGGTCCGCCCCATGTGCATCCAGCGCTCCGAGCCGCTCTGCACCATCGAACACGAACCAGATGGTTCCCTCTCTGTCCGCATCGGCCTCAACTACGCGAAAGGCCTCCGCCAATCCACTGCCGAAGCCCTCACAGCCGCACGCAACACAACAGGCCCCTTCGCTTCCGTCGAAGACTTCGCCACGCGCGTACCTCAGCTCAGCAGAAAGGATCTCGTCACACTTGCGCAGGTCGGCGCGCTCAACTCCATTGCGCAAGTCCAGCATCGCCGCGATGCTCTCTGGCAAGTTGAGCAGGTCGGTCGTCCCGTTGGGCCATTGCTACGCACATCTGCAATCAACTCCTCGCCAGCAAAGCTCCCGCTAAAACAAATGTCCACCGACGAACGCCTATCCGCTGACTATTCTGGCACGGGCCTCACATGCGGGCCGCACCCCATGAGCTATCAACGCGCATCACTCAAGCGCCATGGCTATGTATCTGCAGGCGACCTTGCAACATATCAAGGCAACTCCCACATCCGCATTGCCGGCTGCGTCATCGCCCGTCAGCGCCCCGGTACAGCCAAGGGTTTCGTCTTCCTGTCCATGGAAGACGAAACCGGCATCGCCAACGTGATCATCACTCCCGATCTCTTTGAGCGCGATCGCGTCGTCATAACGCGCACCCGATTCCTCGACATCGAAGGCACACTCCAGATCCAGCGTGGTGTCATCCACATCAAAGCGCACCGCATTCGCCCCATCGACATCACATCAGCCGACATGCGCTCCCATGATTTCCACTAATAACGATCAGACTTGAATCTACGGCACCGACCCAATCTGATAATGCAGCGTAGCCAGCGACATCCGGTATTGATAAATCGCGTTCGCGTTTCCGATCGCAGCATCCGTCTGCTGATACTCCGCCTGGCTCAGCTCTGCAATCGAACTCAGCCCCATCTGGTACCGCGTTTGCGCGAGCTTCAGACTCAGATCAGCCTGCTTCAGCAACTCCGCCGTCACGCTTACGCGCTGATACGAAGTATTCGCCGTCAGCCATGCCGTCCTCACGTCCCTGACGATCCGATCGCGCAAGTCCCTCGTGTTCTCCGCCGCTGCCTGCGCCCGCAGTGCAGCTTCCTTTGCCTGCGCCGAATAGAGAAATCCATTGAACACCGGAATATTCAGGTTCACTCCAATCCCGCCCCACCAGTTCGACGTGTAATACTGCGCGGGCCGAATCGGAACACTGCCCACCGTCCCCGCTGCCGTAATGCTCGGAAGCATCTGGTCACGCTCCGCCTTACTAAACTTCACCGCCGCCTGCTGGTTGTACGCAGCAGCCTGCAGATCCGGACGCTGCTTCAAGCTCGCCTCTACCATCTGCTCTAGGTCCGATGGTGGCTGCTGAACCTGTCCACGCTCATCCACCAGGTCGAAGTCCACCTGGTGATCGAGCCCAAGCACAGCATCCAGCGAAGCCATCGCAGCATTAACGTTGTTCTCCGCGTCCAGCGCCAGCAGCTTCGCCTGCGACAGGCTCACATCTGCAAAACTCAGGTCAAGTGTCGACTTGAGCTTGTTCACCGTCATCTGGTTCACCTGCGACTGCAGCGTCTGGCGAGTCGTAACCTCCTGCTGCGCAACCTTCAGCGTCTGCTGCGCTTCGAGCGCGTTGTAGAACGCCTGATCCGTGGCCAACCGAATGTCATACTGCGTCGCCAGTGCATTCGAGTTCTGCGTCTTCTCCTGCAGAGCCGAAGCGGCAACCAGATTCCGCGTCTTGCCGAAGTCCGTAATCAGTTGCGAGAAGCCGCCGCCGGCGCCCGCATGCTCGAAGAGCCTTGAAGCCGTAAGCGACCCAGCCGAGATTCTGCTCGCATCCTCCGCCTTCACTGCAGTCACAGCCGCATTCGCAGTCGGCAGCTCAGCCGCTCTCGTCTCGCGATAGACCTGGTGCTGCGCCGAGGCCAGCAGACGGGCCACCGTAACTCGCGGATTGTTCTTGATCGCCAACTCCTCCGCCTGTTGACGCGTTAACTGCTGCTTGCTTCCAGACGAACTCTGGTCCACCTCACCTGCACTATTCCGCATCGTTGAACTTGCGTCTCCAGCAGATCCAGCCGCCGGCTGCCCAGCTTGAGCCACAAGGTTCAGAACAGGAGCATCCGGGAGGTCCCCATCACCTTTCGATCGTGACTGGGCGATCAATGAGCCGTTCGCGGCGAGTGCTAACAAGCTAACTGTCAGGCAAGACATGCAAAGACGGATTCGAATCTGTATCTTCCTCATCCCTCCGCCTCCACCTGCGCATGCCCCTGTTTCCGTCCATGCACAATCAGATACACTGCCGGCACAAGAAACACTGTAAGCACCACCGACACTGCGAGGCCGCCAATGATGGCCCGAGCCAGCGGCGCGTACTGCTCACTGCCTTCTTCTAGTCCCAGTGCCATTGGAATCATTCCCAGCAGAGTGGCCAGCGACGTCATCAGAATCGGCCGCAAACGAATCCTGCACGACTCCACCACCGCCCTCGCCAGCGGCAGTCCCTCCTCGTGCAGGTGCCCGGCAAACTCCACGATCAGAATGCTGTTCGACACCACGATGCCCGCCATCATGATTACGCCCATCAGCGACATGATGTTCATCGTGCTTCCCGTAATCAGCAGGATCACAATCACTCCTGCCAGGCCCGGCGGAATCGCCATCAGAATGATGAATGGATCCGTAAACGACGCGAACTGCGCCATCAGAATCAGGTACACCAGCAGAATCGCGAGCAGCAGCCCGATCGCAAATCTGCTGAATGACTGATTCATGCTCACCACACTACCCCTCACCGTCACCTTCACGTTTCCGGGAAGCTTTATGCCGTTCACCACATCGTGAACCTGGCTGTTGATCCTATCCAGCGCCTCCGTCGATGGCATCACGTAGACATCTACAACTCTGCGAATCTTGTAATGGTCAACCTCCGTCGGCGTATTGATCTCCTTGATGTCTGCCACGGATCGCAGAGGTGTGTAATCCGACACAGTCGGCGCGCGCAGCGGAATCTGCTTGAAGTCATCCATCGTCATGTGCCCGATCTTCTGATCTGAGTACTGCACCGTAAGCATGTAGTTGTTCCCTGTCTTCGGATCGACCCAGTAGCTCGGGGCGATCATCCCGTTCGAAGTCATTGCCGTGATGACGTTGTCCACGACTTCCTTCGGCGTGAGCCCGATCAGGCTCGCCCGCTCGCGATCGATCGAAAGCTCAAGACCGGGATAACGCAGATTCTGCGGAATCAGAACGTCGCTCACATTCCGCAGTCCCTTGATCTTTCCTGCAATCTGGGTAGCGATATCGTACGATTGCTCGAGGTTATTTCCGCTCACCTGCACATCAATCGGCGCAGGAAGGCCCTGATTGATCACCGAATCCACAAGCCCGCCGGCCTGGAAGTAGGTTGTTAGGAACGGCATATCACGCTGCAGCTTCCGCCGCACCCGCGACATGTATGCATAACTTCCTAAGCGGTGCCCTTCCTTCAGGCTCACCTGCACAAACGCCGTATCCATCGACGAGTTGCTCGTATAAATCGCCGAAAGGTCGGGCGTGATCCCGATGTTCGAGACGATCATGTCCAGATCGTGATCTGGTATCACCTCTCGAATCTCGTTCTCCACCTGCCCGACGTACTTGTTACTCAGTTCAAGGCGCGTTCCGCTCGGGCACTTCACGTTGATCACGAACTGTCCCGGATCCGTGCGCGGAAAGTACGCTTTCCCTAGCAGCGGATACAGCGCCAACGCCAGCACGCACGCGCTCAGGATTCCAATGGTGCTCGCTACCGGCCGCAGTATCGTCCGGTTCACCAGCACAACGTAGCGCTCCAGCATCTGCTGGAACTTCTGATTGAACGACCGAACGATCCGCTGGAAGAACCCCATCTTCTTACCGGCCGAGTGGACCGCATGTCCTTCCGCCTCCAGTTCCTGTCCTTCTGAAGCTTCTGCCTCCGTCGCCTTGATGAATTTGGCGCAATACAGCGGCACCACTGTCATCGCCACCAGGTACGAAGCAAACAGCGAGAACACCACAGCCAGCGCAAGCGCGGTGAACAGGTACTTGCTCACGCCATACAGCATGGCTACTGGAAAGAAGACGATCGCCGTCGTAAAGGTCGCAGCCAGCACTGCGAGCTGCACTTCCTTGCCGCCCGCCTCCGCCGCGACTTCCGGCGACTCGCCCATCTCCAGATGCCTGAAGATGTTCTCCAGAACTACGACCGAGTTATCGATCAATCGCGAAAAGGCCAGCGCCAATCCCGCCAGCACCATCGTGTTCACCGAGCCGCCCGTCGCCTTGATGCAGATAAAAGCCGCCAGAGCCGATAGCGGAATCGATAGCAGAACGGCGAACGTTGCCCGAATGCTCCCCAAAAACAGCAGAATCATCAGCGCTGTCAGCACCAGTCCTATCCCGCCTTCGTTGCCCAGATTCCTCAACGCCGACTTTACGAACTGCGACTGATCGAATACCACCGCCGTCTTCAGGTTTGAGGGAATGTCCACCAGATTCTTGATCGCTGCGCGCATTCCGTTCACGATCGTGATCGTGTTGCTGTCGCCTCCTTGCTTCAGCACCGGCACATACACCGATCGTTGCCCGTCGATGCGCACGATGTTGGTCTGAAGCGTTCCCGAGTCCTCCGCTTTACCCACATCGCCCACCATCACCGACGCGTTCCCCACCGATTTCAGTGGAACGTCATTCAGCGTCTCCGGGCTTGCCACTTGGCTGTTCGCGTAGATGTTGTAGTCCTTCGGCCCGATACGAACGTCGCCCGCCGGCAGAATCAGATTGGAATCATTGATCCCGTGCACCACGTCCATCAAGCTCAGGTTATGCGCTTCAAGTTTCTGCGGATCCACGTAAACCATGATCTGCCGATACCGCCCGCCAAACGGCTGCGGCACCGACGCACCCTGCACACTCGCGATCTGGTTTCGGACTTGAAACTGCGCCAGATCCTTCAGATTCGTCTCGTTCAGCCCCTTGCCCTTGAGCGTGACAAGACAAACCGGCTGGCTCGACGCATCCATCCCGAGCACCACCGGTGGTAGCGTACCCGGCGGCAGTCGGCGCAAATCCGCCATCGCCAGATTCGATATGTTGCTCAACGCCGCATTTGGATCCGTTCCCGGCTGGAAATAGATCTTGATCAGGCTCACGCCCGTCAGCGAACGCGATTCAATGTGATCGATGTTGTTGCCCAGCGTGAAAAACCTCTCGAACGTATCGGTGATATCAGCTTCAATCTGCTGCGGGGGCATGCCAGAGTAAAACGTCGCCACTACCACCACCGGCATATCGATCGACGGGAACAGATCCACCGGCATCGACGCCACACTCACTACGCCCAGCACAACAATCACCAGGCACATCATGATGATG
>Ga0105240_10015467_pt1 | contig 10374 bp, 10 predicted proteins | sample KBSC54metaG_FD_80426 | JGI IMG/M metagenome (GOLD analysis project Ga0105240, IMG submission 80426) | Corn rhizosphere microbial communities from Kellogg Biological Station, Michigan, USA - KBS C5-4 metaG | ecosystem: Host-associated > Plants > Roots > Rhizosphere > Soil | place: Michigan, USA... | reverse complement strand
TCGGAGTGCGGGTGGCGCCGGAATCCCAGCAGTATCTGTTCATTGAGACGGCGTTGATCGGCCGCGCCAGCTTTGATCAGGCAATACGGACCGCCGGCCAAGCTATGAAGCGCTATTCGGCGGCTCAGGTGGTGCGTATTCCCATTTCAGAGGCCCGCGATGTGGGCATATACCCCATGCCGCTTGCTTCCCAGACAGCGCAAGGGAACTCGCGCCCAGGTCTCTCCCCCGGCCACTGAGGCGAGGCCTCTGCAAAATACCAAATCGGGAAACAGAGCTTTGGGCCCTCTGCAAAGCACCGACTTTAGGCTATTGACATCCTCCAAAGTCGGGCTAAAATACCCACCAATTTCCGGCGAAGGCACCTTGGGCCCCTCCAGGGATGCCCGGAAGTTATGAGCACGGTTCAACGACGTCCACCAGCCCTCGATCCGAGTATCAGCATGAAGCCACAGTGTCGGCATCCACGGGTGCAGATTGTCGCCCGCGAAGAGGACTCCGAGTTTGTCGAGTGCCTCGAATGCGGTGATATCTTTGAGGCCAGTGAATTCAAGGACATGGCCATCGAAGAGCGCACCCCTGCCAACGAAGCCTGAGCGCCTCCACTGTCGGTGATCCTGCTGTGGCCACGACGAGGGAGGGGTCCGTTTGGCCATCCCCGGTACCCCACCTTAGTCACCAACGTAACCTCCTAAAGCCCGTTTTGAATTGTTGACCCGGCCCCCCTTTGCTAAGGTTTTCCCATGGGTGAGAGCCTGCCAATTGGTCGGGTGGCCCTGGTAGTAGACGACTCCATGCTCATCCGGCATACCGTCTGCCGCTTTCTGGAAGAGCGGGGATTTGCCGTGGAATCGGCCACTAACCCCGTGGAAGCATTGGAGATCCTGACGCGGGTGGACCCCCACGTCATCATCACCGACATGCAGATGCCGCGCATGTCGGGCAGTGAATTCATCACAGCCCTGAAGGCTGACCCCCGCACCTCAGCCATTCCCATCGTGATTCTGGCGGGACGGCAGAGCGGCTTCCAGGAGAGTGAGAAGCGCGCCAACTACGCTATTTTCAAGGACATAGATATTGAGGCGCAGCTCCTGATCGCGCTCGGTGCCGCTTTGGGAACAACAGAAGCTGGCTAGCTGGCTCTCTAGCTGCAAAGCTTTCAAGACTTCTTGGTTCGAACCAGTCGGTCCCCTTCCGTCCTAACTCAGCCATCCAGCCATCCAGCCATCCAGCTACACCAGCCTCATGCCTGCTTCTGCCGAAAAGTCCGCCGGGGCAAAATCGTGGGCCAGAAATTTGGGATAGGCGGCGGCCGCGACCATAGCCGCGTTGTCAGTAGAAAGCGGGCGGCTGGGGAAATAGACGGGCAGGCCCTGGCGGGCGGCCTCCTGTTCGAAGGTTTGCCGCAACTCATTGTTGGCCGCCACCCCTCCGGTCACGAAAACTGTAGCCACATCGCATTCGCGGGCGGCAGCCAGGGTCTTTTCCACCAAGTCCCGTACCATGGTGCGCTGGAAGGAAGCCACCAGGTCCAGCGTGGGCTGGTCGCAGGTGGCGCGGTAATCCTCGACGCCGGGCTTGGCGATAGCGGCCAATCTGCGTCGCCGGGCTTCAATCGCCGCCTGCAATTGGTTCTTCTCCACATAGCGCAGCACGCTGGTTTTGATTCCGCTGTAAGAAAAATCAAAGCGTGGACGCTCCGGTTCCGGTTTGCCCTGCTCGCGGCGGTCGCGGTGCTTGATTTGCGGCATGGGAAATTTGACTGCGTGCGGATCGCCGAACTTGGAGAGCTGGTCAATCACCGGACCGCCGGGGTAGCCCAGGCCCAGCAGCTTGGCCACCTTGTCGAAGGCCTCGCCGGCGGCGTCGTCGCGCGTGTGCCCGATATTCTGATAAGTCCAGCCGCGCTCGCGCTCCTCCGCCAGGTAAAGATGGGTGTGGCCGCCGGAAACCACCAGCGCCAGCACGGGAAAGCGCATCTCGCGGTTCCCTTTTTGCTTTTCTTCCAGCAGCACCGCGTGGATGTGGCCCTCAAGATGGTTGACCGCGATCAGCGGCTTATCGAGGGCAAAAGCCAGCGCCTTGGCGTAGCTGATGCCCACCAGCAGCGCTCCCGGCAGTCCCGGCCCTTGGGTCACAGCGAGCGCATCCACGCTTTCATAACTCCGCTTGGCATCATCCAGAGCTTTGCGGACCACCGGCACGATGGCGCGCAAGTGCTCGCGCGAAGCCAATTCCGGCACCACGCCGCCGTACTGCGCGTGCGTGGCGATCTGCGAGAAAACGACGTTCGAGATTACCTGCTCGCCGGAGCGCACCACCGCCGCCGCGGTCTCATCGCAGGAGCTCTCGATGCCGAGAATGTAGGCGTCGGGCATGTCTCTATACTATTAGGGAACGCAGGATTTCGACATTTGGGTGACTGGCTGTCTAGCTACCTGGCTTGTTAGCACCCTAGGAATCCTGAAAGCCAAGCAGCTAGAAACCTGTCAGCTAGTCAACTACGGTCATGTCCCGCGATGCTGCCACCTCGATGGTCCGTACCCTGCGCGAAGCCGGTCACCAGGCGTATTTGGTGGGCGGATGCGTGCGCGACCTGGTGCTGGGCCGCGAGCCCGCCGATTATGACGTGGCCACCGACGGCCGCCCCGACGAGGTGATGCGCATTTTCCCCCGCAGCTACGCCGTGGGAGCGCAGTTCGGCGTAGTGCTGGTTCCCGCCGATGAGGCGGCCGCTACCGTCGAAGTCGCCACCTTCCGCAGCGACATTGGCTACAGCGACGGCCGTCATCCCGACCAGGTTCGCTACACCTCCAGCGCCCAGGAAGACGTGCAACGCCGCGACTTCACCATCAACGGGCTGCTTTATGATCCCATCGCCGACAAGGTCCTGGATTATGTGGGCGGCCTGGCCGACATTCGGCGCGGCGTGGTGCAAACCATCGGCGATCCGGAGCAGCGCTTCCGCGAGGATAAATTGCGCATGCTGCGCGCCGTGCGCTTTGCCGCGCGCTTCGGCTATACCATCGAGCCTGCAACCTTCGCCGCCATGCAGCGCCTGGCGGCCCTCATCCATCAGGTCAGCTGCGAGCGCATCCGAGAAGAGTTGACGAAAATGCTGATCGAAGGCCGCGCCCGCCGCGCCTTCGAACTCCTGGACGAAAGCGGGCTGTTGCAGCGGGTGCTGCCCGAGATTTCCGCCATGAAAGGAGTGGAACAGCCGCCGCAGTTCCATCCCGAAGGCGACGTGTGGGTGCACACTCTGCTTCTGCTGGAACAGTTGCCACATCCTTGCCCTAAAACCCTGGCCTGGGGCGCGCTATTGCATGATGTGGGCAAGCCGCCCACTTTTCGGGTGGCGCCCGACCGCATCCGGTTCGACGACCACGTATCCGTGGGCGTGCGGATGGCGGAGGAGATCTGCCGCCGCCTTCGCTTCTCCAACGACGACACCGAGCAGATCGCGGCTCTGGTGGCCAACCACATGCGCTTCGCCGACGCGCTCAAGATGAAGGAATCCACCCTGAAACGCTTCATGCGCCTGCCGCGCTTTCCCGAGCACCTGCAACTGCACCGCATGGACTGCCTCTCCAGCCACGGCGATCTCACGCTCTACAACTTTGTGAAGCAGCGGTTCGAATCCACGCCCGCCGACCAGGTTCGCCCGCGTCCCCTGCTCACCGGCCACGACCTGATCCGGGCTGGCTACAAGCCGGGGCCGGAGTTCAAGGCAATTCTCGCCGCCGTGGAGGACGCTCAGTTGGAAGGACGCCTGCACACCCAGGAGCAGGCAATGGAGTTCGTACGACAGCAGTTTGCGGCGGAGAAACCGAGTACTTAGCAATCAGCCGTTGGCACGCAAGCGCCCCGGTCTGCAGAAGATTTGGCTGAAGGGGAGTGCCGATGGGTAGCGCGGTTCAGGCGGAGGCGGCGCGCTCGGAAACCACCCGTGAAACGATCTTTAGCAACTGGCTGGGGTCGGGCTCAATAAGGAAATCGGCGGCCGTCGCGGGCTGCTCGCCGAAACGCTTTAGAGCAATCACCGGAGCGCAGCGGCGCGCACGAAAGGCAGCGATCAGAGCTTCTTTCTCGGTCTGAGGGATGGAGTGGCCGAGGACAAACAGTTGGAAACTAGCGCCGCTTTTGCAGTGGCGCATAGCTTCTTCAAACTCATGGGCGGAGATGACTTGGCAACCGAGGCTTTCCAGGAGCAATTGGCGGCTGCTCAGCAGCGCCGAATCATAGGAAACCGATAGAATCCGGGTCATAACTCCCTAACCCACCCGTTAGGAGCCCCACACTACACCCCAGTGGCTTGCGTGGCAAGGCATTATTATCTGTCATTTAGATAAGGAGATAGCATTTGCTATCCAACGCCTGATCCGCACCCGGACGCAAGCAGATTTGGCCACGCGTAGCTCTGAAACAGAGCTCAATGTTTGAAGCGGTGCTACAATCGGGAAATTAAAGGTCAGCCGTAAGGCGAACTGAGGCGAGACCACGCCCCATTCGTCCGGATGGCGAGTTCCTCGGTGCTCGCCCAACGCCAATCGAGTTGCGTGAACCTGCCCGGAACGAAAGCACGGGCAAACCTTTTCCTAACCCAGCGAGGTCAACATGGAACACGCTCGAGCGGGCCTGCAGAAGATAGTTGCTGATTCTTTACGCCGGGCCCCCGCCGATGAGGCTGCGGTGCTGGCTTGGCCGCTGGTGTGCGGCACCGCGGTAGCCGATAAAACCCAAGCCCTGGACATCAGTGACGGCGTTCTCCGGGTGCAGGTACCGGATGCAACCTGGCGCACGCAACTCCTGGGCCTGGCTCCTCAGTACTTGGCGGCGGTGAATCAATTCACCAACCATAATGTCCGCCGCATTAACTTCGTATTGCCGGAAGAGCTGAGGCAAAGAGCACAGTCGTAAGCGGCGAAACCGGCAGAAAGTTTTCCAGGTTTCCCAAGTTCAAGGTTGCGTGCAGAGTAACGCTGCGGCTGAGACCTGCGAAACCTTGAAACCATAGCGGAACTCTTAAGCCAGCAAACTTATGAAAGTAACCGAAGCCGACGTGCTGCGCGTGGCCGAACTGGCCAACCTGGAGCTGACGTCCGAGGAGCGGGTTCGGCTGCTCAAGGACTTGAACTCCATTGTGGAATACGTGGACCGGCTCAACCAGTTGGATACGGCAGACGTTCCGCCCATGGCGCAAGTTTCCGACCGTTACGGCGTAGACCAAGCCAAAACTGGCACTCAGCGCTTTGCCTATGCTTCCCGCGACGATGTTCTCCACGGCCTGCGCCCCTCCCTGGAGCGCCAGGAGGCGCTGAAGAACGCGCCGAAGAGTGATGGAGAGTTTTTCAAAGTGCCGAAAGTGATTGAGCGATAACAGCGTCCACCTACTAGGTAGAAGCTAGCAGCCAGACGAGCCCAATTCTTGGACCTCAATCTTCTAACTATCGAATCCGCCCGCACCGCCGTGCAGGAGCGGCAAATTACCGCCACCGCGCTGGCGGAGAGCTTCTTCCGCAAGATCCAAAGTGAAGATGGGAACATTCACGCCTACCTGGAACTCTGCAAGGAGCGCGCCTTGGCCCAGGCGGCGCGCATGGACTCGCTCGCGGACAAGGGTGAGCTTTTGCCGCCCTTGGCGGGCGTGCCGCTGGCCATCAAGGATGTGATGGCTACTCGCGGCGTGCGCACCACCGCGGGCTCGAAAATTTTGAACAACTTCGTGCCCGCCTACGACTGCACCGCCGTCACTCGCCTGGAAGAGGCAGGCGCGGTGCTGCTGGGCAAGACCAATTGCGACGAGTTCGCCATGGGCTCCTCCAACGAGAACTCCGCCTATGGACCGGTGCGCAACCCTCGCGACCTCAGCCGCGTGCCTGGTGGTTCCTCCGGAGGCTCGGCGGCGGCAGTGGCTGCCGGAACCGCGGTGGCGGCGCTGGGCTCCGACACCGGCGGATCCATTCGCCAGCCCGCTGCGTTCTGCGGCGTAGTCGGACTCATGCCCACTTATGGCCGGGTTTCCCGCTATGGCCTGATCGCTTTTGCCTCGTCGCTCGACCACATTGGACCTATCACCAGGACGGTCAAAGATGCGGCCTTGCTGTTGCGCATCATCGCCGGCCGCGATGCCATGGATTCCACCTCCGCCGAAGTGCCGGTTTCCGAGTACAGCCAGGAGATCGGCCGCCCAGTAAGAGGACTGCGCCTGGGCGTGCCCAAGGAATATTTTGGCGAAGGGCTCGATCCGGAGGTTGGCGCCCTTGTCCAGGCGGCGATCCAAGCTTTGGCGCAAAAGTGCGGGTGCGAGATCGTTCCCGTCTCCCTGCCCCACACCGAGTATGCGATTCCGGCGTATTACCTGATCGCCACCGCCGAGGCTTCCTCGAATTTGGCACGCTACGATGGCGTGCGTTACGGCTTCCGCGCGGCGGAGGCGGGCACGCTGGCGGAAATGTACCGCCGCACCCGCGATCAGGGCTTCGGCGCCGAGGTTAAGCGCCGCATCATGCTCGGAACCTACGCGCTCAGCACCGGTTATTACGACGCGTACTACCTCAAAGCACAAAAAGTCCGCACCCTGCTGGCGCGCGATTTCGATCAGGCGTTTCAAACAGTGGACGCGATCGTGACTCCCACCAGCCCCACTCCCGCTTTCAAGCTCGGCGAGAAGGCTGATGATCCCCTGGCCATGTACCTGGCGGACATATTCACGGTGGTGGCTGACCTGGTGGGCATTCCCGGCATTTCCGTGCCCTGTGGGCAGTCTCGCGAAGGACTTCCAGTGGGCCTGCAGGTTCTGGGCAAGCACTTCGACGAAGGCACGATTCTGCGCGTCGCCCATGCCTACGAGCATGCCCGCGCCGCCAGTTGACTCAGGAAAAGACTCCGCAAGCGGCGCTTACGAGGTTTCAGTATCCACGCTGCTCCTGATTGTGGTAAACCACTCTGTTCCTGCGGCGCCCGTGGACCGCAGCCCGGGAGGCCAAGTGAAGGGTCAGATCGGATCAGGAAGCTCGCCAGAGGGGTCCATCTCGCGCCGCAAGTTTCTGGCGCAAAGCGCAACCGCAGCCCTGGGTTTCGCCATTGTTCCACGCCACGTGCTGGGCGGCGCCGGCTATGTTCCGCCGAGCGATAAGGTCAATATCGCGTTTGTCGGCGTGGGCTCGCAGGGCCAGCGCGTGATGCTTGGCTTCCTGCGGCAGCCCGATGTGCAGGGCGTGGCGGTCTGCGATGCGAACAAGGGCGGTGCTGGCCATCCCCAATGGGATACCCATGAATTCTGCAATGGGGTGCGCGAATTGCTGGGCGTCAGCTCCGGTTGGGACTGGCTCAGTCCCGACGAGCCCATGCAATTGAATCACTCGCTTTGGGCGACTAACGGCGTATCCGGCCGCGAGCCCTGCCAGAAGATTGTCGAGGGATACTACAGCACGAAGCAGCGGTCCGGCACTTACAACGGCTGTTCGGCTTACAGCGATTTTCGCGAGCTGCTGGAAAAACAAAAAGACCTGGACGCCGTGGTTGTGTGCACTACCGACAACCTGCACGCGGCGGTTTCCGTCGCAGCCATGAAGAAGGGCAAACACGTTTTTTGCCAGAAGCCATTGACTCACACCATCTACGAAGCACGGCGCATGGCCGAAATCGCCCGAGAGACCGGGGTCGCGACCCAGATTGCGGTTGCTAACCAGGCCTCGGAGGATACCCGCCTGTTGTGCGAATGGATCTGGAGCGGAGCCATCGGTCCGGTGCGCCAGGTGGCCAACTGGTCCAGCCGTCCTTTCTGGCCACAGGGAGTTGATCGTCCCAAAGAGGCAGAGCCCGTACCCGAGGGCCTGGATTGGGATTTGTGGCTAGGCCCGGCGCCGGAACGTCCCTACAACCACATTTACGCGCCCTTCATGTGGCGAGGGTGGGCTGATTTCGGTTGTGGCGCCCTGGGTGACATGGGCTCCTACAGTTTTGACACAATTTTCCGCGCGCTGAAGCTGGAGGCGCCCGCGAGTTTGGAAGCGAGTTCCACCGATCGGTATGAGGAAACCTATCCGCTGGCCTCAATTATCTACTACGATTTCGCCGCCCGGGCTAACATGCCGCCGGTGAGATTCACCTGGTACGACGGAGGGCTGAAGCCATCACGTCCCGAAGAATTGGAGCCCAACCGTCCCTTCCGGGGAGAAGGTGAGGAAGACGACGAAGGGCTGCTCTTCATCGGCGACAGTGGAAAGATTCTTTGTGGGTTCAATGGTTCGAATCCGAAGCTGATTCCGCAGGCCAAGATGGATGCATTCAAACCACCGCCCAAAACCCTGCCCCGCTCGGCCGGCAACGAACGCGAATGGCTCGATGCTTGCAAGGGAAGCAAGGTCAAGCCGGGCGGAAACTTTGAATTTTCCGGTATGGTTACCGAAACGCTGCTTCTCGGGAACGTAGCTGCGATGCTGGGGCAAAAGCTGATCTGGAACCGCTCCGAAATGAAGGTCGTGAACGCGGATGCCGCGCAGAAATTCATTCGCCCGGAACGCCGCAAAGGATGGGAACTCTAATGTCCGCAATCTCCAGAAGAGACTTCTGCAAAAGCTGCGCCGGACTAGCCGCTGCAGCCGGTCTTTTTTCCATAGCTGTGCCGGAACTGCGCGCCAATCCCCTCGGCCTGCCCATCGGATGCCAGACTTGGCCGGTGAGGGACATGATTGCCAAGGATTTTCCCGGCACCATCCAGACGCTCGCCAAAGCCGGTTTTCAGTCCGTCGAGCTATGCTCACCCGTGGGCTACGCCGATTCCGGCTTCGCCGGTCTGGCCAAGTATAAAGGTTCGGAGTTGCGCAGAATCCTGACTGATGCCGGCGTCACCTGCGTGAGTTCTCATTTCACCATGGATGAGCTCAGGAAGGACCAGCAGGGCCGCATTGCCTGGGCAAAGGATGTGGGCCTGACGCAAATGCTGGTGCCCAGCATGGAGGGCCCGGCGCATCCGACCATGGACGATGTGAAACGGGCGGCCGAGGAATACAACCAGATTGGTGAACGCGCAGCCAAGGCAGGCATTCAGCAGGGCCTCCACAATGAGGACTTTGAGCTCTCCCAGGTGAACGGCAAGCGCACCTACGACTTGCTATTCGGCTTACTCGATCCCAAGCTGGTGAAGTTCCAATTTCAGGTCTCCACCATCAGCGACGGGTACGATGCCGCGCAGTATTTCAGGAAATACCCCGGCCGCTTCATCTCCATGCACGTGCAAGGCTGGTCCGCCAAAACCAGGAAGATAGTGCCCGTTGGCCAGGGCACGCTGGATTGGAAGAATATTTTCACAGCAGCCAAAACCGGCGGCATTAAGAATTATTTCGTGGAGATGGAGCTGGAGATGATGCGAGCCAGCGTTCCCTACCTGCAACACTTGCAGGTTTGAACAATTTTGCGTGGCCGCGATTTACCAGATCACCTTCATGGCCAGCTGAACCTGCCGAGACGTGGTCTGGGTAGAGGTTGTGAGTCCTTCATCGAAGACCGCTCCCACGCGCGGCTGAGCATCGGTCAAATTGCGCAGGTTGGAAATATGATTATGCGCCTCGGTGGGAACCGACGCCCCGTCACTCAGTCGCAATCGGATGTGAACCGCCGCCACCGGCGCGCCGGATGCCGCTCTCACTACGCCCCCGATATTGGAAACGGCGGTTCAATCGTGATCCGAGCGTGCTGGGGAAGAGCTTCAACATCAGCGGAATGCTTTCGACAGTAGTCGGAGCAATTCCAGACTTCGAGCCTTTTTTCCCGCACATAGCTTTGTGGCAGCCCGTAAACGCGGAGAGCACACTTGCCCACGCTTGGCGCTTGGAAATGACGTTTGTGGGGCAGGGGTGTTGATTGCGGTTGCTCTACTGGCCTGCTACATTCCCGCTCGCCGGGCTACGCGGGTGGACCCAATAGAGGCTCTGCGTTATCAATGACCGATGCTGACAATGGTGTGCTATTACAACTACTGTCCGGGTCGGCTGGTGACGGTGAAATTCACAGGCTTGCCGCTTCGCGGCTGGAAGGTAACGCGGGTAGGGCTGCGCTGCCAGGTGGGCGCTGGGCATTCGGAGTCGGGTGTCTCGGAGTTGGAAGCTGCTCCCAGGTCCTGGCGGAGGATAGGCTTCTTGCGGCCAAGCTGGGTGACGACCGCATAAACCTTTTCTGCATCGTCAGATACGCCGCAGTAGGCCACGTAGTCGCGGTACCAGCTGGCCACCGAATAGAAGGGATCGAACTCGGGCAGCTTGAGTTGAGAAACGCGCCCGCTGCCGCGGTCCACCAGCAGCCAGCCGCCGCGCTGCCACTTCCAGTGCGGGACCTTATTGGCGTCCTCAGGCAGCTGGTCATTGAGCCGGT
>Ga0105240_10015464_pt1 | contig 10375 bp, 7 predicted proteins | sample KBSC54metaG_FD_80426 | JGI IMG/M metagenome (GOLD analysis project Ga0105240, IMG submission 80426) | Corn rhizosphere microbial communities from Kellogg Biological Station, Michigan, USA - KBS C5-4 metaG | ecosystem: Host-associated > Plants > Roots > Rhizosphere > Soil | place: Michigan, USA... | reverse complement strand
GAGCCCGGGCGGGCGGGGCTGCAGCCGGCGGAGGCGCCACACGACAAGTTCATGCAGTACTACCGCACGCTCTTCAAGGCGGATGATGACTTCCCCTACGTGGAAGACCTGGTGGGGCGAGTCGATTGCGGCGCCGCTACCGTTGCGGTGCACCCGCGGGGTGACATCGAGGCGGATCGTGCTGCAAAAATCATTCAGTCATCCGGACCGACGGAAGTGACTCACCGCGACCTGACCAAGCAGGGGTTCGAGCGGGCGGCATCGACTGCCGAGCACCCGTGGATCAAACACCTCTGGTTGGAGTGGAAGGGCGACGCACACTGCATTTACTGCCGGCTGTTCGAGAGTTACCACTGATCTCACTTCGCATTGAACCCCGGAATGCTCTTCGCCATCTTGCTCTGAGCCAGCGAGAGACCGGCCTGCACCGCAGTGTGAAAGTCGGCGCGTACCGTCTCGACGGCAATGTTGCGTCGAAAGAAATCAGCCCAAACAAACTCCGCGAAGGCGGTCGGAGTCTTGTCATAACCGCCTTTGTCCCGGACATAGCCCGCCAGTGAGCGGTAAACATCGTCAGTGAGCTTGACCAGGCTGTCGGGGATGGTGTTGTAGAAGTGACGTACCCCGTTTTCATCCAAGGGGTGCACCCACTGATTCTCATTCATCTCTTTCCAGAAGGTCTCGATACTGCACTTTGAGAAGTCCTCCTCGATCTCCAGGAAGGCCGTCGTCACCGTCGCGTCCAGGGCCGCGCGGCCGAGGTGATGATGGTCGGTGATATACAGACGGCCCCGGGGGCCCACGACGGCGGGCATGGGATGGGCTTTCATGAAGCTGCGCTGGTCCGAGCTGCTCATGGCCTGCAGATGTTTCTTTTTGTCCTGCACCACAATCAGGCCCACCGTCAGTTGGGTCGGGTGCAGATCCTTGATCGCGGCTTCTTGTATTTTGGACATCCTGCGTTCCTTTGGCTCACGGCAAAGTTGCAGCAAAGGATGCCACAGGCTCCCGGCCCATAAAACAAAAGGGCGGACTCGCGTCCGCCCTTTGTGGCTCAAACCGCTGCTGGAGCCGATCAGGCGTTGGCGGCTGCCTTCGCCTTGGCGACCTCGGCGATCACCTCATCCGCCACCATCTTCGGCACTGGATCATAGTGCGAGAATTCCATGGTGAACGAGGCGCGACCGCTGGTCATACCGCGGAGCTGGCCGATATAACCGAACATCTCTGACAGCGGCACGGTGGCCACCACGGCGATGTTGGTACCGCGCTCGAGCTGCTCCTGGATCATGCCGCGACGGCGGTTGATGTCGCCGATCACGTCTCCCAGGTAGTCGCCGGGGGTCACGGTCTCGACTTTCATCACGGGCTCGAGCAGGATCGGGCCGGCTTTCTTGATGCCTTCGCGGAAGGCCGCCTTCGCCGCGATTTCGAACGTCAGGGCGTTCGAGTCCACGTCGTGGTAGCTGCCGTCCGTGAGGGTGGCCTTGAAGTCCACCGTCGGATAGTGGGCGAGAACGCCGTCTTCCTTCTGGATCTTGAGGCCCTTCTCGACCGCCGGCACGTACTCGCGCGGGACCGAGCCGCCCACCGTCTCGTCGACGAACTCAAAGCCCTTGCTGCGCTCGAGCGGCTCGAAGGTGATCCACACTTCGGCGAACTGGCCCGAGCCACCGGTCTGCTTCTTGTGGATGTACTGCTCTTCGATCTTCTTCGTGATGGTCTCGCGGTACGCCACCTGCGGCTCACCCATGGTGCCTTCCACACCGAATTCGGTGCGCATACGGTCCAGGGTGACTTCGAGGTGCAGCTCGCCCATACCGCGCAGAATGGTCTGGCCCGTCTCGCGGTCGGTCTCGAGGTGCAGCGAGGGATCGGCACGCACCATCTTGCCGAGGGCGTTGTTGAATTTCTCCAGCTCCGCCTTGACCTTCGGCTTCACCGACACGCTGATGACCGGGTCCGGGAAGCGCATGCGCTCCAACACAACCTGGTTGTTGGCGTCGCAGAGGGTATCACCCGTCTCGGTCTCAGCCAGGGACACGAGAGCGATAATGTCGCCCGCGCGAGCCTCTTCGATCGGGTTCGCTTCCTTCGCGAACATCTCCACCATGCGGCCGATCTTCTCGCGCTTGCCGCGCGTGGAGTTCTGGACCATGGCGCCGCGGGTCAGTACGCCCGAGTAAACACGGACGAAGGTGAGCGCGCCGTAGTTGTCGTTGATGACCTTGAACGCGAGGGCCGAGAACGGCTCGTCGTCCGAGGACTTACGCTCGCCGACCGGATTACCGTCAACGTCCACGGTCTTGATGGCCTCAACGTCGGTCGGGGCCGGGAGGTAGTCGACAACCGCGTCCAGTACCTGCTGCACACCCTTGTTCTTGTAGGATGAGCCGCACAGGACCGCGTTGAACTTGGAGGTGACGGTGCCCTTGCGGAGGCACTTGCGCAGCACCTCGGCGGACGGCGCCTCGCCACTTTCCAGGTACTTCTCCATGGCCTCGTCGTCCATCTCGAGGCAGGTGTCGATCAGCTCGCTGCGGAACTTCTCGACGTCGGCCAGGATCTGGCGGTCGGCGGGCACGGTGATGTCGAGCTTATCGGCCAGATCCGGAGTCACTTCCAGTGACTGCCATTCGGCATCCTTGTCATCCGAATCCCACACCAACGCCTTCATGGTGACCAGGTCGACCATGCCCTTGAAGTTGTCTTCCGAGCCGATCGGGATCTGAATGGGCAGGGGGCGGGCGCCCAGGCGCTTCTTGATCATGTCCACGCAACGCAGGAAGTTCGCGCCGCTGCGGTCCATTTTGTTCACATAGCAAATGCGCGGCACGCCGTAGTTGTCGGCGAGACGCCAGTTGGTCTCTGACTGGGGCTCCACACCGGCGACGCCGTCGAATACGACGACCGCGCCGTCGAGCACGCGCAGTGAGCGGTTCACTTCGATGGTGAAGTCGACGTGCCCGGGGGTGTCGATCAGGTTGATCTTCTTGTCGCGCCAGAACGCCGACACCGCGGCACTTTGAATCGTGATTCCACGCTTCTGCTCCTGCTCCAGGTAGTCAGTCGTCGTGGAGGTCTTCAGATCCTTCGTATCGTGAATATCGATGATCGTGTGCTTACGCCCCGTGTAATAGAGGATGCGCTCCGTCGTCGTTGTTTTTCCGGCATCGACGTGGGCGATGATTCCGATATTGCGGATATCAGAAAGGGCTACTGTACGGGGCATGGCAAAGTTTCCGTTACTGGGTTCGTTACAGATGAGTAGGGGGGCAAAGAGCCCGGCATTTTAGCCGAAGTTGAGTGCTTGAACGAGAGACAAATGTCAAAGAATCCAGGCACTTAGATAATGAGGGGGCAATCCACCCCCAAATCGGGCGGTGCAGAGCGGTCGAATGGGCAGCCAGGCCTGTGCCTGAAGAGCGGCAGCATGGAGGCGGCCGCGGGGAGATTCAATGCCCTGTAGGCTATGGATTCCCCGACGGAGATAAGAATGAAACGCCTGATCATCGGATTGATTGCCTCGCTGCTGACGGTCGCCGTGGCCTCGGCCATGCCGCTGCGCGACCAGGTTCGTTCCTATCGCATGGCTCATGAGCAGCAGATTCTGGAAGACTTCTCCCGGCTGTTGGCCATGCCCAATGTGGCGACCCGGGTCAGTGACATTGAAACCAACGCCGCCTTTATCTCTGAGGCCTTGAAACAGCGCGGGTTCCAGACCCAGCTCCTATCCGCAGGTTCCGGAACACCTCCGGCGATTTATGGCGAGCTGAAATCCCCGCACGCGAAGCGCACGCTCGTCTTTTATGCCCATTACGATGGGCAACCCGCCGGGCAGGCGGCCTGGCGCTCGGATCCATTCAAACCGGTCGTGCGCGCTGGGAGCTCAGCGGCGAACTCCAGGGACGTGGATTGGCGCGTGGCCGGTAAGATCGATCCGGAGTGGCGCATCTACGCGCGCTCGGCGAGCGATGACAAAGCGCCTGTCCAGTCGATGCTCACCGCGTTGGATGCGCTGAAGGCTGCCGGAAAACACCCGACCGTGAATGTGAAGGTCTTCTACGAAGGCGAGGAGGAGCAGGGCTCGCATCACCTGGCGGATATTCTCGCCAGGTACCACGAGTTGCTGTCGGGCGATGTGTTTGTGTTGAGTGATGGGCCGCGGCACGCGTCGGGGCAGATGCAGGTTTTCTTTGGCGCCCGTGGCGTGGCCGCCGTGGAGTTGACTGCGTACGGACCGTCACGGCCGTTACACAGCGGTCACTACGGAAACTGGGCGCCCAATCCCGCGGTGTCGCTGGCTCACCTGTTGGCTTCGATGCGGGACGAGGACGGACATATCCTGATTCCCGGGTTTTACGACAATGTCCGCCCGCTGTCGCCCGCGGAGAAGTCCTTGTTGGCCGGGCTGCCGGATGTGGAAACAGGGTTGAAGCGCGACCTGGCGCTGGGGCGCACTGAAGGCTCCGAGCGTCTCGCCGAGTCGATTGCGCGACCCGCGTTGAATTTCCGCGGACTGCGCTCCGGGGACGTGGGTGAGGGGGCTGCGAATGCCATTCCGGTGGACGCACGCGCTTCCATCGACTTCCGGCTGGTTCCCGATCAAACACCGCCGGAAGTGCGTGAAAAGACCGAGGCTTTCCTGAAGGCGCAAGGTTGGTTTGTAGTGAGCGATGAGCCGGATGCGGCGACCCGGGCCGCGCATCCTAAGGTCATCCGGGCAGAATGGAGCCTGGATTATCCGGCCTATCGTGCCGATATGAATGCGCCTGCCGTGCAGGCCGTGGTGGCCGCGATCCAAAGAGCAACCGGGGCGCCGGTTCTGCAGATGCCCCTGTTGGGCGGCAGTGTGCCGATGTACACCTTCGCGGCGGCGCTGAAAATGCCCATCGTGGGCGTGCCGCTCGCGAATGCCGACAACAACCAACACGCCGCGAACGAGAACCTGCGGATTCAGAACCTGTGGGACGGGATCGAGATCTACGCGGGGCTGCTGACGGATGTGAGCTGGTAAAGCGGTACGCCTCGTTGCGTTACGGGCCGGCCAGTCCGACGCCGGCCAGCCAATCGGTAAACATCGTCCGCGCGCACGTCGTCAATGCCGGTCCGAAGTAATGCGTGTCCTTGCGCAACTGTTCCACGCTCACGCCACTGGTGCCGGCAATTTCGCAGGCGTGTCCGATGAGCCACGACTCGATGTCCGTGTCCCGGACTTCGGGGTGGCACTGGAAAGCCAGCACGAAGCGCTCCCATGAAAAAACCTGGTGGGCGACCTGCTCAGTGGAGGCCAGTAAGATAGCCTTGGGCGGCAGGTCGAAGGTATCGCCGTGCCAATGCAACATGGAGGTATTGTCGGGACCCAGCGGGGCAATGACCGAAGCCTCGCCCTCCCGGGTCAGTAGCAATGGCGTCCAACCGAGCTCCTTCGGACCGGGGAAGACCCGGGACCCCAACACTCGGGCCAACATCTGTGCACCGAGGCAAATTCCCAGTACCGGCCGTCGTGCCGCAATACGACGCTCGAACAGACGTAGCTCATCTGTAATCCACGGATAGCGGTGTGCTTCGTACACGGAGACCGGGCCGCCGAGGCCGATGACCAGGTCGGGTGTGGTGATATCCAGGTCGCGCAGGTTTTCGCGACCGGCTTCGACGTAGCGGATGTCGAATCCGTGGCTCTCCAGAACCGGGGTCAGGCTGCCGCAGTCTTCGAAGTGAACATGACGGATAGCGAGGGCTAGACGTTTGGAATTCATGGCCGCGAGTTTACAATGCGCAGGGCGGAGTGAGCCAGATCGGTTCCTTAGGACCGCCTCACAGATCAGTACCCGATATGGACTACTACTACCATAGCGCCGACGGACTCCGTCTTTACGCCCGGATCTATCCCGCGCGACAGGTAGGCGGTTTGCCGGTGCTGTGTCTGCCGGGACTGACGCGGAACAGCCGTGACTTCGCGGCGCTCGCTGAGCATATGAGCGAGGGGCACGAAGTGATTGCCGCGGATTTGCGCGGCCGCGGCCTGTCGGCCTGGGATCCGGACCCTTCGCACTACCATCTGACTCATTATGTCGAGGACGCCTGGTCGCTGTTGGATTCGCGTGGCGTGATGCGCGTGGTGATCGTGGGAACTTCCCTGGGGGCTCTCATGGGCATGGTGATGGCGACCCGGCCCGATCGGATCGCCGGTGTCGTGTTGAATGACGCGGGACCTGAGTTGGACCTGGCAGGGCTGCTACGCATTGGCAGCTACGCCGGCAAACTCCCCCCTGTCAGGACTTGGGCGGCAGCGGCGGCGCAGGCCAGGATGGTTCACGAAAAGGCCGTTCCGGGTCTCACCGAGGCGCAGTGGATGGAGTACGCACGGCGCAACTACCGGGAAAATGCCCAGGGTGTCCCGGTGCCGGACATGGACCCGAAGATTGCCTCGGGCTTCAAAAGCCCGCCCACTGGGCCTCTGCAGATGTGGCCCCTTTGGGCCCGGATCACGGGCATACCGATGTTGGTGATCCGGGGCGGCGTGTCGGATCTGCTGAGCGCGGCGACCGTCGAGCGAATGCGGCGTGAAAAGCCGGATCTGGAGCACCTGACCGTGCCTGACCGGGGGCATACGCCTTTGCTGGACGAGCCGGAATGCCTCGATGCGATTGACGGTTTTTTAACCCGACACGGTAGAGACTCCTAGGCCGTCAGCCACGGTTGCTCGATGCGCTGGCGCGCCCTCGCGCCAACTGCTCCAGGTACGCACAAAACATGTCGCCGGTGGCCATCGCCAGGCGATCCACTTCCGCTCGCGAGTGGCCTTCCTCGGAGACCGTTTTGCCGATCGCCGACATGGCCGTCATGATGAGGTCGGTGACGAATGCGCGCTCCCGGACCGAAAGGTCCGGGAGTAACTCCCGCGTGAAAGCCAGCGAGCGCCGGCGCCCCTCTTTGCGGTGTTCGTGTGTTTCCGGCGCATCACGATAGAGAGGAGCCGCGTCTTTCAACGCGACACGCAACTCGGCCTCGTCACATTCGGAGCGGAAGAATGTGAGCACCACCGAGCGCAGTCGCTCCAGCGGTGGCCGGGTCGAGTCGGTGAGCTGGGTGTCGAGGAGGGTGCCGGTCTGCTGCCATTCGTCGGTCTGGAGCCTGAAAAGAATCGACTCCTTGTTCGGGAAGTATTGATACAGCGAGCCCACGCTCACGCCGGCGGCTTCCGCCACCCGCGCGGTGGTGAAGCGCCGTGCGCCGTCACGCGCCAGAACACGAGTGGCGGCCTCCAGAATGTCCGCGACCAGGCGCTCCGAGCGAGCCTGGCGCGGGCGCTTTCGCGCGGAAATGACAGGGGTTTTGTGAGCTTTCATGCAGCCACCGCCGTGGAATGCGAATAGTAAACGCGAATGATTATTCGTATTCTAGCTCGCACTGGATTCCGCTGCATTTTCTTCTATGGAGTGGCTATGACTACGCTCACGACCCCACCGCTGTCCGACGTGCTGAAGCGCCTGTTTGCCGAGTCCGATGCCTCGGAAGTCCTGATGCGCCAGCATATGAGTAACCTGACGCCGGAGGAGCGGTCCACCGCTCGCCGGCAAACCAGCACCGACTATCAGACCTTCTACATGACACGCGCGAAGAACCTCTACCTCGCGGTGTCACGCGAGACCGCCGTGTTGCTCTACATGTTGGCCCGCTCCGCCCGGGCACGCTCCATTGTCGAGTTCGGTACGTCGTTTGGAATCTCCACGCTGCATCTGGCCGCGGCGTTGAAGGACAACGGCGGCGGCCGGGTGATCGGGACCGAGTTCGAGCCTTCGAAGGTGGTCCGCGCGCGTGAGAACGTCGCGGCCGCGGGGCTGAGCGATTATGTCGAGATTCGCGCGGGGGACGCGTTGGAAACCCTGGCCCGCGATCTGCCGGAGAGCATCGACCTGGTGCTTCTGGATGGAGCGAAGTCGCTCTATCGGCCGGTGTTGGCGTTGCTCGAGCCGCGCTTGCGCCCTGGTGCGCTGGTGGTGGCCGATAACGCCGACATGGCGCCGGAATATATCGAAGCCGTGCGCAAGTCCGGTCAGGGCTATCTGTCCATGCCGCTGCTGGACGATGTCGAGTTGACTATGAAGTCGTGAAACGCTCGTCAGGCTTTTCTGACCACCTCACGCTTCAACCGGTCGCGCAGCTCGACTATGTAGCGGCGCGAGCCGGTGTTATCGACACCCGCGTCGCGCGGCGAGGGCGGATAGACGACGCGGTTACGTCCGGAGCCCTTGGCTTGATACAGTGCCGCGTCGGCTCGGCTGATCAACTCGTGGGCGCTGTCGGATGGCGATTCACACCACGCCATGCCGATACTGACGGTGAGCGTTACCTTGCGATCGCCCACGGTGAAGGGCTTTTCGGAGACACACTCGCGCAGCCGCTCGATGGGAGTGGCGGCGCCGACATAGGAGAGCCCCGGAAGGATGATCATGAGCTCTTCGCCGCCATAGCGTCCGAGCCAGTCATCCTGGCGTATGGCGGCGCCGAGCCGGTTGGCGAGCTCGCGCAGCGCTTCGTCACCGCCATGGTGTCCGTAGGTGTCGTTCACGTGTTTGAAATGATCGACGTCAATGAGCGCCAGGGCGAGTGGTGAGCGGGTCCGCTGCGCATGAGTCAGCTCGCGCGACAGCACATCCATGATGGTGGCGCGGTTCCACAGGCCCGTGAGCGCATCCCGGGTGGCTCGCTCGAGCAACGCTTCGCGCTCGCGGAATTCTTTTTCCAACGCCACGCGCCGGGCACGCAGCTTTTCGGTCTGAAAGCGCCACAGAAGCGCCACCAGCGCGAGGAACAGCAGCGCAACACACGACTTGAAGGTCAGGGTGCGCCACCAGGGCGGCAGCACTTCGAACGTCATGGTCACCAGCGCTGACTTGCGGACGTGGGGCGCATCGACCGCCATGATCTGCAACTCGTACCGCCCGCCTTGCAGGGCGGGCAGGTGCAACTCGGGGCTACGCGAGCCGAACCATTGAGAGGACAGGCCGACCAGGCGATACCGGAATTCGGTCTGGGGCGAGCGCGAGTAGTTGTGAGAGCTGAAACGCACATCGAACGCGGCATCCGCTTGCCAGGGCACCGTGCTCTCGTGTTGGGGATCGAGCACCTGGTCGCCAAGGCGTGCACTGGCGATGCGCAGATCGAGCGCGCCCTGCGGATGTAACACGCGCTCCGGATCGCGGATGTGGGTCATTCCGAGGGCGGTACCGATCCAGACCGAGCCGTCGCGGTCGGATAAAAAGGCAAAGGCCTCCGTGTCATTACCTGCCAGGCCGTCCTCCGCGTCAAAGCGGATCCAGCTCTGGCCGTCATAGATTACGGCGCCCTGGTCGCTGCTGGCCCAGAGCCGGCCGCGCTGGTCGACACGCACCGAATACACCGCCGCGCTCGCCAGAACCTCGGGCTTCACCCACTCACGATGCTCCAGGTTGGGACCCGAGGCATGCAGCAGTCCCTTGCCGAAGTTGGACGCCCAAATCGAGCCGTCAGGTGTTGCTACCACGGAGCTATACACGGCGAGGCTGCCGTCGGCGTTCTCTACTGGCACGAAAACCCAGTGATCACCGGACAGACGGAAGAAGCCGCCGGCGGCGGCCAACCACAATGTACCGCCGCGATCCTGGGTGATGTCGTAGATGCGGGAATCGGGGCGGGGAAGCTCGACTTGCTGAAGCTGCTCAGTCGTCGGGTTGAGCCGATAAAGCCCGTCGGTGTAGCCCACCACCCAACCGATTCCGCTCTTGTCGAAAAAAATGTTCAGGACGGCGGCCTGGGCTTGCGGAAACTTCACCAGGTGCGCTCGTTTCTCGTGCGGGGGCACGACCCAAAGCTCGCTATTCTCCAGTCCCCACCAGACTCCGCCATTGGGGTCGACAGACAGTGCAATGACCTCGACCTGCGGCAGACTTTCGAACGGACACGGGGCTACGCGGGCCGCCGCTTCGTCCAACACCTGACAGCCGCGCTCGGTGCCCACGAGCAGCCGGCCTTCGCGATCACGGACGATGTTCCAGACTTTCTGGGAAATGAATCCCTGCGCGCGCGTCCAGGACTCGACGTTGTCATAGCCGCGCCAGCGCCAGATGCCCAGCCCGAGAGGACTCAGCCAGAGATTGCCTTCCTGGTCGACCTGGGTTCTCCCGATCACCGCATCGCCCAGGCCGTTCTCGGCGGTGAATTCCTGCCAGTGAGCGCCGTCCCAGCGGGCCACTCCCGGCGCCGTGCGGGTCATCAGTCGGCCGCGGGTATCCAACGTCAGCACGGGATCGACAACACGGGATTCCAGGCGCGCGTGGGGCGGGTCATTCACCACGAATTGGGTGGTGCCCGGTGTGCGTACCAACAGGTG
>Ga0105240_10015463_pt1 | contig 10375 bp, 6 predicted proteins | sample KBSC54metaG_FD_80426 | JGI IMG/M metagenome (GOLD analysis project Ga0105240, IMG submission 80426) | Corn rhizosphere microbial communities from Kellogg Biological Station, Michigan, USA - KBS C5-4 metaG | ecosystem: Host-associated > Plants > Roots > Rhizosphere > Soil | place: Michigan, USA... | reverse complement strand
GCTCGAGGCGGTTCGCGCCAAGCTGGATCAGCCGATTTCCATCGGCTACTGCAACGCCGGCGTCGTGGTGGAAGCCGGAACGAACGCGGGCGTGATCTCGCCGGGCGATCGCGTCGTGACCAATGGCGCGCATGCCGAGTACGTGCGCGTACCGCACACGCTGGCCGCACGCATCCCGGGCGGCGTGTCGTTCGAGAGCGCGGCGTTCACGCCCGTAGCGGCAATTGGGCTGCAGGGGATCCGGCTCGCGGAGCCGACGCTCGGCGAGACCGTCGTGGTATTCGGGCTCGGTCTCATCGGATTGCTCACGGTGCAGCTCCTTCGGGCGAACGGATGCCGCGTGCTCGGCATCGATCGCGACGTGTCGCGCCTGGCGCTCGCCGAACGATTTGGCGCCGTCACGCTGAATGGAGTGGAAGGCGACGTGGTGCAACGGGTGCTCGCGCTCACTGATGGTGTGGGAGCGGATGCCGTGCTGCTCACGCTAGCATCGAAGAGCGATGATCCCGCGCACGAAGCGGCCGCCATGTCGCGCAAGCGCGGGCGTCTTGTCCTGGTAGGCACGACCGGCCTCGACCTGCGCCGCGATGACTTCTACAGGAAGGAGCTCTCCTTCGCGGTGAGCTGCAGCTATGGACCGGGGCGCTACGATGCGTCGTATGAGGAGAGCGGCCACGACTATCCGCTGGCGTACGTGCGCTGGACCGAGCGGCGCAACTTCGAGGCGGTGCTGGCGCTCATGGCGGACGGCAAGCTCGATGTCGCACCGCTGATTACGCACCGGTTTCCCATCGAGCGGGCGCCCGAGGCGTACGACGTGATCAGCGGAACGGCGCCGAGCCTGGGGGTGGTACTCACGTATCCCGATCGCGGCGGTGCGGCGCTGTCGCGCGAGTCGCGCACGACCGCGACGGCCGTCATCATGCCTCGCACCACCGAGCGTGCTGCATCGGGTGCCACGATCGCTCTCATCGGCGCGGGTAACTTCGCCATGCGTACGCTGCTGCCGCTGCTCCGTCGCTCGGGCGCGCGCTTGCACACCATTGCGTCCAGCGCGGGAGCAAGCGCAGCCATTGCCGGCGAAAAGTTCGGTTTTGAGCGTGTGACCACGGATCTCGACAGCATCTTCGAGTGTGATGAGATTGACGCCGTGTTCGTGCTCACACGACATGATACCCATGCGTCGCTGGCGCTTCGCGCCTTGCGCGCGGGGAAGAGCGTTTTCGTGGAGAAGCCGCTGGCCCTGCGGCTCGATGACCTTGATGAGATCGCGGCGCAATTGCATTCGCGCACTGCAGCCGTATCTGAGGCGAAACCAGGGAGTCAGCCGGGAGCTGCATTTCCTCTCCTCACCGTTGGTTTCAATCGCCGTTTCGCCCCACTTACTATGGAACTGCGCCGAAAGCTCGTCGGGCGCGCGGGTCCGCTCGCCGTGGTGATCACCGTGAACGCCGGTGCCATTCCGCCCGAGCACTGGACGCGAGACGCGAAGGAAGGTGGCGGCCGCATTGTGGGAGAAGCGTGTCACTTCATTGACCTCGCGCGCTGCCTCGCGAACAGCCCTATCGCCGCGCTGACCGTCAACTCTGCGCGCGACCGGAACGGTCGCCCGGTGGGCGATGTGGCGCACATCTCGCTCAGCTTTGCGGATGGATCCACAGCCGTTGTGCACTATCTGTCCAACGGGTCACGCGCCTTTCCGAAGGAACGTGTGGAGTGTTTCTGGGATGGCCGCACCGCCGCGATAGACAACTGGCGCAAGCTGCTTGGCTATGACGGAGCCATGCCGTGGAACGAGCGCACGCGGCGCATGGACAAGGGCCATGGCGCGGAGATCATGGCTTGGCTGAAGGCGATCTCTGCAGAGGGGCCCGCACCCATACCCCTTGATGAGCTACTCGAGGTGTCACGCTGGGCCATCACTGCCGAAGCCCTGGCGACCGGGGGAGAGCGGTGATCTGCGCACCCATGAAACGAGCAATGGACGGCGTTCTCGTCTCGCTTGCTCTGCTGGTCCTCTCGCTGTTCGTGAGCCTGACCGGCGCCGCTCAGGTAACCTCGGTTTCCCAGCAGCGTGTCCCGTTCTCCCGCGACAGCAACACCGTCTTGCTCTTGCACTTGGACGGCAGTCTGGACGATGCGGGCCAGGGAGGACTCGGCGTCACCTTTCGTGGCGCGGGGCCACGGTGGGCGGACGGGCGATTTGGTCAATCGTTATTGCTCGACGGTGCCAGTGTGGCGCCGGTTTCACCCTCCAGGTTGCTATACGTGGGTGATCGTAGCTGGAGCGTTGAGGTCTGGATCAAGCCCGACAGGAACCAGCACCAGTATGCCACTGTCTTCGGCGGCGGTTGGGCGTTTGGGCGTCTCTATGGATTGCGAATCGACGATGGCAAGAAGCTGGAGGCGTTTTTCCATGATGGGGTAGCTTCCCCGAATGCCAGCAATTCCGTGATATCAGCGGACGTATCATCCACTCTGTTCGATGGGAATTGGCATCAGGTAGCCATTGTGCTGGACCGCAGCCGGCATGGCGAAGTGCGCCTCTATCTGGACGGCAATCAGCTTCGAACGACGAAGGAGGCATATTGCGGTCCGATGCTCATGGAAGACGGCACCATGGGATTCGCGGTGGGATCGTTGGTGCCCTGGGACGTCCGTGGTGGTTACCGCGGTCTGGTGGACGAAGTTCGGGTTTCCGACATCGTGCGTCCGCAATACGCCGCGCACTATGCGATTGCGCCCCCTCAAGTCCCGTCACTCACACGCGCCAGGACACCATTCCGATATGATCCGGCGCTGTCCGAGATGCCGTTGGCCCTCACGCCCGAGCGAACGTTGATAGTTCCCCACAGCGTGACGGGCGAAGGCAATACCGGGAACGCAGCGAAGCTGCTGCAGAAGTACCTTCGTGCGGTCTATGGCGTTACTGACGGCTTCGCGATCGAGGACCAGGACAGTGTCGCCTCGCTTGACGGCAAGGTTGTTCTGGCGCTCGGCGACAGCAAGTGGGCGGATGACACGACGCTCGCGAAGCTTCCGCGCTTCGGGTACCGCATCAAGCGAAAGGCCAATGTAGTCGTCATGGCCGGATCCAACTCGAGCGGTACCATGGCAGCCGCGCTTCGCTTCCTCGACGAATTCGCGGGAGTGCGCTTCTACATGCCCGGAGAGCTGTGGACCAGTATTCCGGTTGGCCGGCGAATAACGTTGAGAAATATCGATGAGACGAGCGCACCATTCGTGGTCGGCCTGTCAATGACCGGGTTGGGCGACGTTCCCGGGGTCGGCGATTGGAGCACGTACAATGATGTCACACGCAGAACCGGCGGTGCCGATCAGCACAACATGACCGAGATGTTCCCGCCGGCACGGTACGCCGCGAAGTTTCCAGACATCTATCCACTCCTTGACGGGATCCGACACATCCCGCAGTCGGCGTCGGACCAGGGCTGGCAGCCGGATTTCGGCGCGTCCCAGACGCTGGATGCCGCCAAGGAAAGTGTCACTCAGTTCTTCAGGGAGAATCCTGATTACGCCTATGTGGCCTTTGGTGTCATGGATGGAACGAAGTATGACGAAGGCCCGGCCAGCATGGCGATGGTGCGGAAGTTCGAACGGGAATATCCCGATACCATGCTTGCCAGGGCACACGCGTATTCAGCCATCTATTGGGATTTCATCAACAGATTGGGCCTGTGGATGCGGACGGCGGAACCGGGCAAACTCCTGATGGCGCAGGCTTATGGCCTCGTGCGCATTCCACCTGCTACCGCGCTCAGTCCAAATGTCATGGTAGTCACCGTCTGGGGCATCGCTGAACTCGATGCGGACAAGCGGTTGCTGCCGGACAGTTCTGGCGTTTCGGAATTGCAGCACTGGCGCAACGTGGCCAGTTCTGTCGGTAATCACGACTGGATGCAAGGAGCCGGCTACTACATTCCGCGCTCTTATACAGGCAACTACTCAAGATATCTGAAAGCGCTGAGTGCGTCGGGTTTGCAGCAGTCGTACCAGCACCTCGAAGCCTATCCCAACTGGGGTCTGGATGGGCCGAAGTATTACATCGTGAATCGTCTCATGTGGGATCCCGGTCTGAACGTGGATGTCCTCTGGAAGGAGTTTTGTGACGACATGTTCGGCCCCGCGTCCACGCCCATGCAGACATACTTCCGGACACTCGAGCAATTATGGGTTCAACTCGACGAGGTAGAAGGGCCGGAGCGCAAGCTTTTCCGCTGGTCCACTCAATTCAAGACTACGGACAGCAGTCTGGCGCTGGTCCGCGCCGCTCGTACAGCCCTCGATCTTGCGGCCGGTAAGGCGGCCACAGACGAGCAGAAACAACGAGTCCAGCTCTTCTCAAAGACCTTCCACCTGAGCGAGCTTCTGTTTGACCTGGCGGCGGAGAAAGAAGTGAAATCCACGGACATCGATCAGATCAGGATGTACTTCGCGCGTGAAATCGTCCCGGATCAGATGACGCTCTATTCGACGATGCGCCAACCACAGATGCTCGATGCCGCGATTCAGGGCGCGGTCGGCCGCCGAATTGCCGGGCACTGACTTCATGCCAATGCATGCCGGCTCCGCGATGTATTCTTCGCTGTGACCTACGCATCCGTAAAACGGGCGATGGACGCCGTCCTTGCTTCCCTCGCTTTGCTGTTCCTTTCGCCTATCATGCTGCTTATCGCGGTCGCGGTGCGCCTGCGCCTTGGCAGCCCCGTGATATTCTGCCAGACCCGTCCCGGTCTGCACGGCCAGCCGTTTACCCTCTTCAAATTTCGCACTATGCGAGAGGCGACCGACAGGGATGGCAGTGCGCTGCCGGATGCCGTGCGCCTCACGCGCCTGGGCCGCGTGCTCCGGGCTGCCAGTCTGGATGAGCTTCCGGAGCTGGTGAACGTGGTGCGCGGGGACATGAGCCTGGTTGGTCCACGACCGCTGCTCATGGAGTACCTTCCGCTCTACTCGCCTGAGCAGCAGCGGCGCCACGAGGTACGACCTGGCATCACTGGATGGGCGCAGGTGAACGGCCGAAATGCTCTAACCTGGCCGGAAAAGTTCGACCTCGACCTGTATTACGTAGATAACCGGAGCCTGGCGCTCGATTGCCGGATCCTGCTCCGCACCATTGGACATGTAGCACGTCGGCGGGGAATTTCCCACGATGGCCACGTTACCATGACCGTATTCCGTGGCGATGCGCGCTGAGCACACACTGATCTGGGGAGGCGGCGGCCATGGGAAGGTGGTGGCTGATCTGGTGCGTTCCAGAGGGTGGAATGTGGCAGGCTTTGTAGATCGGAACCCGGAAAAGCTGGGAACTGTGGTGGAACCAGGTGGCGCTCGTGTCGTCATTGGAGAGGCGGACCTGTGTCGCTCGTTGCGCTCGAGCGCCTCGCTGCCTGAGGACGCAACGGTAATTGCATTCGGCATCGGCGACAACGCGGCCCGGTTGCGGTGCGCGCGGCTCCTGATGGAATTTCGCGATGCGTCCCTCATGGCGGTGCTCGTGCATCCGTCCGCGTTTGTGAGTACGTCCGCTACGCTGCTCGAGGGCACCGTTGTTCTTGCAGGAGCTGTGATCAACGCGGACGCGTTCGTTGGGCGGGCTGTCATCGTGAATTCGGGAGCAATCGTGGAGCATGACTGCGAGATTGGTGATGGGACGCACATTGCGCCAGGCGCCACGCTCACTGGCGGAGTACGTGTTGGCGAGGCTTGTCTCATTGGTGCACGCGCCGTTGTGCTTCCCGGTGTCGTGGTGCAGGACGGTGCAACGGTTGGTGCCGGGGCGGTCGTGAACCGGGACGTGCCGGCGCGTGCGTGTGTGGCCGGGGTGCCGGCACGAGTCCTTGTGAATGCGCGACACGTATGACGCAGTCGCACGGGAAACGCATCTACCTCTCTCCCCCACACCTTAGCGGGCGTGAGCAGGAATACCTGGCGGAGGCGTTCGCATCCAACTGGATCGCCCCGCTGGGGCCCCAGGTGGAGGCGTTTCAGGAGGAGTTTGCGCGGGCCGTTGGAAGCCGTCACGCTCTGGCACTCAGCTCGGGCACAGCGGCGCTGCACCTCGCGCTGCAGCTCAGCGGGGTTGGTCCGGGAAGCGAAGTTCTGGTCAGCACTCTGACCTTCGCGGCCAGTGTGAACCCGATTCTTTATCTGGGGGGCACACCGGTATTCATTGATAGCGAGCGCGCCTCATGGAACATGGACCCGGCGCTGCTGGTCGCAGAACTTGAGCGCCGAGCGCGAATTGGGCGCCTTCCCGCCGCGGTGGTACTCGTTCACCTGTACGGGCAGAGTGCTGATCTTGATCCGATTCTTGCGTCGTGCGCGCGATTCGAAGTGCCGCTCATTGAGGATGCGGCCGAAGCACTTGGCGCTTCCTACCGCGGGCGTGCTGTAGGTACGTTCGGGAGCGCGGGGATCTTCTCTTTCAATGGGAACAAGATCATCACCACGAGCGGCGGCGGAATGCTGGTGAGTGATGATGCGCAGCTCGTGTCGCATGCCCTCAAGCTGGCCACGCAGGCGCGCGATCCCGCGCCGCACTACGAACATTCGGAGATTGGATACAACTATCGCATGAGCAATGTGCTGGCCGCCATTGGCAGAGGCCAGTTGAGTGTACTGCAGGATAGAGTTCGGGCTCGGCGCAGGAACTTCGAATTCTATGCGAATGCGCTGAACGGGATGCCAGGAGTTCAGTTCATGCCGGAGGCAGCGTGGGGCACGCATACGCGGTGGCTCACGACGATCATGGTGGATCCGATGGAGTTCGGCACGGATCGTGAGCAGCTTCGCCGGCGATTGGAGCAGGATAACATAGAAGCTCGGCCGCTCTGGAAGCCGATGCACCTGCAGCCTGTGTTCAATGGGTATCAGCGAGTCAACGGCGAGGTTGCGGAAGAGCTCTTCAGCCTGGGACTTTGCCTGCCGAGCGGATCGAGCATGACGCTATCGGACTTGCGGCGTGTCGTGGACATCGTGCGGAGCACCCACGACGACGCGTTGAACGCACACGCAATGCGCACAGCAGGATGAAATCTTGAACAGTCTTGTTCCGGGACACGACACACAAATCACCGACCGCGGCGCCAGTTTGCCGGCGCCGCGGGCGGAGATGCTTGCGCCTGGGGCGAGACCTGCGGCCGAAGCGTGGGGAATCAAGGAGCTGCTGGGCACGATTCGCCGTCACAAGTGGCTCGTGCTCGCCATCACTGCGCTGGTCACGCTTGCCACGGCCTATCTCCTTCACAGCCAGCCACGCCGCTATCAGGCAGTTGCCACCATTCGGCTCGTGGATGCGCAACAGCAACTCGCCGGAAACCTGGACAACACCCCCTCGTCGTATCAGTCAATGGGAGGCACGTGGACGGATCCCATCGCCTCTGAAATGCAGGTCATTCAGAGTCGCGCGGTGGGGGAGGCGGTTGCCGATTCACAGCCTCTCGGGCTGCAAATCCAGGTAGATGGCTTTCCGGCGTGGCTCGTCAAGAATCCCTCGATTGCCAGCGTCAATGCGCCGGACAGCGTGCGGATTTCCTTTCATGATTCATCGGTCACGGCTGCGTCAGGAAGTAGCGTCCAAACCAGACCATACGGCACACAGATGGACGTGGGGGGCATTCGGTTCGCGATCTCCGGGCGCCCGGCGAACAGCACATCCGGGCTCCTGTATCTCATACCACGCGAAGCTGCCACGGATCTGGTACTCGGCGGACTGCACGCGGAACAGCGAACCCGGACAGATGTCGTTGACGTCTCGTATACGGCGACAGATCCATTCGTCGCGCAGCAGGTCGTGAATCGTGCCGTGAAGGTGTTCCAGCGAGAAGACGCGGAACGCGCACAGCAGCAGTCGCGACGCAGAAGGATTTTCCTGGGGTCTCAGCTCGATCAAACAGATTCACTGCTACGTGTCGCGCAGGACCGGCTTGGCGCATACCGGACTGCGAAGCAGGTGTATGGTTCCGCGGACGCAGTCGTGGCGGCCGGCCAGACCGATCTGCTGAACCTGGAAACGCAGCGACAGGACATGGCGGCGAATCGCCGCGTCTACCAGTCCCTCCTTGCGCAATTGCCCACCAGTCAGGATTCTTCCCGGCGCAAAGCACTCGGCGCGCTCGTGGCATCGCCTGGCATCGCGGCAAATCCGGTTGTGCAGGCAATTTTTCAGCAACTCGTGACATACGAAGCGGCGTTGGACTCGGTCACGACGGGCCGCTGGGCCCGAGCGCCAACGGACCCGGACGTTGGGAGACTGCAAGCGCTCGTGGCGTCGTCGCAGTCACAGCTTACTGATGCCGTAGAAAGTCAGATTACGTCGCTCGATGCGCGAATCCAGGCTCTGGATGAACTCCGTAGCAGAAATGACGCTGCCATGAAGCGACTTCCGGCCACGCAGGCAGGCGAGGCGCGACTGGTCGAGCAGGTACAGTCCACGGAGCAGATGGCCGACGAACTTCGCAGCGAGTTCCAGAAGTCGCGAGTGGCCGAGGCAGTGGAAGCCGGCCAGGTGGAGATCGTCGATCTTGCGCGTATGCCATCACGACCTATCGGCATCAGCCGCAGATTCAAATTGCTGGCCGGCGCCATCGTCGGTCTCCTCCTCGGGTTGGCGGGTGCGGTGCTAGTAGAGCGGTGGAACACCGCAATTCGGAAGCGCGAGGATATCGAAGGCATGCTCCAGATACCAGGTCTCGCGGTTATTCCTCGCATCGCGAGCGCGTCCGCCTCCGAGCGGAGATTACAGATTGGGCGCTTCTCGCTCGCGCTGCCGTCGTTGGGCAACGGCCACGCACGTCGCCAGGGTAGCGCTTCGCTCGTGACCGTGTCCGACGCCCGCTCGGGAAGCGCTGAGGCATTTCGTACACTCCGGACGAATCTCATCTTCTCGCAGGCTGTGCAAACCCTGCGCATGATCGTGGTCACCAGCCCGTCGCCGCAGGATGGAAAGACTACGACGGCTGCCAACCTGGCCGTGACCTTCGCGCAACAAGGATTGCGCGTAGCGATTCTGGATTGTGATTTGCGCCGCGCGCGCCTGCATCTGCTTTTCAGGACAACGCGCGAACCGGGATTGACGCAGCTGCTTCTGGGGCAGGCCACCGAGCAGGACGTTCTGCGACCGACGGCTGTCGATGGATTGTTCTTCGTTCCGGCAGGTGCGCTGCCGCCCAATCCGTCCGAGCTGCTGGGCGGCGCTCGCATGCAGGAACTGTTTCGCTCGCTGTCGAGCCAGTTCGATGTGGTACTCCTTGACACGCCGCCGGTGCACGTGGCCGCTGATTCCCTCATTCTGGGGAAAATGAGCGACGGTGTTCTTCTGGTACTGCGCGCGGGCCATACGGAACAGGACAGTGCGCTCGATGCCATCAGGCGCCTCACCGGCATCGGAGTGCGCGTGGTTGGGGCCGTGCTCAATGACCCCGATCACAAGGTTCCGCAGTACAGCGGCTATTACTACTACGATTATTACGGATCGGAGACCGATTGAGGAGAAATCGACTCGTTCTCAACCTGTGCGCGCTGGTGCTCGTCACAGGTTGCCTTCCTGTGACGGCTGATCCCGGACAGATTCCGCCGCAGGCTCAACCAGGTGCCACGCGCACCGCGCAAGTCCCGCAGAATGATTCGTTGCTGGCCTCGGATACGTCGCAGGTGCTGAAGCCCGGGGATGTTGTGCGAATTACTGTGTGGCGCAATCCGGAACTGAGTGGCGATTTTCCGGTTGGTGCCAATGGAGCACTTCGTCAACCGCTGTATCAGGCGGTTCCCATCGCCGGCATTCCAATTCCCGAGGTCGAATCCCGTCTGACGAAGTTCCTGGCACAGTATCAGACGAACCCCGCGGTTGTGGTCGAACCCCTGTTTCAGGTTATTGTCGGTGGCGAAGTGCGAGCGCCCAAAGTCTATGAGCTCCCGAGCGAGACCACCATATCGATGGCCATCGCACAAGCTGGGGGCTCGTTGCCGGACGGGCGGATGGACAAAGTGCGGCTCCTTCGTGCTGGCAGGGAATACGTACTCGATTTGACACAGGCGGACGCGGCATGGGCCAATGCCACCGTCCTGTCGGGTGATCAGATCATCGTGACGCAACACTCACAGGTCTTCCGGGAGATTGTCCTCCCGATTGTGGGTCTTGTGGGTGCGCTGGCATCGGTCATCAACCTCATTCGCCGCTAGGTACTTCGGCCAGCACGGGCGGAAGGGCCACAACCGCCTACCTCACGGCCGCCACACCGGAAATACATCCACCGCCGGCGCACTCGTGAGCCGCGTACGTCCTGTTCCATTCGCGTTCACGATGTAGATGTCGTAGTTGTTCGACCCATCGCTCGCCAGCTCCACGTACGCG
>Ga0105240_10015462_pt1 | contig 10376 bp, 11 predicted proteins | sample KBSC54metaG_FD_80426 | JGI IMG/M metagenome (GOLD analysis project Ga0105240, IMG submission 80426) | Corn rhizosphere microbial communities from Kellogg Biological Station, Michigan, USA - KBS C5-4 metaG | ecosystem: Host-associated > Plants > Roots > Rhizosphere > Soil | place: Michigan, USA... | reverse complement strand
GCTACGACCACTTCAGCGTTCCCGCGCTGAGCCCTGTGGCGTGGAACCTCGTGATCCTGCTCGGACTCGGCCTCGGCGCCGAGCACAGCGACCACTCCTCGACAAGGCTCTACTACTACGCGGTTGCGATCCTGATCGCGACGATCGTCCAATTCCTCCTGCCGTTGCCCTGGCTCCGCGGACGAGACGACCGGCTGCGGATGGTGATCGACATCCACGACCCGGCGGTGAAGCGGACGTTCATGCTGATGCTGCCGGTCACGATCGGCCTCGGCCTGATCAACATCAACGCGGCGATCGACCAGCTGTTTGCGACGCACTTCCTGAACCGGCATCTTGCGCCGGCCGCGATCGTGCGCGCGTTCCGGCTCTACATGCTTCCGCAAGGGGTGTTCTCCGTCGCCGTCGCGACCGTGCTCTTCCCGCTGCTGTCCCGACACGTGTCGCGCCAGAACTGGGACGCCTTCAAGAGCACGATCGCGACGGGACTGCGGCTGATCTCGTTCTTCCTCATCCCCGCCAGTGCAGCGGCCGCCGTTTTGTGCGTGCCGATCGTGCGCTTGCTCTACCAGCACGACCAGTTCATCGCCAAGGACACCCCGGTGGTGGCGTACTGCCTCGCCGCGTTCTCGCTCGGGCTCACGTTCAACGGGACGATGCTGATGCTCAACCGCGGCTTCTTCTCGCTCCAGTCGCCGTGGATCCCGAGCTGGGTGGCGTTCGGGAATCTCGGTCTTAACGCCCTACTCGACGCGGTTTTCTATCGGTTCGGAATCTGGGGGATCCCGCTCTCGACGTCCCTCGTGAACATCGCCGGAACGTGGGCGCTCCTCGTCCTCCTTCGGCGGCGGATGGGCGGTTTCGAGCTGACCGAGACGGTGCGGAGCTTCATCCTCGTCACCGTCGCGTCGGCTGCCCTCGCCGCGGTGGCGTGGGGGGTCTGGCGCCTGCTCGACTCCGGGCTCGGCCGCTCGCTGCCGGCGCAAATCGTCTCGCTCGGTCTCGGGCTCGTGCTCGGCTACGTGGCCTTCTTCGGGGCGTGCCGACTGCTCGGCGTGCGCGAGCTCGAGACGATGTTGCGACTGCGGCGCGCCCGCTCTTGACGGCACTGAATCGCGACGAGGGCGCGAACTCGCCGCCACAGGTTCGGCGATAGCCTCGATCGCGAGGGCGGAGGGACGAGCAGTCCCCGCCCTTTGGGTGGGGCATGCCCGCGAGTCACGTTCGAAGCCGCCAGGGGTGAAGGGAGTGCGCCAGTACCATCGCCGCTCGTGGAGCAGGCACAGATCCGCAACTTCTCGATCATCGCGCACATCGACCACGGCAAGTCGACGCTCGCCGACCGCATCCTCGAGCTCACCGACGCCGTTTCGGCGCGCGAGATGCGCGAGCAGCTCCTCGACTCGATGGAGCTCGAGCGCGAGCGCGGCATCACGATCAAGGCCCAGGCCGTCCGCGTCACCTGGAAAGGCCACGAGCTCAACCTCATCGACACGCCGGGCCACGTCGACTTCACCTACGAGGTCTCCCGCTCGCTGCAGGCGTGCGAAGGAGCACTGCTCGTCGTCGACGCCGCGCAGGGCATCGAGGCGCAGACGCTCGCGAACGCCTACCTCGCGATCGAGAACGGCCTGGAGATCGTTCCCGTCGCGAACAAGATCGATCTGCCCGCCGCGGACCCCGACGCCACCGCCGTCGAGGTCGCCGACCTGCTCGGCGACGACCCGACTCGAGTCCTGCGCATCTCCGCCAAGACGGGAGACGGCGTCGTCGACGTCCTCGACGCGATCGTGGAGCGGGTTCCCCCGCCCGCCGGGGAGCCGGACTCGCCGCCGCGCGCGCTCGTCTTCGACTCTGCCTACGACCAGTACCGCGGCGTTGTTGCCTTCGTCCGCGTCGTCGACGGTGTCTTCTCGACCCGCGAGTCGCTCCGCACGATGGCCACCGACACGCGGTTCGATGCAGAGGAGCTCGGCGTCTTCTCGCCTGCCATGACCGCGGTCGAGCAGCTCTCGGCCGGCGAGGTCGGCTACGTCGTCACGGGACTGAAAGACCTCTCGCGCCTGCGGGTCGGAGACACCCTCACGTCCATTCGCCGCCCGGCGGCGGAGGCGCTGCCCGGCTACAAGGACGTCAAGCCGATGGTCTTCGCGGGGCTTTTCCCGACCGACTCGGACGACTACCCCGAGCTGCGCGACGCGCTCGAGCGGCTCAAGCTCAACGACGCCGCGCTCATGTACGAGGCCGAGACATCACAGGCGCTCGGCTTCGGCTTCCGCTGCGGCTTCCTCGGCCTCCTGCACATGGAGATCGTCCGTGAGCGCCTCGAGCGCGAGTTCGACCTCGACCTGCTCGTCACGGCGCCGAACGTCGCCTACCGGGCGAGGGAGAAGAACGGGGAGTGGATCGAGGTGCACAACCCCGCCGAGTTCCCACGGGAGATCGAGGATGTCGAGGAGCCGTACGTCACCGCGTCGATCATCGTCCCGAAGGAGCACGTCGGAGCCGTGATGGAGCTGAACAACGACCGCCGCGGGACGTTCGGGAAGCTCGAGTACCTCTCCCCGGAGCGCGTCCACCTCACCTACGAGCTCCCGCTCGCCGAGATCGTCCTCGACTACTACGACCAGCTCAAGTCGCGCACGCGCGGCTACGCGTCCTTCGACTACGACCTCGCCGGCTTCAAGCCCGGAGACCTTGCCCGCGTCGACGTGCTCGTAGGCGGGGAGCCCGTCGACGCCCTGTCTCTCATCGTCCACCGGAAGTTCGCGTACGACCGGGGCCGACTTCTCGTCGACAAGCTGCGTGAGGAGATCCCGCGCCAGATGTTCGACATCCCGATCCAGGCCGCGATCGGCTCCCGCGTCATCGCGCGGGAGACGGTGAAGGCCAAGCGGAAGGACGTGCTCGCGAAGTGCTACGGCGGCGACATCACGCGCAAGCGAAAGCTGCTCGAGAAGCAGAAGGCCGGCAAGAAGCGAATGAAGCAGGTCGGCGCCGTCGAGGTGCCGCAGGAAGCGTTCCTCGCAGTCCTCAACATCGGCCAGGGACAGAAGAGCTGATGCGCGAAGGGCTCGATGCGCCGACGCTCGAAGTGCCCGCCGAGAATCGCGAGAACATTCGGGTGTTCCTCGACGGTCAGTCGCGGATCAAGCTCGCGGCAGGGGACATGGGGGCGCTCGACGCCGGGATGCGTTGCCCCTGGCCCCACTTGACGGAGCCGACGTGGATCGATCTGTATCCCGTTTCCGAGGTGGAGGCACTGCGCCCGTTCGGGACCGTTCTCTGGGAGCAGACGACGCCCGGGGACGATCGCCTGGACTACCGCTTCACGCATGAGCCTGTCGTCTTTCCGGCCGATGCGGTTGCGACCTTCAGGAACCTGGTACGAACGGCGGCGCCCGACGTCACCCGTGTTGCGGCGACGCGGTCGCGGTTGTGGAAGGGCGAGTCGGAGATCGAAGACACGACGAACGTCTGCGTCGTCTGCGAGTGGTCGCGGATGCCGTCTCCGGGACCGCTCAAGGCCGTTCTCGATGCGGCGCATGAGGCGGGCATCGCGCACTCCGGGGGATCGCTCGTTCGCCTGATCGACCTGCCTCCCGACGGCAGCGTGCTCTATGAGGCGGAGGCCGACCGGTGAGCCTCGAGATGCGCACCGAGTGCGAGCGCTGCGGGATTGCGCTGACGCAGGACGGTGACGCGCTCATCTGCTCACACGAGTGCACCTTCTGCCGGCCGTGCGCCGAGTCGATGGACTTCACCTGCCCGAACTGCAGCGGCGAGCTCGTTGCGCGGCCGAAGCGGGTGACGGCGTGAGGCATCTCTACCTTCACCTGCCGTTCTGCGCACACCGCTGTGGCTACTGCGACTTTGTCACTGCGACCGGCCGCGACCACCTGCATGGCGCGTACGTCGACGCGCTGCTGCGCGAGCTCGACTCCGAGCACGACGGCTCTCCGGTCGAAACGATCTTCCTCGGCGGCGGGACACCGACGTACACCGCGCTGCCCGAGCTGCTGCGGCTGCTGCGCGCGCTCCCGGACACGCGCGAGTTGACGGTCGAGGCGAATCCCGAGACGGTCACCGAGGGGCTGGCGCGCGAGCTGCGCGGCACCGGCGTCAACCGGGTCTCGCTCGGCGCGCAGACGTTCCAGCCGCATCTCCTCCGCGTGCTCGAGCGGCGCGCGACACCGGCCGACGTCGAGCGTGCCTTCGGCCTGCTGCGCGAAGCCGGTTTCGACAACATCTCGCTCGACCTCATCTACGGCATCCCTGGGCAGACCCCGGCCGAGCTCGCCGACGACCTCGCGCACGCGATCGCGCTGGGTCCCGAGCACGTAAGCGCATACGAGCTCGAGGCGAAGCCCGGCACCCGCTTCACGATCGCGCACGGCGCAGAGCTCGAACGCCAGGCGGAGCGGATGGAGGACTACTTCGAGCGCGTCGTCGCGGCGCTCACCGACGCCGGCTATCGCTGGTACGAGACCGCCAACTTCTGCCGCGACGGAAAGCGCGCCGAGCACAACCTCGGTTACTGGCTCGGCCGCGACTATCTCGGCCTCGGCGTCGGCGCCGTCTCGACGCTCGGTGACGAGCGCCGCCGGAACACGCCGAAGCTCGCGCGCTACCTCCAGGGCCACTACGACCGCGAGATCGAGCTGCTCGACGGAGAAACGCGAGCACGCGAACGCGTGATGCTCGGCCTGCGGCTCGACGAACCGCTTCCGCTCGCCGGTCTGCGGCCCTCGCTCGACGCCACCGGTCTCGCGCGTGCCGAGAAGCTTGGTCTCGCGGTAGACGGCGGCGAGACTCTCGAGCTCACCCGGCGCGGCCGCTTCCTCGGTGGCGCGGTGACGGCCGAGATACTCGCCTAGGTAGCGGCTAAAATCTCCTGCAAATGCAGGAAACGGTGCAGCTGAGCGAACGGCAGCGGGAGATCTTCCGGCGCGTCGTCGGAGAGTTCGTGGGCACGGGGAAGCCCGTCGGCTCGAAGACGCTCGTCGAGCGATCCGACCTGCGCGTCTCGCCGTCGACCGTCCGCGCGGAGCTGGCCGAGCTCGAGAACCTCGGGCTGCTCGCGCATCCGCACACGTCCGCGGGACGCGTGCCGACCGAACGCGGCTACCGCTATTACGCCGACGAGTTGCTGGGACGACTCGAACCGCATCCGGCCGCGTTTCCGCTCGACCTGACCTCGACGAGCACCGAGGTCGAGGCGGCGCTGCAGGCGACGACCGAGATGCTCTCACAAGTGACTCGGTTGCTCGCCCTCGTCTCGGCACCGTCGCTCGAGGCGACGCATGTCCGCCACGTCGAAGTCCTGCTCCTGCAGCCGCAATTGGTGATGGTCGTGGTCATCACCTCCGCAGGCGGCATTTCGAAGCGGCTCTTCCACTTCGACGAGCCCGTCGACGCGGGGCTCGCGCAGTGGGCGGGTGACTACCTGAACGAGGCGGTCGCCGGGCTACAGCTGGGAACTGGAGTCCTCCGAAGGCGATTCGAGGACGCCGGGCTCAGCGCCGCGGAGCGCGTGTTCCTCGCAGCGCTCAGACCAGCGTTCATGGAGCTCGAATCGGCCGAGCAGCGCCTCTACGTCGGCGGCGCCGCCGACCTTCTCGGCGAGGTACGGACAGAGGAGCTCGACGCCTACCGGAGCCTCTTCGAGCTCGTCGAGCGCCGGGCCGACCTGCTCGACGTGCTCGGGCAGCCGGGGGCGTCGCAGCGCCCGTTCGTGCGCCTCGGACACGAGCTTGTGCACCCGGCGCTCGCCGAGATCGCTCTCGTCGGCGCGTGCTACGGGCTCGTCCATCGCACGCTCGGCGCCGTGAACCTCGTCGGCCCGGTGCGGATGGACTACGAGAAGGCCCTGGGCGCCGTCCGCTCGGCCGCGCTCGAGCTGTCGCGCTTCGTCGAGTCGATCTACGACGAAACCTGAGTTTCGCCTTCAGACCGCCTAGCTACATTCCGGACGATGGCGACCACCGACCGCGACTACTACGAGCTGCTCGGAGTCGGACGCGACGCGAGCGAGGCGGAGATCAAGCGCGCCTTCCGCCAGCTCGCACGCGAGCTCCATCCCGACGTCTCCGAGGCGCCTGATGCCGACGAGCGGTTCCGCGAGGTCGTCGAGGCGTACGAGGTGCTCTCGAAGGCCGAGACGCGCGATCTCTACGATCGCTACGGCCACGCAGGTCTGCGGAGCGGCGGCTTCCAGTCCGGCCACGTCGACTTCGGCAACCTCGCCGACCTCTTCTCGGCCTTCTTCGGCGACGACGTGCTCTTCGGCGGCCGCGCCCGTGGTGGAGGCGCTCGCGGCGCAGATCTCGCAGCAACGGTCGAGATCGAGCTCGTCGAGGCCGCGCACGGCGTGACCCGCGAGGTGCCCTTCGAAGCGGCAGTCGCGTGCGCGCATTGCGGAGGCGACGGCGCGGAGCCGGGCAGCGAGATCACGAGCTGTTCCACGTGCGACGGGACCGGACGCCTCCAACAGGTGACGCGGAGCGTCTTCGGCGAGTTCGTCCGCACCCAGACGTGCCCCACCTGCGCTGGCACGGGGCGGAGGATCGAGCGGCCGTGCTCCGAGTGCCGCGGTGCCGGAAGGGTCGTCGAAGAGCGATCGGTCGAGGTGACAATCCCGCCGGGGATCCACCACGGCCAGCGCATTCGCCTGACCGGCGCGGGCCATGCCGGGCTCGTCGGCGGCCGCGCCGGCGACGCCTACGTCGAGGTGCGAATCCGGCCCGACGAGCGATTCGTGCGCGAGGGCGACGACGTCTACGCGACAGTCGATCTCACCTTCACGGAGGCGGCACTCGGCACCATGCTCCGGATCCCGACGCTCGACGGGGAGGAGGAACTCGACCTCCCCCCAGGGACGCAGCCCGGCGAGGTCGTCGTCCTGCGCGGCCGCGGGATGCCGGTTCTGCAACGTCACGGCCGCGGCGACCAGAAGATCCTCGTCAACGTCCTCGTCCCGCGCCGGCTCACCGACGAGCAGCGCCGGCTCCTGCGCGAGTTCGAGCGCCACGCCGACGAGCACACGTACGAGCGCTCCGAAGGCCTCTTCGGCAAGCTCAAGAGCGCCTTCCGCTGAAGCTCTACGTGGTCGTCGGCGGAGAGGCCGAGCTCGTGCTCCTGCTCCACATCTTTCCGGAGGGCGTCGAGGAGCTCGACGGCGCGTTCGCGGTCTACGCGGACGAACCTCCGCTCGGCTTCGACGTCGTCGAGGTCGAGGACGTCGCCGACGGCTGGGAGGACGCCTGGAGAGGCTTTCACCACGGCGTCCAGGTCGGCCGCGTGTGGGTCGGGCCGCCCTGGGAGCTGCCGAAGGCAGTTCCGGTGTCTCTGCCGGGCGTCGGCGGCTTGGCCGCCGACGCTTCCAGCACGGAGGAGCCGCCGGCCGATGCGCTCGCGGTGGTGGTCGATCCCGGCCGGGCTTTCGGCACCGGCGCGCACGCCACGACGCGCCTCTGCCTCGAGCTCCTCCAGGACCTGGAGCCGACGAGCCTGCTCGACGTCGGTTGCGGATCCGGCGTCCTCTCCGTTGCCGGGGCGAAGCTCGGCTTCGCGCCGGTGACCGCGGTCGACATCGACGAGGTCGCGCTCGAGGTAACAAGGGCGAACGCGGCCGCGAACGGCGTCGTGGTCGACGTAGCGACCGGGCTCCTCCCCGCGAACCTCGCGGTGATGAACATCGCGCTCGACGTCGTCGAACGGATGCTCCCGGAGCTTCCCGTCGAGCGTGCGATCACGTCGGGCTATCTCGACCGAGACGCGCCACGGGTCGACGGCTGGCACAGGCTGGAGCGGCGCGTGCGCGAGGGCTGGGCCGCAGACCTGCTCGAGCGCGAGTAGCTACTTTCAGCCCGTGGGCTACAGCGTCACCGAGCCGAGCGAGTTCAGCTGGATCACCCGGCCGCACGAACCGGGCGAGCCGGCACGTCATGTTGCCGAGCTGAGCGACATCATGGGCTTCGCGCACGCGCGGGGGAACGTGTGGCGGTACGAGCCCGGCGCAAAGGGGCGGCGTCACCGGCATGCGATCCAGGAGGAGACGTTCGTCGTCCTCGCGGGCGTGCTCACGATGTACCTCGGCGAACCGCCGGAGCGCATCGACGTGCCCGCCGGCGGCGTCGTCCGGGTTGATCCCGGCACGGCGCTGCAAACGGTCAACCATGCGGGAGAAGACCTCGTCGTCTGGGCGTCCGGCTACCCGCCCGAGGACGAGCACGCCGAGCTGCTCGAGTCGGCCGTGTAGCTCGCGCCTAACGCGGTCGCACGGCGAGGCCGTCGAGAACGCGAAGCGTGAGCTTGCGCGTCTGCGTGCTCGCGTGAACGGCGCCTCCGGTCCATCACGCTCTACGATCCCGCGGATGGCGAGCTTTTCCGTCCGGTTTCTCGGTTGCAAGGTCTCGCAGGTCGACGCGCATGCGGTGCGCGAACGGCTGCTCGCCGACGGCCACGAGGAGCACGAAGGCGCCGCCGAAGTGGCCGTCGTCAACACCTGCTGCGTCACCCACGAGGCGGTCTCTAAGTCGCGCAAGGAAGCCGCCCGCGCCGCGCGTACCCACCGGCGCGTCTACGTCACCGGGTGCGGTGCCAACCTCGCCGGCGGAGCTTTCGCCGGTCTTCCGGAGAACGTCGTCGTCGTTCCACGCCGCAGCGAAGAGACGCCCGAGTTCGTCGCGGGCGACGTCGGCGCGATCGGCTGCGTGCAGGCCGACGCACGCCTCGACCGCGTGCGCGCCTTCGTCAAGGTGCAGGACGGCTGCTCGTTCTCGTGCCGCTTCTGTGTCATCCCGCTCGTGCGCGGCGCCTCGCGCAGCCGCGCGGCCGAGGCCGTTCTCGGCGAGATCCGCCGCCGCGTCGCCCAGGGCCATCGCGAGGTCGTCCTGACCGGAATCAACCTCGGCTGCTACCGCGACCGCACCGCCGGCTACCGCCTGCCGCGGCTCGTCCGAGAAGCCGGCGCGATCCCCGGCCTCGAGCGGCTCCGCCTCTCCTCGATCGAGATCAACCACGTCGACGACGAGCTCATCCGCGCGCTGCGGGAGACCCCGACGGCGAGCCGCCACCTCCACGTGCCGCTCCAGTCTGGCGACGACGGCGTGCTGCGCGCGATGGGCCGCCGCTACTCCACCAGCACGTACCTTCGCCGGCTCGAGCCGCTGCGCGAGGACTTCAACCTCACGAGCGACGTCATCGTCGGCTTTCCAACGGAGGACGAGAAGGCGTTCGAGAACACGTTTCGCGTGGCCGGCGAGGCTGGCCTGACGAAGGTGCACGTGTTCCCGTACTCGCCACGCCCCGGTACCGGGACGGCCGCTGAGGATCCGGTGCCGCCGCCGGTGAAGAAGGAGCGGAGCGCACGACTGCGCGCCTTCTCCCACGCGGCCTGCCTCGCGCACTGGCGCTCGAAGGTCGGCCGTGACGACGTCGTCCTCGTCGACCGGCCGGGCCGCGGTTACGGCGACGACTACTCGCCGTGGCTCGTGCCCGAGTCGGCACCCCTCGGACAGCTCGTGCCTGTTCGTGGCGCCGCAGTCTCGGAGGAGGGGATCCTCGCCGCGTGAACGACGACTGCCTCTTCTGCACGCTCTATCGCGACGGTGACCACGTCGCCGCGACCGACGGCTTCGTCGCGATCCGAGACATCCACCCCCAGGCGCCGGTGCACCTGCTCGTGCTCCCCGCGCGGCACGTCGACTCGTTCCGCGAGATCGGCGAGTTCCCGGCCGAGGAAGTGAAGCGGATGCTCGAGTTCATCGCCGACGTCGCTGCACGCGAGGGGCTGACGGATTACCGTGTCGAGGTCAACGTAGGCCCCAGCGCGGGCCAGACGGTTTTCCACCTGCACTGGCACATCAAAGGCGGCTGGGCATGAGCCTCATCGAGGAGATCGACGACGAGCTGAAGGACGCGATGCGGGCGAGGGATGCCGAGCGCCGCGACGCGCTGCGCCTGATCCTCAACGCGCTCAAGAACTCCCAGAAAGAGCTGCAGCGACCGCTGAGCGAGGAGGAGGAGCTGCAGGTCCTCCAGCGTGAGCGGAAGCGGCGGGTCGAGGCGGCCGAGGCGTTTCGCACCGGCGGGCGCGAGGAGCAGGCCGAGGCGGAGGAGCGCGAGCTCGAGATCCTCGAGGAGTTCATGCCGGAGCCCCTCTCCGAGGACGAGATCGACGAGATCGTCGACGACGTCATCGCCGAGGTGGGCGCGACGAGCATGGCCGACCTTGGCCGCGTGATGGCCGATGTCATGCCGCAGATCGCCGGCCGCGCCGACGGCTCGCAGGTCAGTCAGATCGTTCGCGAAAAGCTGGCTTAGGTTCCGGCTAAGGGACGCGGCGGGCGCCGACGAGGTTGCTGGCGTAGTAG
>Ga0105240_10015461_pt1 | contig 10376 bp, 9 predicted proteins | sample KBSC54metaG_FD_80426 | JGI IMG/M metagenome (GOLD analysis project Ga0105240, IMG submission 80426) | Corn rhizosphere microbial communities from Kellogg Biological Station, Michigan, USA - KBS C5-4 metaG | ecosystem: Host-associated > Plants > Roots > Rhizosphere > Soil | place: Michigan, USA... | reverse complement strand
CGCCTCCGAGGGCGCGGACCGGCTGAAGGGCTCGGGGCGCTCGGTCCCGGCGCTGCACCCGCGCGACGCGCTGGACCTCGTGGACAAGCGCGAGCCCCGGCTCATGGAGCGCTTCGGCGGCCACGCGGGTGCCGCGGGCGTGACGATCGCCCGGGCGCGGCTTGCCGACTTCCGCGCGGCCTTCGAGGCGGTCGCGCGGGCGAGCCTCACGCCCGCGGACCTCGCCCAGCGGATCGAGACGGACGGGGAGCTCGCGGCCGGCGACATCACCGCCGAGTTCGCGGCGCTCCTCGCGGGGCAGGTCTGGGGACAGGGTTTCCCCGAGCCGCGCTTCACGGGCACCTTCGCGGTGGAAGCGCAGCGGGTGGTGGGCGAGAAGCACGGGAAGCTCGCGCTCGGGGCGGGCGGCAGGCACTTTTCCGCGATCCGGTTCGGCCACGCCGATCCGCTTCCGTCGTCGATCCGCGCGGTCTACCGCCTGGACCTGAACGACTACCGGGGCGCCACCACGCTCCAGCTCGTGGTGGAGCACGTGGACGGCGGCTGAGCGCTCGGCCCGGACCGTCACCCGCGGCGGCGGGCGACGATGAATCCCGTCTGCGTCGCGAGGTCCTCGTCGGACATGCCCCGCCAGCGCGGTGCCAGCTCCTCGCGCTTGATCCCGCCCATCATCTGGCCGCGAACGAGGTGCACCACGTCGAAGCCGTGCCGGTCGAGGAGCCGCAGGTGGGAGCCCAGCGGCTCGCGGCAGACGAAATAGGGGCGCCGGCCGGCGATCACTTTCCACGCGAACTCGCCATAGGCCCAATGGCCGTTCCATTGGCGCGCGGTGCCGAGGCAGGTGAAATCGATCTGGTGCGACATCCACCCGCCGGGACGGACCCAGCGGGCGCATTTCGCGTACATGTCGTCCAGGTCGGCCGCGTGATTGAGCACCACGTGGGAGAAAAGCAGGTCCACCTCCCCGCCGGCGGTCGGCCGCAGGGTGTCCCAGGTGTAGTAGCGCAGCGTCTCCTCCGGCATCCCCGCGCATTGCAGGCGCACCGCGCGCTCGATGCGGGCGAGCCGCTCGGGCGCCAGCGCCGCGTCGAGCCGGGCCTCGTCCAGGACGCCGCTCGGAAAAAGTTTCGCGTCGAGGTAGTGGTCGATGGGCGGATAGCCCGCGATCGGCCGGGGGGGCCCTGCGCCGGAAGAGCTGGACCAGCTCCCAGAAGAGACCGAGGTTCGTTTCCGGGCGGACGTGGGCCACGGCGTCGATGGCGGTGTAGCGCTCGGCGCCCGAGAGGAGCGCCGCGCAACCGGTCCCCAGGGACGCGCCGGGCCCCAGCTCGAGGACGGTGCGCGGCACGGATTCCATGCCGTGCGCCCAGAGGAGCGTGAGGTGCTTGATCCAGACGCCGTAGCAATAGGCGGCGGAAGCCGTGCCCCCGCCGGCGGCGCGATCGTAGAACATGCGCTGCACGCCGGGAATCCAGCTGATGAGGCCCTTCGCCACCACGCTCGCACCCATGCCCGCCGCTCCGCCGCGCACCCAACCGGCGAAATTACGCGGCATTCGTGACACGTTCCGAACGCCGAGCTGCTCCGGCCGGGGGACGCCGGACGGCACACGTATAATTCCCGTTTCCCGAAGCCGGAAGCGCCCATGGAAGCGGATCGCCTGAACCTCATCGAGAACAACCTGCACGACCTCTCGGATCGCGCGTCGGAGCTGCGGAGGTATCTTTGACTACGACGCGAAGAAATCGCGGCTGGTAGAGGTCGCGCGCACGCTCGAGGACCCGGACATCTGGTCGGACGCGAAGCGCGCGCAGGACCTGGGCAAGGAGCGCAGCGGCCTCGAGGAGACGATCGGAACGCTCGACCGCATCGCCGCGGGGCTCAAGGATTCGAGCGAGCTCTTCGCGCTCGCGAAGGCCGAAGGCGACGACGACACGCTCGCCGCGGTCGAGGCGGACGTGAAGGAGGTCGAGAAGCGGGTCGCCGACCTCGAGTTCCGCCGGATGTTCTCGGACCCGATGGATCCCAACAACTGCTTCGTGGACATCAACGCGGGCCAGGGCGGCACGGAGGCCCAGGACTGGGCGCAGATGCTCCTTCGGATGTATTCGAAGTACTGCGACCGCCGCGGCTTCAGGGTGGAGCTCCTCGAGGAGAGCGAGGGCGAGGTCGCGGGGCTCAAGAGCGCCGCGCTCAAGGTGACCGGGCCCTACGCGTACGGCTACCTGCGCACCGAGACCGGGATCCACCGGCTCGTGCGGAAGAGCCCGTTCGACTCCAACGCCCGCCGCCACACCTCGTTCGCGAGCGTCTTCGTCTACCCGGAGGTGGACGAGACCATCGAGGTCGAGATCAACCCGGCGGACCTGCGGATCGACACCTACCGCGCCTCCGGCGCCGGCGGGCAGCACGTGAACAAGACCGACTCGGCAGTGCGGATCACGCACCTCCCCACGAACATCGTGGTCTCCTCGCAGAACGACCGCTCGCAGCACCGGAACCGCGCGGAGGCCTTCGCGATGCTGAAATCGAAGCTCTACGAGCTGGAGCTCCGGAAGCGCACCGAGCAGAAGCAGGCGCTCGAGGACACCAAGACCGACATCGGCTGGGGCCACCAGATCCGCTCCTACGTGCTGGACCAGTCGCGCATCAAGGACCTGCGGACCAACGTCGAGGTCGGCAACACCCAGGCGGTGCTCGACGGCGACCTGGACGGATTCATCACCGCGAGCCTGAAGCAGGGAGTGTAAGTCGGCCGGTCGCCCCCACGACCGTTAAGGTGGCTGCCGAAGGAGACTGGGGCGGGGCCGGCAATGGATTTTCAACACAGAGGACACGGAGGTCCACAGAGGTCCACGGAGGAAGCCGGGCGAGAGTTATCGGGCGCGGTCATCGGATGCGGGATAAGAGTCCATTCGGCTTCCAGTACACGACGCTCAGCTCCTGACGTACCTGAAACTCGCGCACGTGAAGCTCGGCCTCCTCCTGAATTTCAACGTCGCCCATTTCCGTGACGGCCTGCGCAGAAAAGTGCTTTGACCCGCATTCCTCCGTGGCCCTCTGTGAACCTCCGTGTCCTCTGTGTTAAAACACACCGTTCGCCCACCCGATCCGCCCGCCATGACCGATAACTCCAACGAACCTCCACAGGACGAGAACCAGATCGTCGCGGAGCGCCGGGCGAAGCTCGCCCGCCTGCGCGCGGAAGGCCCCGCCTTCCCCAACGACTTCCGCCGCAGCGACCTCGCGGGCGACCTCGCGCGCGTCCACGGCGCGAAGACGAAGGAGGCGCTCGAGGGCGAGAAGCCCGCTGCCTGCGTCGCCGGCCGCATGCTCTTGAAGCGCGTGATGGGCAAGGCCTCCTTCGCCACGCTCCAGGACATGAGCGGGCGCATCCAGGTCTACGTGAACAACGACGTCACGGGCGCGGAAGCGCACGAGGCCTTCAAGCACTGGGACCTGGGCGACATCCTGGGCGTGGAAGGCACGCTCTTCAAGACCAACAAGGGCGAGCTCACGATCCAGGCCGCGAAGCTGCGCCTCCTCGCGAAGTCGCTGCGGCCGCTGCCGGAGAAGTTCCACGGGCTCACGGACATGGAGAGCCGCTACCGCCAGCGCTACGTGGACCTCATCGTGAACCCGGAGTCGCGGCGCGCCTTCGAGATCCGCTCGCGGCTCGTGCAGGCGATGCGCGAGTTCTTCGTCGCGCGCGGCTACCTCGAGGTCGAGACGCCGATGATGCACGCCATTCCCGGCGGCGCCGCGGCGCGGCCGTTCAAGACGCACCACAACGCGCTCGACATGGACCTCTACCTCCGGATCGCACCTGAGCTCTACCTCAAGCGCCTCGTGGTGGGCGGCATGGAGAAGGTCTTCGAGATCAACCGCAACTTCCGGAACGAGGGCATCTCGACCCGCCACAATCCCGAGTTCACGATGCTCGAGTTCTACGAGGCCTACCAGGACTACGGCTACCTCATGGACCTCACCGAGGAGCTCCTGCGCGAGTGCGCGCGGAAGGTCCTGGGCACCACGTCCCTCGCCTACCAGGGCGCGCCCGTGGACCTCGGGAAGAAGTTCGACCGCCTCACCATGGCGCAGGCGATCGCGAAGTACAACCCGGAATACCCGCTCGCGGAGCTCGCGAAGCCCGCGTACCTCAAGTCCGCCCTCGCGCGCTTCGGTACCGAGGTCTTCCCCACGGACGGCGTGGGGCTCCTGCAACTCAAGCTCTTCGAGGCCACCACCGAGGAGAAGCTCGTGGACCCCACGTTCATCGTCGCGCACCCGGTCGACGTCTCGCCGCTCGCGCGCGCGAACGACGCGGACCCCGCGGTCACGGACCGCTTCGAGCTCTTCATCACCGGCCGCGAGATCGCCAACGGCTTCTCGGAGCTGAACGACCCGGAGGACCAGGCGGCCCGCTTCGCGGCGCAGGCGAAGGCGAAGGAAGCGGGCGACGAGGAGGCGATGTACTACGACGCGGACTACATCCGGGCGCTCGAGTACGGGCTTCCGCCCACGGCGGGCGAAGGGATCGGCATCGACCGGCTGGTGATGCTCTTCACGGACAGCCCGTCGATCCGCGACGTGATCCTCTTTCCCCAGCTGAAGACCGCCGAGGGCTGAAGCGGCGCGCGGGGGCCGCGTGCTATCGTTGTGCCACGGCGAATCACCGGAGGGAAATACCATGGCAAATGCAAGGCGTCTTCTCGCGGCGACGTTCGCCGCGATCGCCGCAGCCGTGCTGGCACCCGCCGCCCAGGCGGCATGCAAGGACTGCGGCACCGTCGTCGACGTGAAGAAGGTGGAGAAGGCCGGAGAGGCGAGCGGGGCGGGCGCGGTCCTGGGCGGCATCGCCGGGGGCGTGCTGGGCCACCAGGTCGGCAGCGGCCGCGGCAACACGGCCGCGACGGTCGCGGGTGCCGCGGGGGGCGCCTACGCGGGGCACCAGATCGAGAAGAACCGCAACAAGACGGTCTCCTACCAGGTGGTCGTCGAGATGGAAGGCGGCGCCACGCGGACCTTCACCTTCGCGGACCCCACGAGCTTCCACGCGGGCGACAAGGTGAAGATCGTCGACCGCAAGCTGCGGCACCGATAGACACCCGCGCGCCCCCGCAACGGGGTGCGCGGCGCTCCGCGTGAACGATTCGCTCTTCCACATCCTGCTCGTCGCGGGAACCCTCCTCCTCGTCTCGCCGATCTTCTGGGCGTTCGCCCGCACGCGAAACGCCCTGCAGCGGGCGCTGCGCGAGGCGAGCGTCGCGCGCGACCGCCTGAACGACGCGCTCGAGGGCTCGCTCCTCGCCGTCTTCGACTGGGACATGGTGGGCGGGAGCAGCGTGCGGCTGAGCCCCACCTGGCCCGTGATGCTGGGCGGCGAGGCGCTCGAGACGCGCCTCACGGCGGCCGAGCTCTTCGCCCTCGTCCATCCGAACGACGTGCAGAAGGTGCGCGACGCCGTGGTCGAGACGCTGAAGGGCAAGGTTCCGCGCTACGACGTCGTGCACCGCGTGCGCCGCAACGACGGGGCGTACGTATGGGTCCACAGCCGCGGCAAGGTGACGGCGCGCGACGCCCGCGGGCGCGCAACGCGCTTCGCCGGCACCAACGCGGACATCAGCGCTCGTGTGATCGCCGAGGAGCGCCTGAAGGAGCGGGAGCTCCAGCTTCGCCAGCTGATCGACACGATGCCGGCCGCGATCGTCGTCTTCGGGACCGACGAGCACGTCCTCTTCCACAACCGCGCCTACCTCGAGCTCACCGGCCTCTCCGCCGAGGCGGTGAACGGCCGGCGCATGAGCGAGGTCGTGGGCGAAGGCGTCTACGGCCAGATCGAGCGGCACCTGAGGGCCGCGCTCGAAGGGCGCACGTCGCGCTTCGAGCAGCAGGTGACCGACCCGTCGGGGCGGACGGTCGACCTGGAGGTGGTCTACATGCCGCTGCGCGACACGCAGGGGCGGGTCACGGCCGCGATCACGGTCCGCTTCGACATCACGCGGCTGAAGGACCTGGACCGGATGAAGGACGGCTTCATCGCGGTGGCGAGCCACGAGCTGCGCACCCCGCTCACCTCGATGCGCGGCTCGCTCGGGCTGCTGCAGGGCGGCGTCGCGGGGGAGTTGAGCGAGGAGGCGCAGGGGCTGGTCGGGATCGCCATGCAGAACTGCGAGCGGCTGGTGCGGCTCGTGAACGACCTCCTGGGGCTGGAGAAGATCACCGCCGGGCACGGGGCGTTCCGGGTCGCGCTTCTCGACTGGCCCGCGGTCCTCGAGCAGGCGATCGATTCCAGCCGCGGGTTCGTCGAGTCCTACGGCGTCGTCTTCGAGCTCGAGCGCCCGCCGGGGCTGCGCGTGCGCGGCGACGAGGACCGGCTGATCCAGGTGCTCTCCAACCTCCTCTTCAACGCGGCCAAGTTCTCGCCGCGCGGCTCGGTCGTGACCGTGAGCGCGAGGCCGCTCGTGGACAGCTGGGTCCGGACGTCCGTGCGAGACCGCGGCCCCGGCATTCCCGAGCACTTCCGCAGCCGCATCTTCCAGCGCTTCGCCCAGGCGGACATGGGCGAGGACCGCCGCTCCGAAGGCAGCGGGCTGGGGCTCGCCATCAGCCGGGAGATCGTGGAGCGGCTGGGCGGGCGCATCGGATTCGACGACGCGCAAGGCGGTGGTACCGTATTCTGGTTCGATCTTCCCGGGACCCTCGACGCCGCCACCACATGACCGCCCCCGCCCTCACCCGCATCCTCCTCGTCGACGACCAGCGGGACATCCGCTCGATCGTGGGCCTCGCCCTGGGCAAGATCGGCGGCTTCAAGGTGAAGGTGTGCGCGTCGGGTGCGGAGGCGCTCGCGGGCGCCGCGGAGTTCGCGCCGGACCTGCTGCTCCTCGACCTCAACATGCCGGAGATGGACGGGGTCGCGACGCTGAGAGCGCTTCGCGCGGCGGGGCTCGCCTCGCCCGCCGTCTTCTTCACCGCCCGGATCAAGCCGGAGGAGCTGGGGCGCTACCAGGACCTGGGCGTGCTGGGCGTGATCCCGAAGCCCTTCGACCCGCTCAAGCTGGGCGCGCAGCTGCGCGAGATGTGGAAGGCGCGCGCGGGCTGAGCCGCCCGCGGAGATCGTGCTCGTCCGAGCCCGCGACCTTCACGCGCACGATGTCCCCGGGTTTGACGCCCCGCGCGTCCGCGATCCGCACGACGCCGTCGATCTCGGGAGCGTCCGCGGCGCTTCGCCCCACCGCCACGCCCTCCGCGGCCTCGTCGACGAGCACCTCGATCGTGCGGCCCACCTTCCGCGCGAGCTTTTCGCGACTGATCGCGGCCTGCGTCTGCATGAACCGCGCGTGCCGCTCTTCCTTCACGGCCTCCGGCACCGCGCCGGCGAGCTCGTTCGCCCGCGCGCCCTCCACGGCGGAGTAGGCGAAGCAGCCGACGCGGTCGAGCCGCGCCTCGCGCAGGAAGGCGAGGAGCTCCTCGAACTCGGCGTCGGTCTCGCCGGGGAAGCCCACGATGAAGGTGGAGCGGATGGTGATGTCCGGGCAGGCCGCGCGCCATGCCCGGATCCGCTCGAGGTTGCCCTCGGAGCTCGCCGGCCGCTTCATGAGCTTCAGGATCCGCGGGCTCGCGTGCTGGAACGGGACGTCCAGGTACGGAAGGATGCGCCCCTCGGCCATGAGGGGGATCACCTCGTCTACGTGCGGGTACGGGTACACGTAATGCAGGCGCACCCAGGCCCCGAGCGTCCCCAGCGCGGCGCAAAGCTCCGTCATGCGGGTCTTCAGCGGCCGCCCGCCCCAGAAGCCGGTGCGGTATTTCACGTCCACGCCGTACGCGCTCGTGTCCTGCGAGATCACGAGGAGCTCCTTCACGCCGGAGGCGACGAGCTTCTCCGCCTCCGCCATCACGTCGCCCACGGGACGGCTCACGAGGTCCCCGCGCATGGAGGGGATGATGCAGAAGGTGCACCGGTGGTTGCAGCCTTCCGAGATCTTGAGGTACGCGTAGTGCCGGGGCGTGAGCCGGATGCCCTGCGGGGGGACCAGGTCCGTGAAGGGATCGTGCGGCTTGGGCAGGTGCGCGTGAACGTGGCCCATCACCTCGTCGCGCGCGTGCGGGCCCGTGATCGCCAGCACGCTCGGATGCGCCTCCCGCACCACGTCGCCCTTCGCCCCCAGGCAGCCGGTGACGATCACCTTGCCGTTCTCCGCGAGCGCCTCGCCGATCGCATCGAGCGATTCCCGGACCGCCGCGTCGATGAAGCCGCAGGTGTTCACGACGACCAGGTCCGAGCCCTCGTAGCTGGGCGCGATGTCGTAGCCTTCCGCACGCAGCTGCGTGAGGATCGCTTCCGAGTCGACGAGCGCCTTCGGGCAGCCGAGCGAGACGAAGCCGACGCGGGGGACAGACCCTGGTTTTGGTTTTGCCCGGTTCAGGGTCTGTCCCCGGTTTTCTTTCGGCGTCACTTCTTCTTCCGCCTCTGCTTCGGCGCCGCCTTGGGCTTCGCGGCCTTCGGCTCCTCGCCCGGCGCGGGCGCTGTGCCCGGCGAATACGGGAAGCCCGAGAAGAGCTTCAGCGCCTGGCTGCGAAGCTCGTCCTGCATGTCGATCACGGCCTTGGCGCCCTTCTCGAGGTAGCCGCCCATCACGTTGGGGATCTTCTGCTGCTGGGAGACGAACTGCGTCCACGCGTCCGCCGGCACGCGCGGGAGGTCGCCGTAGAGCGTCTGCGCCTGCTCCTGGAAGCGCTTCTGCGCCTCGTGGAACGCGCTGATCGAGCGCTCGAGGTAGGAGCCCATGAGGCCCTGCATCGCGTGGCCGTAGTACCGGATGATGTTCGCGAGCATGTCGGTCGAGAACATCGGCACGCCGCCGGACTCCTCCTCGAGGATGATCTGCAGCAGGATCGCGCGCGTGAGGTCCTCGCCGGACTTCGCGTCCTGGACCTGGAACTCCTTGTACTGGAGGACCAGGTCCTTCACCTCGGCCAACGTGATGTAGGCGGACGTCTCCGTGTCGTAGAGGCGGCGGTTGGGGTACTTCTTGATGATGCGGGGCGTTGCCATGGCGGATCCTCGCGCGGATGCTGCACTACATCAACGGGGCCTTGTGCGGGGCCCGGCAGGCTGGTCCCGGTTTCCGGTCAAGTCTTTCATTTTATTATATTTTGGCCGGTTGTTGCGGCGCGGTTACAAATTCTTGGTGCGATGCACCAAATTCCCCTTGACAGGGGGAATCGCGCTTCCTAGAATGAAATTGTTGCGCCGCACCATACCGCCCTCCGGGATGGGCCGCGCCGCGAGGACCCGAGGAGGACCGCCATGCCCACCGCCGCCAACCCGCTCTCCGAGATTTCCAGCATCACAGTGGACGCCGCGACCCGCCTCACCCGCATCTCGATGGACAGCGCCGAGCGCGCCATCGCCGTGCAGCTCGAATACGCCAAGGGCGCCCTGCGCCAAGGCACGATGAATGCGAAGGCCCTCGCCGGCGCGCGCGACGTGCAGGAGCTGATGGCCCTTCGCACCCGCATCGCCGAGAACGCCCTCGAGAACATCATGGGCTATTCGCGCAGCCTCTACGAGGTCGCCTCGGAAGCGCAGACCGAGCTCTCGAAGCTCGCCGAAGAGCGCATGTCGTCCTTCCAGCAGGCCGTGACCCAGACCGTCGACCAGGCCGCGCGATCGGCCCCGGCGGGCGGCGACATCGCCGCGGCCGCGATCAAGTCCTCGCTCGCCGCCGCCACCGCCGCGTTCGACACCTTCGCCAAGGCCGGCCGCCACGTCGCGAGCTTCGCGGACGCGGGGGTCCGCGGCACGGGCAACGGCAAGGCGCGCAAGTGACCCGGGGCAGCCCCGACCGAATTCAAGTCTCCTCCTCCTTTATCGCAAATTCCCAAGATTTGGATAAAGGTTCGAACCCCGGGCCCAAAGCCCGGGGTTTTTTTATGTGCGCGACGAGCGAGGTGCGGTGATGGCATCGCGCGTAGCGCTGGTGACCGGGGGCGTGGGCGGCATCGGGACCGCCATCTGCAAGCGCCTCGCGGCCGACGGGCATTTCGTCGTGGCGAACTACGCCATCCCCGGCACCGAGGACCGGTGGAGCCAGGCGATGGCGGCCGCGGGCTTGAACGGCACGCAGACCGCCCTCGCCTTCGGCGACGTGACCGATTTCGACGCCATGGGCGAGATGATCCGGAAGATCGAGGCCGAGCACGGCCCGATCGCGGTCCTCGTGAACTGCGCGGGCATCACCCGCGACTCCACCTTCCGCAAGATGACGCTCGAGCAATGGCGCGCGGTCCTCTCGACCAACCTGGACAGCGTCTTCAACGTGACCCGGCACGTGATCGACGGCATGATCGAGCGCGGCTGGGGGCGG
>Ga0105240_10015460_pt1 | contig 10376 bp, 11 predicted proteins | sample KBSC54metaG_FD_80426 | JGI IMG/M metagenome (GOLD analysis project Ga0105240, IMG submission 80426) | Corn rhizosphere microbial communities from Kellogg Biological Station, Michigan, USA - KBS C5-4 metaG | ecosystem: Host-associated > Plants > Roots > Rhizosphere > Soil | place: Michigan, USA... | reverse complement strand
TGGGGGAGCTGATGCTGCATTCGGCGCGTAAGCTTGCAGCCCAAGGTGCTGATTTTCTGATCTGCCCCGATAATACAATCCACCAGGCGTTACCCTTCATTGCCGAGCGCTCGCCGCTACCGTGGCTGCACATCGCCGAAGTCGTGGCGGAACGGGCGCTCGAGCGTGGCTCGCGCCGTCTAGGTCTGACCGGAACGCGTTGGCTGGTCGAGAGTGAGGTGTATCCTGAGAAGCTCGGCGCGCGGGGTCTAGGCTATATGCGTCCGGCTCCTGAGGAGCGCGAAGAGATCAATCGGATCATTATGGAGGAGTTGGTCAATGGAGTTTTCAAACCCGCAAGCGTGGCTTACTTTCAACAGGTCATTGAGCGCCTGCGGCTGTCGGGGTGCGATGCTGTTGTGCTTGGGTGTACCGAGATTCCTTTGATTCTGAATGATGCAAACTCTTCCCTGCCCACGCTCGATTCCACGCGCTTGCTGGCACGAGCGGCGTTACGCCGGGCCGCGGCATGACCTTACTTGTGGGCCGTTAGCCGACTGTGTCGTGTTCGCGGCGGTGACTGCGTGAATCACAAGGTGCGCTGGGTTGCGCTCGCGTTGTTTACGTTTGCGTTGGGGACAATGTCTCTCACTGAGGCAACAACCCCGACTCTGTCGACACACCGGAGCGCGGTGCTTGCACTCGTGCAGAAGGTTGCGGACTGGCAGATTGCAAATCCTGCGGAGTATCCATCCACTGATTGGACGCAAGCTGTCGGCTACATGGGAATGATGGCCCTAGCCCGCGTCTCGGCCAATCCTCGCTACGAGCGGGTCATGATGGAAATCAGTGCGAAGGAAAATGCATGGGAGCTTGGTCCGCGACCCTATGTTGCCGACGATCATGCGGTGGGTCAGACGTACCTGGAGCTGTACCTACGTCATCGCAAGGCGTGGATGATCGCGCCGACGCGGACGCGCTTCGACTGGATTCTGGAGCATCCGAAAGAGGGCGGTCTCGAGTTTACCGGCGACGGCAAAAGGGATCGCTGGACGTGGTGCGATTCGCTCTTCATGGCGCCACCAACGTGGGTGCGTCTCTATGCCGCCACGGGTAATCGCACTTACCTAGATTATATGGTCGCGAATTGGTGGCAGACGTCCGACTTCTTATATGACAGGCAGGAGCACCTTTATTTTCGGGACAGCACTTATTTCGACAAGCGGGAGCAAAACGGCCGTAAGGTTTTCTGGAGTCGCGGCAATGGGTGGGTCCTGGCAGGTCTGGCGCGAGTGCTGGAGTATTTGCCTAAAGGCCATCCGGCGCGTCCGCGCTTTGTGCAACAGTTTCGCGACATGGCGGGTGAGATCCTAACGCTGCAGCAGCCGGACGGCTTGTGGCGAGCGAGTCTGCTGGATCCTGAACACTATCCGCAGCCGGAAACCAGTGGCTCCGGCCTATATGTTTTCGCTCTGGCCTGGGGCGTGAATCACCGGCTGTTGGATCCCGTCAGGTTTCGGCCGGCGATCTTGCGCGGCTGGACTGCACTGGCTGCGAGCGTGGCGCCTGACGGAAAGTTAACTCACGTGCAACCAATCGGCGCTGACCCAACACGATTCGACGCGGATCATAGCGAAGTGTTCGGCGTAGGAGCGTTCCTCCTCGCCGGCAGCGAAGTGTATCGGGCTTCTCACTAGCCAACCTCCTGGTCAGCAGCGCTGGGTTACTCCTTGGATTTCAGGCTGTCGTTGTTGGCCTCGATGAACGCCTTGATCTCCTCGGCCATTCCCAGGAGCTTCAACCACTGCTCCTTGTAGAGGGTCACCGGGAACCGGCCCATGCCATAGACGGACAGCGCGCCTTTTTCACTGACTTTCAGCGCCAGCTTGCCGCGACCCGATTTTTTCAGGCGCTCATTCTCGGCTCGCAGACGTTCCAGCTCGGCTTGCAGGTCATCGGACACGGTATGCCTCGAAAACGGCCAGTAGGGGGGCGGATTATAGGAGAAATCCAGCTCCCTGGCGTGTCCACCGCTGATCGCCCGGCGCCGGCGAGATTCAGCCGGGCGCTGAAAAATGCTCCAGAGCGCGGCAGAAGCATGGATCAAGGCCCTTAGGAGCGGGCGGTGAGTCGCATCGCGGAAATACTGAACGACTTACGTTTACACTTAGGCCTGGGTATCGAGTTTCGGACTTCACCACAAGATTATGAGCACTTCAGCGTACAGCAAATTGACGTCCATTTTTGAGCGTACCGGCCGCCTCTACGGCGCCACGCAGACGCTGTTCTGGGAAAGCCGCACCATGATGCCGCCCGGAGGCGTGGATTCGCGCGCAAAGATCCTCGCGACGCTGGAGACCGTGATCAACGAAACTCTGTGCGCTCCGGAAGTGGGCGAGCTGCTGGATTCTGCCGAGAGTCAGGAGCGCTCGCAGCTAGATTCCTGGCAGGCAGCAAATTTACGGGAAATGCGCCGTCGATGGCGCTTCGCCACCGCCGTACCCACGGATCTCCTCGGCGCAATCGTCGAGCGCGCCGGCCATGCACAGAAGGCGTGGGAGCGGGCGCGAGCCAACAATGACTTCAAGAGTTTCGTTGCTCCCCTGCGCGCTTTAATGGAGCTGCAGATCGAGGCCACGCGAATCAAAGCCAAGGCTTTTGGTCTGGCTCCGTATGACGTGCTGCTAGATGAGTACGAACCGGGCGCCCGTATGGCCAGCGTTGATCCTATGTTCAATGACTTGGCGGATTTTTTACCCGGTCTCTTGGGCGAGATCATGGAAAAGCAGCGCAAATCGCCAGCTGCTATGCCGTTGCCCGGACCGTTCGCGGAGCCTGACCAGCACACCCTTTGCGAGAAGCTCGCCCGCTCGATTGGCTTCGACTTTACTCACGGCCGCTTGGACAAAACGGCTCATCCATTCGCCAGTGGAGTGCCGGGCGATATCCGCATCACCACGCGTTTCAACGCCAATGATCTGAAAGTCTGCATTCAGGCCACCGTGCATGAGACTGGGCACGCCATGTATGAAGCTGGATTGCCGGCGGCTTGGGCATTCCAACCGGTCGGCAGCGCTCGGGGCGCTCAGATGCACGAAAGTCAGTCGCTTATTTTTGAGATGCAGGCTGGGCGCAGTGCGCATTTTGTGAGGCATCTAGCACGATTGTTACGCGAGTCCTTTGGTGGGCAGGGCGACGCTTGGTCAGACGAGAATGTGAGACGGCTCTACCTTGCTGTTTCGCCGAGTTTCATCCGTGTGGACGCGGATGAGGTGACGTATCCACTGCATGTTATTTTGCGCTACCGTTTGGAACGGGCGATTCTCGACGGGACGTTGCAGGTCGCCGACATCCCGGCGGCCTGGAACGAGCTCAGCAAGAAGCTTATTGGCGTCGTACCGCCAACTGACACGTTGGGTTGTCTTCAGGACATCCACTGGGCGATGGGCCTGTTCGGCTACTTTCCAACCTATACCTTGGGCGCGATGACCGCGGCACAACTTTTTGCTCGGGCAAGGCAGGACGATCCGGATCTGTTGCCCAAGTTGTCGCAGGGAGACTTCAGCTCGTTGTTGAGTTGGACTCGTACTCACGTTCACTCACTGGGCAGCTTCCATGCGACGGGCGATGAAATGCTGGTTCGCGCGACGGGAAAGCCGCTGTCTACCGCCGCGTTTAAGGAGCATCTTGCGCAACGCTATCTCGCGAATTAGCTAACTCGTGGTTTGCTTAGTGAGTACTACGTGTGTCGCTTTCCCGCTCGGCACGTGCTGAGTGCAGCGATAGCCGAGACGCAGCAAATCGATCCCGCTGAACAACGACTCGCCTGAACCCAGAATAGTCGGTGAGATCACCACGTGCAGCTCATCGATCAGGCTCGCCCGCAAGTACTGTCGAATCGTGTCAACACCGCCGCCGAGCCGAATATCTTTTCCTCCGGCGGCCGAGGTCGCTTGGCGTAAAGCCGACTCGATTCCATCGCTTACAAAGTAAAAGGTAGTCCCACCTTCCATGGTGATGGGCTTCCTCGGGTGATGCGTGAGCACGAATACCGGTGTGTGGTAGGGCGGGTTCTCTCCCCACCAGCCCCGCCAAGCTTCATCGGGCCAAGAGCCGCGGATTGGACCAAACATGTTTCGACCCATGATCCAGGCGCCAAGGCCTGCAAATCCGCGTGCGGCGAAGTCATCATCAACACCCGTCTCTCCGCCTTCCTGACCGAACATTTTGCGTCCGGTGCGGGTCGCAAACACCCATTCATGCAACGACATACCTCCCTGACCCATGGGATGGTCAACACTCTGGTTTGGGCCGGCACCGTAACCGTCCAACGACACGGCGAACGCGTGCACGCGTAGCTTTGACATACTGACTCTTCCTCCCGTGGAGGAGGTCTGAGTGACCTCCGCCGCTTAAATGTTCGTCGAGTTTACCCGAGAAGAGCCAAATCGGTTGCAGTGGAAAATGAGTAGTTGAGCTGATCGCTATGGCGTGGTAAGCCCGGAGACCTCTCGCGGTGTTTGGGCCTGCTCCCGAGTTTTGTTACCCGTCAATCGTACGAATTGCGGCTGTCGCAGTCGGGTACGCGGGACTTGCTATCACTGAGTATGCCGCGCCTGAGAGCTTGTCACGTGCATTGGGTGTACCAGGGGTGGTACAGCGACCGGGAAGGCTGATCCTAACGACGGTCACTCCTTTCACCGTTGGCGGCGGCGGGCGCATACTGTATTTGCCGGGTCACCCAGAATTCGTCAAGGGAGAATTGCAATGCCTAAGCTGCCAGTGATGCTTTCGACCCTGTTCCTGCTGCTCAGCACCGAGGCGCAAGCCCAAACATCCAACGCCTTTGCCACAGGCAACCCCATGCACTTCAATGCGAAAGCCATGGACACTAGCGGCGACGGCATGATCACCAAGGATGAGATGATGGCCTATGCCGAAAAGATGTGGGATGCCATGGCCGAAGGCAAAGACACCATCCTCATCTCCTCAGCCGCGAAGGACTTCGCCACCGGCGGTATGGCCTTCAATGCCCGCTCGATCGATACCGACCATGACGGCACCATTTCCAAGGCAGAATTTCTGGCCTACGCCGAGCACAAGTTCGACAAGATGAAACATCCCGACGCCATGATCTCTGTACAGGAAGCTGCTAAAGCGTTCGGCCGCGGCAATACGCACGCCAAGAGTCCGAGCAGTTCGGAAAAGTCGGACTAGGAGCGAATATTCTTGGTCGAACCCTCCGCTGCGACGTGCGGATATAATGCAGCCATGACTCTCTTTGACTCATTGGGCTTTCGCTGGGACCGAGACTCTGTTCCTCGGGAGCTTCCTCACGCCTCACTCGAGCGGGTCGTGTTTCGCTTTTCCCGAATGCTCCCCGAGTATGTCTGGGATGCGGGTGTTCTCGAAGGCAATCCGTTCACCTTCCCGGAAGTGAAAACGCTTCTTGAAGGTGTGACCGTGGGAGGCCGAAAACTATCGGACCAAGAGCAGATTCTAAACCTCGCGGAGAGCTCGAAATTCCTAATCGAGCTCGTGAAACACGGACAGTTTAGACTCGATAAGGGGACCTTTTGCGCACTCAACGGGCGTGTTGCGCGCGGCGAAGCGCTGGAGTGGGGACATTTTCGCGGGGAGGGAACCGAAACCGCTTACACGCCCGATGTGGCGTTGGGAGCGCGAGGACGCTTTACCCCACTTCCCACGGAGCAAGGGGCTGAGCGGCTCAACGAAGTCTTCGCTAACGGAATCCGCGCCTTGCAGGAGCACGTCTCGAATCCCTTTGAGAAGGCGGCGGCGTTCTTTCTGTTTGGATCACTCAGCCAGTTTTTCTTTGATGGAAATAAGCGCACCTCGCGATTCATGATGAACGGTGTGTTGATGACGGAAGGGATCGACGCGATCAGCATTCCTGCCGTGCGAGCGACGGCATTCAACTCTCGCATGGTCGATTTCTACATTACTCGAGACGCCACCGAGATGATGGCCTTCGTACTGGATTGTCACCCGGAAATTGCACAGATCCGTCAGCTCAATCCAGGGCTCTCCGTCATAAAAGATGTTCCCAGCATCAAATATTATCGTTTGGAAGATTCGAGCCCTCGCGTAGCCGACGTTGCTGAGAGGGCCAGCCCACGCACGAAGGATACGGATCTGGATCATGATCGCTGAGAGGCGAAACTAACGTCTCGGCCCACCGCTCAGCCACCGATGGTGCTCTGGGATTTTTAAGACCCCTCAGGCCTTCAGAGCGACGAAACGTCCCCCTGGGTGATCGCTGCGGTGCTCATGACGGCAGCGGCTGGCCACTCTGCTCCTTGACGATGTACTCGGCGTACCAGTCCGCCCAGTTTGCATCTCGCTGGCCGGTGCGCTTTTCGTGCTCGCCGTGCGCGGCCTCCGCACGTCGGAGTGCGCTTGCGAGCGCAGTCAACGAGGTGAATGTCGTGTCGTTTGCATCGACACGCCCGGGCAATCGTACAGTAACCTCCTGCAACAGCCAGCTGTTGCCGTCTGGATCGTTGAACGACGCGAACGAGGCGTAACTTTGTCGCTCCGGATCGGGGCCGCTGACGTGGCTGTCCCGGCCGGCACGGTGGAACACTTCGCTTATGTCGACACCGCGACCGACAAGATCCGCTTGTGCCGCCACTATGTCGGATACCACAAGATAGAGCCGCTGCGCCGAGCCAGGTGCGGCGGACGTTAGACCCTTGCCAAAGTGAACTGAGCACGATGAGCCTGGAGGCGTGAACTGTACCACTCGAACTTCGTCGCCAAGGGCGATATCGGCGTCGAGTCTCCAACCCAGTCCGTCGTAAAAGCGCTTGGCGCGATCGACATCTGAGACAGGGATGACGACGACCTCAAGCTTCATGTCGACGCTGCGCGCCTTTGGGGCCTTGATTGCAGTTCCGCTCTGCGCCTGAGTGCTGCTCATGTCGGGCTCCTTAGGTGGGTACCTTGAGAGTGGACAACAGGTTCGGCTGCGGGATCACAGCAGAAGCACGCCGTCTATGCGATTGCACTATGGTATTAATCCCTAAAAGCGCGTAACAAAACGGTCCTTCCGGGGGACGCCGCAAGTTCACCGCGCGCAGGCTAACGCCTGCGCTCAAATCCTGGTGCCCCCTTCCGGGCACCCGCGCAACGCATGCGTCGCGCCCATGTAGGCTCTAGCGCAGTTCCCTACTGCACAAGCCTCCGGAAGGATCTTTTTATTACGTGCTCTGAGGGTTGTGCGTTCGTCAGAAAACGAGCTGCTGGCCTCCGTCGATATCGTATGTCGCGCCGGTAAGCGCTGTGTTGCTCATGATGTGAACGGCTAGCGCCGCAACGTCAGCCGGTCCGACAACACGTCGGATCGGTAGCCTCTCACGGAGTTCTTCGCGCCGCTTGTCGAGGTCGTCGCCGAGAACTGACGCTGAGAGAGCTGTGTCGACGAAACCTGGCGCGATCAGGTTCACACGGATTGGCGCGAGTTCGAGCGCGAGGTTGGCGATGAAGGTCGGGAACGCGACGGTGGCTGTGGAGGCGATGCCGAGGCCAACGCGTGGGCGCCGCGCGCCCGTGCCACCGATGAATATCAGCGAACCCGTTGGCCTAAGCTTATCTGCGGCACCCCGTGCAACCTCCAGAGCAAGCAACAGGTGCTCAGTAAGCCCGCGTCGCGCTTCCTCTAGGTCCATCTTGAGGGGAGGTCCGTAGTGGGGAGCGCCAGCGGTGACCATTATGTGGTCGATCGGCCCCGGCAGATCCCGAAAGAAAGACTGAAGAGAGCCAGAATCGTTGGCATCGAAGGCAGCGGTTCGTTGCGCATCGAGCTCAAGCGCTGCTTGCTTGAGGCGTTCGCGGTTGCGCCCAGTGAGGATGACGTTGGCGCCTTCGGAGCGGGCTCGCCGCGCTGTCTCGAAGCCGATTCCGGCGCTGCCGCCGATAACTACGAGGGTCTGGCCGAGCAGCTCTGGCTCACGCCGAAGGGGTGCTGGATGGGTCGCGGGGGTCATAATTTCTCCCGGAGTAGCCGCAGGCGCACGCGCGTCGCTAGCGAGTCGTTAAGTTCGACATGAATAAGGCATAGATCATCCTGGGGTTGGCCGGGCACGTTGGTTTCGGCTGGTGCGGCACAACTGCCCATAGAGCCACAATAATTTACGCGGGCGCATTTGGATGAAGCCTAGGCGCCTCTTCGGGCCTGGCCCGATGAAAGTCCCTGCGAGTATGACATGGTCACGCTGTAGACCTGCGCCTTTGCAATGCCGTGGTCTACTGAGATTAGAGCAGATGCAGACGTTGGCTTCGATTACACTCTAGTATTAGTAGCACCTCAGGATTCATAGCACTTCGGACGCAGATGACAGGTACGCTTCAGCATCGAATTGACTCCGCCTCCTTATTCATCAGGGCGACTCCCGAAGCCATTTATCGAGCCTTTCTGGATCCGGCGCAGTTGCTGGCCTGGTTGCCTCCCGAAGGCATGAAAGGACGCATCGAGAGTATCGACCCCATCGTGGGCGGGCGATACCGCATGACCCTGACGTATCAAACGCCAGACCACACACCGGGCAAGTCCTCCGACCACAGCGATGTCGTTGAGGGGAAGTACGTTGAATTGGTCCCCAACGCCCGCGTCGTCCAGCTGGTCGAGTTTGATTCTGACGACCCAGCCTTTGCGGGAACCATGAAAATGACATGGGCGATCACACCCGTTCCGGGCGGAGCCGAGGTCGTGATGACCTGCGAAAATGTCCCCAGCGGTATCTCAGCTGACGATCATCGCAAAGGACTCGAGTCCTCACTCAGCAACTTGGCGAGATTGCTAGAGTGTTGACAGCCGCGCTCGTCTGCGCGCGCTCGGGGGATGAGCCTTAGCATCAATTTTAACTCAGGAGCTTTGGGGCTCGTTCTTGTTGGGCGCCCGCCATAAGCTGCCCGAATTCCTTCTTGATATCGCCAGATTTCGTAGGTTTCATAACGCCGGTTGTCAAGGGCTTGCGGAGGTTGGTGATGAGCGATGGCCGTCTAGGATCGGTGAAGCGTAGGGCGTGGTTCGTCGTGCTCCTGCCCGTGGCGATTGGCTTTATCGCGATTGATGCGTTTTGCGCCACGCTCGACGCGCCGAAGGTCTGCGACTCATGCAAGCACTGGAACGAGCCTCATCAGCCATTTCGAATATTTGGCAATACGTACTATGTGGGCGTATCCGGTCTTTCTGCAATTCTGATCACGTCAAAAGAAGGGTTGATTCTTCTCGACGGTGACCTTCCACAATCGGTGCCGTTGATCGAGGCCAATATCCGACAGCTTGGCTTTCGGGTCGAGGACGTCCGACTCATTGTCAATTCTCATACCCATTTCGACCACGCGGGGGGCATTTCTGCGTTGCAACGCGCGACTGGGGCCACGGTTGCCGCGAGCCCCTCCAGCGCAATCGCTTTGAAAGACGGCGAACCGACGAAAGACGATCCGCAATACGGCTTCGGACGTAGCAGAACTGGATTTCCCTCTGTATCCAAGGTCCGAGTGATCGCCCATCACGAAACGCTTCATGTCGGATTGCTCGCCATCACCGCTCATTTCACCCCCGGGCATACACCGGGCAGCACAACTTGGACGTGGCGCTCCTGCGAAGCCAATCGATGCGTTGATGTTGTCTACGCCGACAGTCTGAGCTCCGTCTCAGCACCCGGATTCAAGTTCACCGGCAATCCGCCACAGCAAAGTCGTATCGAATCATTCACCCGGAGCATTACCCTAGTCGAAGGGTTACCCTGCGATGTTCTCCTCGCGCCGCATCCGGAATTTTTCGACCTGGAGACCAAGTTTAAGGCCTTGAACGAAAACCCCTCCGACAATCCATTTATCGACAACCAAGCTTGCCGAGCCTACGCCCAGACCGCCAGGAAAAATCTCGAGCAGCGCGCCGCCTCTGAAAAGGACTAAGGGCCGACGATCGCGTTGACAGTGTTTTAGCTGCGGCGTAGGTTTCGGCTTGAGCCAGGTCAAGTGGTCACTTCCCACGGCTCCGGCCGCGACCTTGCTGTCGCGCAGGTGCTCTTGCCTGCGAGCGGTTCCACTTAACCTCTAGGCGAGCAACATGGCTCGACTGTTATCGGTGAATGTCGGGCTGCCGCGCGACATCAAATGGAATGGTCGAACCGTGCACACGGGGATCTGGAAGTATCCCGTGGACGGTCGCTGCCGCGCCGGCCGGTTGAATCTCGAGGGAGACGGGCAAGGAGATCGGGCAGGGCATGGAGGCGAGCAGCGCGCCGTCTTTGTCTACCAGATCGGATCGTACCATTACTGGCAAGAGCAACTGAAAAGGAGCGGCTTCGTCCACGGACAATTTGGTGAGAACTTCACGATCGAAGGATTGCCGGACGATGTCGTAT
>Ga0105240_10015459_pt1 | contig 10377 bp, 6 predicted proteins | sample KBSC54metaG_FD_80426 | JGI IMG/M metagenome (GOLD analysis project Ga0105240, IMG submission 80426) | Corn rhizosphere microbial communities from Kellogg Biological Station, Michigan, USA - KBS C5-4 metaG | ecosystem: Host-associated > Plants > Roots > Rhizosphere > Soil | place: Michigan, USA... | reverse complement strand
CGTCCCTTGCCGCCACCGTCATTCAACCCCGCCCCACCGGCTATTTCGTGGGTGACGTTGTAACCCAACGCGTCCTCCTGCAAAGCGAAACCGGCGCCCAAACCTACACCCCCGTCACGCTTCCTCCACCCGGAAGAGTGAGCGGTTGGCTCGAGCGCCGCCGCGCCATCATTGATACTGACGCCTCATCACGCCGCTGGCTGGCGATTGACTATCAGTTTCTCAACGCCCCAAAAGCCGTCACTGCCGCCACGTTGCCGGCGTGGCAGCTCACCGTCAAAACCAACGGCATACACTCACCCATAGCCCTGAAAGTTCCGGCAACGTCGCTCAATGTCGCGCCGCTCAGTCCCCCCGGCTCCCCCGAGCAAGTCGGGACTCGCGATCTGAGGCCCGATCGTGTGCCGCCCAACATCGCCATGGCACCCATTCTGCGCACGCTGGCGGTCTCGATCACAGGCCTCCTCCTGACGCTCGTCGCATGGTCAGGGTGGGTGTTGTGGCGTAACAAGCGCGCGGACACCACTCAGCCTTTTGCCTCCGCGCTGCGGGAGCTGCGAACGCTCGCCGACGGCGAGCCCCGTGCCTGGCAAGTCCTCCATCGCGCCTTCGACCGTGCCGCTGGCCGTGTCGTCCAAAGCACCACGCTACCTGTGTTGTTCGAGCGCGCCCCCCAACTCGTACCCGCCCGCGCCCAGATCGAGCAATTCTTCGCCCAATCCAACCAACTGTTTTTCGCGAGAAGGAACGGCCACACAGCTTCGGCCGCGGATGCCAACGCATCCGCCTCCCCGGGCGCCCCCATCCACCCACGCACCCTCTGCCTCGAGCTCCGCCGCATCGAGAAGCGCCACGAACGATGATGGCCAACATCGACTTCCTCCACCCCTGGGCCCTGTTGCTGCTGCCCCTGGCAGCACTCCCGTTGTTGCGTGCAAGGTTCGACGCGTTGCCGTTTTCCCATCTCCCTTGGCTTCCTCGTGATCCCGCGGGCCACATTCTCGGTTGGCTCCGCACCGCCGCCGCGATGCTCGCGATCCTCTGTATCGTCGTGGGCCTCGCGAGCCCCGGCCGACCTCAGACCCAAGTGCTCCGTACCGGCCGAGGCGCGGAGATCGTCGTGCTGATCGATCGAAGCCGCAGCATGGACCAACGCATGTTGCCCACCGATTGGCGCACCATCGACCCCATGATCCGAACCCAACAGGCCTGGAACCGCGGCCCGCAGAAAAGTAAGACCGCCCGCGAGTTGCTGTCGGACTTCGTGACACAACGGCCGGAAGACCGCTTCTCCCTCATGTTTTTCAGCGGCGGGCCCTTACCCGTGGTTCCCTTCACACAACACGGTGAGGTCGTGCAAGCCGGTATCACGGCCGGCGGCACCGGGCCTGGGTTGTCGAGCACCGATGTGGGCAGGGCGCTTCTGGCCGCGATCGCGGAGTTCGACGTACGTGAATACACCGGCAGCCGCGCGATACTGTTGGTCTCCGATGGTGGCGCGCAGCTCGACCCCACGACGCGCCGGCGAATCGCAGCCGGAATGGCGCGCAATCGTATTGCCCTCTACTGGCTCTATCTGCGCGCCATCAACGGCGCCAGTCTCGACGACAGTGATCCGCAAGCCGATTCCATCGCCGAAGTCGCCTTACATCACTTTTTTCAGAAGCTTGGCACACCCTATCACGCGTACCAGGTGTCAGAGCCGAAGGATCTGGTACAGGCCGTGGCCGATGTAGGGCGGCAGCAGAACCTGCCGCTCGATTACCTGGAGCGTGTTCCACGCAAGAGTTACGAGCGCGGATGTTACGCCTTCGGCGCCCTGGCATGCCTGGCACTATTGGGATTCAGCGCGGCGCAGTTACGGAGCTGGTCATGAGACGAGCTCACGGGCACCTCCTGTTTGGCCTGGTGGCAGCGACCTGCGCCGCCGTAGCCCTCGGCGAGTTGGCCCGATTCGAGCACGCCAGGCGAATCAACAGCGAAGTGGCAGAGTGGTCCGTCGAAGCGCGTGAGCCAGGCAAGTCCGCCGTTCCCGCAGCGCCCGCCGCGCTCGCAGCCACAACATTACCTGTGGCCACCATACCGCCAACGGCTGCCGCGCCCTCAACAAAATGGACCGCCGGCGCCTCCGACAAACTCACCCCCGAAGGCCGACTCGCCCACGCCGTGGCGCTTTCATCCCACGACTACGACGCCGCCCTGGCAGCCTTCAAAGCCGTCATCCAATCCAACCGCGAAGATCTGCGCCGGATCGCCCTGTACGACCTGGGTAACCTCCACCTTCACGAAGCCATCAAGGTTGGGGTCGCAGATCAGTCCCAGTCGCTTCCCCTGACCGAGCTGGCGAAGCAAAGCTACCGTGATCTCCTGCGCCGAGACCCATACGACTGGGACGCACGCTACAATCTGGAGCGCACCCTGCGTCTCGCACCGGAAGACGAGGGCGACTCCGAGGACGACACGGAGCCCGCTGACCCACACCAACACGAACGCACTACCATCGCCGACCCCCGCATGGACCTGCCGTGATTGCCCGGGACCCCACGAACACCGCAGGCTCCGCACGCCTCGCCGGCACCGATAGCACCGCGACCTTCGCGGGCCGCCCGATCGCCGCCGCCTCCACCGCTGGCCGCGGCTCCGACTCGACCGCGCGAGCTCGCATCAAGACCTCCTCGTCTCGCACCTGGCTCCCCCCGGCAGCAGCCCTCCTGCTCCTGGGGGTGGCCATCTTCCTCCCCAACATCAACACGTCAAAAACCACCTACGACTACCTGGTCGTCTTCGACATCACCCAAAGCATGAATGTCGAAGACTATGACCTCAACGGCACCTCCGTGAGCCGCCTGGCTTTCGCGCGCGAGGCCGTTCGCAGAAACCTACGCAATTTGCCGTGCGGTTCCCGGGTGGGCTGGGGCATCTTCACCGAATACCGTACGCTTCTGCTGTTGGCCCCGATCGAAGTTTGTGAAAACTACAACGACCTGTTGGCCTCCCTCGACCGCATCGACGGCTGCATGCGTTGGGGTAATGCCAGTGAGATCAGCAAAGGCTTGTATTGGGCGCTGCGCGGCGCGCGTGACGTAGGCGGCAAGCCGCGCGTGTTATTCCTGACGGACGGCCAGGAAGCGCCGCCGGTAGAGGGCGAGGGGCTGCCCCTGTTTGATGACATCGAGCGCGGCGAAATTTCCGGATGGCTCATCGGGGTAGGGGGTTACACGCCGCGGCCCATTCCGCGCACCGATGCGGACGCAAGACCCATCGGCTTCTGGCATGCCGACGAGGTGGTGCAAAGAGATACGGGCGGCTCCAGTCGCGAGCAATTATCGTCGGTTCGCGAGCCTTACCTGCGGCAGCTCGCCAACCGGGTCGGCCTCGACTATCTGCATTTGAATGACGCCGACTCGATTCGGACTGCGATGCTCCATCCGGCCTTCGCCGAGAAGCGCGCGGCGCCCACGGATTTCGCGTGGCTGCCCGGTGCGATGGCGCTGGTCGCGTTGATTATCGGTTACTCGCGCGCGCTCCCGTGGCGTATTTCGTATACGATACGCGGCCGTTCCAGCAGGTGATTCAAGGCGCGCACGCGCCAAGGAGAATTTCCCAATGCGTTTGAGCGTGCGCGCATGCCGGCGTATCGTGTCCGCGGTTTGTATCGGCGTCCTAATCGTTTCGGCGACGGCGGCCGCTGTAACCCAGGCCAGCAGGACATCAGGCTCCAGCTCCGAAGCCCCCGGCTCCCGGGATCCGAGTTCGCAAGCCTCCACGCCTCCATCGGCCGCGTCACGAGCCTCCGGCTCCGCGCCCCAACACAACCTCATCATTTTCATTGCCGACGGCCTGCGTCACGATTCAGTGAATGCGACCGACGCCCCGACGCTGCTCGCGCTACGCCAGCGTGGCGTTCACTTTTCCAACAGCCACTCTCTCTATCCCACCTTTACCACTCCGAATGCGTCGGCGATTGCGACCGGACACTACCTCGGTGATACAGGTGACTTCAGTAACAATGAGTACATCGGGTATCCCGCATTCAACCATGGCAACTTCGGCAAGGCGCCCGGGTCACCGACACCATTCCTGGAAAACGACCTGGTTCTGGGTGATGTGAGCGATCACGTCGCGAACGGCAACTTCCTGAATGAGATATCACTGCTCGCCCTCGCACGCACTCACGGATTCAACACCGCCGCGATCGGCAAGCTGGGTCCCGCCGCGATTCAGGACATCACACAGTTGAAACCTGCCGGCGGCCACCTCGTCGTTCCAACCACCGTCATTCTCGATGACAGCACGGGCAGCCCCGGTGGGGTTCCCGTAGCGCCGGATGTCCAGAACGCGCTGACCGCGGCCGGACTGGGGAGCAAACCCACACCGCGCGAGCAACCGACAGGAACCGCATTCATCCCCGGAACCCTCGCCGCGAATGTCGGACAGCAGAAGTGGTTTGCAGACGCCACGACCAAGGTCGTTCTCCCCGCGTTCATACGCAGTGGCCGCCCATTCGTGCTGCTCTTCTGGTCGCGTGATCCGGACGGCTCCCAACATAACCAGGGCGACAGCCTCGGCAAGCTACAGCCCGGAATCAACGGCCCCACCTCCCGTGCCGGCATTGCCAACGCGGATGCCAACCTGAAGCAGCTCCTGGACTACCTGGCCGCGAACCCCGCCGTGAATGCCGTGACCGATGTGTTTGTCACCTCTGATCACGGTTTCGCCACCCTCAGCCGTCACGAAGTCGACGCTGCCGGCCATGCGACGCACAGCTACGCGGCGAGCTTTTCTTACGTCGGCTCCGACGGCAAACCCGAGATGCCGCCAGGTTGGTTACCGCCGGGCTTCCTGGCGATCGACCTGGCCCATGCGCTGGGCCTGCCCTTGTTCGATGCCGACTCCCAGGTCGAAGCCGCGGGCGATGCGCGCTATGAGCCGGTCGATCCAGCCCAGCAGCGCGTCACCCGACAGCACCCGGTGCTCGGCGACGCCCTGTTGGGCGGCTCCGGCCTGGTTCAGGACCAACTCGATGCCAAGCTCATGGTTTCGGCCGGCGGCGGCAGCGATCTCATCTATATCGCCAATAACGACCGGGACCTGGCGCACAAGATTGCCGACTTCCTCACTCGCCAGGACTATGTGGGAGCGATCTTCGCCGACCGCGGGTTGGGAAAGCTCCCTGGTACCTTGCCCCTGGATACCATCAACCTGGAAGGCTCGGCGCAAATGCCACGCCCCTCGATGGTCGTCAGCTTCAAGAGCTTCGAGCTGAGCCACGGTACCCTGCTCTCGGCCGTGCAGGTGTCCGATGCGACCCTGCAGGAAGGGCAGGGTATGCACGGCGGCTTCGGGCGCGACAATACTTTCAATAGCATGGCCGCCGCAGGTCCTGACTTCAAACAGAGCTTCGACGATCCGCTGCCGGCCAGCAATGCGGACATCACCCCGACCCTGGCTCGCGTGTTAGGTTTGGAGTTGCCCGCCGGCGGTGCCTTGCAGGGTCGGGTGCTGACAGAAGCGCTCAAAGGCGGACCGGCCGCCACGCCCGCGTCCTCCCGCCATCGAAAAGTGTTCTCCGCTGTGACGGATGCGGGACTCGCGACTGTATTGGAATATCAAGAGTACGCCGGTCACAGGTATTTTGACCGCGCGTGCTTTATCCGCATACCCGGCAGTACCTCCACGGTCACCTGCCGCTAATCACACAGCCTCCCTCAGACCTCGCTCCCTCTTGCCTTTCAATGGCGGATTGCCGCAAGGTAATCCGCCATGCAACCCCTCACCGCCGCCGCGGCCCCCGAGGCCGACCGCCCGCTCTTCTCCAAAGGCTACCGGTCGTGGCTGCTGTTCATCCTGGCTCTGACCAACGCCCTGAATCTCGCCGACCGCCAGGGATTGGGCGCCTCGGCGCAGGCGATCAAGCTCGACCTCGGAATGACGGATCTGCAGATGGGTCTCATGCAGGGCCTGGCATTCGCCATCTTCTACTCGGTACTGGCGTTGCCGATTGCCCGCCTGGCCGATCACGTGAGCCGCACCCGGATCATTTCCGGGGCCGTGGCGATTTTCGGTGTCATGGTCAGCCTCTGCAGCCGTGCCAACAGCTTCTGGCAGCTCCTGATCTGTCGCATTGGCGTGGGAATCGGTGATGCAGGCTTCGCGCCTCCGGTGGGCTCGCTGGTGGGGGATCACTACCCCATGTCGCGACGCGCTTCGGCAATGTCGGTGATCTGGTTGGGAGCGCCGCTAGGAGTCATTTTTGGCTCCAGGCTGGGTGGCTGGATGGCCGAGCACGTGAGCTGGCGTGCCGCCTTCATCGCTGTAGGGGCCCCCGGAGTCGTGGTCGCCATCCTGACGTTTCTGACATTGCGCGAGCCGCCGCGAGGATTGTCCGATCCCGCCGGCACCGTGAAGAGCGGCTCCCCGCCGCCCTCCATGATGGAGGTGTTACGGTTCTTGTTATCCAAACCCTCGGTGCCGCACCTGCTGGCCGGTTGCGCCCTGGCGGCCATTTCCATGAATGGCATAGGCCAATTCTTTGGCCAGTTTCTGGCGCGCAATTTCCACCTCGGACTGGCGGATACCGGCAAGGTGTTGTCCCTCGTCGCCGGCGGCACCATGCCCTGCGGCATGTTACTGGGCGGATTCGGGATCGACTGGGCGGCCCGGCGTGACAAACGTTGGTTCGCATGGGGCCCGGCGTTGACCCTGGTGTTGGCTTGCCCGATCTTCATGCTCGGCTTCTCGCAACCGACGATGCTGTCCGCCGCCGTCGTGCTGGCGATCGGTCACGTCTTTTTGTTCATTTATTGGACACCTACCCTGGCCCTCGGCGCGAATATGGTCGGCGCCAGCATGCGCGCCTCCTCCATGTTTGTGTTCAACTTCATTCTCGGCATGGTGGGTATCGGCCTGGGACCTACCCTGGTGGGCTTCATCAGCGACCGCTTCGCGCGTAGCGCATTTACGGCGGGCGACTTCGACCTGTGCCGCCACGGTCATCCGAGCGGCGCGGTGTTGGATGCTTTTGCGCAGTCTTGCTCGAGCGCACAGGCCATTGGCCTCCGACATGCGTTGACGCTCATACCCCTCACTTGTGTCTGGGCTGGCATTCACTACTGGCTGGCCGCGCGGACCATTCGCAAGGATCTCGACACCCTCTACGTCCCACCTGGGGGTCGAGTCGTTAGTGAAGCCACGTCACAACACTCTTGACGCCACACTCTGCAAACAACGCAGTAAAACTATGCCGCTCGCGAACGCGTGTAGCGCGCACGAAACAAGGTTCCCGTTAAAGCATTGCATCATCCTCGCTGTTCCTTTTTGGTTGATTCAGTGTTCTGCGTGGGCTGAAAACTGTCTTAAACTCGCGGTTGCAGCGCGGCTAAACTGATCCGACACGAAAGCCTGCACCGTGGTTCCAACGCGACGCACTGGCGTCGCCGCCACCCTGTTGCATCGCTTTCGGGATAGATTTGCTCGACCGCAACATCGGTGCGGTTCCGTGTCACCTCATCTGTCTAGGGGGAATTCATGACGAAGGTAAGGGCCCATGTAGCGCTGACTGTCGCGTCGGCGATGAGTGCGTTGGCGCTGGGGCACTCGACTGCGTTCGCGCAAGCAGCGACCGCTGCCGAATCAGGGGCCGCGACACCCGGGGATGCCTTGCAAGAGGTGGTTGTCACGGCCGAATTCCGCGCCGAGAGGTTGCAGGAGGTTCCGATCGCCATCACCGCTGTGAACGCGGACATGATGGCGCAGCGGAACATGACGAACCTGATTGATATCGCGAACGTCGCGCCGAACGTGACGATGTTCGAGAATGCCGCTGCGTACGGTAAGACCAACGCGGCCTTCATCCGCGGCATCGGCCAGGCCGACTTCAACCTCGCTGCCGGCGAGCCTGGTGTCGGTATCTACATCGACGACGTCTACTTCGCCACGACGCTCGGTTCTGCCTTCGATCTGTACGATCTCGACAGCGTGGAAGTTCTGCGCGGTCCGCAGGGAACCCTGCAGGGTAAGAACTCCATCGGCGGCGCCATCAACATGCACTCCAAGAAGCCCACCGGCGACGGTTCGGGTTTCGCCGACGTGACGCTCGGTAACTATGGTCGCCGCGACCTGAAGGCGGCGTATGACATGACGGTCACGGACAGCCTGTTCCTGCGCGTGTCTGCGTTCTCGCAGCATCGTGACGGCTACGTGACCCGCGCGAACTATGCTTGCGCGGCGAATCTGCCGGCGGCTGGCTCTGGCGCGACGGTGGATTCCAACGGTTACCCGATCAACACCAACGCCCCGAGCTATGTCGGGAACCCTAGCAGCGGCGGTAGCTGCGTGATGGGCAAGGAAGGCGGTATCGACGTCCGCGGCGTCCGTGCCCAGTTGCGTTGGCTGATCAACGACAAGATGGAGAATAACTTCACCGGCTACGTCGTGGATGACAACTCCGAGGCCGCTGCCGAGACCCTGGTCTCCGTGGTGCCGAGTCAGATTTCAGCCTTCAACACCTACCTGCTGAACAAGTACGGCCTGCAGTACGACGGCCGCTTTCTGTCGAAGAACTTCTACACGACCTACTCGAATTTCTACGACAACGACCTGCAGCAGCCGATTCCGAACACGAACTCCATGCATCAGTGGGGCTTCAGCGACGTGTTCGACTACGACTTCGCGGCAGATGCGCACTTCAAGGCTATCTCCGCGTACCTGGGCTACTGGACCGCATTCGCCGACGATCAGAGCAACTCGCCGTTGCCGCTCGCCTGGGCGTACAACCTGATCGACCACCAACAGTTCACCGAAGAGTGGCGCTTTACCGGTAAAGCGCTCCCGAATGGCCAACTCGATTGGGCGACTGGCGCCTTCTACTTCCGTGGCACCAGCACCAACCGTGGTCAGGTCAACGTCGCCATCGACGGTCTGAACTTCCAGCAGAACAGCCCCGCTCTCGACCAGAACGAGGCCGTGTTCTTCCAGGGTACTGAGCACGTCACCGACCAGTTTGACCTGACGGCCGGTATTCGTGCGACGCACGAGGACAAGGAATACACGTACCAGAGCTTCTTCGGTCGTGCGGGCCCGTACGGCGTCGATTACAGCCACGTGGACTGGAAGGCGTCTGCCGCTTACAAGATCACTCCCGACGTCCTGGCGTATGCCACGGTCTCGACGGGTTTCCGTGGCGGCGGATTCGATCCGCGTCCGTTCGCGAAATACCAGATCACCGAGTTCAAGCCTGAGAAGCTGACCGAGTACGAAGTCGGCTTGAAGTCGGACTGGTTCGACCACAAGCTGCGCGCCAACGTCGACGGCTTCTACGGCCGGTACAGCGACCTGCAGTTCAACACCCAGACCATCGACTCCAACGGCCTGCCGGATCCGACCATCATCAACTTCGGTAAGGCGGACATCTACGGCTACGAGGTCGAGCTCGAGGCCCGCCCGGTCGGCGCTCTGTCGATCCAGGCGTCCGTGGGTTACACCGCGTTCCGGTACAAGGATCTCGGCAACAAGGTCGGTTGCGGCGGGTTCGCCAATCCGACCGCCGCGCTCGTGGCGGGCTTGTGCAGTCCCGGCGATCCGAGCTACAGCGACTATCCCTCCGGGCAGCCGAAGATGAAGGCCAACCTGGGCGCGTCCTACACGATCAGTCTGCCGGGTGGCAGCAGCGTGACGCCGCGCCTCGATGCAACCTACCAATCACAGGTCTTCTCGGATACGGTCAATCACTCGTTCAACGACACTGCGATCATCCCGAGCCGCACGCTGCTGAACGGCCGCATTGAGTGGAATGCCGGGGACGGCAAGTGGTCAGTGGCCGCGTTGGGCTCGAACCTGACGAACAAGCAGTACTACATTAACTTGTTCGATCTGCGCGCGTTCAATGAGGGCATGATGCTCGGTACGCCGGGCGCCCCGCGTGAATTTGCGGTCGAAGTGCACCACAAGTTCTGACATGGACTGACTTGCCGGGGAATGCGCGCCGCACCGCTACAGTGCAGCGCGCATTCCCGGTTTTTCCGACCTGGTGCGGTTTCAGAAGCGCTCATTGGTGCTTCGCTGTGGGCGTAAGCGCCTGAATTTCCTGAATTCCCGCTACAAAGTCTCTCCCTCCGCACAGGTATTGCGCGTACGCATGGAATTTGCACGCTAAGCTGTTGGCCTTAGCACCGCCCGAAGCTTACCGACGGCAAAAAGATGAACGTACGCGCGCTGACACCCCCGCAGGATGATGGCCTTGAAGATGACCGCGTCGCTTTGACCAAGGACGCCTTCAAGCACGCCTTCCTCGATAACCTGTTCTACATCCAGGGCAAGATCCCGGCCCTGGCGACCAAGCATGACTACTACATGGCGCTGGCGTACACCGTCCGCGAT
>Ga0105240_10015458_pt1 | contig 10377 bp, 9 predicted proteins | sample KBSC54metaG_FD_80426 | JGI IMG/M metagenome (GOLD analysis project Ga0105240, IMG submission 80426) | Corn rhizosphere microbial communities from Kellogg Biological Station, Michigan, USA - KBS C5-4 metaG | ecosystem: Host-associated > Plants > Roots > Rhizosphere > Soil | place: Michigan, USA... | reverse complement strand
GTGTCCACTTTTGGCTTCAACTCGATCCTGGCCGCCAGCTCCATGAATTCAGCACCGTCACGGCGCGTCAGGTTCGCGACAGAGCAAATTGAGCGCTCACCCCAGAGGAGGTCATAGGAGAAGCTGGGGATATCACTCATGTGAATGCCCGCGCACACTACCCGGCCACCTTTCCGTATCGCCTTCAATGCAGCCGGCACCAAGGGCCCCACCGCCGCAAAAATGATCGCGGCGTCGAGAGGCTCCGGAGGCGACTCGTCCGAGCTCCCGGCCCAGACTGCTCCGAGTGAGCGTGCAAACTGTTGGCTCTCAACATCGCCAGAACGCGTGAACGCGAAGATCTGACGTCCCTCTGCTCGCGCCACCTGAGCCAGCAAATGGGCTGAGGCGCCGAAACCATACAAACCCAGGTTCAATGCATCGCCAGCGGCACGATATGCCCGGTATCCGATCAAACCTGCGCACAGAAGCGGAGCGGCGTCGGCATCCGAGTACCGTTCGGGCAAGTGCAGGCAATAGCGAGCGTCAGCAACTGCATACTCGGCATAGCCGCCATCGAGCGTGTAACCTGTGAAGCGGGCGAACTCACACAGGTTCTCCTTCCCTGCCAGGCAGTACCGGCATTTGCCGCAGGTGTACCCGAGCCAGGGTACACCCACCCGATCACCAATAGAAACGCCAGCCGCCGCCTGCCCAACGGCAACCACTCTGCCAACAATTTCGTGGCCTGGAATGATTGGGTATCGGATCCCGGGCAACTCACCATCGCGTAGATGGAGGTCGGTACGGCATACGCCGCAGGCGAGCACTTCCAACAACACCTGGTTGTCATGCGGCTCCGGACGAGGAACCGTATCGAGGGAAAGCGCGCGGCCCGCCGCATCCAGCCGCATGGCTGACATTGTGCCGTTCAAGATTGGATTACTCCACGGTTCGCGCAGGGTCAAGCTTGCTGTGTCCCCGCATGCACCAGCTATACGAACTAGTACGTAGTCGACACAGTGACGTTGCGTATGGTGCGACGCCTGTGAACCGCTAACCTTTCCTCAACGCAGAACACCGAGGAATTCATGTCACACTCCGACTCGCCCGACCGACCTGTGAACGAGAATGCTTCCGAGCGACGAGTGTACCTGATCGGTGGCGGTATCGCATCGCTGGCCGCGGCAGCCTTCCTGATCCGCGACGGTGACATCCTCGGCCAGAACATTACGATTCTGGAAGAATCCAACTCGTTGGGCGGGAGCCTCGATGGTTCCGGTTCGCCGGAGAGTGGTTATTTAGTGCGTGGCGGACGGATGCTGGAAAGCAAATATGTATGCACTTTCGACCTGTTTGGTTCCATCCCGAATCTGTCCGGTGACAAGACCGTCACCCAGGAAATCCTGGATTGGAACGAGGTTCTGAAGACATCATCGAAGTCTCGCCTCTTTCGCAACGGGCATCGACAGACCGCCCCGCCTTTCGGTCTGAGCGAGCACCACATCGTAACCATCGAGAGACTGGCCCTGGAGCCTGAATCCCTGCTCGGCCACAGCAGCATCGAAGAGCAGTTTGATTCGTCATTCTTCGTCACTGACTTCTGGTTCATGTGGTGTACGACTTTTGCTTTTCAGCCATGGCACAGTGCGGTCGAATTCAAACGCTACCTGGTGCGCTTTGCTCACATGGTTGGAGGATTCAACCGTCTGCAGGGAATCATGCGGACGGTCTATAACCAGTACGACTCGATGGTTCGTCCGCTGTTGCAATGGCTTCAACGACGTGGCGTCCGTTTCTTGCTTGGGAGCCGCGTAACCGACGTTGAATTTCGCGATCACGCCGGCAAACAGGCGGTGAGCGCAATTCTGTATGAGCACGATGGCCAGCCCGCTGCCATCGCAGTCGAAAATGATAGCCTCGTACTGATCACGCTCGGGTCGATGACGGAGGGATTCAGCCTGGGCACCCTGGAGACCGCGGCTCCTTTGCGCGGCAAGGGTGACGGTGGCGCGTGGTTGCTGTGGGAGAAGCTGGCTTTACGCGGGTCGCAGTTCGGTCATCCGGGCGTGTTTTCAAACCACATTCACGATTCCAAGTGGGTGTCATTCACGGCCACTCTCCACGACGATACCCTTCTCAGGCTCATACGCGAGCGCACCGGCAATATCGACGGCGAAGGCGGCCTCGTCAGTTTTCCCGAATCGCGCTGGCTCGCCTCGATTGTCGTACCGCACCAGCCGCACTTCATCGGTCAGCCGGCTGATGTGGCCGTGCTCTGGGGATATGGTCTCAACGTCGATCTCGACGGGGACTTCGTGAAAAAGCCGATGTCCGCCGCCACCGGACGCGAAATTCTCACCGAGCTCCTCGGGCATCTGAACATCACCCACGAAGCTTCGAAGATCCTCAGTACCGCGAACTGCATACCTTGCATGATGCCGTTCATTACCAGTCAGTTTTTGCGGCGCAGCCCCGGGGATCGTCCAGAAGTCATTCCGCGGGGGACTCACAATCTGGCGCTCATCGGTCAGTTCTGCGAGCTTCCGGATGATGTGGTATTTACCGTGGAGTATTCGGTCAGGTCGGCACAGACGGCGGTATACCGGCTGCTGGGATTGAAGCGCCAGCCGCCGGCTGTGTATCAGGGCAAATTTGACCTGCAGGTTCTGTACAAAGCAGTGATGGCCCTGCACGATCGCTGAACCAAGAAACTGTGCCATGGAGAGCAGCGTGCATCGACAACTGGTATTCATCGCGCTGACTGCGGCTCTGAGTTTGGCCGCCAATGCGCAGAGCCCCGCAGTTGCGGGAGTTGTGAGCAAAGCAATGGCGTTGCACCCGAGCGCGAAACGCGGAAGTACCCTTTACGCGAAGCGCTGTAGCCGTTGCCACGGATCGGATGCATGGGGTGATGGCTTGGAGGACATCCCCTCGCTGGCAGGACAGCAGGAGCTGTATCTCGTTACCCAAATTCTGGAGTTCGCTACTGGAGAGCGAAGCGGGTCGACGATGCATGAGGCAACCGGCACCCAGGATGTCAACAATCCGCAGGCCATTCGTGATCTCGCCCACTTCCTGAACAGCAAGCCCGCGAACCCGGATCCTGAACACTCCGAGGACAAAACTTCCCCCGGAGGGGAAAATTTGTATCAACGCAACTGCGCCGTGTGTCATGGCACTGCTGCACGAGGCAGTCATGTCGACCCTGTTCCCGCTCTCGCCGGCCAACACTACGACTACACGATGATTCAGCTGAAGAGCTTCGCCAAAGGGCATCGGGGCCGAGTCGCGTCGCCTGTCGTCAACTTTGCCGCCGGGCTTTCTGACGAGGAGCAGAAAAGTATCGCGGACTATCTGTCGAGGATCACGCCCACTCACCCGAACGGTGAGCGCTGAACCTGTGCCAGATCAAATTTCGCGATCGATGTGACGCTTCTCGGAAGCCAATCCGCTCAAATGGCCAGGTACTTTCCGTTTGTAACCTGTGATCATCGAGCGGACGAGATTCTCGCGATGCAGGAAGCTGGAGACGATGACACCCGCAACATGAAATGTCACCAAGGCGAGCCACACATTGGCAAATAACTCGTGGGTTTCTTCCAGTGACTCGCCTCCCTGCTCGCCGAGCGTCATGTAGCCGGTGACGCCAGTCAACAGCCCAACGAGGAGGATCGCATAGATCACATAGCTGCCCGCCGGGTTGTGCCCGACGTAGTGTTCGTGCGGATTACGAATAGTGCGTAGATATCTGATTGCGGTGCCGGGCGCGAAGGCGAAGGATGCGAAACGAGCGTACCGTGAGCCGATGAAGCCCCAGAGGATGCGAAATAGAATCAATCCAACAGCCGTGTATCCGAGGATCACGTGTACATTTCGCAGCGATTCGGATTCTGCGATGGAACAGGCTACTACGAATGACCCGGCCAGCAGCCAGTGAAAGAGCCGCACCGGCAGGTCCCAGACCCTGATTTTCTGTCCCATCGTCATAATCCCGCATCGATTGACGACGAAATTCTCTCAGGACGGGAATTTCAACACAGTTCGTACAAATACGGACTGGCACTGACCCGGCGAAGTCCGTTAAATCCCTGGGGAGGCGCAATTCATGAAACTCGAACACATTCTCGTTGCAACGGACTTCTCGGAAGCCGGCACGTATGCGGTTGCCGAAGCCACCGCGTGGGCCCGACGCTATAAAGCCGCGCTCCATGTTGTACATGTCGTTCCGCCAAAGCGATGGTTCGCCGGAATATTCGGATCCGCGGATGCGTTGCACGAGGCGGCCTGCAATCATGCAGCCATGTCCCTAAAGCAGATCTCCGAAGGGATCGATACAGTCCATATACCGCAGATAACAACCGGCGTATTGGAGGGAACAGCCGCCCGCACCATTCGCCAGGCTGCCCAGGTATTCAGTTCAGATCTGCTCGTCATCGGAGCACGCGGCGAACACCGGGAGCCGGTGCACTCGATGGGCCTGGGCGGAACCGCGGCCAAACTATCCAGCGCGCCGGACGTCCCCACACTACTGGTGCGGCGAGACGCCGCCAGTTCGAAACCACTCGTTCTGGCACCGGTGGACCTGACACCCATCTCGAGGTCAGTACTTCAATGGGCATATCGGTGCTGTCACGACGGTGAGCTGCGCATTCTGCATGTATACGAAGTTCCTTTTTCGAGTCGACTGAGAACCTACGGTGTTGCAGAGTCTGCCATCAACGTTTATACCGCCGACGAACAAGCGAGGCGCACGCAACAACTGGCTGACCTGGTAGCGCAGTCGAGCTCGCCGTCGAATGTTCAAATCCAACAGATCATCGAGCGTGTCGACTCATCGGAAGACTTGCTGGAGCACATAAGGCGTTTTACCGGAGCGACTCTCGTGCTGGGTAAGCATCGCTCCGATTCCGATCGGACGGCGCCCAATTTCAATAGCGTTTGCGACTACGCGGCGCGTTTCTGCCCGGGGAACGTCTTGATTGTTCCGCCGGATGTCGATACCTAGCGCGGCGGCAGGTGCTACCGCCCTGCCCGGGACCAGAACAGTTTCAGAATCTCGAGCCATAGCAAACATCCGGCGCCTGCGATCAGGCTGATCGCCAGATCATTGGCATGCAGGGGCGCGAAGGAGAAAAGTCCCTGCAGCGCCGGAATAGTCAGGATTGCGGCGAGGAATGCACCCGCGCCTGCGATCACGCCCCAGACCGCAGGGTTAGGTACGCGCAGAGACCTCAGAAGCGACTGCGACCAGGAGCGGTTGACGAGGATGATCATGATGAAGGCAACTACGAGACTCGCAAATGACAATGCGCGTGCCGCATCGGTTCCGTGCCCCGGCAATGTGAGATGTACGATGAGAAGACACACGGCGAGCACGCTCAGCCCCTGAAAAACAGCGATACTGACGCTGCGGCGCGAGAATAATCGCTCACTGCGATTGCGCGGTGGGCGCTGCATGATGTTTGCCTCGGCCGGCTCGGCCTCGAAGATCAAGGAGCACGAGGGATCGATGATCAACTCGAGCAGAGCAATATGGATGGGCAGAAGCAGAAGCGGCCACGTTGGTATGAGCACGGGCGCAATGGACAGTCCGGCGATGGGGACGTGGACTGCCACAATAAAAATGATCGCCTTTCGGATGTTGTCGTAAATTCTTCGACCGAGCTTCACCGCCAGTACGATCGATGAGAATTCGTCATCCAGCAAAACCAGGGATGCGGCTTCTCGCGCCACATCCGTGCCACGGCCACCCATTGCGATCCCAATGTGGGCGGCCTTCAACGCAGGAGCATCGTTGACGCCGTCACCAGTCATCGCCACCACTTCTCCACTCGCCTTCAATGCGGTGACAATTCGAAGCTTCTGCTCCGGGACCACGCGAGCGAAAATTTGCACTTTGCGCACGGTCTGCGTCAGTTCATCATCCGACATGCGATCGAGTTGCTGGCCGGTGACGACCGTGTCCGTATCTGCCAACCCTGCTTGAACGGCAATGTTGCGCGCTGTATCGGGATAGTCTCCCGTAATCATGATGACTCGGATACCCGCACTTCGGCACTCACTGACGGCCGCCGGAACGTTCTTCCGAAGTGGATCTTCAAACCCCACGAGCCCCACACATTCAAGATTGAGAGCGCGCTGTTCGTTCGGAAGATCGGGCCCCACGATACTTCCTCGCGCTACTCCCAGCACACGTAAACCGCGGGATGCCATGGCTTTGGATTGTTGGGTGATACGATCTCGCTGCTCAGCGGAGAGACGGCACAGGTCCGCGATGGCTTCTGGAGCACCTTTCGATGCGACCAGGAGCTCATTCTGATCAGGGTATCGCCACACGTGACTCACGACCAAAAGCTGAGGTGTGAGTGGGTATTCACGGATCAGCTCGCCGGCAACGGCTGATTTTCCGTGGCGAACGCGCAGTTGATCGTGTGCAGCGTGCAGGGCGCGGTCCATGGGATCGAACGCCTCCGGCTTGCTGGCCAGCATTGCTGACTCGAGCAATCGCTCGAGTGTCGGCGCAAGCTGACTGTCGGAGAGTCGGAAGTCGGCGACATCGTAATCGCTCGCCAGAGCTCTTACCGACATCTGATTCTGTGTCAGGGTACCTGTCTTATCAACGCAGAGGACGGTAGCGGAACCTAGCGTCTCGATAACAGGCATGCGGCGCGTCAACACACGGCTTCTCGAGATCCGCCAGGCTCCCAGTGCGAGAAAAATGGTCAGTACGACCGGAAATTCCTCGGGCAACAGAGACATGGCCATCGCGATGCCGGCCAGGAGACCTTCCCGCCACACGGGCCAGGTGCCACCGCGCGAGACGCCGTAGAGGATGACCACGAGTGCGCACGCGATCAGCGCAATGATGGCAACGACGCGGACGACGCGAGTCGTCTCCTTTTGAAGTGATGTCTCTTCGGGCTCTATGGTTTGTAGCGCCTTACCTATGCGTCCGAGTTCTGTGCGCGCCCCGGTTGCCAGAACCTCCGCCATCCCTTGGCCGGACGTCATCAACGTCCCGGCAAAAAGCGAGGGCAGATCGTCTCCCCCAGGTCGCTGTAGGCTTTGCGCATGCACCGAAGCGACCTTGCGAACGGGCACGGACTCTCCGGTCAACAACGACTCATCCACGGACGCATTGAGAGATCTTCTGAGCACCGCGTCAGCGGGTATGCGATCACCCTCAGCAACCAATAGCAGATCGCCCCGCACCACTTCCCGGCCTGCAATTCGGCGTCGTTGTCCTGATCGGATCACGAGCGCGCGAGGACTCGATAAGTCGCGCAGGGCCTCTAGAGACCTTTCGGTGCGCCTCTCCTGAACGATGGTAATAATCATGACCAGCAGTACAGATGCGAGGAGCATTCCCGCATCCCCGGGTTTTCCCATCATGAAGTAGAGGCTGCTGGCTGCGGACAGGAGCAGGAACATGGGCTCGCGGGCCACCTCCCACGCAATCATCATCAAACCGCGGGATTGGCTCGAGGCAAGCTCGTTGGGCCCCTCCTCGAGGAATCGCCGATCCGCTTCCGCGTCAGACAAACCGCCCGACTCGTCCGCATTAGCTCGGACATCCTCCTCGCCCGAGCCCGGCGTCGCTGACGATGTGAAGCTGCTCATGATGAGTCACCAGATTACAGCGCGCTCGGGTGTGGCCAAGTGAGTAGAAATACTGATTCGCACTTCCGGCTGCGGTGTCACTGAAGGAGAGCCGCAGGAGTGTCATCCACGCATTGATAGTGACGTAGGTACCAATATCTTGGATGCAGCCACCCCAATGAGTGACTAAGATTATAATGCAATATGTATAGGAATAGCACCCGCTCGGTAGACAACCGTGAGTGAGGAAACCCCGCGACTGCTGACCATGGAGAGTCCATTCCCGGAACAACGCCACACGTTGCGCCTCCTGGAACCTCCTGACAGTTGCCACGAATCCCTGTGGGAGCGGCTGTTTTCCAGGACCTATGACAAACCCTTCATCATCGACAGCGGACAGCAACGGCGCCTGCAGTTCGACCTCTACACGGTGCAAAGCGCCATGCTTCGGGAGTATCCCGACCGGTTGATCCTGGCCTACACACGCAAAATGATGGCGTTCCTGCTTTTCAATCCCACGCCCGCGCGCATCCTGTTACTCGGCTTGGGCGGCGGCTCGCTGGCGAAATTCTGCTACCAACGCCTGCCCTACTCCGCAATCAGGGCGGTCGAAGTCAACGCCGATGTCATCGCGCTGCGCGATGCATTTCGCATTCCCCCGGACGATGCCCGCTTTCGCGTGTTTCGCGCGGACGCCGCCGACTACGTAGCGCATCTCGGTTGCTCCGAAGACGTCATTTTGGCGGACGCCTGTGACCACGACGGCATCGCCCCGAGGCTCGACTCGATCCAGTTCTACCAGGACGTTCGCCGGTGCCTTGCTCGCGGCGGTGTGTTCGTCGCGAACATGTGCGGAGACGACAATCACTGGGCAGCGCACGTTGACAAGATACGCACGGTGTTTGGAGATGAGTTGATGACGTTGCAGGTGAGGCCGAACGGCAATGTCATCGTGTTTGCCTTCAAAGAGCGGCACCCTGAGTTCGACTGGCCACAATTGGAGTCCGCTGCGATCGATCTCGGGCGAAAGTTTGGCCTGGATTTCCCGAGATATATCCGACGGATCGCGATCAACTGGAAGTTGCGCCGGTGGCAGCATCTGTTTGCCTGAGGCAGGAACGCGACGACCACCACAGCATCTGACGAGCCCGATACCCCTAGCTTCTCGGCGGCCATGGAATGAAGGGACTGGTCGTTCGTTGATATTCCCGATAGGCATCACCTCGACTCTCCAGCGAATGCTGCTCGGTTAGCGGGATGCCCGTAACACACAACAGGAAGTACAACATCAATACGGGGCAGATCAGGGTCACCCACCCGTATGAAGAAGGTAAAGCGGCGATGCAGAACCCCACCCACACGAGAAATTCAAAGAAATAATTTGGATGGCGAGACCAGCGCCACAGCCCCGTGTTGACAATCCCATTCCGGTGGCTCTCATTGCGCTTGAAGCGTTGGGCCTGAAGGTCTGCCAGGGCTTCGCCCCCCGCGCTCCCCACAGCGAGCACCAGGCCGACGACTTCCCAACTTCCCAGACCTGCATGTCGATTTTGTGCGGCAAGCAGAAAAGGCAGCGCAAACAGCAGTGCGATGATCGCCTGCAACTCGAAGAACAGTAGAAAGCGCACGGGTCCCGGCCATCGTGCTCGCAACGTCTGATACCGTCTGTCTTCGCTGGGGTGATGACGGCAGACCCTCATCAAAATGTACAACCCCAATCTGAAGCTCCAGGCACATCCGGCGGCCGCGAACAGCCATCTGCGGTTCGCGTCGCCGCGGCCCAGGACGCAGAAGACGATCGCCAATATGCCGATGCTGAGCGACCAGACGACATCGAGGAACCCGTAGTTTCGCAGCGCCGTCGACAGAATCCAGGTGAGGGTAAAAAGGCCGATGGCAACACACGAGCCGATCGCCAGCAGTTGCGGAGTGCTCACCGCTGAGGCACTTTCGCAAACTTTCGAGTGTCATACCCTTGCGCGCCCAGGCGTTGCAGGATGCCAGCGTAAGTGGCGTCCGGAAGCGTCTTCGAGCGGCCCATAATCCACCCGTAACGACGCGACGGGTGACCCACTACAACCCACTGATACTGCGGGTCCAGATCGAGGATCAGATACGGAACCGAGATGACCTTGAAGAAGCGGACTCGCCAGGTAGCATTGCTCTGTCTGTCCACCACCTGCGCCCGCGCGTTGACTTTGCGCTTCAGGGGAGCCTCGAATGAGCCCTTGCGGCAGGTGAACCAGTTGTCGATGTCACCATCCCTGCGCAACGCATAACTTTCAATCGAGTCATAACAGTTCTTTTCCGCGAAGTAGGGAATATTGGCGATTACATACCAATCTCCCATATACCTGGGCAAATCAACCTGAGGAACCGTCCGCAAATCCGTTTTCATCGATGAGCACCCCGCCGCCATGACCAGCAAAATCAGCATCCCCGTCGCAAACAGGCTGTGCCCTTTCATAGTTCGCTCCTACGCGCCTTTACCGAACAGATAGTGGGCCACCAGCCACTCCCCTCCTCGCGCGTAGCCGAACAGCTCCGCACAAGCCATCCAAAACATGCGCCAGCGTTGAAACCAGAGGCTCGCGCAGTGCGCGCCATAGGTTTGGACAAACAGGGCCATAATTTCCCGCCGATGGGCATCCTGATTTTTCAACCAATCGTTGGCGCCGAGCTGCTCACCTTTACGGATCCACTGGAGGGCCTGGAACCAGCCCAGCCATCACCCGTCTGACCGCCGTTCGCGGTGCAGGAGAGGGCATGAGGAACATTCCATGTCAGCGTCAACTG
>Ga0105240_10015452_pt1 | contig 10380 bp, 9 predicted proteins | sample KBSC54metaG_FD_80426 | JGI IMG/M metagenome (GOLD analysis project Ga0105240, IMG submission 80426) | Corn rhizosphere microbial communities from Kellogg Biological Station, Michigan, USA - KBS C5-4 metaG | ecosystem: Host-associated > Plants > Roots > Rhizosphere > Soil | place: Michigan, USA... | reverse complement strand
GACGATCGGCTTCACGATCACGAGCTACAACGGCCTCGTGCGCAATCGCAACGAGGTGAAGCTCGCCTGGTCCAACATCGACGTGCTCTTGGTGCAGCGGCACGATGAGCTGCCGAAGCTCATCGAGGTCTGCAAGCGCTACATGCAGCACGAGCGCGAAACGCTCGAGCGGGTGACCCAGGCAAGGTCGCGCGTGGAGACGGCGCGCACCTCGGGCGATGTGGCCTCGGTCAGCGCAGCGGAGAGTGTCATGCGCAGCGGCCTCGCCAACCTCTACGCAGTAGCCGAGCGTTATCCCGAGCTGAAGGCCGACACCGTGTTCCGTAACCTCGCCGCCCGCATCAGCGCACTCGAGACGGCGATCGCCGACCGCCGCGAGATCTACAACGACGCCGCGAACGCGCAGAACATCCGCATCGAGACATTCCCTGATGCGTTCATCGCGGGCATCTTCAACTTCTCGCCGGCACGGCTCCTGAAGTTCGACTCCACGCAGACCGCGGATGTCGATGTGAGGCTGGCATTCAGCAAGTGACGTCGCAGGCCTTCGCGCCGGACTTCCTCGCACTCGCAGTCCTGCTGGCCGCCGGCACGGTCTACGCCGTCTATCGCTTCTTCAGCAGCCTGCGCCGCGATCACTTCGCCGCAGATACGCCCGTCGCGCAGATCCGTTCTGCCGCGAAAGACTACGTCCATGTGGAAGGACAGGCGGGCCCCCCGCCGGAAGGACCCATGGCCGCGCCTTTGAGCGGGCTGCCCTGCGTGTGGTGGGACTACAAGATCGAGCACCGCACCTCGGTCGGCAACCGCAGCCAATGGAATGTCATCGACCGCGCCGCCAGCGTGGCACCTTTTTCGCTGCGCGATGCCGGCGGTGAGTGCCTCATCGGCCCCGTCGGCGCCGATGTGACTCCAACCTCGCACGAGACCTGGTACGGCGATGTGGCCCGGCCCGCGTGTCTGCCCGGGCTCGAAGGACGTACGTGGAGTCCGAACCGGGAGTATCGCTACACGGAGCGGCTGATCTGCCAGGGTGCGCACCTGACGGTGCTCGGTGAGCTGCGCTCTCGCTCGATGGTCGAGTCGATCGAGCGAGAGGTGGGCAAGGTCGTCGTCGGGTGGAAGGAGGATCAGGCGGGACTGCTCGCGAGGTTCGACCGCAATCACGACGGCCACCTCGATGCCGACGAATGGGAGAGTGCGCGTGCCGCCGCACGAGAGCAGGTCGAGTCGAGTCTTGCCTCGAAAGGCGCGCGCGAAAGCGTCGTTGGACAGACGACTCACGGGGAGCCCTTTCTCATCGCACCGCTCGACGGCAAGCATCTCGTCAGCCGTGAGAAGCACCGCGCCGTGCTCGCGCTGGCGGCGAGCGTCGTGCTGGCGCTATTGACGGCCTGGGCGGCGCAGAAAGCGCTGCTGCGCTAGGGCCATGGCGGCTGTCCTCAGGAGCGGATTCAGGCATGCTCGCGGCATGCCTCTACGATCAGGACTCATCGGGCTCGCCATGGGACTCCTTGCGAGCGCCTGTGCCTCACCGCCCCAGCACTATCCCTCGGAGACCGCGGCCGGCTATGTCGGCAAATCGCTGTCCGAGCTCGAGATTCATTGGAGCGTACCCTGGGACATCACCACCGTCGGCGGCGGGCGAAAGGCCACCTGGCGGTTCGATCAGTACAACCTGGACGGCTGCACCGTCACGGCCCGCACGGATGCGAACGGCATCATCAAAAGCGTCTCGTGGACGCGGGGCTGCGGTCCGAAAGGAACGGAGACCGCGGAGCCGACGGGTATCGGCGTCCCTTGAGATAGCGGTCCGAGGGGCGGAATCGCCCCCGGACCGGCGTCTTACTTCGGCTGTGGTGTGAGCCGCAGGTACGGCCGCAGGGCCTTCCAGCCCGCGGGAAACTTCGTCTTCGCTTCAGAGTCGGGAATGGAAGTCGGGATGATCACATCATCGCCGCGCTTCCAGTTGACCGGCGTCGCAACGCTGTGCTTCGCGTTGAGCTGCAGGGCATCGAGCGCACGCAGCACTTCGTCGAAATTGCGGCCGACGCTCATCGGATAGGTGAGGACGAGCTTGATCTTCTTGTCCGGTCCCACGAGGAACACCGAGCGCACGGTGGCGTTGTCGTTCGGCGAGCGCCCCTTGGCCTCGCCAGTTGTCTCGGCCGGCAGCATGTCGTAGAGCTTCGCCACCTTGAGCTCCGGGTCCCCGATCATCGGGTAATAGACGGGCGCCCCCTGCGTCTCCTCGATGTCCTTCGACCAGCGCTTGTGGTCCTCGACCGGGTCGACACTCAAGCCCAGGATCTTCGTGTTGCGGGCCTCGAACTCCGGCTTCAGGCGGGCCATGTAGCCGAGCTCGGTGGTGCACACCGGCGTGAAGTCCTTGGGATGCGAGAAGAGGATCGCCCAGCTGTTGCCGATCCACTCGTGGAAATTGATGCGTCCCTGGGTGGTGTCGGCCGTGAAGTCGGGGGCCAGGTCGCCGATTCTCAATGACATGGAAATCTCCGGGCGGATGATGAGCTGGGATGCTGGGCGCTATTGTAGTCCCGCCCCGGCCGGGCGCGAGCACGTACGGGGAATGAATGTATAGCGGGCGGGAATGACGCCGGTTCAGCGCGCCGGATGATGGGCAACAAGCAGGGGCGCTCCCCGCGACCGGGCGAGCGCCCCGAAAGTGCGCGAAATCAGCTCTTGGCGTTGAAGGAGGCGCACCAGCCCTCGGAGCTCACCGAGTAGCCGGCGAAGATCTGGCATCCGCCGTACCCGGCCTTTTCGCCCGAGTTGCCCTGGAAGAAGCGGCAGACGCCGCAGCGCTCACCGGCCTTGTAGGTCGGGAACTTCGACTTATCGACGTTCTTGGCATCGTCCTGATAGCCGAGCGATTTGGCGAGGGGATCACTCGCGGAAAGATGCGGCAGGCTCTCGCCCGCGGCGCCGGCGGACTGTGGCCTCAGCCCCACGATAGCGGCCGAGGCCGCCACGGCGGCAGTCGCCAGGAAGGAGCGGCGCGAGGGATCGGGATTGTTCTTGGGCAGGGACACGGGTGAGCACCTCCGCACTTATTTTTGGAACCCGAAGTATCGGCGATGCAGCCTCGCACTGGCAACCTTCGTCGCGGCGGGCCGCGCGCCCCGCGGTCCTTGGCCTTCAGCGGGTCCGAAGCTTGCTTGAAATAAGCCTATGAGCCACGTCATCGCCTGCGTAGATGCGCACGTCCATCTGCACTCGTGCTACGACCCCGATGACCTCCTGCAGAACGCCTACAAAAACCTGTGTGCCGCGAGCAACGGCACGGCCCGCGTTGAGCCCAGAGCGTACTTCCTGCTACTCGCCGAATGCGCCCCGGACGACTGCTTCGGCGCGCTGCGCGCACTCGCAGATGGGCGGTTCGCCTACGACGGGACCTGCGGTCTCAGGCTGCGTCGCTGGACGGTTACACCGACCGAAGAGGACATCAGTGTATTGGCCCGCGATGGCGCGCGGGAGCTCTTCATCGTCGCCGGCCGACAGGTAGCCTGCCGTGAGGGACTGGAGGTGCTGATTCTCGGTACGACTCAGCGCTTCGCGGACGGTCGGCCGATCCGGGAGGTCCTCCGCGAGTCTGAAGCCTTGGGAGTGCCTCGTGTCATTCCCTGGGGACCGGGCAAGTGGTTCTTCCGCCGTGGCCGGCTCCTGCACGAGCTCGTCCGCGAATTCCGCAAGCCGACCCTCTTCCTCGGAGACGAGGGCGGGCGGCCGGTCTTCTGGGGTTACCCCCACCACTTCGAGCGCGCAGCGCGGCTCGGCGTGCGCGACCTTCCCGGCACCGATCCGCTGCCCTTCCCGCACGATGTCTCGAAGGTCGGACGCATGGGTCTCAAGGTCCCGATCGATCTGGACCCGATGCATCCCGGGGAGAGCCTGCTGCGGGCGCTGACGCAGGTTCGTGCCCCGCTCGAGCGCTTCGCCACCCTCGAGCCGCCCCTGCGCTTCGTGCGCAACCAGATCGGAATGCAGCTTCGCAAGCGGCTGCACGCGTGAGCTGAGGAGCGCTCATGTGCGGAATCGCCGGAGTGGCCACCCGCGGATCCTCACCGCCACGCGAGCTCATCGCCAGCATGTGCGATGCGATGCGCCATCGCGGGCCGGACGGGGAGGGGTTCCACATCGAGCCGGGCGTCGGCCTCGGCATGCGGCGCCTCGCCGTGTTGGACCTCGTGAGCGGCGATCAGCCCGTGAGCAACCAGGCGGGTACCGTGCACGCGGTCTTCAACGGCGAGATCTACAACTACCGCGAGCTTCGTACCGAGCTCACGGCCAAGGGGCATCGCTTCCGCGGCACGGGCGACAGCGAGGTGATCCCGCGGCTCTATGAGGAGCACGGCCTCGGATTCCTCTCGCGCCTGAATGGCATGTTCGCGATCGCGCTCTGGGACAGCGAGCTCAAGCGCCTGCTGCTCGCGCGCGATCGGATGGGGATCAAGCCGCTTTACTACAGCCTGTACGGCGGCAGCCTCTGGTTCTCCTCCGAGGTCAAATGCATCCTCGCAGCCGGCGGCTCGGCGCGGGTCATCGACCCCATGGGCGTCGATCAACTGCTGACTTTCGAGTACACCGCGAGCCCGACGACGCTCTTCGAGGATGTGAAGAAGGTGCCTCCGGGCGCCTGGCTCACCTTCTCGGGCGGAAAGATCCACCAGGGCCGGTTCTGGTCGCTGCCGGCGGGTACACCGGATCTCACTGGCGATGCGACAGAGGTTGCCGAACAGCTGCGCCAGACGCTCGTTGGCGCGGTGCGGCGGCAGCTCGCGAGCGATGTTCCGCTCGGGGCATTCCTGAGCGGCGGGATCGATTCCTCGATCCTCGTCGCGGCAATGACGGAAGTTTCCCCGACACCGCCCCTCACGTTCTCCATCGGCTTCGGCGATCCGACCTACAGTGAGCTGCGCTATGCGCGCGCCGTCGCCGAGCATTGCGGTACACAGCATCACGAGGAGGTGCTGACTCCCGACTACCTCGCCGTGCTGCCGGAAGTCATCTCGCAACTCGATCAGCCCATCGCCGACTTCTCGGTTTTCCCGACGCTGCTCGTCGCGAGGATCGCGCGGCGCAGAGTGACCGTGGCGCTCGGAGGCGATGGCGGTGATGAGCTCTTCGGCGGCTATGACACTTATCGAGCGGATCGGCTGAGCGCGCGCCTCCTCGACTGGCAGCCCGCGCCGCTGCGCGCTGCTGCGGAGTGGCTCGCGCGTGGCCTGCCGCTTGGGAAGGGCAAGCGCGGGCTCGCCAACGAGCTGCGCCGGTTCCTCGAAGGCGCTCGGCTGCCGGCGGACTGGCAACACCTTCGCTGGATGGTGTTCCTGCGCGAGGAGCAGCGCACCCGGCTCTACACGCGCGAGTTCCGTGCGCAGGTCACAGGCGCTGCCGAAGGACTCGTGCGCACGGTTCTGGAGGGCGGGGCGGCCGATCGGCTCGCGGCACAGATGCGCTGTGATCTGCGGTTCTATCTGCCGGAGGACATCCTGGCCAAGGTGGATGCGATGAGCATGGCGACCTCGCTCGAGGCGCGCGTGCCCTACCTCGACAATGAGGTCGTGGATCTCGCGCTCGCAATTCCGTCGCGGCTCAAGGTCCGCGGCGGAGAGCGCAAGTGGATCCTGAAGCGCGCGTTTGCCGGATCGCTGCCCCAGTCGGTGCTGCGACGCGGCAAGGAAGGCTTCAGCATGCCGATGAAGCACTGGCTGGCTCACGAATGGAATGGACTGATGCACGAGCTCCTGAGTCCGGGCAGCCTTGCCGCCGAGGGTCTCTTCGATGCCCGCTACGTCGAGCAGCTGATGCGCGAGCACGAGAGCGGCGCTCACAACCACAGTCATCTCCTCTGGGCCCTCATGGTCTTTCAACTCTGGCGCGACCGGTTCGGGGCCGGAATCGAGTTGCCGGGGGTGCGTGTCCATGCTGCGTAACATCGCGCGACTCCCCAGCACCCCCTACGACCTCATCGTGGTCGGTGGCGGCATCTATGGTGCCTGCGCTGCCTGGGAGGGAGCGCTGCGCGGACTGCGGGTAGCGCTCATCGAGGCCGGCGATTTCGGCAATGCCACCTCGAGCCAGAGTCTGCGAACCCTTCACGGAGGGCTGCGCCATCTGCAGCGCCTCGACATCAAGCGTATGCGGGAGTCGGTGCGCGAGCGCCGGGAGTGGCTGCGTCTGGCTCCGCACCTCGCGCGGCCGCTGCGCTTCGTGCTGCCCACGCGTGGGCTCGGGATGCGCGGGCCGCTCGTCATGCGCACCGCGCTCTGGATCAACGATCTCTTGAGCATGGACCGCAACCGTGGCGTGCGCGAGGACCGGCAGTTACCGCGGGGAGTCCTCCTCAGTGAGGCTGCGGCCCGGGCAGCGCTCGCAGGCATCGAGTTGGAGGGCTGCAACGGCGCCGCCGCCTGGCACGATGCCGTATGTCTCGATACCGAGCGGCTGCTCTTTTCGGTCATCAATGCCGCCTCGGAGGCTGGCGCGCAGGTCATCAACTACGTGCGGGCAACAGGTCTTCTGGCGCATCACTCTCACATCCGTGGCGTGCGTGCCCGCGATGAGCTCTCCGGCCGTGAGATGGAGCTGCGGGCGAAGTTCGTCATCAACGCTGCAGGGCCGTGGGTGGAGGAGTGGCTGCCCGCGGGCGCGGGCCGGCCCAAGGAGCCGATGTTCCGCGCCTCCAGGGCCTTCAACCTGGTGACCCGGGCGCTGCCATTCCCTGATGGTGTCGGGCTCACGGTGCGCGCGCACGGCCGCAGTGACACCACTTATTTCATACTGCCGTGGAACGGCTGCTCGCTCATCGGTACGCGGCACCTGCGCTGTCATCCCGACACACGCTCGAGCGATGTCATGCGCGATGAGGTGCTCGCTTTCCTGACCGATCTCAACAGCGTTCTCGGCAACCACCGGTTGTGCGGCGCCGATGTCCGGGGTGTATTCGCGGGCCTCCTGCCGGAGGAGGAAGGCAACGAGGGGACCGAAGTCGCCCTCGAGCGCGACCCGCAGGTCATCGATCATGAGCCGGCGGGCCTCAGGGGCCTCGTGTCCGTCGTCGGGGTGAAGTGGACCATTGCGCCCGCCGTGGCGGCGCAGGCCGTGACGGTCGCCTGCCGTCAGCTCGGCGTGGGAGATGAGATCGGCTCACGGCCGCGCAAGCTCGCTCCCAGGGCGAGCGCGATCGTCGCAGGTCCCCGCGGGACGCCGCCTCTGGATGCCGCCATCCTGAGCCACCTCGAGCAATGCTATGGCGCGGCGCACCGGTATGTCCTGGCCCTCATGGCAGCCGAGACCTCGCTTTCGGCGCGGGTCGTGCCGGATCTGCCCGTGGTCCTGGCGCAGGTCGCCTACGCCGCGCGCGCTGAGATGGCCGTACGTCTGGTGGATGTGGTGATGCGCCGGACGCCCCTCTATCTCAGCCAGGCGCTCGATCGGAGCGCGCTCAGCGCCTGCGCTGCGACCCTGGCGCGCGAGCTGCGCTGGAGCACCAAGGAGACGGGCGCCCAAGTGGATGAGGCTGCGCGTCAGCTCGCCGCCTTTCGCGGGCCCCTCGCGTGCGACCTCGAGCCCGCCGCAGCCTGATATTGGAGTCCCTCATGACGACCACGAGCCCGGTTACCCGAAGCCACTATGCCGCCCCTTCGGCCCCGCAATCGAGCGGCACCCCGTGGCAGCTGCAGATGTACGCGAAGTCGCTGAAGAAGCGGCAGAAGGTGGAGCTCCTGATGCGGCTCCTCGGGCCGGTGAAAGATGAGCGGTGCCTGCTCATCTCCGGTCACGACAACAACGGTGCCATGAACTATCACTTCCGTGCCGCCGGCGGCCGCTGGAGCTGGGGTCAGGTGTACCCGCAAGGGATCCCCGAGATGGCGGAGTTCCTCGGCGATCCGGTGGCGCACGTTGACATCAACCGCTTTCCCTTTCCCGACGGCGCCTTCGATGTCCTCATCGTGATCGACGTCCACGAGCATTTTCCCGATGTCAGCGGCTTGAACCGCGAGATCCGCCGCGTGCTCCCGCCCGGCGGCCTCGCGATCATCACGACGCCGAGCGGCGATACGCGCCTGCCGGTCGCCGCGTTGAAGCGCGTGATCGGCATGGGACCTGCCACCTACGGCCATGTCGTGCAGGGCTATCGCATTCGCGAGCTCGAAGCGATGTTCCGCTCGGTGGGCATGCGCCCCGTGGCGAGCGGCGGCTATGCGCGCTTCTTCACGGAGTTCGCCGAGCTCCTCATCAACTTCGTATACGTGAAGGTGCTCGCCCGCAAGAAGGAGCATCCCCAGGTCATGGAGGGGACGATCGCACCGACGTCGCGCAAGGAGCTCGAGGCGGTGCGCAAGGAGTACCGCATGTACTCGCTGATCTATCCTTTCATGTATGTCTTCTCACTCCTCGATAAGCTGATCCCGGGCCGCGGCGGCTACGCCGTCGCGGTCTCCGCGCGCAAGTAGGCTGATGACGATGGGATCGGCGGGCGCGCGCGTACTCGTGACCGGGGCGGCTGGTTTCGTCGGCTCGCACTTCGCTCCTTACCTCGCGGGCCGCGGCTTTGAGGTGAGAGCCATCGACGTGCATCCTCCGGCACAGCCTCAGGGGAGCGGCGTGGACTTTCGGGTGCAGGACATCCGCGAGCTGCAGGGTCTCGCCCAGGCACTCGAGGGCGTCGATACGGTCTTCAACCTGGCGAGCGTGCATCTCGATGTGCACGCGACGCCGGTGCAGTTCGAATCGGTCAACGTCAAAGCGCTCGAGAAGCTCATCGAGTTGAGCGCGGCGGCTCGGGTGCGCCGCGTGGTACAGGTGAGTAGCGTAGGCGTGTACGGACACGTCGCGCACCCGCCAGCCGCCGAGGACGCTCCGCTCAACCCCGACAACGACTACGAGCGGACCAAGGCTGCCGGCGAGCAGGCCGCCCGCAAGGCGGCCCGCCGCTTGGGCGTCGACCTCGTCATCGTCAGGCCCTCCTGGGTATACGGCGTCGGCTGTCCGCGCACGGCCAAGCTCATCCGCTCGCTACGCAAAGGGCGGTTCTTCTTCATTGGCCGCGGCAACAACCTGCGCCATCCCATCTACATCGATGACCTGTCGGCGGCTCTCGAGCTCGCCGCCGCAGCCGGACCGGAAGTCTCGGACCACATCTTCAACATCGCAGGCCCACGCTGGATGACGGTGGAGGAAATGGTCGGCGAGTTCGCACGGGCGCTCAAGGTCTCGCCGCCGGGCTTTCATGCACCGCGCTGGCTGGGACTTACCGTGGGGTGGGCGGCAGAGCAGGTGAGTGCCGTGGTCGGGGCGGAGCCTCCCGTCTCCAGGCGGACCCTTGCCTTCTTCGAGAACGACAACGCCTTCGACATCCGTGCAGCGCGTCAGTCACTCGGCTTCGAGCCGAAGACCGACCTGCCGGGTGGTGCCCGCGAGGTCATCGCGAGTTACTCGGCCGCAGGCTGACCTGCCGCGGCAACCGGTTCCCTTCATTCTCGCGAGGCTGCCTGAGATAGGGCAAGGCCAGCCACGCGGTGAGGAGGCAGCGGATGAGCCATCCGGCGGAGATCCCATACAACACCCCGACGAGTCCCCAGGGCCCGGTGAGAAAGGCGCCCGCGACGCTGATGGCAATCGATCCCCAGCAGACGAAGCTCAAAGTCCGCAGGCGCCGTTCCTCGCCGCACGAGACCACGACCGCCGTCATGAAGCCGCTCACCACCTTGAGGAATCCCGAGACGAGCGTCGCTAAGATCAGCGCGTGCGAGAGCGTATAGCGGCCGGCAACGAGCCAGCGCGCGAGCGGCGGCGCAAGCACCCAGATGGCCACTGAGCCCACGGTGACGGTGACAAACACCAGAGCGGCTTCGCGTGCGATCTTCACGCGCCGGGCGTGGGCATCTGCGGCAACCCGCAGCGTCGGCATCAGCGTGAATTGCACGGCAGCCTGCAGCAGGCGAAAGGGCGAGCTCACGAGCGCCGCGAGCACGCTGTAGACCGCCAGGTCGTGCAGCCCCACGATCGGGCCGAGGAGCAGACGCTCGAGCTGCATGAACGCCGAGCCGCAGGTCTGCACTGTCAGAAGCGAGACGGCCTCCCAGCGCAGTCCCCAGGGCGTCGGTTGGTTGTCACCCGCGCCCTCACGACGCCTGAGGAACCACCAGAGGCCGGCCGCTGCAAGCATCGCCACTGCGGCGAGGAGCAAACACACCGAGGCGGCGGTGGTGAGGCCGATCCCTATCGCGAGGAGCGCGACGAGTGCGAGCGCGGCATTCAGGAGCTGCACCACCCAGACCGCGGTGCGCAGATGTTGCTGACCCTGGAAATGGCCGCCCGCGGATTGTGCAACACCCAAGGTGAGCGTGATCAGCG
>Ga0105240_10015451_pt1 | contig 10380 bp, 9 predicted proteins | sample KBSC54metaG_FD_80426 | JGI IMG/M metagenome (GOLD analysis project Ga0105240, IMG submission 80426) | Corn rhizosphere microbial communities from Kellogg Biological Station, Michigan, USA - KBS C5-4 metaG | ecosystem: Host-associated > Plants > Roots > Rhizosphere > Soil | place: Michigan, USA... | reverse complement strand
GCTCCAGACCACGTAGTAGCCGACGAAGATCGCCAGCACGAAGATCGCCAGGCGGAAGACGGTGGGATCGACGGCTTCCATCGGCTCAGCCCTTCAGGTTCGGGTGGACGACCTTGCCGCCCTGGGTGACCAGCGCCGCCTTCAGGATCTCGTCCTCGTAGTCCGGCGCGAACTGGCCCTCCTTGTTCAGGAAGAGGCCTGCGAAGGCGGCGAGGTTGCGCGCGTAGAGCGCCGAGGCGTCGGCGGCGATGCGGCCGGGCAGGTTGGCGACGCCTAGGATCTTCACCCCGTTCTTGGTGACGAACACCTCGCCCAGCTTGGCGCCCTCGACATTGCCGCCCTGCTCGATGGCCAGGTCGACGATCACCGAGCCAGGCTTCATCGAGGCCACCTGGGCGGCGGAGACCAGTTTCGGAGCCGGGCGGCCGGGGATCAGCGCGGTGGTGATCACCATGTCCTGCTTGGCGATGTGGCTGGAGACCAGTTCGGCCTGCTTGGCCTGGTAGTCCTTGCTCATCTCCTTGGCGTAGCCGCCGGCGGTCTGGGCGTTCTTGAACTCCTCGTCCTCGACGGCCAGGAACTTGGCGCCCAGGCTTTCCACCTGCTCCTTGGTGGCGGGGCGCACGTCGGTGGCGGTGACCACCGCGCCCAGGCGCCGAGCCGTGGCGATGGCCTGCAGGCCGGCGACGCCGACCCCCATGATGAACACCTTGGCCGCGGCGATAGTGCCGGCGGCGGTCATCATCATCGGCATGGCCCGGCCATAGGCCTCGGCGCCCTCGATCACCGCGCGGTAGCCGGCGAGGTTGGCCTGGGAGGAGAGCACGTCCATCACCTGGGCCCGGGTGATCCTGGGCACGAACTCCATGGCGAAGGCGCTCGCCTTGGCCTTGGCGAGGCCGGCCAGCGTGGCCTTGTCCTGGTAGGGGTTGAGGGTGGCTGCCACCAGCGTGCCGGGCTTGATCGCGGCGATCTCGTCGGCCTCGGGGCCACGCACCTTGAACAGGATGTCGGCCTTGGCGAGCGCGTCCTTGGCGGTCTTGGCCAGGCGCGCTCCGGCCGCGGCGTAGTCGGCGTCGGGATAGGAGGCCGCGGCGCCCGCGCCGGCCTCGACCACCACGGAGAACCCCGCCGCGATCAGCTTCTTCACCGTCTCTGGAACAGCGGCGACGCGGGTTTCACCAGCGCGACGCTCCCGGGTGACGGCGATGACAGCCATGGTCCGCGAAATCCCCCAGCCGCGACAGGCGGCGACCTTATGGGTGGTCGATGGAGTCTGTCCAGACGGCGCCGGGCGCCGCCCCGGCGGGTGTCAGTGTCCGCCGCCCCGGCGCAGGAAGATGCTGCCCAGCACCAGGACCACGCCGCCCGAGATCACCCCGGCCAGGAAGCCCGCGCCCGTGCAGAACCAGAGCACCGAGGTCACCAGGAACGCCGCGATCAGCAGCGAGCCCCACTTGGTGATGTTCATGATCAGATGGAACGTGGCCACCTGTTCGTGGATGTCCATGTCGCCGCGGTGATACTCGGAAGGCTGGCCGGCCATGGGTCGCGCGCTCGCTCTAGATCAATCGACTAAGGCCGCGTGCTACACGAGACAGCGGCCGGGCTCAAGGCGTGCCCATCCCTGACACCCGCTCATCCCCGCGAAGGCGGGGACCCAGGTTTTCCGTTCCCGCCTGAAGATTGGCCACGGAAAACACGGAAAGAGCACGGAGGGCGGGAAGCGCGCCAAGCCTGGCTTTAGCCGAGGATCAGGATCCTCGTTTCCGTGTGTTTCCGTGTTTTCCGTGGCCAAAAAAACCTTGGTTCCCCGCCTTCGCGGGGATGAGCGGTATTTGGAGCGCCCCTAGTTCCCCGGCCAAGCCGCCAAGAGCGCCCTGAGCGCCGCCACCAGGGCGAGCGGCTGGTCGATCATGATGTGGTGGTGGGCGTCGGGGATCTCGATCTCGATCAGGCCGGGCGGGAAGGGCGAGAATGCGCCGGACTTGCGGTGCTCCACGATGCGGCTCTTGGCGCCGTAGATGTGCACCATGGGCGTCGTCACCGTGACGGCCTGGGAGGGGTCCCCGCCCATCGCCCGCTCGCGGTCGAGCTTGGCCCACATGTTCGGGTCGAACCGCCAGGTCCAGCCCTCGCCGGAGCCGTCCGGCATCGGGACGCGCTTCAACGAGCGGCGGGCGATGAAGTCGGCGATGTAGGGGTTGCCGGCCGGCTGCGGCGGCATCAGCCGGAAGCGGGCGAGCGCGGCCTCCAGCGTCGGATAGACCCGGCTCGGCCGGTCGACCGTGGGGATGTTGCGGACCGCCTCCATCTGCGCCTGGCGCTTGGCCAGTTCCTCCGGCGGCGGGCCGAAGCCGGTGTCGACCATCACCGCGGCGTGCATCCGCTCGGGGTTGCGGACCGCGGCGAAGAACACCTGGCCGCCGCCGAACGAGTGGCCGATGTAGATCGGCTTGCGGCCGCCGTCGTAGAGGCCCACCGCGCGGGAAACCGCCTCGGCGTCCTCGGCGAAGTCGGTGAAGCTGTAGCGCTCGCGCCAGTCCGAGGCGCCCATGCCGGCCAGCGACATCGAGGCCACCCGATAGTCGTCGGCGAAGAACGGAGCGATGAAGCTCCACCAGTCGGCGTGCGCCGAATTGCCGTGCACGAAGAGCAGGCCCGGCTTGCCCACCTCGCCCCAGGTCAGCACCTCGAGCTTGGAGCCCAGGCTTTCCACGAACACCCGCTCCGGCTCGCGGGCGAGCGCCTCCTTGAACCACGGCGGCGCCGGCGGCTCGGCGCCACGGTACTCGGCCAGCGGCGCCTGCACCTCGGGCGGCAGGGTCGGCTCGGTGTGAACCGGCCGGTCGTCGTAAGTCTCCGCCGCCGGCTTCACGTCTTCAGCCATCGGGTCCTCGAAAATGTTGGGGCCGGCAATCGGGGAGGAAGGCCCAGCAATATGGGACCACGTGACTAACAAGCGTTTGAAAAATGGCAAGCGGTAGAGTGGCCCCTGGCCTGGGGATGCAATCCTACTCTACGCTCGTCATGGCCGGGCTTGTCCCGGCCATCCATAAGCACCGATTCCGCTGACGACGCGATGCAGCGCCGCCGCGCCATCCGCCGCCGCCTCGGTGTCTATGGATGGCCGGGACAAGCCCGGCCATGACGATCATAACTGGATTCAAAGCGTTAACTGGGTTGTGGCCCAGTTCCGCGCAAGCCAAGACGAGCGAGGGGCGTGGATGCTGAAGCGGATGATCCTGGGGGGCGCGGCAGCGCTCGCGACGCTTGCGGCTGCCCACGCCGCCCCGCAGATCCTGGCGCCGCCCGCGCCGCCCAACGCCTCGGTCCAGCCCTATGTGAAGATTCCGGCGGGAGACGTCGCCCTCCGACACGTGCGGGTCATCGACGGGACCGGCGCGGCGCCGCTGGAGGATCAGATGGTGATCCTGAAGGCGGGCCGGATTGTCTCCGTCGGACCTTCGGGTCGCGACGCGACATTGGGCCCCGGCGTCCAGGTCATCGACCTCGCCGGCCGCACCGTCCTGCCCGGCCTCGTGGGCCTGCACGACCACATGTACTACATCGCCCGGCCCAACATGGACGCCGCCGGCCGTTCCGAGCCGCCGCTGATGATCCCTCAGATGACCTTCTCGTCGCCGCGCCTTTATCTGGCGGCGGGCGTCACCACTATGCGCACCACCGGCTCCGTCGAGCCCTATGTCGACCTGAACGTCAAAAGCCTGATCGACGCCGGCGGCATGATCGGCCCGCACATGGACGTGACCGGCCCCTACCTGGAAGGCTCCGGCAGCGCCTTCATCCAGATGCACCCCCTGAAGGACGCCGAGGACGCCCGGCGCACCGTCGCCTACTGGGCCGACATGGGCGCGACGTCCTTCAAGGCCTATATGAATATCACCCGCGCCGAGTTGGGCGCGGCCATCCAGGAGGCCCACAGGCGCGGCTTGAAGCTCACGGGCCACCTTTGCTCGGTGACCTATCCGGAGGCCGTGGCGCTGGGCATCGACGACCTGGAGCACGGCTTCTACGTCAACACGCAGTTGGACCCCGGCAAGACGCCGGACGTCTGCCCGCGCACCTCGGGCGAACCGACCTTGCTGGGCATGACCCCCGACAGCCCCGAGGCCGACAAGCTGATCAAGCTCCTGGTCGACCACCATGTGGCGGTCACCTCGACCTTGCCGGTGTTCGAACAGCGCGTGCCCGGCCACAGTCCCCTGAACCCCAAGGCCATGGCTGTGCTGACCGTCGAGGCGCGCGAGGCCTATCTCTACGCCCGCAACCTGACCAACCAGGCGCCGCGCGAACGCTATGCCGACGCCGCCCGCGCCTGGCGCAACGACCTCGCCCTGGAACGCAAGTTCGTCGCCGCCGGCGGCCTCCTCCTGGCCGGCCCCGACCCCACCGGCAACGGCGGCGTCATCCCGGGCTTCGGCGACCAGCGCGAGGTCGAGCTCCTGGTCGAGGCCGGCTTCACCCCGGAAGAGGCCATCAAGATCGCCACCCTGAATGGCGCGACCTACCTGGGCCTCGCCGACCGCATCGGCACGATCGCGCCGGGCAAGAACGCCGACCTGGTGGTGGTGAAAGGCGACCCCTCCAAGACCATCGCCGACCTCGAGAACGTCGAGGTCGTCTTCAAGGACGGGGTTGGGTTTGACGCTCCGAAACTACTGGAGTCGGTGAAGGGGCGGTATGGGCAGTATTGAGGGGCTAGCCCTCGTGGTTCCTAGAGCGACGGCCCAGAACAGCGCGAGCGCGCTGCAGCAACCAAAAGACCCCGACGCCAGCCGCGACAACGAGGACGGCCGCGGTGGAGTAGGTCCCCACCGGAACTCCGTAAGCATTGTTCCAAAGAAAGGCCCGGTTGCCTAGCATGGCGAAGGCCACACTTGCGCAAAGGCCTGCGAGGAGGACCGCAAGTAGCGAAAAGCCAATTGCCCTCACGATAGGATGCCGCATCTTCCGTCCTCTCAAGGGCTCGCGGCCAAGCTACCGCTTAAATCTCATGGCGGCCATTCTGCCTGCCTCTCCAGCTCACTCAAGGCGCGGCCAAGGGCCGCTCGCGACGCGGCGCGCCGAAGAGCGCGGCCTTGACTGAGCTGGAGAGGCAGGCTCGCATCCACCGTGAGATTTAAGGACCGCTCCGCGCCCGCGCGCGTCCTCTTGAAGCAGCCAGCCACCGACACCCCGCATTCAATTCCAATCGTCATGGCCCGGCTCGTCCGGGCCGTCCATGACCTCCACATCGAAGGGCGCGCGCGGCGGCGATGCGGACCTGCTTGCGCCCTTTGGTGTTCATGGGTCGCCCGGACGAGCCGGGCGATGACGATCGAGAGCGGGCGTGGCTGAGTCATCGCCTGGAGCCACTCATCCAGCGCTTCGTCCCCACAAGATCGCAATCACTGAATTCCTGCCGCGGGCAGGGCCGGACCCGCCTAAGGCTTCCCCGGCGCCCCCGCCTGCTCCTTCGGAGCCGCCACATCGGGCGAGACCACCGAGCAGTTGGTCAGCGAGGTCTGCTCCTGGTGGAAGACGCCGCTGCCATCCTTGTCGCCGAAGATGGTGTGCCGCACCTCCGGCTTGCCGGAATAGGCGCCGGTGACCACGTGGAAGTTCTGCACCCCGTTGTGTCCCAGCACCCGGAAGGTGACGATCTCGTGCTGCGGCAGCGCCATCACCGCACGCGACGAGATCGGATTGTCGCCGGAAAGCTCCATCGCGAGCTTGCCCTTGTCCCGGGTGATCACCAGGCTGCGGTCCGGGTTCGGATAGGGCTTCCAGCCGGTGTCGCGGGTGAACCGCTGGGCCGGGCCTGAGCCGTCGCATTTCACCAGCACCTCCGGCTCGGCGCGGGCCGCGCCCGCGAGCGCCGCGCAGGCCCCGATCGTCAGCGCCGCCAGTCTCAGTCGCATGCCAGCCTCCCCCGGGTCCGAGCCGCGGCCGCCGTCGCCGCGCACCCGCATCGATAGCCGGTCCCGGGCGGCCCTGGCGAGCCCCCTCCTATTGCGGCCCTTCGCCGGTGATCTCCAGAATCACGTCCTCGTCCTTGGCGCCGTCGTAGTGGAACTGCCCAGCGAAGTGGGTGACCACCGTCCCGGCCGGCAAGGGCGTCGTGGTCTCCGGCGCATAGGTCTGGCCCGTGCCGACCCACCATGTCCCGCGAAGGACGGTGACATGGCGATCGTGCGGATGGGTGTGCGGCCGGCTCATCTGGTGCGCCGGCCACTTCGCCAGGATCGCATAGGGCCCGGGCTTGGCCGGGTCGCCCCACAGGGCATAGGACAGGGGCCCGGCCTTCGGGTCGCCCTTCCATGGGATCTGGTCCGGCAGGGTGTAGGCGAGCACGGCGGGGTCCGGCGGCGCGGCCTGAGCGGCGGCAGGGAGTAACACAGAGGCGACCGCAAAGCCGGCCAAGATAGTTCTCATCGCGAAGACCTCCCCAGACCGCCGAAGCCTAGCACCTAAAGAACCGGCCCGCGGCCAGGCTGCGCCTTAGTCCCATGCCGGCCAGTTTGCTTGGCGCTCCGGGCAACTCAAGGACCGGCCTCTGGCCGGCCGCGCGGCGGCGCGCCGAAGAGCGCGTCCTTGACTTGCCCGGAGCGCCAAGCTCGCATCTACCGTGGGACTTAAGGACCGCTCCGCCCCGCGGCGCCGTCTCGACGGGAGAGACAAGGATATGCGCGCCAACCGACTGCGAGAGCTCTGGGCGGCCGGCAAGCCCGCCATCGGCGGCTGGTGCTCCATGCCCGGCGCCTTTTCCGCCGAGCTGATGGCTTCCATGGGCTGGGACGTGGTCACCATCGACACCCAGCATGGCGTCATCGGCTATTCCGAGATGCTGGCCATGCTGCAGGCGGTCTCGACCACCGAGGCGACCCCGCTGGTGCGGGTGTCGTGGAACCAGCCCGGCGAGATCATGCGGGCGCTGGACGCCGGGGCCTATGGCGTCATCTGCCCGATGATCAACGACGCGGCCGAGTGCGCCGCCTTCGTGCAGGCCTGCCGCTATCCGCCGGACGGCTTCCGCAGCTCCGGCCCGACGCGGGCCATCGTCTACGGCGGGGCCGACTACCACGCCCACGCCAACGCCGAGATGCTGGCCTTCGCGATGATCGAGACCGCGGCCGGCCTCGAGAACCTGGAGGCCATCGTCGCCACGCCGGGCCTCGACGGCGTCTACATCGGCCCCTCGGACCTGTCGCTGGGCCTGGGCGGCCCACCCGGCCAGGATTCCGACGCGCCCATGCTCATGGCCGCCTTCGACAAGGTGCTCGCCGCCTGCCAGGCGGCCGGGGTCCGCGCGGGCGTCCATACCGCCAGCGTCGCCTACTCCCAGAAGATGCTGGCCCGCGGCTTCGACCTGGTCACCGTCGGGAACGACACCCGCTTCCTGATGAGCGGCCGGCGCGAGGCCGCCGAGATGCGCGCCTGGCTGGCGGCCCGCTGAAGGCCAAACGCCGGGCCAACTGCCTCATTCGGCGGCAACGGCTTCGAAAGACTGTCGGGGGGACACTCCATCCGCGCGGGCCGGCCTTGCCTGTGCAAAGCACGGACGGGCCTGTCGGGCCGTCGTTGCGGGAGCAAGCCCATGCCGAACCTCATCTGGCCGCGCGCCCTGAGCCCCGACGCCGGCCCCTCGGGCCTGCTGGGGCGCGCCATCCACTGGCTGGGGGTCGCGCTGTCCGGCGCCTTCCTGGTCACCGCGCTCGGCTTCGCCATCGACGGCTGGTCGCCCACCGAGGCCGCGGAGCTGGCCGCCGCCGCCGTCGCCCTGGCGTTCGCCGCACGGGGCGCCCGCTACCTGCTGGCCAGGGAATAGGCAGGCCTCAGGGGGTCGGCTGGGCGAGCACCCAGTCGAGCACGGGGTCGCGGCCGGCCTTCACGTCGTCCCAGGTCGGCACGATCGTCTTGTCCGGCGTCACGGCGTTCGGCCCCTTAGCCCGGAACTTGTAGTAGAGGCTGGAGGCCCGCACGATCAGGTGGGAGTTGGGCAGCCGGAACTGCCGGGGCTCCTGATAGGAGTTGGGTTTCTCGCCGATCTGCTGGCCCACCAGGATGGCCTGGGTCTCGTCCTGGAACTGGGCGGCGTTGTTCATCGCCGCGGAGAAGGTGAGCGCGCCCACCAGCACATAGAGCCGGCCCTTCTGGTTGATCTGCGGCATCGCCTCCAGCGGCTTGATAACGAAGGCGTAGCCCAGCGTGTTGTCGCCACCGCCGTTGTCGCGCATGTCGATGATCAGCTTGCCGGGATGGGCCTTCTCGATCAGCGCCAGCATCTCGTTCCGGCCCCGCCCCAGGTTGTCGTAGGCCCGGAAGCCGCAGTAGACGGCGTGCTGGTCGGCCAGCTCGCGGCACCAGAACGCGGCCTTGGGGTTCTCCTGCGCGACGCCCTTGCCGGTGGCCATCGGCTTCAGCGCGGCGGAGGCGCCGGGGGCCAGGCCCGCGACGTCCAGCGTGAAGGCGCGGCCCGCGTCATCGCGCAGGGTGAAGACCGCGTGCTCGCGGTCTGGGATGATCCCCAGGCCGTGCAGCAGGAGGCCGCTCGCCAGGTAGCTCGCGGCCCGGCCCTCCTGCAGCGCCGGCAGCTCCTGTTGCGGGGTGAGCGTCAGCACGCGGCGCCAGGCCTCGGCGACGGGGGTGGCGCCGATCTTGACGATCTTGGCGCCCAAGGCCTGTTCGTAGCCTGGTCCCGCCGCGACGACCCTCAGCTCGGCCTTGGGTCCGGCGCCGAAGCGGGCGATTTCGATCGGCAGGCTGCGCCGGTCGCGAGGCAGGGTCAGATAGGTGTGGCCGTCGCCGATGGCGTTGGTCAGCCGCTCGATGCCCACGAAGATCTCGTCGTCGTTGAGCTGGCCCAGGCGCCGGTCGAGACTGGCGATCTCCGCCTCGAAGCGGGCCTTGGGCAGGTAGAAGAAGGCGTTGGCGTGCCGCTTCGGCAGTTCCGCGGCGAAGGCCGCCAGATCCTCGCGCCACTGCGCCTTGCTGAGCGCGAGCGTAGGGCGCAGGGCGTCGAGCGCCAGGGGCCGACCGGAGCGGACCAGGGTCACGTCGCCGCTGGCCGCGCCGGCCTGCAGGCGCCCGGTCAGGGTGTCCCCGGCCAGGGTCAGGTCCGCAGTCCCGCCTCTCGCCCGGGCGTCCAGGGTCAGGCGGATGTGGCCCGGCGTGACCACCGCCTCGGTGGAGGCGAAGTCGGCGGCCGAGGTGAAGAACTGGGCGACATAGCGGCCGTCGTCGCAGGCGAGGTTCAGCATCACCTCGGTGCGTTGGGCGCCGGTCCCGGCCGTCGCGCCCTTGAAGACCCCGGTGGGGGCCTCGGCGGGACACTGCGCCGCCGCGGCCCCGGCAGCCGCCGCGATCCAGAGCGCCGCGCTCGCGGCGATGAGCTGTGTCCAGGTCCTGGCGATCATCCGGGCGGCCTCCCCGCCGGCGACTATGGATCGCCACCCGGACCCAGGCCCATGAATTCGAGGTAATTCGTCGGCGACGACCGAGGCCCCGCCGCCGAGGAACGGGGCGCGGCCGCGCCGCCGTCAGAACAGGAAGTAGCCGTAGAAGTAGACGTTGCCCCACTGGTCGTAGCCGAACAGCAGCGCGCCGCCGCCCTTGGGAAACCGCCGGACGCCGCCCACCCGGAATCCCCGCCTGCGCCAGCGGTCGACCTGCTCGCTGAACTTGCGGATGCCGCCTTCGTTGAGCGGCTTGATGTCGCCGATGCTCGCCCCGGCCAGCCGTTCCTCGCCCGGCGGCGTGATCAGGTCCGGACCCGGCGCATTCGGGCTCTTGGCCGGGAAGTTCGTGCCGAGCCACCGGTTGATGATGTCGATGATCTGCGGCTCGAGCTGCTGCCCGCGCGGCGCGGGCGGCAGGTTGGGGTCCATGTAGACCCCGCCGATCATCTCGCCTTCGGGCGGCAGGTGGATCGGCGTCCCGCCGCGGGGATAGGGACCGGCGTTGGGGTCATAGGTGAGGCGGCGAGGTTCGGGGTCCATGCCGATGCGCCGCGGCTCCGGATCCATGCCGATGCGCCGCGGTTCAGGATCCATCCCGATGCGGCGCGGCTCCGGATTCATGCCGATGCGGCGGGGGTCCGGGTCCATGCCGATGCGGCGCGGTTCGGGGGCGTATCCGCGGCCCCCGCGCGGGCGGGGCCCGGGCTCGCCCTCCGGATAGAACCGCCAGGCGCGGGCCGGCTTGCCGTCGACCTTGACGCCGCCGATCGGCTGTTCCACCGGCCGCGGGCCGGGCAGCCGCGGGCGCGGCGGCTGAGGCGGCGGGCCGCCGAACATCTTGCCCAGCTTGCCCACCCCGGCCGAGACTGCGATCATCACGCCTGCGATCCCCAGGCGCACCACCAGGTCCGCCAGCTTG
>Ga0105240_10015449_pt1 | contig 10381 bp, 7 predicted proteins | sample KBSC54metaG_FD_80426 | JGI IMG/M metagenome (GOLD analysis project Ga0105240, IMG submission 80426) | Corn rhizosphere microbial communities from Kellogg Biological Station, Michigan, USA - KBS C5-4 metaG | ecosystem: Host-associated > Plants > Roots > Rhizosphere > Soil | place: Michigan, USA... | reverse complement strand
GGCGGGTCTCAACCCCGTGATGATGGAAACGTCGGAGCTCATTCACTACGCCCGACCGCTTTGCGATGCCGATACCTTGGTCGTGGCCGTGTCGCAATCCGGCGGCAGCGCGGAAATACTCAAACTTCTGGAGATCGACGCCGGCTCCTTCGTGCTTGGAGTGACGAACTCCGCCAGCGGACAGCTGGCGCGGAAATCGGATCTGACCCTGCTCATGCAAGCAGGACCCGAGCATTCCGTGTCGTGCAAGACCTACGTGGCCGGCATGCTGATCTTGCAGTGGTTGTCGGCTTTGCTGAGCGGCGGCGGGGAACGCGAAACACTGCACCGCCTGGACCCAGCATTGGGGCTGGTCGAGAATTATCTTCGCGACTGGCGGGAACACACCGACACTCTGGCCCTCCGGCTGCATGGCGTGCGGCATTTATTTCTTGCGGGGCGCGGCGGCTCGCTCGCCGCGGCGGGAACGGGCGCGCTCATCATCAAGGAGTCCGCGCGCCTGCATGCCGAGGGCATGAGCAGCGCCGCCTTCCGGCACGGGCCCATGGAAATGCTGAACGATCAAATGTGGCTCGGCATCTTCGGCGGCGATGTGCGGACACGCGAACTCAATCTAAGGTTGGCCCGCGAACTCGTGGCTCGCGGTGCCGGTTGCGACATCATCGACCCCGAATCGACTTGCCGGCCGCTGCGGCTGCCCGAGTGCAGCCCGCAGGTGCTTCCCATCCTGGAGATTCTGCCGATGCAAATGATGACCTTGGCGCTTGCCGGCTTGTCAGGACGAGAAGCGGGGCAATTCGAGCACGCCAACAAGATTACGGACACCGAATGAGCAGCGCCGCCGAATCGCAGGCGCATGCAACGGGGGCCGGCCGCTTCCTGGTCGCCCTCGTGTTCCTCATCTTTTTCGTCATATCGTTCCTGACCAACATCATGGGCGCGCTGATACCGGACATCATTCACGGTTTCAAGGTGACCCTGGCCATGGCCGCCGTTCTGCCGTTCTCCTTTTTCATGGCTTACGGGGTTGCCTCCATTCCCGCGGGCTTTCTCGTGGAGCGCTGGGGTGACAAGCCGCTCATGCTGTGCTCGTTTCTTGCCGCCGCTCTCGGGGCGCTGTGCTTCGGCATGCGGCCGATCTATCCGGTGGCGGTCATGTCGCTGTTCGTCATGGGCGCCGGCATGGCGGCGCTGCAAGTCGCGATCAATCCCCTGCTGCGCGTGGCGGGTGGCGAACAGCACTTCGCATTCAACTCCGCCTTTGCCCAGTTGATATTCGGTTCGGCGTCATTCGTGAGCCCGATCGTCTACTCGCAACTCGTTTCGCATCTCGGCTCGGGTGGTACCCCGCACGGTGCGGTGCTGGGATTTCTCGCGTCGGTGACTCCACCGAGCCTGCCATGGGTCTCCATATACTGGGTATTTGCCGCCTGCGCAGCTGCAATGATGGCATTCATCGCGGTTCTTAGATTGCCCGCCGTGGTGCGCAGCGCAGATGAGTCCGCAGGCACTCTAGAGATGTATGCATCGCTGCTGCGGCGCCCCGTGGTGTGGGCCTACTTCGGCTGCATAGTGGCCTACGTCGGTTCGGAGCAGGGTACGGCGGACTGGATTTCGCAATTCTTGAGCCGCTACCACGGCTTCGATCCGCACACCCAAGGCGCGACGGCCGTTTCCTACTTCTGGGGGCTGCTCACCGTCGGCTGTCTGGCGGGAATGCTGCTGCTCAAGCTGTTCGACAGCCGAAAGGTTCTGGTGGGGTTTTCGGCCGGAGCCTTGGCGGCGCTGACGCTGGCCTTGTTCGGCTCCGCGCAGGTCAGCCTGACCGCGTTTCCATGCATCGGTCTTTTTGCCTCCATCATGTGGCCGACGCTGGTATCCCTGGCCTTGAATTCCGTGCCGGCGCACCACGGTCCGCTCGCCGGCATCCTTTGCACCGGGATCATGGGTGGGGCTCTGCTGCCCCTTCTGATCGGACAGCTCGGGGATCTTTTCGGGCTTCGCGCCGGCATGCTGCTCTTGTACATGAGTTTCGGCTGCGTGATGAGCGCGGGATGCTGGGCCAAACCCTTGGTCAACAACGCATTGCTCGGCGACCGGACGAACGACGTCCAGGCGCGAGTCAATTAGGAGGGGGGATGAGCCGGACCAATTATCGAAACCTGCCGCCAGCAAGCCTGACGGCATCGTCGTGCCTTCTCGCCGCCTTGCTCGCCGCGCAGGCGCCTGCATCGGAGCGCTACATCAAGCTGCCGGCACCCCAGCATCTCGCGCTGCCTCACCAGGCGTGGGAAGGCGATCAGCAGCCGCACACCCTGTCGGTGATCGAATGGAACCGCGGCGGCTATCGCTACTGGGGATGGTACGGCCTCAACAACGGGCGGGGGATGGGCCTGATGCGCAGCAACGATCTCCTCCATTGGCGCAAGCTCGACGCCAATCCGTTGTGGCTCAACGCCCGGTGGCCGTCGGTGCTCAAGGTGGCCGAGGGCGGCCGCGACATTCTCTATTTTGCCGTCACGCGCGACTACGACACGCAGAGCAGCCGAATCGTGCTGGCGCGCTCCGAGGACGGTACGCATCTGGCCGAGCTGGGGAATCTGGTGGCACCGGTCGCCGCGCAGCGCAACCAGAATCCTGATCTGTTCCACGATCCGGTATCGGGAAAGTTCTTTCTCACATTCTACCGGGGCAACGACAATGATTACTTCGACATCGTCAGCAAGAGCGCGCCGGACGTCGCCGCGCTGAGCACCGCGGCGGAGCGTGTGCTCATGCACACCTCCGATACGGTGGCCGCGCCGAATCTTCTGTACGCGCCGGCGGGCAGGTCGGCGGCGGCCGGCACTTATTACCTCGCCACCGAAATCTTTCCGGACCGCTACTCGGCCGACATCAAAAAGGACTGGCAGGTCAAGGTGTTTTCGGCCGGCGCACCCGACGGCCATTTCACGGCCGTGGCCGGCAATCCGGTGCAATCCGGCGGCCGCGCCTGTCTTTTCCAGCACGTATTCAACGGCCGGTACTACGGCTATCAATCGCGCATCAATCATGCGACGGAACAATGGGAGATGGAGGTGTTGATCGCGCCGATGCCGAGGTGAGCGCACGCATCGCCGCCGCATCTTTTTGCAATTGGGGGAGAAAACAATGACTACGAACTACAAGATTGTTGCATGTGCCGCACTCCTGGCAATGTCGCCATGTGGCGTGCCGTCGGCCAGTGGCCAAGATGTCCAGGCCGGCGATGGGCCGGCATTGCAAGAAATCGTGGTGACGGGAGTTCGCGCTTCGGAGCAGAAATCCGTCGACCTGAAGCGCGATGCGGTCCTTATCCAGGACAGCATCAGTGCGGAAGACATCGGCAAACTGCCCGACACGACCATATCGGACTCGCTGCAAAGAATCACCGGCGTGCAGATCGATCGGGACGGCGGCGAAGGCACCTCCGTCAACATACGCGGCCTGCCGCAGGTAGGGACCTTGCTCAACGGCGAGTCATTCCTGACGACGCAGACCATCGTCGGTGTGCAGCCGGATTTCGGCGACGTGCCCTCGCAGCTGTTCGCAGGCGCCGATGTGCTGAAGTCCTCGACCGCCAGCCTGCTGAACGGGGGCATCACCGGAACGATCAACCTACGGACGCGCCGCCCGTTCGATCTGCAGGACGGATGGACGCTCTCCGGCGCCGCGGAGGGGGCTCACGGATCGATATCCGATAAATATCAACCGCTCCTGGACGGACTCATCGGCTATCACGCGCAGCGATGGGGGCTGCTGGCGTCGGTTGCCTATTCCGACGTCACGCTGGAGAATTCGCAGGACGGCATGGATCAATACAGCGGCGCGCTGTACGGCGAGACCACCGACAGCACCACCAGCCCGATTGGATTCCTAAATTCCTATCTCGGCGCTCCACTGCCTTCCGGCATGCGATTGTTGACACCGGGAAATTGCGTCAACAACGGCGGCACGTATGCGGCGACCACGCCGAACGGCTGCGACGTCGACGTCAACGGCGACGGCAAGGCCACGGGCGCCTTCTACGGCTCGCCCGACTTTGCCGCGCTGGATCGGGAGTTGGAGCGGCGCCGGATGGGGTTCAACCTGTCCGGCCAGGTGGACATGGGGGCCGGTTTCTCGGCCACGGGAGACTTCTTCTACACCGACCAACAGCGTCACGACCGGACCACCGGGTACCAGCTCAACAACGCCACATTCAGCGGCGCCACCTTCCTGCCGGTCACTTCGCGCGACACGGGCGCCAACGTTTACAACGGTTTCAACGGCGGCGGCACGTCGTTGAACGAGTTCTACACGACACAGCGGTACCAGGATTATCTCGGCGATATAGAGACCTACTCGGAAAACCATCAAACCGATTCCATTTCGCGGAACTTCAATCTGCAGTTGCATTACGACAACGGCGGCAATTTCACGGCGGACTTGCGCGGCATCGATGCAAATGCGCATGAGCTCCATCTGGAGAGCTACACTCAGTTTGCATTGTCCGACGGCGGCCTGTGGCCGAACGAGCCCGATGGCGTCGCGCCTTACGGCTCCATCGTGTACCCGGGCGGCAATCGCGTGTTCGATCCGCCAGCCTTGGGCGTTTTCCCGGCAAATACCGTGCCGGCGCTCGTCGATCTTTCAGGCAGCCACATGGCCATCACGCTGCCGGCTTCGCTGCAGACGCTGCTCGACAACCAGAGTGCCTATGCTCTCAAGACCATCGCATCCGAGAACGACTACGAACGCAGCGCCACCATGCGCATCTTGCGCGCTGACGGCCACTATAAGTTCAACGACTCCAAGTGGGGACTGGATTTCGGCGCACGTTACGGCACGCGCACGGCATCCAACGAGAACTTCGCGTTGGTGGCGCCCGTGTATGGCGGCGACGGTGCGTACAACAATCCCGTCGACCCGGCGACGGGTTTGGAAGATACCTCCGTCAATATTGCCAACGGCACCGGTTGCTACACGCGCTACAAGGCGGTCGATGTGGTCCTCGACGGTGGTGGCATACCGGGCGGGTGCAAAGCCGGCAATCCGAACACCGGCTTCTATCGAGCCGGCGTCATTTCCGCACAGCCGCCGAGCCGGCTGCCGGCGGTTCTCGCCAATAATATCGGGTATTACAAGAGCCTCGCCGGCGTCAATGGCGTCGGGATCTACGATCTCAATCCCAAGGTCATGGACGACGTCCGGGGGTTTCAGAACGCGCTGTACCCGGGTGAGGTACGAAGCATCGATCCGGGCGGCACGTGGCGCGTTCATGTTGCACAGACCACCGGCTACGTGCAAGGGAACTTCTCAGGCGACGCGCTGGTTCACTTCAGCGGCAACCTCGGCGTGCGCTTCATCAGAACGGCCCTCGGCATCGATCAGCACGAGGTGGGCGCGCAGCCCGCGTACTTCGTCAATCCTGCGGATCTTGGAATCATCCATACAGATCACGATTTCACCGACGTTCTTCCGGCGTTCAATGTGGCCTTCGATTTACGGGACGATTTGAAGCTGCGCTTTGCCTATGCGAAGAACATGCAGCTGCTGAACCTGGACCAGTGGGGTGGGGGGTTGACGCTGCAATACGGCATCGTCGCCGGCTCTTCGCCGCCGATCTTCGCGGTGTTGAACGGCTCGCAGGCCGGAAATCCAGATCTCAAGCCCTGGCGTTCATCCAACTACGACCTGTCTCTGGAATACTACACGGGCAGGTCCAGCGTGCTGAGTCTCGCCGTGTTCTATGTCGACGTCGCCAGCTTCATCACCAACGGCAGCACTCTGCGCTGCGATCTACCCGATGAGGACGGCGTCGCGCGCAACCGGTGCGTCGCCGTCTCCGGTCCGATCCAAGGATCCGGCAAATCTCTCCGAGGCGTCGAGACGGGCATCAAACAGGCGTTCGACTTCCTGCCGGGTGTTTTCGGCAATTTCGGCGTCGACCTGAATTTCACCTTCTCCCCGAGCAATGTAGGCACCGATGTGGCGGGCAACGCGATTCCGTTCCAGGACAATTCCAAGGAACAGGCGAATGCCATCCTTTGGTACCAGGACAGGCGCTTCGAAGCGCGGCTTGCGGGCAACTATCGCTCGAAGCGGGCCTTCTCGCAGGACTACGGCGGCATTTCAGGCTTCGAGGAATACCAGGCGCCGACATTTTATCTCGATGCCTCGGCCAGCTTCGACATCTCGAAACACGTACAGCTGTACGTGCAAGGCACGAATTTGACCAAGGAGACGGAGCGCTATTACCTGGTATGGCCCGATCAGGTATTGCATACCGGTATATTCGAATCGCGCTACACTCTGGGAATTCGAGGCAGATTGTAGGTGCCGTCCCTCCATGAGGCACCGCTCACCGCGAGTGGCACCGCTCACCGCGAGAGGCACCGCCTGCCGCGAGAGGCACCGCCTGCCGCGAGAGGCACCGCCTGCCGCGAGAGGCACCGCCTGCGTATGCGGGGTAAACGGCGATCAACCGGCCTCGAGCGCCAGCGTCTTGATGTCGTTGAACATCATCCGCGGCTGGATGAAGGACAGGGTGTAGATTTCCCGCACCTCACCGTGGGCATCGATCAGGAACATCTTCAGCATATGGTGCACGGTGCGCGTCGCATGGCCGTTTTCATCCAGTTCCACGCTGACGTCCTGGCCGAAGTCATCGAGCACCGGCAGCAGATCGGTCACACGGCGCGCGGTCACGAAGCGCCATTCGAATTTCGGGTCGATGGTGAATTCCCGGGCGTAGCTGGCGATGGCGGCCGGGTCGTCGTGGGTGGGATCGAGGCTGACGCTGACGAATCGCACGCGACCGTTGAGCGTGTGATCGTGTCTCACACGATCGCGCAGGGCGGCGAGCGTGGTGTGCGCGAACGGACAACCCAGGGGATCGACGCAGTAGGTGTAGAAGAACGTCAGCAGCGTGATCTTGCCCTGCGTGAGCGCGGATAGCTTGACGGTGCGGCCGGTACTGTCGAGCAGCACGGCATCCCGCACGCGCTGGATTCTTTGCAGCGTGTAGCTGCCCGGCGCGGGCGGCACGAATTCAGTGCGTGGCGCCGTCGCCTTGCCGGGATCGTCGGTGGCCGCGGCCCCGCCGGCGATGCCGACGAGGCCGAGCAGTACCAGCACGGCCCGGGGCATCAGAAGCATCAGCGCCGCATCAGCGCAGCGATGCGCTCACCAGCGACGCCATCCGCGTCGGGTTCGCGCTGAATTTCATGTGGTGCGGCCGTCCGAGCTGTTCCTTGGCGAAGTCGATTTCGAAGGCCGGCGTGAGTTCGTGGCCGTTCCAATGGAATGCGCGCAGGAATTGTTCGTTGTCCTTGCCTTTCTTATCCCACTTCGACAGCAGGCTCGAGGTGAGATAGACCCGCTTGCCGTCCCAGCTCTGCGACACCATGTTCACCTGGGCGCCGGTGTGCTTGCTGTAGGTCTCCTTGGGGTGCTCGGGGTCGCTGATGTCGAAATAATGCGTGGTGCCGTCCATGAAGGTATTCACCCACAAGCCCTTCGCATCCGCCGTGATCGAGATGTCCACCGGCAGCGGGACCTTCGCCGGATCGCCGATGGCGGCGACGTCCTTCGCGGCCCAGTGCCCTTGCGCGTCCCGCTTGATCAGCCAGAGCTGCGAGGTCAGCGCGGTGGCGGTGATGGCCCAATCATGACCAGCAGGCAGCGCCCAGCGAATCTCCAGGGGAGCTCCGGGGACGGCAAGAATCTGCTGCGGTTGCATGGTCTTGAGATTCCACATCACCATGGTGTTGCCGAAGTGCTTCATGGCCTCGGGGTCCTTGATGAGTTCGCCGAGGTCCCGCATGTAGTTGTTCCAGCCGGTGAAACTCGAGGTCAACAGCGCGTTCTTGGCCGGATTGACCGCAATGTCGTAGCCGTAGCCGTCGCCCTTGACGTGGCCGATGGTGGAGGTCGGCAGGTCGTACTTGGCGACGAACTCGCCCTTGTTGTTGTAGACCGCCATGCCGGTCGTGCCGCCCTTGTCGGCGGAGTTCGACAGGCTGCCGACCAGCATGCGGCCCGGCAGAGCGTAGAAGGTGTGCGGTCCCACGTAGCCGGTTTTCGCCGTCAGCGAGCCGATGGTCTTGACCAGCTTGGGGTGGGCGGGATTCGTGCCCACGTCGAATACGTAAATCTTGCTGTCGTCGAGGCCGCCGGCCCAAAGGTACTTGCGATCGTCCGTGAAGCCCATGTGATGCGCTTCGCCGCGGCCGCCGACGGAAACCTTGTCGATGACCTTTCCGTAGTTTTTCGAGGCGGGATTCGCATCGACGGTGACCAGTTTGTCGGACCCGTCGCCCATGCCCGGCACGCCCAGCGTCCACACATGCACGAAATCTTCCTGGCCCTTGATCAGCCCGGACATGTAGGGCGAATTACAGGTCTCGTCGGCCTGCGTCGCGGCCGCGAAGACGCAGATGGCGGCGGCAATGCCGAGGCTCAATGTCAGTCGGCGGCGGATTCGCATGATAATTCTCCTGAAGATCGTTCAACCAAACAGCCTACCCCAAGTTCATACCTTGTCCAGCGGCGTGTTGCCGCCGGTGAATTGCGCGCGCGCCTGCGCCAGCCGGTATTTGTGCTCGTCGCGCCAGCGCCGCCAATTGCGCAAGCCGCCGATCGTGTACACCAGCTTGAACAAGGACAGCCGCCGCAGCACCTTCGGCGTGTCGAACAGGTCGCCGGCGAGCATGGAGATGACTCCCTGTTCCAGCTGCCAGGTGTTGCGCGGGCTGCGGAACATCTGCTGCATCACCGGTCCGTTGAAGCGGTAGATGAAGAACGAGAATCGCGCCATGCCGGCGCGTTGCCGCTTCTCCAGCTTGCGCAATAGCGCGGCCTCGCGCCGCGGTTCGCGCAACGCGGCATCGACCAGATGCGCCGCCTGTTCCGCGCCGCTCATCGCCAGGTACACGCCGGAGGAAAACACCGGGTCGAGAAACGCGAAGGCGTCGCCCACCAATATCCAGCCGGGCCCTCCCATCCGCGCCGAGTCGTACGAATAATTGCCCGTCACGCGCACTTCATTGCCGATGAGTTCGGCGTGTTCCAGGCGCCGCCATAGCGCCGGGTTCGAACGCAGGGTGTCGAGCAGGTACTCCACCGTGCGGCCTTTGCGCTGCTTGAGGTAATCCGGCCGGCATACCGCGCCCACGCTCATCACCCCGTCGCGCAGCGGAATCATCCACATCCAGCCATGGTCGAAGCTGTAGATGCTGATATTGCCCGCATCCTCCCCCGCGCGCCGCTCCGCGCCGCGGAAATGGCCGAAGATTGCCGCGCTCTGATGCTGATCGTTCTTGCGCCGCAGGCGTTTCTTCGCGGCCAGGAAGGCATCGCGCCCGCTCGCATCGACGACGTAGCGCGCCTGAATGCGGTAGGCGCGCCCGTCATCGGTGCGAACCTCCAGGTGCGATTCACGCGCGTCACGCTGGTCCACGGACAGCACTTCATGCCCCTCGCGCGCATCGGCGCCGCATTTGCGCGCATGAGCGTAGAGCATGGTGTCGAAATCCTGCCGCCATACTTGATAGGCGTGCGGCGGACTCTTGCCGATGGCGCGCGCGAAGGCGTAGGTATTGTAGCCGCGCTCGTTGTCCGCCTCGAAATCCGCCCCGGGCTTGAACACGCCGAGTTCGCGCACCTGTTCGAGCACGCCGAGCCGTTCGAATATCGGAAGATTCATGGGCAGCAGCGATTCACCGATGTGGAATCGCGGGTGATGGGCCTTCTCCAGCGCGATGACTTTGTAGCCGCGCCGCGCCAGCAGCGCCGCGACGGTGCTGCCGCCGGGGCCGCCGCCGATCACCGCCACATCGCATTGCTCGGTGCCAGTCTGCACTGTATTCATGCTCATGCGAAATTACCCGGGCAAGAGCTGCAGGCCAAGCCTTTTCGCCGATTTGCGCACGCGATCATCGAGGCTCAGAAGCTTGAGTCCGGCGATCGCCGCCCGGGCCGTCAACGCCGACGCAAGGTGAAGTGCATCCAATGTGCGTATCGGCTCCTCGGGAAGCGGCTGCCGTGCCCGATCAACGACCTCGGGAGCCACGCGCATGATCTGCCAGTGAGTCGCCGCGTTGGCCAGATGGGCCCGACGGTCGGCGGCATCGGCTTCGGTCAATTCACCCAGCGTGCGGGCACGAATAAGTACACGGTCGCACTCGATCAGCGTCAGATCGGAAGCGACGATGATTTCGGCTTCGGTGAGCAATCGACGAACTTCCGCGGCCGCCGCTTCATCGAGGAGCCAAGCCAGGACGGCGCTGGATTCCGCATAGAGGTTCACCGGGAGCCGCGCTCCTCGTCCAGAAGCTGCGCAGCGCTCCGGCGGCGATGCGCGCGCGGCAGCGCCTGATAG
>Ga0105240_10015447_pt1 | contig 10382 bp, 8 predicted proteins | sample KBSC54metaG_FD_80426 | JGI IMG/M metagenome (GOLD analysis project Ga0105240, IMG submission 80426) | Corn rhizosphere microbial communities from Kellogg Biological Station, Michigan, USA - KBS C5-4 metaG | ecosystem: Host-associated > Plants > Roots > Rhizosphere > Soil | place: Michigan, USA... | reverse complement strand
CGCGACGGCAAGTGTTTATGCCAATCCGCAACATGCTTACACGCGAGAGCTTCTCGAGGCAGTGCCGAGGCGAATTGGCATGCGCCGGTGGCCGTCTCCGTGGCATGAAAGGTCTTTCTTCAGGAAACCGTTGCTTCCAAACAACAAACGACCTCGCTTCGACGCTTTCCGACGAACTGTGGGAGTCCGGTCCGGTCGAATGGCATAATTCTCGCGAACAAGGAGCCCGCCACCCCGTCTGAAATGCAGGAAGGAGTCATCACGATGGAGAAGTCGATCCTGGTCAGAGCTACTTGGGATTCCGCAGCGTCGGTTTGGGTTGCGGAAAGCGACGATGTTCCTGGCCTTGCAACCGAAGCTGCATCACTCGATGCGCTGCTACTAAAGCTGAATGTCATGATCCCCGAACTGCTCGAAATGAATCACGGCGACTTCGGGGCCGATGTTCCAATCGAATTACTCGCCCGGCAAGGGCGTCCGGCCAGCGCTCGCTTTTAAAACCGACGCGTGGACTTTGCGCCGGAGGTGAAGCGGATATTGCGCGAGCACGATTGCTATCACGTACGTGCTGGAAAGGGCGATCACGAGATCTGGCATAGCCCGATAACCAATCGTCACTTCACGGTCGATGGAAAGATCAAGTCACGACACACCGCTAACGGCGTGCTGAAGCAGGCGGGCCTCGCCAAGCAGTTTTAAGCTGCGTTCAAGCGGAGCAAGGCTTCGGGCGATCTCACAACACATTCTCCCGTTGACTCCGTCGACGGGTTACAACGCTCACCAGCTTGGTACGCATCAAGACGGATGCCGATCATCCGTCACCTGTTTTTCGAGCCGGCATAGGCGGGATCCGATCGACCCCGGCGAGACTGAGCCTATAGTGCCAGTAGGTCCAGGACCGCTCATCGAACTGACCCGCTTCCGCGTGAACCAGCACGCCTTTCAAGACCGCGTCGCCGACCTTTGTGGCGAGAGCTTGAACATCGTCGTAGTCGCACATGTTCATGACCTGCGCTACGATCCGCGCCGGTTCAGCGAGCGCCTCATCGGGCGTCTTCCACCAGATGTATTTGCGAGCCAGGCGCTTCAAGAGCTCGCGATCAACGCGCGATGCGAGGTCTTGTGATTCAGAAATCGGCATGCTTGTGTCGCGTGCGAGCTGCGTCCTTGATGAGTATACTTTTATCAATCCCCGGTTTTAACTGAATCGCTCCAATTGTCCGCCGAACTCGCCTACTGTTCCGCATCCGAGCTGATCGCGCTTTATCGAGCGAAGCGTGCGTCTCCCGTTGAGGTTGCGCGCGCATGCCTTGCGCGCATCGATGCGCTCAATCCGCGGCTCAACGCGTTCTGTCTGATCGACGCCGAGGGTGCCTTGCGCGCAGCGCAGGAGTCCGAGGTGCGCTGGATGGCCGGCGCACCGAAGGGGTTGCTCGACGGCGCCCCGGTATCGATCAAGGATCTGATCCTGACTGCCGGGTGGCCGACGTTGCGCGGCTCGCGCACGGTCGACGCGAATCAATCGTGGGATGAGGATGCGCCGGCTACCGCGCGATTGCGCGAGCACGGAGCGATCATTCTCGGCAAGACGGCCACGCCGGAATTCGGCTGGAAAGCGGTGACCGACAGTTCGCTCACTGGAATCACGCGCAATCCGTGGAATCCAGCGAAGACGCCCGGTGGCAGCAGCGGCGGCGCCGCGGCGGCTGTCGCGGCAGGGATGGGCGCGCTGGCGGTAGGCACTGACGGAGGCGGGTCGATCCGGATTCCGGCCGGCTTCACCGGCGTGTTCGGACTGAAGCCGAGCTTCGGCCGCGTCCCCGCGTGGCCGTTGAGCCTGTTCGGCACCGTGTCCCATCTCGGGCCGATGACACGCACGGTGGACGACGCGGCGCTGATGCTGAACGTCATCAGCGAGCCTGATGCGCGCGACTGGTTTGCACTTGCCTACGAGAAACGGGATTATCGCGACGGATTGGACGATGGCGTCGCCGGCATGCGGATGGCGTTCACGCTCGCAATCGGCGACGCGAACGTGGATCCGGAAGTGGCGGAAATCGTGCGACGCGCTGTCGCAGTGTTCGAGGAACTCGGTGCGGAAGTCATTGAGACTGGCCCTGATTTCGGCGATGTCAGGCAAATCTTCCGCGCGCATTGGTGGGGCGGGGCAACGCGCGTCGTGCGCTCGATTCCACCTGAAAAGCGGGAACTGATGGATCGGGATCTGTTGCGCATCGCCGAGAAAGGCGAGGCCATTGCGCTTGGCGAATATCTGAGCGCAGTGGAAGCGCGCGGTGCGCTCGGCACGTCGCTCAAGCTTTTTCACGCACGCTATCCGCTGCTGCTGACACCTACATTGCCCATTCCGGCATTCGACGCCGGTCGCCTGGCGCCGCCGGAATATGGCGACGTGGACGGCGACTGGACCGCATGGGCGCCGTTTTCGTATCCCTTCAACCTGAGCCAACAGCCGGCGGCGTCGGTGCCCTGCGGATTTACGCGCGACGGATTGCCGGTCGGACTGCAGATCGTGGGACCGATGCACGACGACGCGCTGGTGCTGCGAGTGGCGCGGGCGTTCGAAAGGGCGCGGCCATGGCGATCCCACTACTCGCGGCTCGCATAGCGCGTGATTGACGACGAGATAGCCGTTCTCGCTTAACCGGGTAGACGGGCTCCAGCCGTCTGCGTCTGAGTTCGCTCATGCAGGCACGGCGGCTCGCTTATCGATGGTCGGTCGCTGAAACCGCGGCCATTCGCGGCTTCGCAACGTCCGGCCGCACGCCTGTCGTCGTCCTTGAACCGTCCGTCAACCTGACGTTCTGCCGGAAATTCAGCGGCTTACACTGCGCTTCGCTAAGGGAGAGGGCTTCGCATGGTTGTGAAACGCATCCGCGGATTTACGCTGCTGGAAGTGATGGCGGTCGTGGCAATAGTTGGGATACTTGCTGCCATCGCGTTGCCGTCATACCGCAACTACATCATCCGAACCAATCGCTCGCAGGCGAAGCAGTTCCTCCAGGACATCGCGAACCATCAGGAGCAATATCGACTCGATGCGCGCAGTTACGCGAGCGCGCTCGACTCGACGGGGCTCAATATGACGACGCCCGCCGACGTAGCACTGAATTATAGTTTTTCACCGACGGCAGTGGCCGCCGGAGCCACTGCCGCTGATTGCACCGGCACTGCCAGCGCGTTGTCGGGCCCCGCCTATCTCTTGACCGCAACGGCGATTGGGTCCCAAAGCGTCGACGGTAATCTATGCCTCGATAGTTCCGGCAATAAGACGCCGACCGACAAATGGGCACGTTGACCTGTCGGCCGCGCATGGCAAAGCAACTCGGCTTCACGCTGATCGAGTTGGTTATCACGGTCACGATCGTGGGCCTGCTCGCGACGCTTGCGGTACCTGCGCTGCAGCAAATGATTCTGTCGCAGAACGTGCGTAGCGCCGCGGGGGATTTGCAAACGACCCTCTATTTCGCCCGCAGCGAAGCCATCAAGCGCGCCGCCAATATTGACGTGGTTCCTACATCGGCCGATTGGAAAAACGGTTGGGCTGTCAAGGTTCCGGGCGTCGGCGGTGCGGTTCTACGGTCGCAGAGCGCACTGAGTGACCAGCTCTCATCGATGTCCGGCAGCACGATTACATATCGAAGTGATGGGCGCGTCACCGCCACTCCGGCCACGATTGCGGTTACGACTTCTAATGTGAAAGTGCAGGCCCGCTGCATCAAGATCGACCTGAGCGGCCGACCGAATGTGACCAATTACGCCTATGGCGGCGGAACAAATACCTGTAGCTAAATGAAGCGCAGATCCATGCCATCAATTGACCGTACATTTTGCCCAGACCGCGCGACACCGTCGAAGGCGGCAGGTTTCACGATGATCGAGGTGCTGGTCACGCTCGTCGTGCTGGCGCTTGGCCTGCTCGGCGTGATGGGCTTGCAGGCGCGCGGGCAGCAGGCTGAGCTCGAGTCGTACCAGCGAGGGCAGGCGCTCGTGTTGCTACAAGACATGGTGGATCGCATCAATGCGAATCGTGCGGATGCCCATAGCCTCGCGTATGTGCCCTCATCGACATTTCCGGTTGGTGGCGGTGGCCTCCTGACGAATTGCACGCCGCTGACCGGCGCTGCGTACGACATCTGCGACTGGGGAAATCAGCTTAAGGGCGCCGCCGAGGTGTCCTCTAGCGGAACCTGCGACGCGTCGAGCGGCGCTGGGTGCGTCGGAGCAATGCTCGGTGCTCGCGGATGCATCGCCTACGCCAACGCTACCGAGTTGACGGATAGCACCGGGGCCACCATGGCTGGCACCGGCATCTATACGATAACGGTGGCATGGCAGGGAATAGCAGCGACAGTCGCGCCGCCTGCGAGCGTAACCTGCGCGCAAAACCTTTATCCGAACACCGGTACACCCATCGACGCGATGCGGCGCGCGGTGACCGCGACGCTGCGCGTCGCCAACCTCAATTCCCCATAGCGCCGGATGTCGACGACTACCATGACGCCCGTACCGTTCCTCGCGAACCGCGCGCGATACGCGTGCCGCCCGTCCCGGAAGTGGACCTCGCGCGGATTTTCGCTGATCGAGTTAATGATCGCGCTTGCGCTGGCGGGCGTGCTGTTGCTGGGCCTCGCCGTTTTCTTCGTTTCCAGCAGCAGGTCGTACTCGGAAGCGGACCGCGTAAGTCGCCAGATTGAGAATGGTCGTTATGCGTCATCCTTGATTGCGGAGGAGATTCGCCATGCTGGCTTCTACGGCGAGGTAAAGAACGTCGTAAACCTGCCCGTGGCACCGCCGCCTCCTTCGTCTGCGATTCCAATACCGACGACCTCTGCGCAGATCGATCCCTGTGCGACGGATATCGCTGTTGTAAAAGGCGCGCTGCCAATACCGATCTGGTATGTCGATGCGCCGGGGACGTCGCCGACTTGCGTTCCCGACGCGGTCAGCGGCACTGACATGATCGTGATCCGCCGGGCGAACACGACGACAATTCCGGCCGCGAGCGCGGTCGCCGGCGGCTACTACACACAGACTACAAACTGCGCCACGCTAACACCGGTGTTCCAGGTTGCTCAAAGCGGATTCACGCTGACGGATACGAACTGCACCACCGTCATGCCGATTCGCCAGTACCACGTCTACATCTATTACGTCGCGCCTTGTAGCGTCGCATCTGGCAGCAACGGTGCATGCGCGGCCGGCGACGTTGCCATACCCACACTAAAGCGCGTCGAGTTGACGTCTCCATCGAAGATGTCGAATCCTGTCCCGCTTGTCGAAGGCATCGAGAACATCCAGTACGAGTACGGAATGGATACCAACGGCGACGGTACTCCGGACACTTACACGGCCGCCCCCACTTTACCGTCCACCGTCAATCAGCTTCCGCAAATCGTGGCCGTGCGCATTCACATCCTCGCCAGAAACACCGATACGACGCCAGGGTTCACCGACACCAAGACCTACAACTTTGGGACCAATGCGGACGGCACGGCTAATACTGTGACGCCTGGCGGAGGATTTCAACGCCATCTTTACACGGAGCTGGTGCGCGTCACGAACGTGAGCCAGCGTCTCGAAAGCACATTCCCTTGATCCCCATGAACCAACGCATCGGATACTCACAACGCGGCGCGACGCTGGTCATCGGCATGATCATGCTGGTCCTCGTGACGTTGTTCGTACTTGCCGCGATCAACATGTCAACGGTGAACCTTCGTGTGATGGGAAACGAGCAGGCCCGAAACGAGGCCGTGGCCGCCGCACAGGAGGCGGTCGAGCAGGTCACGACAACCGACTTCACGAAGAATCCGCCGACCACCGCGGCACCGGCGACGGTTTCGGTTGACATCAACGGCGACGGGACGGCCGATTACACGGCAACGGTCAGCGCGACCTGCTTGAACTCGGTGCCCGTCAAGTCGACCGAGCTTAATCAAGCCGATCCTGTGCACGACGGTCCCTGCTTTATCTCGAACACGTCGAATTCGTCAGGCATCGCCGGTGGCGCAGGCGCCGGCAACACGTTGTGCTCTGCGACGCAATGGGACGTCAACGCGACAGTTTCCGACGCCACAGCCAATACGACGGGGACGGCTGTAACGCTGCACCAAGGGATCAGCAAGCGGATCGCCACGGGCGATACGCCTTGCTGACCGCCGGACAGATTTCAGCGCGCGGCCAAGTGGCCTGTGCGAAAGGGAGTGGCAGCATGAAAAAATCGATAACGGGCTTTGCAGTTCTCGCGGCGTTCGCAGGCTTTCTGTCCGCTGCGTACGCTGAGGACATCGATATCTACGGCACCAACGGCGGCGGCCCAAAGCCCAACATCATCATCGTCTTCGACAACGCGTCACGTAACAACAGCAATTTTTCCGGGACGTGTCCGTATTCCGGCATTACGAACATCTCGACGCTGCAAGACGCCACCCGTTGCGCGCTCGCAGTGGCGGTAAGCGACATCGCCAGCCAACCGGCATTATTGGGCAAGTTCAATATGGGCTTGCTGGTCTACGGGTACCAGAACAATCAGGGCGGCCAATGGATCATCCCCAGCATCACACCCGGTGCTACAAACGTTTCAACGCCGCTTCCGACCATGGACCAAGCCGGCATCAACGCATTCCTTGCGGCCGTCACTCCGCCAATCAATACGGCTAACGAAGCTTCCGCCAGCGGCGGGATGCAGGAAGCGTGGGCATTTATTACCGGTAGTCCAGCCGCGGCGACAGAAGTTTTTGGCTCGAAGACGACCTACGTTTCGCATGAAGGGTTGAGCTGTCAGAAGAGTTTCATCATCTTCATTGGCTCAGCTACCGGAAACAACGGAGAGCCCGAAACCGGAAGCAATGGTTCCGGTGGTTCCGGCGGCGCTGCTGGCCTCGCGAACGCCGGCGCCACCGCGGCGCAGCAGGTGCAGATCAACACGTCGGGACTCGGATCCAACACCGGCGACGACTCGGCCTGGGGTGACGAGTGGGCGCGTTTTCTGAACCAGACAGACTTCAGTGGCGCGCAGGCCAATTCACAGAATATTGTGACCTACACCATTGCGACCGGAGGAACCCGACCGAACTACGTCCAGTTCCTGCACAGCATGGCAAACCAAGGGGGCGGCAAGGCGTTCGTCGCTGCCGATATCAATTCGATGGTGCAGGCGCTGCTGCAGATCTTCAACGAGATCCAGTCGGTCAATAGCGTGTTTGCGTCGTCCAGCCTTCCGATCAGTTCCAATAGCCAAGGAACGTTCCTTAACCAGGTATTCATCGGGATGTTTCGCCCGGACGGCAGCGCCAACCCGCGCTGGATGGGTAACCTCAAGCAATATCAGTTTGGTGTCGGGGGCACTCCGGCTAATCCGACGCTTTTCCTTGCCGACAAGAACGGCAATTCCGCCATCAGCGGCGCGGGAACGGGCTTCATATCGCCCACGGCGGTCAGTTTCTGGAACCCGGCCATTGATACCAGCAAGCTGCCCGATTCCATCGGCGGTTTCTGGGTCAATAACCCGCAGAGCGCAGGGGGCGGCTACGATAGCCCCGACGGCGAGATCGTCGAGAAGGGCGGAGTGGGCCAGCAGATTCGTTTAGCGAACTTGCAGGACAATTACACGACGAATCCGAGCTCGCCGCGCAACGTTTACACCTGCACCGGCTCGAGCGGCTCGTGCAACAACGGCGATGCCCTGTCGGCGACGCCGTTCGCGACGACCAATTCGTCGCTAACCAATGCGTCCTTCGGCATCACTCCCCCCACCACCAGCATTTCGTCGTTCAGCCGCTCCGGAACGACCGTAACCGCAACACTTTCCGCGGCGCCAAGCCCGGCACTGACGAATGGCCAGAGCGTGACGATCCAGGGCGCGAGCTCATCGGAGCTGAACGGCATATTCACGATCACGCTGGTCAATTCGACGACGTTCACCTATACGATCGTCGTAAGCCCGCCGACGCCGGCGACGGGCAGCTACACCGCGAGCGTGCCGAGCAACCCGAAAACGATCACGTCATTGACGCGCGTCGGGACGACCGTGACCGCGACGAGCAACGGGCATAATTACAGTGTCGGGGACGTCATCACGATCACTGGTGCGAACGGCTCGCGGTACAACGGTTCATTCCCGATCACCGCCACGACGGCGAACACGTTCACCTACACGATCATCGACGCTCCGGTCGCCGCGACGTCGGGTGGCACGGCGGATCTCGGCACGACGCACACCAACGGGTTCACGTTCACAGCGTCGCAGATCACGCGCGATACGACGCACAGCGACAACACGTCGATCGTCACCGTCACGTCGGGCAGCAACCTGAACTCGAGCTATGCGGTTGGTGCCAAGGTCAATGTTTCCGGTGTAGTGCCTTCCGGTTACAACGTTACCTTGGCAACGGTCACGAACATCGGGAATTCGTGCCCGAGCGGGTCGAACAAGAAGAGCTTCTGCTACTCGATCACCACGACGCCCGCCACGCCGGACGCCGGAGGGACGCCGAAAGTCGATCGGACCGCGACCACCACGCTTTCCTTGCTGACCCGTACGGTGGCCTGCACGGGATCGACGCCGACACCAACTAGCACCGTCACGGCGACGACCTCGTCGACGAGCCCGTTCAGCACCGGCGATTCGGTGAGCATTGCCGGCAATCCGGTCGGCGCCAGCGAGTCCGCGTACGTGGGCACGTTCCCGATCGCCGCCACGACGGCGAACACGTTCACGTATTCGACAACGACGACGCCGTCCTGCACGCCGAGTGCGTCGGGCGCAGCGGCGATCACCGGCACGACCGGTATCGACAAGGATTCACTGATCAACTGGGTGCGAGGTGACGACGACGTCGGCGACGAGCCAAGCCCTGGCAACGGCATCACGATTCGCCCGTCGGTGCACGGGGATGTGCTGCATTCACGGCCGACCGTCGTCAATTACGGCGGTTCCATTGGTGTCGTGGTGTTCTACGGGGCCAACGATGGAACATTCCGCGCGGTGAATGGCAATCAGCCTCTGAATGGGTCACTAACAATCGGAAGTGCGTCTCCCGGCGGAGAGATCTGGAGCTTCATTCCAACCGAGTTCTTCTCCAAGCTGCCGCGTCTTTACCTGAATAGCCCATCGGTGAAGCTGGCTAGCACGCCGACGGGAATTACGCCGACGCCACTGCCGAAGGACTATGCCTTCGACGGCTCGACCGGCGTCTATCAGACCTTCGATCCCTCGACGGGCGCCACCACGAGCGTCACGTTGTTCCTCAGCGAGCGTCGCGGCGGGCGATTCATTTACGCGATCGACGTCACGGATCCGACGGCGCCGAAGCTCAAGTGGAAGAAGTCGTACACCGACACGAACATGGGTGAACTCGGTCTTACATGGTCCGCGCCGAAAGCGGCGATTGTTCGAGGAGTATCGAATCCAGTTGTCGTTTTCGGCGCTGGCTACGACACGAATGAGGATAGTGAACCGCCCGCAGCGGACACGATGGGCCGCGGCATCTTTGTGCTGGATGCGACCGACGGAAGCATCGTATGGCGGGCGGGATCCGGCGGCGCTAGCGCAGGAACCTGCACGGGAACGCCATGCCTCGTTTCTGATATGACGTACGCAGTTCCCGCGGACGTTGCGCTGGTAAACCGGGACTTCGATACCACCGGATACATAGACCGACTGTACGCAGCCGATCTTGGCGGCAACATCTGGCGTGTCGATCTCGAACCCGCGGGCTACGCGGCACCAGCATCGAGTGTTGGCCCCAGCACGTGGAGAATGACGAAGTTCGCGGCCGTCGGCGGAAGCAGCAATACGACGAAGCGCAAGTTTTTCTATCCGCCCGATGTGGTTGCCACTAAGGCGTTCGACATGGTCCTTGCGGCGACCGGCGACCGCGAGCACCCGTTGTATAGCGCCAATAACACCCAGTCGTATTCGATTGTCAACCGTTTCTACGGGTTCAAGGATCTCAACACTGGAGCGAATGTCCCATCGAACTGGACCTCTGCTTCGGAAATTCTCGATGACACCAGTGATACCAATACCAATAATCCAGCCGTGTCGAGCATGACGGATGTGACTCCAACAATTGCCAACCCGTCTCCCGCGTACGATCCGAATACAGCCAACAGCGGTTTCTACCTTACGTTTATGAGCGCCGGAGAGAAGGCGGTCAACGCTCCGTTGACCGTGGGAGGATTCACTTACGTGGGTACGAACACGCCGCAAGTGCCGACATCATCGACTTGCACTACCCTGGGCACTGCACGTGGATATGCAATCAACTTTCTGACTGGGGGAGCGATACCTGGCGGTTCGCTGTATACGACGTTTGCGACCGGCGGCCTTCCTCCGTCGCCCGTTGCGGGACTCGTCG
>Ga0105240_10015445_pt1 | contig 10382 bp, 9 predicted proteins | sample KBSC54metaG_FD_80426 | JGI IMG/M metagenome (GOLD analysis project Ga0105240, IMG submission 80426) | Corn rhizosphere microbial communities from Kellogg Biological Station, Michigan, USA - KBS C5-4 metaG | ecosystem: Host-associated > Plants > Roots > Rhizosphere > Soil | place: Michigan, USA... | reverse complement strand
TTACCACCGCCGCCATTGACCGGACGCTGGCCGAGGCGTCGACCACTAAAATCACCGGCGCCGCGAGGACTTTGGCCACATGAGCACTTGAGCCGCGCTCGTCGACTCCCGAGTATCCGTCAAAAAGTCCCATTCCACCTTCAATCACCGCGATGCGGCTTGCTTTTGCCGCGCGCCAGAAAATCTGCCGATTGACGTCGTCCGTATTCATGAAGCTATCGAGATTTCGCGAGATGCGGCCGGCGGCTGAGGTGTGGAGGCTCGGATCAATAAAATCCGGACCGGTTTTAAAAGGTTGCGGTGAAAGCCCCATCCGTCGCAGCCGCGCCAGAATTCCAAGCGTGATCGACGTTTTCCCCACGCCGCTGTGCGTCCCGGCAATAATCAACCGCGGAATGGACGTGCTCACGTCAGTATTCGATGCCCGGCTGGGCTTTAATGCGCTGGGTATCGTAAGGATGTTTGATCGCCTTCATTTCGGTGACGAGGTCGGCAAAGGCGACCAGATCCGGGTGGGCGTCGCGGCCGGTGATGAGGATATGGGTTTTGGGATCTTTTTCTTTAAGTCCCTGAATGACTTCGGCGACGGGAAGGAACTCGTATTTCAAAACGTAGTTGAGTTCATCAAAGAAGAGCAGGCGATGCTTTTTGGCCCGGATGAGGTCTAAACATTTCTGCCACGCTCGGCGGGCCGTCGCTTTATCTTGCGCCAAATTTTGCGTTTCCCACGTAAACCCGTCGCCAACGGCATGGTGTTCCACCTGATCGCCAAAATGCTTGAGCGCGGCGACTTCTCCGGTGATCCACTTTCCCTTCATAAATTGGACGATGGCTACCTTATAGCCCCGCCCCAAAGAGCGATAGACAACGCCAAAGGCGGCCGTGGTCTTTCCTTTGCCATCGCCGGTATTCACAATGACGAGGCCTTTGGTGATGTGCTCTGCGATGTCCTCGTGGACGCGCGGCGCTTTGTCTTGGTCCGCAGGGGCCATGGCGTTATTTTTCTTGGCCGGAGTGGCCGGTGATGTCGGTGGCAGGCTCAGAACGGCCACCCAAGTATTTGGCGAAGAATTGTTCGACGCGCGAATAGAAATGCATCCGGTTGTCGGGACGGGCAAAACCGTGGCCTTCGTCGGCATAGACAATGTATTCGACCGGCTTTCCGTTTTTCCGCATGGCCTGGACAATTTGGTCGCTCTCGGCTTGCTTCACGCGCGGGTCGTTGGCCCCTTGGCCGATCAAGAGCGGCTTTATAATTTTGTCGACAAAATAGAGCGGCGACCGAGACTTCATGAATTCTTCGTCTTTGTCGACCACCCCCAGCCGACGGGCAAAGGTTGCCAGCATGGGTGCCCAATAGGCGGGTATCGTTTTAATCAGGGTAATAATGTTGCTGGGACCGACGATATCGACCCCGCAGGCAAAGGTATCCGGCGTAAAAGTGAGGCCAACGAGCGTCGCATAACCGCCATAGGAGCCGCCCATGATCGCGACCCGCGCGGGATCGGCGACGCCCTCCTTAATAATCCAGTTCACGGAATCAATCAAATCGTCATGCATTTTTCCCGCCCACTCGCGGTTCCCGGCATTGAGAAACGCTTTTCCGTAGCCGGTGGATCCACGGTAATTCATTTGCAGCACCGCATAGCCGCGATTGGCCAGCCATTGGACAATCGGATAATAGCCCCAATGATCCCGCGCCCATGGACCGCCGTGCACCAAAAGGACGACAGGCATCCGCGACGCCGCGTCCACGGGAAGATCCGGCAACCGAGCATCCGGAGGCAGGGTCAGATACCCATGCAGCGTGAGCCCATCGCGCGATTTCAGTGAAATCGGCTTCATCGGCGATAGCGGCAATCCCTCTAACGATTTGCGCTGCGAAAACAGAAACGTCTCGCGCTTCAATGTCCGGTCGTAGATGTAATACTGCACCGGTCCATCGTCGACACCGATAGCGGCGATCCAAAGACGGTCCTTTAAATCACCGCGATTGATGTGGAGTTCACCGGTGCGGATATGCGAAAGCGCTTGGAAGTCGGCCCGAATGCTGTCGTCTAGAATTTTCCAGACGAGTTTATCTTTATAAAAGGAAACGGCTTGGATTTTTCGCGTAAGCGGATGAACAAAGGCATCGGCGACATCGTATTCCGGATCTTCGGCGATGACCGTTTCTTTGCTTGTGGCCGTATCCAGCGCCAAGAGCCGTTGCGCGTTGGCGTTTAAGCTGGAGAGAAAATAGAGGATCCGTCCGTCTTCGGAGAAGTCGACGGGACCGCCTTGCTCGTCCGGCCCTAAAACCACGACCGTCTCCCACTCATCTTTCGAGTTTTCGCGCAGCCAAATTTCATGACCGCCGTCCGGCGTGGCCGCCAGCGCCGCGCGAACGTTCATATCCGCATCGGTGGTCCAGCCAATGATATTTCCCGGGTTTTCTGTATCCAGCGTTGTTTTGCCATCACGAAGATCAATGCGGTACACATCGTGCTTACGCGGATCGGTTTTATTGATTCCGGCCAAAATTTGAAACGGCACTTTGGGCTCGACGGCAATCACCTGAGCGCGGGCGCCAGCGAAAGGAGTGATATCTTTGGTGACACGGGTCACAACGTTCACCAGATAAAGATGATAGTTTTCGTCCCCTTCGGCATCCTGCGCGTAAATTAAGAGATCCGGTTCGTAGGTCCAAAAATAAGAACGAATGCCCCGCTTGGGATCAGCGGTGAGGACATGATCCTCGTCTTTCCCCATCACCCGCAGCCAGACTTGCAGCACATTTTTAGAATCGGGCGCGATATACGTGAGATAGCGTGCGTCCGGCGAAATTTGCGGGCTAACCTTTTCAGGATTCCCAAATAGGACTTGGCGCGGAATAAGAGGCGTGGAGGTTTTGGTCAACATGGACCTATTCTAACCGATAATGACAAAATACCGCATGTCTTCTCTTCGCCATCATTTATTTTTCAGCGGGATTCTGATCTCTGTCGCGGGTGCGCTCCTCTACGCGGAAATCGAAGCTCCCGCCGACCCCGTGCGCGATATGCTTTTGGCTCACTATGAATCGGTCGAAAAGGGGTATCGGAATTTAATTAGCGGATTGTCATTACCGCTCGAATTAGGATTAACGGCACAGGATTTGAACACTGCGTTGGATTCGCTGCATCACGCCCTATCCGAATGGAAAATCGAATTTCGACCGAGTTACGCGGCGTTTGCCGTACAGACGGCCACCCATCTTCTGGTGGTCAATCCGCAGAGCATGCCGCACATCTTAGAAAACGATGACGATGTCCTATTGCATGAATCGGTCCATGTGGCCAAAGACCAAGTCGCGCGCCAGCTGTACGGTTTGCATGCGGAATTGGTCTTTTTTGAATGGATCCAAGAACACGTGGACGAAGACAAGGCCGCCAAGGCCGAAGAACGACTGCGCCATTCACTGACACCCGATAACGTATTGCGTTTAAAATTATGGGCGGAACCCCTCTCTGTGAGTTCCGGACCGTGGAAAAATGCCGCCAACGCGCTGCGCGCCAGTTGGATCTGTGAAATCCAGGCTTACTACGTCCAGATGCTGGCCTTCAACCGGCAACTCCAAGCCCAAGGCGCCCTTCCCTTAGATCGCACCGCCGAAATGCTGCGCAAAACATTTGCTTCCGAATTAGCGGCGAAGCCTTACTCCGCTCAATCAACAGAGTCGCCGCTCACGATGAAGGAAGACGATATCGCTCTGAACGTTTTTCAATCCTTCCGTGCAACATCCGTATCTCCCGGATTTCAGGACGCTGTCTTGGCTTGCGTCCTAATGGATACTCATAAAGGACTTCTCTTTAAAACCTTGACCGAAGCCGGCGGCTGGGATCTTCGAAAGGCTAACGCCGACACTGCCTACCGCCGCCAGCTTTTCCGGTGGGCACGTGCAAAAATTCTGCGCTGGAAATCGCTTCGAACCGAATCGACGGCCTTATCCGAATCGGAACGCGAAGACCTTCGGCAGAATGGATTGCTGACTCAAGCCGCGCGATCCGACTGACGATAAAAATCAAACGTGATATAATTGCGTACCTTGATCACCGCCGAGAAATCAATTCTAGACATCGCGGAAGAAAACCGCGGGAAACTTAAAACTCCTTACTATTTAATTGACGAGTCGCGCCTCGTCAAAAACTTAGAGACCATTGCCCGTATCAAAGCGCAATCGGGCGCCAAGTCCGTCTTAGCGCTCAAATGTTTTTCGACGTGGGGTGTTTTTGATCTCATGAAAAAATACATGGATGGAACGACATCGAGTTCTCTCTACGAAGCCCAACTCGGCCACGATAAATTCGGAAAAGAAACTCACGCCTACAGCGTGGCGTTCTCGGAGGACGACATTAAGGCGTTGCGCCCCTTCGCGACAAAAGTCATTTTTAATTCCGTTTCCCAACTGAAGAGGTTTGCGCCGCTGCTGGGAAACACGCCTCTTGGGCTGCGCGTCAATCCCGGCGTCAGCCATTCCGATTTCGACTTGGCTGATCCCGCCCGAAAATGTTCGCGCCTCGGCGCCACAAATCCCAACGATTTAGAGGATGCGGTGGCCTGGATTTCGGGCGTCATGTTTCACTGCAACTGCGAAAATGCGGATTTTCAGAAATTTAGCGCCATTCTCGACCACATTGGCCGAAACTTCGGACCGTTGCTGAAGAAATTGAAATGGGTGTCTTTAGGCGGCGGCATTTTCTTTACGAAAGAGGGCTATCCGCTGGACGCCTTCTGCGAAAAACTGAAAGCCTTTGCGTCCGCTTACGAGGTCCAAGTGTATTTGGAACCCGGCGAGGCCGCCATTACGAAATCCGCCTACCTCGTGACGAGCGTGCTGGATATTGTGCATAACGACATGGATATCGCCATTGTGGATGCGGCCGTAGAAACGCATATGCTCGACCTACTGATCTATCGGACAGATGCTAAAATTGAGCACGCGAAAAAAGACGGGCACCCGTACATGGTGGCGGGAAAAACATGCCTCGCCGGCGATATATTTGGAACGTACCACTTTGCCAACAAGGTTAAAGTCGGCGACTTCATCCCCTTTGCGGATGCCGCAGGCTACACCATGGTCAAGAAAAATTGGTTTAACGGCGTGGCGATGCCATCTATTGTTGTCCGTCGAGTCGATGGACGCGTTGACGTCGTAAAGACGTTTACGTATGACGATTACAGGGCGTCTTTATCTTAATGGAGGACACAAACGGAATGAAAACGAACGTGATGATTGTCGGGGCTGGAGCGGTGGCGCACGTCGCCGCGCACAAATGCGCACAAAACAATGAGGTGCTGGGCAACATCTGCATTGCCTCCCGCAAAAAAGAAAAAGCCGACGTCATCATCGAAAGCGTTCGCCGCAAAAAAAGCCTGAAGGATAAAACCAAGAAGATTTATTCCAAACAAGTCGACGCGATGGATGTACCCGAGCTTGTGAAGCTGATCAAGTCGACGCATTCGACCATCGTCATCAATTTAGGAACCGCATACATCAATATGTCCGTGCTGGAAGCCTGCATCAAAGCCGGCGTCACCTACATGGACACGGCCATTCACGAAGACCCCACTAAAGTCTGCGAAGATCCCCCCTGGTACGGCAATTACGAATGGAAACGCAAAAGTCGCTGCGCCAAAAAAGGGATTAATGCGATTTTGGGCGTCGGCTTCGATCCCGGCGTGGTGAACGCCTACTGCGCTTGGGCCGCCAAGCACGAATTCGACACGATTGACACGATCGATATCATGGACGTCAACGCCGGCAACCACGGCCGCTATTTCGCAACCAACTTCGATCCAGAAATTAATTTCCGCGAATTCAAAAAGGTCTGGACCTGGATCGACCGTAAATGGGTGTGCAAACCCGTCCACGATGAAAAAATTACCTACGATTTCCCCGTCGCCGGCCGCCAAAACGTCTATCTCACCGGCCACGATGAACTGCATTCTTTATCAAAAAATATCGACGCCAACAGCATCCGGTTCTGGATGGGCTTCGGCGATCATTACATCAATGTCTTCAATGTGCTGAAAAATATCGGACTCTTATCGGAAGTACCGGTTAAAACAGCGGAAGGGGTTGAGGTTGTTCCTCTAAAAGTCCTGAAGGCGGTCTTGCCGGATCCGGCGTCGCTCGCCAAGAACTACACAGGCTACACCTGCATTGGAAATCTCATCAAGGGAAAACAAAACGGCCGAGAGAAAGAAATCTTTATCTACAACACCTGCGACCACGCCGCCTGCTACAAAGAAGTCGAATCCCAGGCCATTTCCTACACGGCAGGCGTTCCCCCCGTCGCCGCCGCGATCCTCGTCGCCAAAGGCATCTGGAATCCCAAGACCATGGTCAACGTCGAAGAATTGGACCCGGATCCTTTCTTGAAACTCCTCGATAAAATCGGTCTCCCCACGAAAGTGGAGAACCACGCGCCCGTCGCCCAGTTCGCGTAGCTTTTATGGCGCCTTCCTGGATCGTGACAGCAGATAAAGTGCAATCGGCGATAAAACGAATTATTGAAGTCGGCAAACCGCGGAAATTGATTCTTTTTGGTTCCTACGTACGAAATGAAATTCGATCGAACAGTGATTTGGACGTCTTGGTCGTGGTTAATGATTCAGTGCTTGATAGCCGAAAAGAGAGCATCCGAATCCGCCAATCCTTGCGAGGCATTTTTATGCCGATGGATATCCTGGTCATTTCAGAAAGTCATCTAAAAGAAGTGGCAAACATTTCCGGCCTTATTTACCACGAAGCTATCCGAACAGGAAAGGTTGTCTATGAAGCCGCCTAAGGAGATACCGGGATCGGCAAAGGAATGGTTATCTCACGCGCAAAGCGATTTGGCATTGGCGAAACTTGCTTCCGGTGATCAGAATATTCTCGCTTCGCAAGTCTGTTTTCATGCGCAACAATCTGCTGAAAAAGCCATCAAAGCCGTTCTTCGATTTCACCAAATAGATTTCCCCTTCACCCACGATCTTGATGCGCTGTTGGAGGTTGCGGGACAATCCAAAATACTTATCCCCCCGAATGTTCAAGATGCCGGTCGTTTAACTCCATATGCCGTGGAAGCCCGGTATCCCGGCGCCGCAAGTCCTATCGAAGCTGACGTGCAATCGTCTATCCAATTAGCTCAAGCCATCCTCGATTGGGCGACACCGATCATCAAGTAATCATCTTGAACTTCGGTTTTCGGTACTTTTAATGAGTTCTAACCGCTAGTGCAACATGTGGATAACCTGATGAGCCTGCTCTGTTGTCGGAGTAGGTATGAACTACCATCATTTAAGTCATCAAGAAAGAGATCAGCTGGCAGTTCTTCGGAGCCAGGGAAAGACGCTTCGTGAAATAAGCCACGTGCTTGGGCGATCACCCGGGACGTTGTCCCGGGAGCTGCGGCGCAACGAAAGCCTTACCAAAAGCGGTGGTTATTTCCCACAGGCCGCCCATCGCTTTGCGCAGCGGCGATTGCGCCTAAGTCATTGGACTCCCCGGATTCACCATAGTGCCTTGCGGCACGAAATTTGGCAGATGCTGGAAAAAGGCTGGTCCCCGGAATTGATTAGCGGACGACTTCGCCGATTGCGTCCGGAGTTGCCTACGGTGTGTCCAGAAACGATCTACCAATGGATTTATACCGAACGCCGGGATTTGATCGCTTACTTGCCGCGCAGCCATCGTAAGCGCCGACGTCGAAAATCCCACCGAAAGAACCGACTGCATATTCCTGCACGGAAATCGATCCGCGAACGGCCGGCCATCATCGCAGATCGCAGCCAAGCCGGCCATTGGGAAACAGACTTAGTGGTCGGACCTGGACGCGAAGCGCTACAGGTTCTTGTAGAACGACAGACCCGATACACCCTGCTGCTAAAAATTCCGAATAAAGGGTCAGGTCCCTCCCGGGCGGCGCTAACCAAGCTGATGGAAGCAATTCCCGCGCATTTGCGGCGAACGATTACCTATGACAATGGGTCCGAAAATGTGGAGCATCAGACCTTAAACGAGGACTTTGGTTTAGAGTCTTATTTTTGCGAACCCTACCACAGCTGGGAAAAAGGGACGGTTGAAAACACTAATGGCCTCATCCGACGATTCATCCCCAAGAGCACAAAACTTGAAACCGTGCCGGGGGATCAAGTTGTCCAACTAGAACACTGGCTTAATAATAGGCCACGAAAGGTTTTACACTTTCGAACCCCTAGAGAGGCTTTTGAGGCCCTTTTTGTTGCACTTGCCGGTTGAATTCAGCTTTTAGTAACTCACCCAAATCTCAGTTTTCTAATGTTATATGCAGTCCTTCATTATTGCGGGAAAACACGCGTGGAAAGTCTTAGGTAAAACGACGCGGTCGCAAGCGGCGGAAATGGTGATTGCGCCAGGTGATTCGGAAGGCAGCCCGACGAATCGCCATCCGAAAAGCGATCAATGGCTGTACGTTCGAAGTGGATCGGGCGTTGCCTTTGTCGAAGGCCGCAAAATTCCTTTAAAACCCGGCAGCCTCCTTCTCATCGAAAAAGGCGAACGCCATCAAATCATCGCGTCCGCCAAAACCTCGTTAAAAACAATAAATTTCTACAGCCCTCCGGCCTATTAGGAATGAATGTGCACGGCTGGGGTCAAAGCCATGCACTTTCCAACTTATGCGGCTTGCAATTTTTGACGCGAGGAAGAAAGCCCCGCCCCGGGGCCTTGGGCGGCTTCTGACTGCTGACGCAGCCAATTCAAAATCCAATTCAGCGTATACAATCGATAATAAGCGGGTGGGGTATGTTCCATTTTTTCTAGGGCTGATTCGATAATGTCCACCAGGGTGATCCGACCGCGCTCGTCATTTCCTAAAAGTCTCGACGTCTGGGCGATATTACCGACATGGATTTCATAATCCGAATCCCAATGCGGCAGGCTGGCCACGCGTGTTAAATACTCCACGAGTCGATCCGTGGGGAGACCTAGATTGCGAAGGTGTTCGCCCACTTCAACGAGATAGCCGTGGTCCTTGAGTTGCATGGCGGCCTCTTGCGCGTGTTGGATATGGCCATGCGCCATGAGCGGTCTCACCGAAATTCTCAATAGCGCTTCACCCAACGGTCGATTCCTTTCGGAAATTTTTGAAAGATCCATTAACAAGGGGAACCCTTCGCCGGCCATATATGACAGGACGTAAAGATTCGCCTCTTCAACGGCATGGAAACCACCCAGCACCGCGACGCTGGCGATGTGCCTCTGAAGCGCCGGCGCCCCCATTGTGCAGGCCATTTCTCCAAGGACATTGAATTTCACATGAGACGCTTGATTAATCTCCCAGGGCCTTGGCGCATCGCGATCGGCAGCAATCGCGAATTTCAGGGCCAACGCCAGTTCCTGATCGCGATCGAAGCCGGATATCGATAGTCCGGCCAATCGGAGTTGTTTAGCGAGGAGCCAGCGACCCCACGCCTTTTCCCATCCCGTCGTCTGTTGAACAAGGCCTGAACGATCGATCGTTAAGTGTCGCTCAAGGCTAAATCGTCGCGTCAAAGGCAGATTTTGTACGTCGTTCCAAAGCGCAGCGAAAATTACTAGAGCATCTGGGATTCTGCCGATTTTGCTTAAAGCCGTTGCCACGATCGCCAGCGATTGATGACGATGGATAGCCGGCAGAACGTCATAGAGTGTCGTCTCAGCCCGGATGGACTCCGCCATTTTTTGAAGTTCGGTCACGAAATCATGGCGATCGCTCTCATGAGGCAATAAGGGTATCCGTAGGGCTGCTTCTTCAATAAACCTGGCCCGCACTTGTCCGGCGTCGTCGTTGGACCGATGGAGATCGACACGCGCTCGGACCAACTCCAACGCCTTTCGGCCTTCTCCGCGATTCAATAACGTTAGAGCCAACTCCAGAGCCGCCCTTTCACGAAGCTGACGCGACGGCAATTCGGTGGCCAGCCGTAGGGCCACGGAGGTGAGGGCTGGAAAAGCCGTGGACAGAGCGGCCAAGCGAGACGGCAATTTTTCGAGAAGAACAGTCTGGTCTTTCTTGGGAAGCGCCGCGCGTTGCGACGATAAAGCGTTCCAATCGGAGATCTCGTCTGATTCGAAGGGGACATACCGGCCCAGATACAGCGAGAAGGCTTTGACAATCAAGGTGATGGCTTCATCGAATCCGCTCGGCTGCTCCGCAACGAGCAGGCCGATTCCCCAAAGGTGATTGGCCAGTTGTTCGCGAACCGCGGACCAGCGGTCTTCTCCTTCCCGCAAATCGAATGTGCGCGGAACTAGCAAGGGAATCACCAAGGAATGGAGCGCCGGTCGATCGAGCAAAAAGTTTAGGTGATCCGACATGGCCGATGTCCGCACATGAGCGGCATCCCCTTTTTCT
>Ga0105240_10015441_pt1 | contig 10383 bp, 8 predicted proteins | sample KBSC54metaG_FD_80426 | JGI IMG/M metagenome (GOLD analysis project Ga0105240, IMG submission 80426) | Corn rhizosphere microbial communities from Kellogg Biological Station, Michigan, USA - KBS C5-4 metaG | ecosystem: Host-associated > Plants > Roots > Rhizosphere > Soil | place: Michigan, USA... | reverse complement strand
TGCAGCTCGTCCGCGATCCGCGAGCCATCGTACATCTTGCGGATAGCCTCGATGATCCCCGCCGAGTGCACAGCGATCGTTCGCGGAGTATCGGCGGTGAAGAGGAACCGGTTGGGGATGTTCTCGATGTTGCCATCGAAGATCAATCCGACCAGCTCGGCATTCCGGTTGATAGCCGGACTTCCCGAATTCCCCCCGATGATGTCGTTCGTCGTAACGAAGTCGAACGGTGTTGCGAGATTCAGGCGATCCTTTCTTGTCACCCACCGTTGCGGAAGGTTGAACGGATCCTTGAAATCGAACGCGTTCGCGCGCTCATAGAGTCCATAGAACGTCGTCTTGTACGGAGCGACCGTTCCATTCATCGGATATCCCTTCACCACGCCGTCGCTGATGCGAAGTGTGAACGTCGCGTCAGGTGGAAGCGACGTGCCGTAGATCGAAAAGAGCGCCTGTCCGATCTTTTCGGTGTTCGTCGCGATGATAGCGTTGAGGCTGTCGGAGCGCGCGGTCACTGTTCGGTTCAAGGGATCGATGGCGCGCGCCAGCACGATCATCGGATCGTTCGATGCGGCAACCGCCGCTGCCCCGCCTTCCACCAGTGACCGGCGGAACGCCGCGTCGCCAATGCGCGTTCCGCTTACGAGGGCCTCAGCGGCGGCTTCGGGAGTTCGCCCGGCAAGCGCTACGCGAATGAACGGATCTGTCGGCGGCAGCTCCTGCTGGGCCGCGCGAAGCTGCGCTGCGATCGTGAACTTCTCGTACGGCACGTCGATCGGGCGATCGCGTTCCACGCCTGCTTTCATGGCGTCGAGCATGGCCCCGCGATACGCTGCCAGCCGTGCCGCATCAGGCTTCGCGGCCTCGGTCGCGACTCGGACTGTCTGTCCCGCCAGGGTGAGGAGCGTAGACGGGCCGAATCCGTAGTACCTGAGCTGGGGATTGAACGTCGCCAGCTCATGCTGAGCAGCGGCGACTTCGTCCCACGACGAGCCATAGCGAGCCCGCAACGCCGGGTCCGCGTTGATGCGGGCACGGAAGTCGGCCTCGAACGCTCGCTTTTTCGCCATTCGCGAGCTGTCGAGCAGCCCCGCACGATATCCCGTCACGGCCTTGAAAGAATTCTGCAGGCCGAAGAACTGATTTTGATACCGCCTCGCGGCGCCGGTGTCCTGCGCCTCGGTCTGGCGAATGACTGCAAGCGCCCGGTTGTATCCGGCGAGTGTAGCCGGATACCCGATGTCCCTCAGGAATTCCATTTGCGCGACGGTGTTGAGCCTACCCGTCGATCCCGGGTTTCCGATCACGAAAACCGCCTCGCCGTCGCCCGCGCCGTTTGCGCTCCACCGCAGATAATCCGTGGGGTGGAATGGAGCGTTGTTGTCGTAAGCGCGGAGAAGCGCCATGTCGAGATCGTAACGCGGGTACGTGAAGTTGTCGGGATCGCCGCCAAAGGAGGCGATCTGCTCCTCGGGCACCATCACGAGGCGAAGATCGCTGTAGCGCTTGTATCGATACAGAGAGTACATGCCGCCGTTATACAGTGAGACGACCTGGCAGGTGAGGCCGGTGCTCTGCGCGCACTCGCTCTGAATGCGTCCGACGATCGCCGTGCGCTGGGACGTCTGCTCGGCCGCCGTGGATCCAGTGATTGCGGCGCGAACCCGGTCCGTCACGGGCTCGATGGAGATCAGCTGATCCACGTAGAGTCCCGGACATTTTTTCTCGTCGGCCTGATTGCCGGCGGCAAAGCCTGTCTCGATGTAATTGCTGTCCTTGGGGGATACTGCGTCAGTGCAACCTCGGGCGCAGTGATGATTGGTCAGAATCAAGCCATTCGCCGAAACGAAAGACGCCGAGCAGTTCGGCAGTCTCACGGACGCGAGCCGCACATGGTCCAGCCATTTCTGATCGGGCGCGAATCCGTACGTCTTCTGCCAGTACGCGAGCGGCGGCGCATCGAACGTCCACATCGTCCCGAACTCCTGCCTGTAGCCGGGTGGCGAGAGCGGGCCAGTGGATGCCGAGGCCGCAGGTGTGACAGCAGTCGAAACCGGTGGCGATGAAGTGCACCCGGCAACGACAAGCATCGTGAGGCTCACGACCAGAAAACGCACGCTGGTGATTCGGCTCATCATCGAAATTCCTCATGTGTGGTTCATACCGGGACGGCTGCATCTCCGTCGCTTGTCCGGCCCGGAAGGTGCCGGTAGATTCCGTTCGGAACCCGGTAAGGCAATAACATACACGTGCGACGGATGCCTCGCGTCGCCTTCTCGAGACAGATGGACGCCCCCACAAACTCCCAGAGCTCGCGCACGGTGCAGGAAGCCACCACTGCGCTCCCGCCCGCAGAGGTTTTCAGCGAAGCCAAGCGGTTTTTCGGCCGCCAGAGCGGTGTTTATTCTGCATTCATCGAGCAGGAGGGCCCGACCCACATAACGCTTCGCGGCCAGGGCGGAGAAGAGATCGTCATCGGCACTGCGGTTACCGGTGGGGCAACACGTGTCACCGCATCGAGCTATCTGTTTGACCAGCAGATCGCGCGGTTCTTCAGCACATTGCCGCCGCTGCCGCAGACGATAGCCGACGCGATTGCCGCCTCGAGCGCCAAGCCATCTCCGGTCACTTCATGACTTCGGCTCCATTCGTCACCGGCCTGAGGACCAATGGTGAGGTCGTCTCCCTCGCTTCCGGCGACGAGCCGGTACTGCACATTCGCGTGCAGGTTGCCGACCTCTGGGATTCGATTCGCGTCGACGCGCCGCTTGCCAAACCAGTGGCGGTCGTAAAGCGAGCGGCCCTTGAAGCACTTTATCCCGCCGGCACGGACCCCGACGAATTCGTCGTGAGACTGCACGGCTTCGAGATTCTCGACGAGGAAGTCGGCCTGGCCGCGGCGGGCGTGAGAAACGGGTCGATTCTTCTGCTCGTGTCACGCCGGCGCAGACCGGTCAGGTAGGCGGCGGCCGGCGGCATGCCTGTCGCCTTCATTTCCCATAGCGACTGCGGAAGGCACGACACAGGCTGGGGCCACCCCGAGCATGTGGGCCGCCTGCGCGCCATTACCCGAGCGCTCAGAAACGATCCGTCGCTGTTCGATTCCGTCGAGCAAGTCGAAGGAAGGCATGCAACGGCCGACGAGCTCGCCCTCGTTCACGACTCAGACTACATCGCGACTGTTGAGCGTTTTGCCGCCACCGGCGGCGGCCAAATGGACATCGACACCATAATGAGCGAAGGATCGTGGGCTGCGGGCACGGCCGGCGCGGGCTGCGTGCTCACGGCAGTTGATCGCGCTATGGGCGCCGAACACGCGCGATCATTCTGCGCCGTTCGTCCGCCGGGTCATCATGCGCTCGCTGCGCGCTCGATGGGCTTCTGCCTGTTCGGCAACGTTGCCCTGGCGGCCCGCTATGCTCTCTCGGTTGGCGGCGCGGAGCGCGTGCTCATTGTCGACTGGGACGTTCACCATGGAAACGGAACGCAGGCACTCGTCGAAAAAGATCCGGCGATTCATTTCGTCTCGATGCATCAGTGGCCCTGGTATCCGGGCACAGGCGCCGCTGCGGACAGCGGGCCGCACCAGAACGCGTGGAATCTCCCGATGCCGGCAGCGCTACCCGCGGCAAGCTATGTGGATGCACTGGAAGGGGGCATCGACGCTGCCACTGCCGGCTTCACCCCCGACATCGTCCTGATCTCCGCCGGATTCGATTCTCTCGCCGGCGACCCGCTTGGAGGTTTTACTTTCGAGCCGGAGCATCTCGCGGCCATCACCCGGCGTCTTGTCGAGCGTGCCGGCGCATGGTGCAACGGCCGCGTGGTTAGCGTCCTCGAGGGCGGCTATGCGCCGGACCGTCTCGCCGAGGGCGTCATGGCGCACATCGCGGCCCTCGCGTAATTGCTTGCGCACGAGGGCTTTTGGGGTGCTTCCGAACAGCGGGTCAGCTAGCTTCAAGGCGGATCGGGAGTGACACCATATGGCAGAGATCTGATGGCTAATCCGCAGAAAAACATTTCAGACAAGGACGTTCTGGCGCCGGCCCCGCAGAGGTCGCCGGTTGTAGCGTGGACGCCGGGCGGAGCCGATGCGCCGTGGAGCTGTTATCACGGGCCCGACGGCAACGCGAAGAAAGGACTGTCCATGGACGAGATAAAGCGTGCAGTCGAGTCGCACAGCGGCACGCTCTGGGTGGACATCGACTACAACGACAAGGCCCAGCAGGCTCTTCTTTCGGATGTCTTTCATTTCCATCCGCTGGCAATCGAGGACAGTCTCAACCCGAATTCACGCGTAAAGATCGAGGAATACGCCGGATTTCTGATTCTCGTCGTTCGAACAATTGCGTTCCGCGAAGACACTGACGATCCGTACGACATCGCAACGGTGAATCTCACCTGCTTCCTGGGACCAAACTTTCTGGTCACGGTGCACGGTGGCGAGACTCGTCCGATCGAGGCGACGGTGTCACTTCTCGACAGAAAGCCGGAGCTGGCACAGGCTGGAGCTGCGCGTCTCATGCACGCCGTTGTGGACGAAGCGGTGAATGCGTATTTCCCCGTAGTCGACAAGCTGGACGAGTTCGTCGACGGGCTCGAGGATCGAATCTTCACGTCGTTCGACCAGTCTGCCCTGCGCGACATCTTCAACGTCAAGAAGCTCGTTCTCTCGCTGCGCCGGCATCTTGCGCCGGAGCGCGATGTCTTTGCGGTGCTCACGAATCGCCCCAGCTCGCTGCTGACGCCGGAGACGCAGGTCTATTTTCGCGACATCCACGACCACATTCTGCGAATCAACGACGCTCTCGAGACATATCGCGAGTTGCTCAGCAACACCCTCGACGGTTACTTAACGCAGGTGTCCAATCGTCTCGGATCGATCACGAAGACGTTGAGCGTCGTCGCGACGATCAGCATTCCGTTCGTCGTCATCAGCGGGATGTGGGGCATGAACTTCGAGAGGATTCCGCTGCACGACTGGCCCGAGGGTTTCTGGTTCATGCTCATCGTTCAGCTGGTATTGGGTGGACTTCTCCTCGCCGCATTGAGATGGCGCAAGCTGCTGTAGACGGAATTCGCCTTTACGGCGTCGCCGCTCTCGAATCGACCAACATCGGTTCGCTGGCGGAAGGCACGTCGATCATCCCGTTCCGGATGCTCGGTGCTGTCGTCGCGCCGAGTCGTTATTCGCGGGTCACGCTCAACGAGGCGGAGATGGCCGAGTATACGCGCGTACTCGAAGAGGTTCAGGCAAACTCATCGGTGCTGCCGGCACCTCCGGGGACGGTGTTTCGCTCACGCGACAGTCTTACCAGGTGGCTCGAGCTTCATTACTTCACGCTCACGCAGGCTATCGGCGTCGTCGAAGGTCACGCCGAAGCCCGGGTCGTCATCACAAAATCGCAATCCGCCGACGCGCCCAGTGCGACTGCCGATGAAATCAAGGAAAAAACAAAGCAGCTCGCGGCAGTCGCGTCGGACAGCCTGCGGGTGCTGCGCGGACAATCGGCGGCAACAATCTCGTTGCCCGTGGCAGACGATGATACTACAGTAGTCTCGCATGCATCGTTTCTTGTGGATGTGGAGCGGTGGGGACTGTTCACCGAGCTCGTAGCGAAGGAAGACCAGCGTCACGCGGATCTCGATTTCCGGTTGACGGGCCCGTGGCCTCCCTATGACTTCGTGCGAATGGAGTTTGGCGGTTAGCGATGTTCTGTCCTGATTGTGGCTCATGGAACCGCTCGGCAGCGGCGCGATGTCTTCGCTGCAGCGAGCTGCTTCCCGAGATGTCGAACAAGAGCTCCCAGCCGCCCGATCCGGCCATAACCGCGCTTCGACATGTCACCGGCGGCCGCTACAGCATCATGCACCGGGTGGGTGAAGGCGGAATGGCGAACGTTTACTACGCCCTTCACGTCCCGCTCGACTGCCCGGTGGTGCTCAAGGTGATGCATCCTCACCTCGCCCGGGACGCCGACATGCGCGAGCGCTTCCGCCGCGAAGCAGAATCCGCGGCGCAGCTCATTCATCCGCATATCTGCTCGATCACCGACTTCGGAAGCGTTGGCGACCAGGTTTTTCTGGTGATGCCTTACCTCGCGCGGGGGACTCTCGCGGACCGCATCAACAATCGGCGCTCCTTTCCGCCCGAGCGGACAGCGGCAATCGCGGCGCAGGTCGCGTGCGCGCTCGACTATGCGCATCGCCACGGACTCGTGCACCGTGACATCAAGCCCGACAACATTCTCTTCGACGAGGACGAGAATGCGCTGGTGACCGACTTCGGAATCGCCACCGGACATTTTCGCGCCCGGATGACGGGCACCGGAAACGTGATGGGGACTCCGCACTACATGTCGCCCGAGCAGGCGCGGGGCAAGCTGCTCGACGGACGAAGCGACCTGTACGCGCTGGGCGTCGTGATGTACGAGACTCTGCTCGGTTTCCCGCCCTTCGACGGGGCCGATGGGTATTCGATCAGCTACAAGCACGTCACGGAGATGGCGGCGGCTCCGGACGTCGTCGACTCGCGAATTCCTCCGCCACTTTCGGCGATCGTCATGAAGTGTCTGGAGAAGCAGGCGTCGGATCGTTATCAGCGCGGCTACGAGCTTGCCGACGCGCTCATCGGCTACCTCTCCGGTGCGCAGTCGCCCGAGGACATGCGCGGCGCATGGAGCGCGCGAGTCGTCTCTCCGCGGCCTGCACTCGTACCGGTGGCGGGACGCTTGTGAAGCTTTCGCACGAAACGATATCTCTCCACACTCGATACCCGTTTGTCATCGCCAGAGGCGGATACGCGTCGCACGAGAATGTCATCATACGGATCGAGGATAACGATGGTCTGGAAGGCCTCGGCGAAGCGGCGCCCAACCGCTACTACGGAGAATCCACAGGCTCGGTAATCGCCGCACTCGAGCGGTTCGCCCCAATTCTCGCAACTGCCGACGCGTGGTCGCTCGAAGCCATTGAGGCGCAGCTCAGCCAGGCTCTTCGTGGCAACGGCTCCGCAAAAAGTGCGGTGAGCGCGGCACTGCACGACCTCATTGGGAAGCGAGTCGGAATGCCCGTGTACAAGTTGTGGGGGCTGGACGAGTCGGATGCCCCACTGTCGAGCTTCACCATCGCCATCGCCGATAACGATGGGCTGCGCCAGCGAGTGGCTGATGCGGCCGGGTATCCCATTCTCAAGATCAAGCTTGGCACCGATCGGGACATGGAGATCATTCGCGTGATTCGCGATGCGGCGCCGGACAAGAAGCTGCGCGTTGACGCAAATGCGGCGTGGACGCCGGCCGAAGCTGTTCGCATGACTGATTTTCTGCTCGAGCACGGTGTCGAGTTCGTGGAGCAGCCGGTTGCCGCGCACGACATCGAAGGTCTCCGGTTTGTGCGCGCCCGTTCGCGGCTTCCCATCATTGCCGACGAGTCATGCATTTTCGCGACGGACATTCCGAAGCTCGCCGGGGCCGTGGACGGCATCAATCTCAAGCTGGCCAAGTGCGGCAGCCTGCGGGAAGCGGTGAGAATGGTGCATACCGCCCGCGCTCTCGGCATGACGGTAATGGCCGGGTGCATGATCGAGTCGAGTCTTGGCATATCGGCAATCGCCCAGGTTGCGCCGCTGCTCGACCACTGCGACCTCGATGGAGCGGCGCTTCTCGATGGAGATCCTTTCACCGGTGTGACGATCGCCGGCGGCCGGGTGACGTTCGGCGCGGGCCCAGGCCTCGGCGTCACCCGCAATGACCCTGTTGAACCCCGGTTAGCGAGCGCCGGCAGCCGTTAGAACGATGCCCCGGGAATCAATGGGGCTGGTCGAGGTAGCGCTCCCGGTTCCGCTTTTTCAGACATTCACTTACGCGCTGGACCCGTCGGCGGCGAACGCTGCGGTCACGGGGTCGCGGGTTGTTGTGCCTTTCCGCAATCGAACCGAGATCGGGATCTGCCTGGGACCGGCGGGCTCGGGCTCGCTCCCCCGCAACGTTCGGACTGTGATGGACGTTCCGGATGCCGCACCGGTGCTGAGCGAGCACATGATCTCGCTTTGCCGGTGGATGTCGGACTACTACATAGTCCCTCTCGGCATCGCGATGCGGTCGGTGCTTCCGGTTCTCCTCACCGGAGCCGAGCAGCCGAAGCCATCGCGCAAGACGCATCGCATCGTCAGGCTCGGCCATGACCTCCCCACTCTGCTCGAGAGGGAAAAGGCATTTGCGCGCGCGCCGCAGCAGCGTGCCCTGTTCGAGCTTCTCGAGTCCGTTGGCGGGAGCAGCACGCTCGATCACCTGCTGAAGCAGCTGGCGTTCTCGCCATCGGTGCTGAAGGGACTCGAGAAACGCGGCCTCATTGTGATCGAGGCCGAGGAAGTCGAGCGAGATCCGTTCGTCAGCCGAACGATTCCGGCAGCCACTCCGCATTCGCCGAGTGCCGCGCAGACCGCGGCGATTGCCGCTATCGCCGGCTCGGATCCCGGTCAGGTATTTCTTCTCAACGGAGTCACCGGAAGCGGCAAGACACTTGTGTACATCGAAGTTCTCAAACGACTTGTCAGGGAAGGTGGGAAGACAGGGATCGTTCTTGTCCCCGAAATCGCGCTTACGCCGCAGACAGTCGACCGTTTTCGCGCCGTTTTCGGTGATGATATCGCCGTTCTCCATTCGGCGCTGAGCGATGGTGAGCGCTACGACGCGTGGCTCGCGTTGAGCAGAGGCGAGAAGCGCATCGCCGTGGGCGCGCGATCGGCGGTGTTCGCGCCTCTCGCGAATCTTGGCGCGATCATCGTCGACGAAGAGCACGAGACGAGCTACAAGCAGGGCGAGACGCCGAGATATCACGCCCGCGAAGTGGCGATCGTTCGCGCGCGGCTCGAGGGGGCGATAGTCGTCCTTGGCAGTGCGACTCCGTCGCTCGAGAGCTGGTCGAACGCCGGGAGCGGGAAGTACACGCTGCTTAATCTTCCCGAGCGTGTTGGCGGAGGAAAGCTCCCCAAAATCAACATCGTCGATCTCAGGCATCGCGAAGGGCCAACCGCGTCGAGAGAAGGGCCGGCTTCGCCGGCGTATTCATTCGTGATCCGCGACGAGCTCGACAGGGCGCTCACGCAGACGCTCGCTCGCGGCGAGCAGAGCATTCTTCTTCTCAACCGGCGCGGTTACTCGTCGTTCATGCAATGCGGCGATTGCGGCAACGTCGTCGTGTGTCCCAATTGCAGCATCACCCTCACACATCATCGGGCGCCGGAGAGGCTGCTCTGTCACTACTGCGGTCACCAGGAGGCACTGAATCCGGTATGTGGGCGCTGTGGCGGACGCACGCTTCGCCAGCGGGGACTGGGAACCCAGCAGGTCGAGCGTCTTCTCTCGGATCGCTTTCCGGCGGCGACGATCGCTCGAATGGACGTGGACACGACCAGCGGCAAATGGGCGCACGCCGGAATTCTCGACCGCGTTGCGAGCGGTGAAGTCGACATCCTGCTCGGCACGCAGATGATCGCCAAGGGTCTGGATTTTCCAAATGTGACGCTTGTGGGCGTGGTGGACGCCGACACGGGAATAAACCTGCCGGACTTTCGCGCCTCGGAGCGCTGCTTTCAGCTGCTGAGTCAGGTTGCGGGGCGCGCCGGGCGCGGGCCCAAGGGCGGACAGGTTTTCATCCAGACGCGCGTACCCAACCATCACGCCGTCACCTGCGCCGTAACGCATGACTATCTCCGATTCGTTCGCGAGGAAGCGCCGGGGCGAGTGAGTCCGCCGTATCCACCCAACAATCGCCTGGCGAACATCGTGTTCAGCGGCATGAACGCGATGGCGACCAGTGAGCTGGCAATCGCGGCAGCGCAGTGGTTGCGGGAGCTGCTTGAAACACAAAGACTGGATGGGGTGACTGTGATCGGGCCTGCACCATGCCCGATCGAGCGAATAAAAACTCGCTGGCGCTGGCACGTGCTGCTCAAGTCGGCGCAGACCGGCGACCTCACGCGCGTGTCGCGCTATTTCATGGAGCGGTTTGCCGTTCCCCCGGCACTTCGGGTGACGCTCGATCGCGATCCGGTGGCGCTGTTGTAGAGGGCGCAGGCATCTTTAGGTGTGTCGCTTCTCACATCCCCCGACTTTTCCATTCCCGAGCTTCGGGATGCGCCTGACGCAACGTTTGTGGCCGCGCCCTCGAGCGGAGTCCTTCCCGAGAATTTCTTTTCCACCACCAACCTTCCCACGTACGTGAAAGTGAATGGAAGCTGGGGCATGCCGCGTGAGCCGCGCATGGACGCTGCCCTGGTTCTCGACAAGGACGGCGTCGTGTGGGTGAGAGAGGGACGAAGGGTCGCCAAGGGTGACATGGTCGCCGTCGGCAGCGCCGAGGACGGAAGCGACGGGATCT
>Ga0105240_10015439_pt1 | contig 10385 bp, 8 predicted proteins | sample KBSC54metaG_FD_80426 | JGI IMG/M metagenome (GOLD analysis project Ga0105240, IMG submission 80426) | Corn rhizosphere microbial communities from Kellogg Biological Station, Michigan, USA - KBS C5-4 metaG | ecosystem: Host-associated > Plants > Roots > Rhizosphere > Soil | place: Michigan, USA... | reverse complement strand
CGGTAGATGTGTTGCGGATCGGTCGAGTCGTTCTGCGCTTTCATGGGCTCTCCAGGAATGAATCGCTTCGCGGCAACGCCAGCCGCTGTCCTGGGCAAGGACGTGCCGTTGGCGCAGTGTGCTCCGCGCGCGATTGACCTTGGTCGCTACAGGCGCAATTGCCCGGCGTAGCCCGTCAGCTCGAGGTAGCCCCAGCCCAGCGTCCGACCGTCCTCGGCCCGCAGCGCCGACAGGCCTTCCCAGTAGATCGCGCCCGTGGAGCCGCGGCTGTCGAGCTCCTGGTCGTCCTGCAGGGCCGCCACGCGCCAACGGCCCGCGGGCGTCGCCAGCGCCCACTCGACGGGGAACGTGGCCCGCGTGCGCGGGCTCGTCCAGCGGCGCAGCGGCTCGAACGCGACCTCGCCGGCCGCGAAGTTGCGCAGGACGCCGGCCGGGCTGCGGTACGAGCCGCCGGCCCAGATCACGCTGCCGTCGGGGCGGCGCACGCGGAAGGCCATCAGCGCGGCGCCGTCGATGAGGTTGAAGCCCACCCAGTCCCAGCCGACCGCGCCGTGGGGCAGGTACTGGTCGGCCCATTCGTGGTCGAGCCACGCGCGCCCGCGCACGTCCCGCGCCGGCGCGCCGGTGCGCTCGAGGCGGCCGCGCACGGCCAGTTGCGGCTCGCTGTAGTAGCGGCTGGCCTCGGACGGATCGGGGCCCTTCTGCGACCAGCCGTCCTGGCCCTGCTGCAGCAGCGGCTGCGTGCCGGCGAGATCGAGCGCCAGCGCGAAGCGGTCGGCACGCACGTCGATGCGCAGGCGGGTGCGTGCATCGTCGGGGCCGCCGGGCGCGAGGCGCTGCAGCGTCCAGCCGTGCAACTGCACGGCCTGGGGCTGCGCGGGCCCGGGCGTGGTCGCGAGGCCGAAGCCCTGGCGCGCGACGCGCTGGTCGTGCAGCGAGCCGCCCGCCTGCGCGCCGGCGGCCAGGTCGGTGACGGCCACGTGGGCGAACACGAGCTGGCGCGCGGCGAAGCGGCTGGCCGAATCGGCGGCCAGGCCGGTGCGGCTGCGGAAGAACGTGACCTGGAAGCCGAACTCGGGCGTCTCCTCGACGCGCTCGTCGTCACCGGTCCGCAGCCAGCCGGTGACGTACCACCACTCGACGTGGGTGTCGGGGTGGCTGCCGTGGTCGGCCGGGAAGACCAGCGGGCGGCGCGAGACGCCCAGCGGCGGGTTCTCGGCGGGACTGGCCGGCGCCGAGGCCTGGGCCTGCACCGCGCGCGGCGCGACGAGCATCGCCGGCAGCAGGCCGAGCAGGGGGCGGCGGCGCATCAACGTGGGCTCCGGGGGCGAGGCAGGGACGGCAAGGGCATGCGGCAGTGTCGTCGACTTCGCGTCTCGTGGAAAACCAGGGGGAGGATTTTCCAGGAGTTGGCGCCGCGCGCGGCCCGCATGTCGCTTCAGGACAAGACGTGGCGCGATTTGCCCGGAAATGATGCGCCCCCATGGACACGCCCATTCCGATCAAGACGGCTGCGTTCCGCGCCGAGTACCGCGCGGACGTGCTGCCGGCGCGCTACTCGGGCGCGGCGCACGTCGCGCTGGTGCTGGCGGTGGCGGGCGGCGGCATCGCGGCGGCGCTCGCGTTCGCGGCGTCGCACGGCGCGCACTGGACGGACACCTGGATCGTGCCGCTGACGGCCGTCGTGGCCAATGTCGTCGAATATGGCGCGCACCGCGGGCCGATGCACCACCGCACGCGGGTGCTCGCCGCGCTGCACACGCGCCATTCGCGGCGCCACCACCGCTTCTTCGTGGCCGACGCCATGCCCTTCGAGGGCCTGCGCGATTTCCACGCCGTGCTGTTCCCGCCGATCCTGCTGCTGTTCTTCGGCGCGATCGCGTGTGGCCTGGGCGCGCTGGTGTCGCTGGTCGCGCCGGCGGGCGTCGCCGCGCTGTTCGTCGCGAGCGCGCTCGGCTACTACCTGCTCTACGAGCTGCTGCACTTCCTCTATCACGTGCCGCCGCACTGGCGCGCGGCGCGCCTGCCGGGCGTGCGCTGGCTCGCGCGCCTGCATCGCGTGCACCACGACCCGCGCCGCATGCAGGAGGCCAACTTCAATCTCGTGTTCCCGCTGTGCGACCGCCTGGCCGGCACGCTGGACACGGGCGCCGCGGCCGCGCCGGCCGACGCCTCGTTCGACTCGACGGGAGCCACGCGATGACCCTTCCAGCCTCCGGCCGCCGGCGCTTCGTCGCCGCGCTCGGCGCCCTCGGCGCCGCCGGCGTCCTTCCCGCGCAGGCCCTGTCGCGCCCGCAGGCCGCGGCCGCGCGCACGCCGCTGTCGCGACCCGTCGCGCAGATGCAGGCCAGCTACGACGTCGTCGTGATCGGCTCGGGCTACGGCGGCGCCGTCATGGCCGCGCGCCTCGCGCCGGGGCGGCGGCTGGCGGTGCTGGAGCGCGGGCGCGAATGGGCGCCGGCGTCCTTTCCCGGCACGCTCGCGGACGCGCTCGCCCAGTTCCGCAGCAGCGCGCAGCCGCTGGGCCTGTACGACTACCGCATCGGCTCGACGATGGACGTGTTCGCCGGCAGCGGCCTGGGCGGCACGTCGCTGGTGAACGCCAACGTCGTCCTGTCGGCCGACCGCGACGTCTTCGACGCGTGGCCCGCCGCGATCCGCCAGGACGCGGCCAGCGGCGCGCTGGACGCCTGGGAGGCGCGGGTGCGGGCGATGCTCGGCGCAGACCAGGTGACGCAGGCCGATGCGCTGCGCAAGCACTGGTTCCACCGCTCGACCACCGACGCGCGCCAGCGCGCGGGCGTCGGCACGCGCTTCGCGCCGCTGCCCATCGCGGTGAACCTGCACCGCTACGCCGGCGTGCCCAACGCGCAGGGCGTGGTGCAGGCGCTGTGCACGCACTGCGGCGACTGCGTCACCGGCTGCCGCGTCGGCGCCAAGAACACGCTGGACGTGAACTACCTGCCGCTCGCGCGCGCCGCCGGCGCGGAGATCTACTCGCGCATGGAGGTCGACTGGCTCGAGCGCCTGGCCGACGGCCGCTGGGCCGTCCATTACATCTCGCGCCCCGACGCCCTGACCACCGTGCGCGGCCAGGTGATCGCCGGCAGCGTGGTGCTCGCGGCCGGCGCCCTCGGCAGCACGCAGGTGCTGCTGCGCTCGCGCGCGAACGGGCTGCAGCTCTCGCCGGCGCTCGGCACGCGCTTCTCGTCCAACGGCGACCTGCTGGGCTTCGGCTACGACACCAACGTCCAGACCAACAGCGCCGGCTTCGGGCTGAACGCGCCGCCGGCGGGCGTGCGGCGCGTGGGCCCGACCATCACGGGCATGGCCGACTACCGCGCCAACCCGGTGCTGGCGCAGCGCTACCTGATCGAGGACGGCGCGGTGCCGCGCGCGCTCGTCGACGCGGCGCGACTGGCGATGCCCGTGGCCGCGGGGCCGTTCGGCGACTTCCTGGCGTCCGAGCGCCTCGCCAAGGACCTGCTGTCGATGCGCAGCGACGGCGCGCTCGACCACAGCATGGTCTACCTGGGGATCGGCCACGACAGCGCCTCGGGCCGCATCCAGCTCGACCCCTTCGGCAACGCGCAGGTCGTCTGGCCGAACGTCATGCAGGAGCCCTTCGTCGCGCGGCTGCGCGCCGAGATGAACGCGCATGCGCAGGCCTTCGGCGGGCGCTACGTCGACTACCCGCGCACCAGCCCGATCTTCGGCGGCGCGCTCACCACCGTGCATCCGCTGGGCGGCTGCCCGATGGCCGATCGCGTGGAGGACGGCGTCGTCAGCGCCGACGGCCAGGTGTGGGACGGCCGCGCCGGCGGCTCCGTGGCGCTGCCCAACCTGCGCGTGGTCGACGGCGCGATCCTGCCCGGCTCGGTCGGCGTCAATCCGCTGCTGACCATCGCCGCGATCGCCGAACGCGCGGCCGAGCGCTTCTATTGAGACGGGGGACGACATGCTGCGACGACTGCTGGCCACCCTCTTGCTCGCCTGCTGCGCCCTGGCCGCGCACGCCCGCGTACTCGCGTTCTCCGAGACCCTGGGCGGCTACGCCTACCAGGACGTCGAGTTCCGCAACGCGAGCGTGTCGCTGCGCGTGACCATCGCCGACATCGACGCGTGGAGCAGCAACCTGAACACGCCCGCGACGATCGCGGGCACGCTCTACATCGACCGCCTGCCGGCGCAACCGATCACCGGCACGCTGGTGATCCTCGCGCCGGCCGCGGGGCAGGGCGGCCGGCTGCTGACCTACCGCTTGACCAGCGCCACGCTGCAGTTCACCGGCTTCAAGCACGTGCAGGACCAGGCCGGCACCGAGGTCTTCGACGACATGACGACGCTGCACGGCCTGTTCCAGCCCCGCGGCGCCACGCCGCCCACGGCGGTCGGCCTGATCGACGGCGCGCAGTGGACGAGCGAGCTGCACTTCGCGTGGTGGGACGTGGGCACGGTGGCGTCGTTCATCGGGTCGTTCTCGACGATCAACACGCCGTGGTGGCAGGTGCTGGATGTCGAGGGCATCTTCGCGGCCCGTATGTTCGGCGCGCTCGCGACGACGCTGTTTCCCTGGCTGGACTGATGCTGCCGCCCGCCATCGCGCCGTTCGATTCCCCCAGCGTGTCGGGCTCGTATGCCGGCGCGCTGCGCGCGTTCCTGGACAGCCGCGGCCTGCCCGCGGCCGGCGGGGCGGGCATGGGCGGCGTGCGGGTCGCCGGCGATGTGCTGGGCGACGCGCTGGTGGGCGGCGGGCGCGAACTGGACGATCCGCTGCTGGGCGTCCGCTTCGGCACGCGCGTGGGCTGCGCGGGCTTCGGCCTGCTGGGCGTGGCCGCCGCGACCGCGACCAGCCTGGGCGAGGCCGTGCGCCACCTGCGGCGCTTCGAATCGCTCACGAGCACGCTGGGCGGCGTGCGCGTGCGACGCGAGGGCCGGGCGGTGACGCTCGCGTGGCGTCCGGTGCGGCCGGTGGCGCCGGCCGTGGTGGAAGGCATCCTGGCGGGGTGGGTCTCGTTCGGGCGCTACCTGCTGGGCGAGCACGTGCGCGTGCGCGGCCTGGGCTTCGCCCACGCGCGATCGTCGGCGATCTCCGCGTACGAGCAGCAGCTCGAGTGCCCGGTGCGCTTCGGCTCGCACGAGGCCAGCGTCACCATCGACGCCGACCTGATGGACGCGCGTCCGCGCTGGGCCGACGCACGCATCAACGCGGCGCTCGGCGCCTGGCTCGATCGCTGCACGGTGGCCGTGGCGGCGCCCGAGTCGCTCGGCACGACCCGGCGCGTGGCGGGCCTGCTGGCCGCGCTCGGGGCGCCGGGCGATGTCGACGAGCGCGGCGTCGCGGCGGCGCTGGGCCTGCATCCGCGCACGCTGCAGCGCCGGCTGGCGGCCGAGGGCGCGAGCTTTCGCGTGCTGCTGGACGCCGCGCGCGCCCAGCACGCCATCGTCGCGTTGCTCCAGGACACTCCGCGCCTGGCCCAGCTCGGGGCCGACATCGGCTTCCACGAGCAGTCCTCGCTGTGCCGCGCGTTCCGCCGCTGGACCGGCTACGCGCCCCTGCCGCTGAAGGCGCGCCTGGGCCCCGTCTTCCACGCGCTGCGGCCCGCGCTCGATTCCTTTCCACCACCACCCTCAGAAGAAACCGAGACATGACTCCCACATCCAAGAAGACTTCCCGCCTGCAGCGCGTCGCGCTGGCCGTCGCCGCCGCCTGTGCCGTGTGCGTGGCCGCGCCGGCGAACGCGTTCACGCAGGACACCCACCGCCGCATCGTGCTCGACGCCGTCGCCTACATGGCCGCGCACCCGACCACCACCAACTACGCCAAGCTCGTCGCCGGCGCCGCGCGCGCGGGCTACAGCATCGACCAGTTCGCGCAGATCATGGGGCAGGGCGCGTACGACGTCGATTCGTTCGCCGACACCTACATCTGCGGCGCGATCACCGGCGACTGCGAGAAGGCGCCGCTGTGGGGCCTGGGGACGGCGATCGCGAAGTACTCGTCGTTCTGGCATTTCGAGGACCATGCGCATGGCCAGGACGTGCACGGCAACCCCTACGGCGGCTACAGCTACAGCCGCGTGCCGATCACCGGCGACGTCGACGTGCTGGCCGCCGGCTGGCTGTGGAACGACTACCTGGACGACGGCCGCGGCGGCCAGGGCGGCATCTTCGGCGACGGCACGAAGTACGACACCTTCCATCGCACCGAGGCCAACTACCGCCAGGGCAGCACGTCGACGGTGGGCATGTACTCGGACTACCAGAACTTCCCGTTCCAGCCCGTGAGCAACCTCGGCCGGTACTGGTTGGGCCAGTTCCTCGCGATGCCCACCGCGCAGACCCTGGGCTTCGTCTGCCACACCGCCGACCTGCTGGTGCCGCAGCACACCTGGAACACGCTGGGCAACAACCACTCGGGCTTCGAGGAGTGGGTCGAGAGCTACTGGGACAGCGAGCAGCTCGACTCGTTCGACCTGGTCGACGCGGCGTTCAAGGATCTGACGGTGCCCGCGCCGACCGCCATCGACCTGCGCGCGCTTTGGCACCAGGCGGGCGCCTACTCGTACGCGAACGGCGCGCTGGCGCTGTCGTCGACGGACCAGGCGGACCGCGTGGCGGTCGCCAGGAAGGTCGTGCCGCATGCGACGGCGCTGGTCGTGCTCCTGCTCAATCGCGGCGCGGAGCGGCTCGTCCAGTGAGGGTGGCGGCGCGGGCCCGGCGGGGCGTGGTGCTGGCGGTGCTGGCCTTGGGTGCCGGGACTGTGGCCCTGGCGCAGGAGTCGAGGGCGGTGGTGCGTGCATTCGGGGACGACGCCGGTCGAGGGTCGGACCGGGCGTCGTCGTCGCAGGACGCCGTGTCGCCGGCGCCGCCTGGGCCGACGATGTCCGACCCGCCGCGTCCTGCGGTCGCCGGCGCGCACGCTGCGCTGCGCGTGGGGGGCTGGCGCTTGAGTGCGGCGGCGCTGGCGTTGCTCGATCGTGTCGCGCGGGTCCGGCAGCCCGATGCGAGCGCGGCCACGGTGGCGGCGGCGGCACTCGAGGACCGCGTCGTCGGCGAGTACGCGCTGGCCAGCGTCGGCGACGATGCGCTGTTCGACAACCGCTTCGTCGCGCTCACGCCCGAGGCGTCGGCGGAGGCGTCGCTGGTCGCGTCGATCGAGACGGCGTGGCACGCCGAGCTCGCTGCGGCGTTCGCCAAGGACGGCGGGCTGGGGCGCGTCGTGCGGCGGCATCCGTTGACGGCGGATCGCCTGCGCGCGCTGCTGGGCGCAGGGACGCAGGTGCGCCTGGACGACCGGCTGCCGGCGGCGCGCGAGGCGGCGCTCGGGGAGGTCGTGTTGCTGGAATGGCGTGTCGACGGGGCGGACTTTCGCGTGGGCCGTGGACCTGGCGGCGCAGCGGACCTTCGCGGTGCTGGGGACGTGCGCGACGCGCGTGGCGATCATGACCGCTGCGATGCGCCCGGCGCCGCCGACCGCCATCCCTTCGACAGCGGGCGCGCGACGCTCGCCGATGTCTGGCGTCGGCTGACCCTGCAGGAGCGCAACGCGCTGTACAACGGCGACGCGGCCTACGCGATGCACCAGGCCGAGGAGCTGGCGCGGCGCGCGGCGATACGGGGGTGGGTGTCCAGGCACGCGGGCATCGGCGAAGCGGACTTCGACGCGCTGCTGGCCCTCGTCGCCGACCACGACCGGCGCATCGCCTTCATGCGCTGGAGCGGTGCGGTCGCCGAGGATCACTATCACAGCGCCGAACTCGAACGCCTGCGCAAGGCGGTGTCCGACGACGACGTGCGGCGCTGGTACGACGCCCACCCGGACGCGTTCCCCCGCACGGAGCGGGTGCGCGCGCGCCATGTGCATTGCGACGACGAGGCGCCCTGCAACGATGCGAGCGCGGCGCTCGGGCGCGGCGAGTCTTTCGACGCGGTGGCGCGGCGCTTGTCCAGCGCCGGTGACGCCGCGGCGGGAGGCGACCTCGGCTGGATCGACGCGCAGCGCGCTCGCGAGGACTGGCTGGCGCAACTGGCGTTCGCGCTGCCGCCGGGGCCGGTCGCCGGCCCGCTTCGCAAACCTGGCGCGGATGGCGCGGACGGAGGCTGGGAGATCGTGCAGGTGCTCGAACGCGTGCAGGGGCGCCATCCGGCGGACAGCGAAGCCGTGCGCTTCGGTGCTGGCCGCGCGATCGCGCACGAGCAGGCCGTCGCGCGCTACGGCGAGCTGCGTGCACGCCTGCTCGCCCAGGCGGACGTGGAACTCGATCCCGCGCAGCTCGGCTTCGGCCGCGAGGCGCTGGCGGCGGCGGAGGCGGCGCGATGAGGGCCGGCTGGATCGCTGCGGCCGTCGCGGTGCCCGCGTTGCTGCTCGGGGTGTTCGTGCTGGGCGGGCAGGAGGACGCGGCGACGTCTGCCGCGCGAGCGGGCGCTGCCACGGACCCGGCGACGCAGCGCGATGCCGATGTGGCGGCCGCGCCGGCCGCATCGGCTGGTTCGGCGCCGGTGGCTGCGTCGGCGTCGTTGTCGGCGCCCGCATCGCCGCCTGCCGCGGCCGCCGTCGCGTCCGGCATCGCGCCGGTCGCCACGCTCGCGTCGCGCGCGCCCGCGACCGCGCCGCCCGACCCGCGCGTGCCGCCTATCGACCCACCGTCGGCCAACGAGCCCCCGCCGGCGCAGCCGTGGGAGGTCGCCGACCCGGCGCTGTACCGGGCACGCGAGCAACGCCTGCAACGCGAGGTCGACGACCGCTTCGTGCAGGCCACGGCCGCGCGCCTGCCGCAACTGCGCGCGGCCGTCGACGACATGCGCGCCCGCGGCGCCGCCCAGTCGGACATCGACCGCGCCGAGGACAAGATCCGCCACATGCAGACCGTGCAGGACGCGCTGCTGCGCGGCGAGCCGCTGGCGCCACCGGCCTCCGCCGTCGTCCCGGGCGCGGCGCCGGCAAGCCAGCCGTGAGGACGGGACGGCGGCGCTGATCCTCGGTCGTCGTCCAGGCACTTCCATGCCGCACCGATCCGATCGGCGGCGCCTTGGCGAGCTCGCGTGAGGATTGGAAAGCCGCCGTGTTCCGCGTCATCTTGCCGCTTCGGTGCCGCACCGGTTCAGCGACTCGCACGTGGACGTCGTCGAGCGCGGCCAGTGGCGCTGCACGCGACGGCTACCAGTCCTCCTTCACGGCGCGCACCACGTCGCGGCTGGCCGCGGCGTGACCGCTGCCCCAGGCCGTGAACGCGCCGGCCAGCACGACGCCCAGCCCCAGCGCCAACAGCGAGCCGGGCGGCACGGACATCTGCATCGTCCAGTGGAAGCTCTGCGGGTTGACCACCTTCACGAGCACGACGCTCACCGCCAGCCCCAGCGCGAGGCCCAGCACCGCGCCCACCGCGCTCCACAACGCACCCTCCGACGCCACCAGGGTCAGGACCTGGCGTCGCGTGAAGCCCAGGTGCTGCAGGGTGCCGAACTCGCGCCGGCGCGCCAGCACCTGCGCCGAGAAGCTGGCGGCGATGCCCGCCAGCCCGATCGCCAGGGCCACGCCTTGCAGCCATCGCGTGACGGCGAAGCTGCGGTCGAAGATGCGCAACGAGTAGCGGCGCAGTTCGCCCGCGGTGGCGACCTCGGTGGGAGCATCGGGCGGGATGGCGGCCTTGATGCGGGCGACGGCGGCGTCGTGCGCGGTCGAGCCTGGGCTGGGGAGGGCGAACCGGTCGGAACTCGGGTTCGTATCGGTGCCTGCGCCCGCGTGCGAACTGGTGCCCGTGCCCGTGCCCGTGCTCGTGCTCGTGCTCGTGCTCGTGCTCGTGCTCGTGCTTGCGTGCGCGCTCGTGGTCGTGCCCGTGCCCGTGCCCACCTGCGCATCCGCCTGCGTATCCATGCGCGTCGCGTTCCCAGTGTCGTGCGCGGGTCCGGTGTCGCTCAGCCAGACGGCCAGCCCGCTGATGCGATCGTCGCCGGTGAGCCGGAGCCAATCAGCACGCGACATCAGCAAGGCGCCCTGTTGGCGGGCGTAGTCGCGCCAGATGCCGCGCACGACCGCGCGCACGCTGGTGCCGCGTGTCGAGGTCGTGCCATTCGCGCTGCGCGGCGGCGGCAAAGGTACGGTGATGACGTCGCCCTTCTTCAGGTGCTGCAACGCGGCGAGGACCTCGGTGGGCCAGACCGACAGCAGGTCGGGTGAGGCGGAAGGGGCGTCGTCGGGCGCGACCACCCAGGGCAAGCGCGGCTGCGTCTCGCCGGGCAACAGGTCGCGCACCAGCAGGGAGACTTCGGGCTGGTCGGGCGCCAGCGTGACGGGCACGAGACGCTCGGCGCGGACCTGCCGCACACCCGGCCCCGCGGCCGCCGCGACGACCGCCGGTGGCAGGAACACGGGCGTGTCGCTG
>Ga0105240_10015437_pt1 | contig 10386 bp, 7 predicted proteins | sample KBSC54metaG_FD_80426 | JGI IMG/M metagenome (GOLD analysis project Ga0105240, IMG submission 80426) | Corn rhizosphere microbial communities from Kellogg Biological Station, Michigan, USA - KBS C5-4 metaG | ecosystem: Host-associated > Plants > Roots > Rhizosphere > Soil | place: Michigan, USA... | reverse complement strand
TCCGGCGCCGGCTTGTCGAAGCCGAACTGCTTTTCCAGGCTCTTGACGAAATCGGGATCGAGCCCCTGCGCGCCGCGGTACTTCGATCCGACGGCATCGGAGGATGCGCCAACCTGGCCGCGCGCGCCGAAATCGCCGCCGCCTCCCGAAATCCTGGAGGTGCCGCCGGTATCGGCGCCGCTGAGCTGCGCGATCACGCGCTCCACCGGCCCGCCCGGCGCGAATTGCACCACGACAAACGACACGAACAAAATCCCCAACAGCGTGGGGAGCATCAGAAGAATGCGACGGGCGATGTAGGCGCTCATGGGCTATTTCGCCTGCTCGAGCTTGGCGGCCTTGTTCGCCTCGAACCACCAGTTTTCCGGCGCGCCGACACCTTGCGCATAGCGCGGCGGCTTTTCGGGGTGTCCGAACAGGTCCCAATAGGCGATCGGATGGCTGGTGCGATACCATTGCGGCACCCAGTAGCGCCCGGCGCGAAACACCCGATCGAAAGCACGGCACGCGACCGTCAGATCGGCACGGTTGTCCGCGCCGATGATCTTTTCGATCAGCGCATCGATGGCAGGGTTAGCGATGCCTGCGAGGTTGTACGACCCTTTGGTGGCGGCCGCCTGCGAGGTAAAGAACGGACGCATGCTATCGCCCGGCGTCGCCGACATGCTGAAGCGTTCGATGGTCATGTCGAAATCGAAATCTTCCACCCGGGCGCGGTATTGCACGGGATCGACGACCCGCAAGGTAGCCTCGATCCCGAGCGTGCCGAGGTTCTTGATATAGGGCGCATGGTGCGGCTGAATCGACGGCTCGTCGACCAGAAACTCGATTTTGAAAACTTCGCCATTCGGTAATACCCGCTTGCCGTCCTTGATGACGAGTCCGGCATCCAGCAACAGCTGCGAGGCCTTGCGCAGCAACGTCCGGTCCTGTCCCGACCCGTCCGACACCGGCGGCACGAACGGCATGCCGAACACCTCGTCCGGCACCTGGCCGCGGAACGGCTCAAGCAGCTTGAGCTCTTCCGGCGACGGCGGTCCGGTCACCATCATGTCCGAATTCTGGAACGGCGAATGGGTGCGCGCATAGGCACCATACATGATGGTCTTGTTGGTCCATTCGAAATCGAACGCCTGGATCAGCGCTTCGCGCACGCGTGGATCTTTGAATTTCTCGCGGCGGGTATTGATGAACCAGCCCTGCGCCCCCGACGGCGTTTCGTCGGGCAAGGTTTCGCGTTTGACGCGGCCGTCCTTCACCGCGGGGAAATCATAGCGCGTCGCCCATACCCGTGCCGTGAACTCCTCGCGGAACAGATAGCTCTTGGCGGTAAACCCCTCGAACGCGACGTCGCGATCGCGATAGAATTCGTAACGCACGCTGTCGAAATTAAAACTGCCGCGCGAAACCGGAAGGTCAGCGCCCCACCAGTCTTTGACCCGCTCGAATTCGACGTAGCGATTGACTTCGAACTTCCCCACCTTGTACGGCCCCGATCCCAGCGGGATATCGAGCGTCGATTCATCGAACGGCCGCGTCGCGTAATAAGTCTTCGAGAAAATCGGCAGGCTCACGACATAGAGCGGCACGTCGCGCGCGCGCTTTTCGGCGAAGGTGACGATCAGCGTCGCGTCGTCGGCTGCTTCCGCCTTCACCATGTCGCGCATCTGCTGCAGAATCAGCGGGTGCCCCTTGGTCTTCAGCGTGGTCAGCGAAAAGGCAGCGTCGTGCGCTGTCAGTTTCGAGCCGTCGTGAAACCTGGCCTCCGGCCGCAGCGTGAAACGATAAGTCAGTTTATCGGGCGAAATCCGCACCGATTTGGCAACGAGGCCGTACATCGCGTCGGGTTCGTCATTGGCGCGCGTCATCAGGGTCGCGAACGTCATGTCCATGCCCTGGGCGCCTTCGCCCTTCAGGATATAGGCGTTGAACGAATTGAAGGTCTGGTACGACTGGTTGTTGGCGCGAACCGACGGGATGAGTGAAAACATTCCCCCTTTCGGCGCAGCGACGTTTACGTAGTCAAAATGATGAAAGTCGGCCGGATATTTCAGATCGCCGAACACCGACATTCCATGCGCCTCGATGCCGGCATCGGCCGCCATCGCAGGCCGCAGCCACGGAGCGCCCAGCGCGCCAATCCCGAAACCGAGCACATGCCGGCGTGAAAACTGCGCCATGCGCGGAAAATCCCTCAAGATCGCTTGCCGATCCGGGCGGCCTTGTCAGCGTCGAACCACCACAATGACGGCAGGCCGGAACGGCCGTATTTCGGCAGCGGCTCGGCATGACTGAAGCGGTCCCAGCGTGCATAGCGTGAAAAGCCATAGGTGAATTGCGGCACGACGTAGAAATTCCACAGCAGCACGCGATCGAGCGCCTTGGTCGCGGCCACCAGGCCTGCGCGATCCTTTGCGAAGATCACCTTGTCGATCAGGGCATCAACAGCAGGATTCCTGATGCCGATGGTGTTTTTCGAGCCGGGCTGGTTCGCGGCCTGCGATCCCCAGAATTCCCGCTGCTCGTTGCCGGGCGACAATGACTCTCCCCAAAGGTCGATGATGATATCGAAATCGAAGCTGCGCAGCCGGTTTTGATACTGCGCATCATCGACGATTCGGATCGAGGTCGTCACGCCGATGCGTTCCAGCGACGGCTTGTAGAACAGCGCGATCCGCTCGGCGGAGGGGTCCTGAACCAGAATTTCGACGGTGACCGGCTTGCCCGCTGCGTCGACGAGCTTGCGCTCGCGCACCTCGAAGCCGGCTTCCTTCAGGAGCCGCGCGCTCTCCCGCAAATTGGCGCGCACGGCTTCCGGGTTGCCGCCGACCGGATTTTGATAGGGCGTCGTGAAGACCTCGGCGGGCACTTTATCGCGCACCGTCTCGAGAATCTCGCGCTCCTGCCCTTCCGGCAGGCCTGACGATGCGAGCTCCGTTCCTTCGAAATAGCTGTTGATGCGCTTGTATTGCCCATAGAACAGCTGCTTGTTCATCTCCTCGAAATCATAGGCATAGTTGAACGCCCGACGCAGCCGGGCGTCCTTGAACTGATCGCGGCGGAGATTGAGAACGAAGCCCTGCATCCGGCCGGAATCGTTGATCGGGAACTCTTCCTTGACCACGCGCTTTTCCGCGATCGCCGGAAAATCATAGGCCGTCGCCCATTGCTTCGCCGAATTTTCGGCAATCCAGTCGGCCTGATCGGCCTTGAACGCTTCCAGCGCGACGGTGTTGTCTCGGAAAAACTCAAACCGCATTTCGTCGAAATTGTTCTGGCCGATCTGTACCGGCAAGTTCGCGCCCCAGTAATCCTTCACCCGCTCCAGCCCGACTGACCGGCCGGCGACAAACTCCTTGATGCGATAGGGGCCGGAGCCCAGCGGCTTCTCCAGCGTGGTTGCGGAGATGTCGCGCTTGCGGCCTTCGCTGTCGGTGCCCTCCCAGAAATGTTTCGGTAACACCGGCAACTCGCCGACGATGGTCGGCAGTTCGCGATTCCCGGGAGCGTCGAAGGTGAACTTGATGTCGCGTTCGCCGGCCTTTTCGGTTTTCACGACATGACGATAATAGGAGCCGTACATTGGACTGTGCTTCTTCAGCACCTCCATCGAGAAAATCACATCGTCCGGCGTCACCGGCTTGCCATCATGCCAGCGGGCTTCCTTGCGAAGCCGATAGATCACCCAGGCAAAATCGTCCGGATGCGACGCCGCCTCCGCGAGCAATCCATATTCCGTGCCGACCTCGTCCTGCGATCGCGCCATCAGCGTTTCGTAAATCAGGGTAGCGGCGGGCGCGATCGAGCCTTTGATGCCGGCAACGGCGATGTTGAAATTGTCGAAGGTGCCGATCGAAATCATACGGGCGACACCGCCCTTGGGCGCATCCGGATTGGCGTAATCGAAGCGCTTGAAGTCGGCCGGATATTTGATGTCGCCGAACAGTGACAAGGCGTGCCGCCAGGCCGGCTCGCCGGTTGCGGATTGCGCACGGGCCTGGTCGACCGCGGGAACCCCTGCCGCTGCTCCCAATGTCGGGGCGATTGCGGCGAAGGCGCCGCTTTGCAGAAGATGTCGTCGGGTAATTGCCAAATGAAACATTCCCTGTAGTTAGCAGAGCCGCCAATTAAGGACGCAATATAAGGCAACGGTTCGACAGATTATGTTGCTTTTTCCTCATGATGCCAGCCTGGGAACAGGGCCGGTGCGGCGAAAGGTCCCGATAACACCGCGCGAGCCGTCCAATGAAAACGGCCAGGCGATAGGCCCGGCCGTCGATCGTCCCTACGAGGCTGCCGGCCGCTATTTTGTCGCCGTGGGCAGTGGAACCGGCTTATCCGAAAGCGTGTGCAGATAGGCGATCACGTCGGCGCGTTCGCTGTCCTTCGAGATACCGGCAAAACCCATCGCGGTGCCCGGAATAAAGCCCTTGGGATTCGCGATGAACTTGTTGAGATCGTCGTCGGTCCAGGTGCCGCCTTTGGCCTTCATGGCGGCGGAGAAATTGAACCCGCGTCCCTCGCCCCTATGGTCGCCGACGATCCCGTAAAGATTCGGGCCGACACGGTTGGGGCCGCCCTTCTCGAAGGTATGGCAGGCGGCGCATTTCTTTGCCGCGGCGGCTCCCTTCTCGACCGAAGCCGTCTGCAACAGCTTCTCGATGGGCTCGGAGGGCGCGGGCGCGGCTTCCTTGCCGCCGCCGTGGGCCTCTTCCTTCACCGCGATTTCGTAACCCGGCTTTTCCGGCATCACGGGGGCGAAAAGCGCACCGGCGGTGAAGCTCGTCACCAGCAGAACGAGGCAGGTGCCGAGAATGGCACCGAGAACCTTATTGAGTTCGAAGGAGTCCATTTTGGATCAGGCTCCAGGCCGGAAATGTCGACTTCAGGCCGGCGAGAAGCGGCCGCGGATGCATCAGGAATCGGGCTTTCGCACCGCACCCCGAGCCACGTTGAGATATCGGTTTGCCGGTGCTCTGGCAACCCGTATAAATGCGCCAACTTTCGACCAATCCCCATCATTTCCGGCTTGTTATCAACCGGGTCCAGACCTCACTGCTCATGACCGAAACCCGCACTTTGGTGCTGATTCCCGCCCGCATGGCCGCGACCCGCCTGCCCGGCAAGCCGCTGCTGGATATTGCCGGGCTGCCGATGATCGTCCACGTGCTGCGCCGGGCCGAGGCCGCAAAAATCGGCCGCGTGGCGGTTGCCACCGACACGCGGGAGATCGCGGCCGCGGTGATGTCCCATGGCGGGGAGGCCGTCATGACGCGCTCCGATCATCCCTCCGGGTCGGACCGGATTTACGAGGCGCTCGGCAAGCTCGACCCCGGGGGCGAGATCGAAATCGTCGTCAATCTGCAGGGCGACTTTCCCACCATCCTGCCAGACAATATCCGCAGCGTGCTCTCGCCGCTTGCCGACCCCGCGGTCGATATCGCAACGCTTGCCGCCGAAATCCATACCGAGGAGGAGAGCACCAATCCGAATGTGGTGAAGATGGTCGGCTCGCCGGCGAGCGCACGGCGGTTTCGCGCTCTCTACTTTACGCGCGCCACGGCCCCCTGGGGCGACGGGCCCCGTTACCATCATGTCGGCCTCTATGCCTATCGCCGCCAGGCGCTGGAGCGCTTCGTTTCGCTGCCCCCCTCAGTGCTGGAGCGGCAGGAAAAACTCGAGCAACTCCGGGCGCTCGAGGCCGGAATGCGGATCGATGTCACCATCGTCGACACCGTGCCGCGCGGCGTCGATACGCCGGCCGATCTCGAAACTGCTCGCCTGATCCTAAAGCCCCGTGCCGATTGAATCAGAACGCGGCTTTATCTTTTTGTTTTGACGCGTTTTCCTCACGCGAACCGGTAGCCACTTCGCTCGAAAACGCTCTGGCAAAAGCCTGAGCTGCTGATACAAGGCGCCAAGAAAGACAACATGACCAAAACCATGAAAATTGCATTCCAGGGCGAGCAAGGCGCGAATTCCCACCTCGCGATCGCCGAAGCCTATCCCGACGCGGAACCCTTGGCCTGCCCGACCTTCGAGGACGCGCTGGCCGCGATCAGCTCGGGCGAGGCGGATCTGGGCATGATCCCGATCGAAAACTCGGTCGCCGGCCGCGTCGCCGACATCCACCATCTGTTGCCGCAATCCGGCCTGTTCATCGTCGGCGAATGGTTCTTGCCGATCCATCACCAGTTGATGGCGCCGCGCGGCGCCAGGCTTGCCGGCATCAAGACCGTCGAAAGCCACGTTCATGCGCTCGGGCAATGCCGCCGCATCATCCGCAAGCTCGGCATCAAGCCGATCGTGTCAGCCGATACAGCCGGCAGCGCGCGCATCGTCGCCGAGCGCGGCGACAAGAGCTATGCGGCGATTGCCTCAAAGCTCGCGGCCGATATCTACGGCCTCGATATCCTGGCCGAGGACGTCGAGGACGAGACCCACAACACCACGCGCTTTGTGGTGCTGGCGCGCGAGGCGAACTGGGCCAGCCAAGGATCGGGGCCGCTGGTCACCACTTTTGTTTTCCGGGTGCGCAATCTTCCCGCCGCGCTCTACAAGGCGATGGGCGGCTTCGCCACCAACGGCGTCAACATGACGAAATTGGAAAGCTACATGATCGACGGCAATTTCTTTGCCACCCAATTCTACGCCGACGTCGACGGCCATCCCGAGGACAAGAACCTCGCCTTTGCGCTGGAGGAATTGAAATTCTTCTCGCGCGAATTCCGCATCGTCGGAGTCTACCCCGGCCATCCATTCCGGGCGACCTTCAGCGAGAAGGCGGAGTGAGGCCTCGTGTCCCGGACGCGGTGCAGCGTCCTTCACGATGCTCCGCAGATCCGGGACCCACCTTCATGCTTCTAAATCATGGACCCCGGATCAGCAGCGCACCACGCCGCAAGCGCGGCGCATTGCGCAGCATCCGGGGAACGAGCCGTCACGCCCGAGCCGTTATCCCTGACCAAATTGCTCGACGACGGCCGACCACAGCCGCCAGACCTCGGGATTGTTCTCAAGGGCCGTCTGAACCATGACAAGCTTCGAGGCCGGATCGACACAGATGCGCTGGCCGAGGTCGCCGACGCACGCGAACTGGCGTCGGGGTCCTGGAAGCAGCCACACCAGATAGCCATAGCCGAATGTCGGCATGGCTTTTCCCGGAGCGAGATAGGCGTCGGAAGGGCGCACCGTCGTGGCGTCGATCATCCATTGCACCGGGATGATCTGCTTGCCTTCCCACGCGCCGTCATCAACGAGCAGGCGCCCAAGCCGCGCATAGTCGCGCAGCACGGCATTGAAGCCGTGGTGGGCCACCTCAAAGCCCTCCGCATCGATCAGCCATTGGGCGTCGGCCTCCGCGCCGATCGGCTCCCAGACTTTCTCACGGAGATAGTCGGACGCCGATTTATTGACGGCGTAACGGAGCACGAGGCCGAGTACGTCGGGCTCAACGCTGGCGTAATAAAACCGCGTTCCCGGCGGCGCGATCCGCCGATTGAATTGTGCGATGCTGGCAATCGTGCCTTTGGATCCGGTCCCCCGCACCATGTCGATCCACAGCCGGTCGAGATCGCGCCCTTCCTCCCTCTCCTCGCCGAAATCCACGCCCGAGGACATATGCAGCAACGCGCGGATCGGCGTAGCGCCATATTCGGTGCCCTTCAGACCGGGCACATAGGTCTCCGCGGTGTCGTCGACCGATTCGATCGCGCCGTCGGCGATGGCGATCCCGATCAACATCCCCGCGATCGACTTGACCATCGACTGCGAAATCAAGAGATCGCGATCGGTCCGGCCATATTGATAATGCTCGAACAGGATTTGATCGTCTTTGGCAATCAGGAGCCCCGTGACGGGACGGCGCGACAGATAGTCGGTCACGCGCCCGCGAAACGGTTCGGTCATTTCGGCCGGCGCGCGCTTGAATTGCCATGGGGTCGCGGCGTGTTTGACCAGGCGCGTCGGAAACAATTCAGCGTAGTGGCTGAAGGCGCCGACGCGATATTTTGGCTTGAGCGGGTTGCCGGGCACGAAACCGAGCGCGGGATCCCTGACCGGATAGTTCTCCGCCGCGCCGTAGAATTCGGCATTGGGGCCGGAGGGCGAAAGCACCGGGCCGGGGCTAATTTCTGCCGCCTGGCTCTCGGCAAGGGGTCCGGCAAGGCCAGCGGCACAGGTCGCAGCGAACCCTGCGAGCGCCGTTCGACGGGAGAGAATGAACCGCTGATCCCCACAGATGCGATCAGCCATTGGTCCCGCCTATGCCGCAGCTTTATTGCCCAACCCAAACGCATCCGCCAGCAGGCGGTAGGAACGTTTGCGCGCGTCGTGATCGTACACGGCGGTGATGATCATCAGTTCATCCGCCTGGCTTGCCGTGATCATCGGCTGCAGCTTCGCCATGACGGTCGCCGGACTGCCGACGAACAACCGCGAGCGATTGCGCGCGATCGAGGCACGCTCCGCGTCCGTGTAAGGGTAGGCCAGCGCTTCCTCGACGCTCGGCAGCGGCAGGTACTGGCCACGGTCGCGGCGCAGGCGGTTGAGATCCATCGACCATGCCAGCCGCTCGGCATCCGCGTCGGTCTCGGCGGCGACCACGGCGACCGCGAGAATGCCGTGCGGCGTCGAGCGCCAGCCCGACGGCTTGAAGCGCGTGCGGTAGTTCAAGAGCGCCTCGACCGCGTCATACGACGCGAAATGATGCGCGAACGCAAAGCCCATGCCGACTTGGGCGGCGAGCTCTGAACTGTAATCGCTGGAGCCGAGCAGCCAGATCGGCGGCAGCGGGGTGTCGTCCGGCATCGCCACTACATTGTTGAAGGGATGGTTGGGCGGAAAATCGCGGGTCTCCCACAATGTCAATTCATGCAGCCGCTCGAGAAAGTCGTCACCCTCGCGGCGATCGAGCCGGCTGCGCAGCGCATACGCCGTGGCGCCATCGGTGCCCGGCGCGCGGCCAAGTCCGAGATCGATGCGCCCGGGAAACAGCGCCTCCAGCATCTTGAAGCGCTCCGCGACCATCAGCGGCGCGTGGTTGGGCAGCATCACGCCGCCGGAGCCGACCCGGATACGGCTCGTCACCGCGGCGATCTGCCCGATCATGATGTCGGGCGCGGGGCTCGCGACCGATGCAAGATTGTGATGCTCGGCGAGCCAGTAGCGGACGTAGCCCAGCGCGTCCGCGTGACGCGCCAGATCGATGCTGTTGCGCAGCGCCGTGGCGGGTTTGGTGCCGGTGGTGACGACGGAGAGGTCGAGGATCGAGAGCGGAATCATGGCGATAAACTAGTGCGCTATTTGAGGCCAACAAAGGCCTCCCCCACGCAGGTCAGGCGCGCGTCGGCGACCATCGACGATGGCCATCCGAACGTAATAAATGGGAAAGGATATGCTTGTTGGCGATGAATCACGCGTTGCCCACATTTTGATTTCCAGGAATGCCAGCAGCATTTCCTCTTGGAAACCCTTATAAAATGCTTATTTTATGACTTGATAGCCATAAATATCGCCTTCCAAGAACTTTGCCCACCAATAAATAACAAGGCATGTGTTATAGAACTTTACGTAAATATTGGGCAATTTCCCACAACCGATGGGCTATTTGGGCCGCCCTATTTGGCCTATTTTAGCCGCCTGTCGCTGAGCCCGGCGTTTGTGAAGCCGTAAGTGGAGTGTGTGGTGTCATGACCGAGGTTACGCCATCAGATGGGCACCGCGCGCTCAAAACCCCGGCGATTTCCTTCGAGTTCTTCCCGCCGAAGACCGAGGAGATGGAGCGCAGCCTGTGGGAGACCATCAAGCGCCTGGCGCCGCTGGCGCCCAATTTCGTCTCGGTGACCTATGGCGCCGGTGGATCGACACGGGAGCGCACTCATTCCACCATCACCCGCATCCTTGCTGAGACTGACTTGCTGCCGGCCGCGCACCTGACCTGCGTCGGCGCGGCGCGCGGCGAGATCGACGAGATCGTCGGCCGCTACCACGATGTCGGCGTCCGCCATATCGTCGCACTTCGCGGCGATCCGCCGGGCGGCATTGGCACCGTCTACACCACGCATCCGGATGGCTATCGCAGTTCGGCGGATCTGGTTGCCAGCATCAAGCGGCAACATGGCGACATCGAAATTTCCGTCTCCGCCTATCCCGAGAAGCACCCCGAAAGCCCTAACTTCGATGCCGACATCGATTTTCTCAAGGCCAAGGTCGATGCCGGCGCGACCCGCGCCATCACCCAGGTCTTCTTCGACAACGACCTCTACTTTCGCTATCTCGACCGTGTCAGGGCGCGCGGCATCGATATTCCGATCGTGCCCGGCATCATGCCGATGCACAATTTCAAGCAGGCCCGCAATTTTGTCACCCGCGCCGGCACCAGCGTGC
>Ga0105240_10015436_pt1 | contig 10386 bp, 10 predicted proteins | sample KBSC54metaG_FD_80426 | JGI IMG/M metagenome (GOLD analysis project Ga0105240, IMG submission 80426) | Corn rhizosphere microbial communities from Kellogg Biological Station, Michigan, USA - KBS C5-4 metaG | ecosystem: Host-associated > Plants > Roots > Rhizosphere > Soil | place: Michigan, USA... | reverse complement strand
GTCCGACGCAAACGACTGTAAACGGGAATTGCGCCTAACAACCACGTGTAAAAGGGGTTGTTGGAGCGGGAGACCGGGGTCGAACCGGCGACGTCCAGCTTGGGAAATTGGCCGTGGATTGAAAATACAGACTTTAGCGTCCACTGCGTTCACGGATAGCGAACCAGTTTCCTATTCCTTACTTCGGCCTGCCTCAGGGTGCCTCTTAATGGAGCAGTTTTGGAGCAGAGGCGGGAAACCCACCCCGGCTCCGGTGATCGCTGCCGACCACTCTCGTATAAAGACGTTGACCGGCATCCGAAGCGCCGTGATCAGAGGGGGACCGGGCGATCACAACTCGTCTGAGACAGCGCGACGCACCCGACGTTCTCAACTGCCAGAATAGAAATCGTGTCGTCTTCCCTTACGGCTGGAACTCGCCGTCAGAACATGATGTTGCGTCGTGAGCACGAATTCGCCTGCCAGGATGAGTGTTTCTCTTCCAGCAAATTTGGGTGACTTGTCATTGGCCTGCCAAGGATCATTCGAGCGGGCGATCATGAGCGACGATCACAATCTTCCAGGCGAAGCACCTACCGAATCTCCTGAAGAGATCTACGAGCGCTTGATGATCGAGGCCGGGGAGGCATTGGTGGCAACCGAAGCGTTAGCCTTGGCCGCCGAACTCCTCGACACGACCCAGGAACTGGGACGCCGAGACGGTCTCCAACTCGTCATCGATCTGTTGAGTCGTGTGGATCGGGATGGACTCGATCCTCTTGCCAGCGTACAGGTGGACTTTTGTTTAGGCGATGCTTGGGGTGCCCTGGATGCGATCGCTCGTCGGCAAGGAACGACTGAGGCTTTCTGGGAGACTGAGTATCTGGCGAAACGGCTACTTCATCTCCGGCTTGCCGTTCGCGGCTTCGATGCCATCGCAGAAGTGCCGGAGGAGTATGCCTGTTCGGTCTTGAACAACCTTGGTACGGCTCTCAACTCGACGGGGAGACTACTGCCAGCCATCCTCGTATGGGACGAGGCGATTGCCCGGAACCCCGAGTTCGCAATGGCACTCGGAAACCGTGGTTGCGCTCTCGTTGAATATGGCCGGGCGGTCCATGACGAAAGCCACGCTCTTTTGCTCTGGAAGCGCGCGTGGCTCGACCTCGGCGCCGCGCTTAAGAAACTGCCTCATCCCGAGGCGGCGGAAGGATTTCGCCAGTATCTGGCGTTCATTGAAAAAGTGCTCCCAGGGGAATCCCTCACGGATGCTCTTGACTGGAACCAGCTTCCACTCGGAATTTCAAATGAGGAAAGCGCCTATCGTCAATGGTGCTTGGACGAGCGACTATTCTTGCATCCGTTGAACGACCTTGGCCCAATTACTCTCGGGGCCTACGATCCGATATCTACGCCGAATATGATCCTTGGACCTGGAGAAGGCGAATACTATCAAGGCTTCTTCAATGAGTTGAAGCAGGAGTTCGTGTCGGCCCGGTACCTTCTCTTCGAAGGCCTGGCGGCGAAGGCTCCGCATTTCTCGGACCGGGATGTGACGATCGCCGATACGCTAGACCAACCCGTGTACTCGCTTGCCTCTCAGAAGTTGAGGCTCGCGTTTCGAAGTGCTTCTTCCCTTTTCGATAAGGCCGCAGTCTTTCTAAATTACTATTTGGCTCTTGAGATTCCAGAGCGTCAAGTAACGTTCCGAACGATCTGGTACACGAAGCAGGATCGGACTCGTCGGATACGATCTGAGTTCCGTGATCGTGAAAATGCATGGCTGCGGGCCTTGTTTGCCCTCAGTCTGGACACTTTTGACAACGCCGCCGGCTTTCCTGATGTGAGCGAACCCGATGCAAAGACTCTGTACGAGGTGCGGAACTATGCCGAACACAAATTTCTGAAACTCCACAGCTCCGATCATTGGCGGGTTCTGGTTCCAGCCACACCCAATCAGAGTGTGCCGCAACCCCTCTCCCTTACCCGCCAAGACTTTGCAGAAAAGACGATGAAGGTTATGCGGACTGCGCGCGAATTACTGATTTATCTGTCGCTCATGATTCGGGAGGAAGAGCGGTGTCGATTCAAAGCGGGGGGGATGATGGCCGTTCCCTTGCCTTGGCTCGAATTTGGAAGTGACCGAAAGCTATGATCTGGCTGCCGGACAACACTTGGTCCGTGCCGCGTTATACGATCAACTAAAGATTTGCGCGCCGCGATTACGATATCCCAATGGAAGCGATGCATCCACCAGACCCGAATCCGGTTCTAGACGATCACAAGAACTCGGCCTTCAATGCCTTTCTGATGATGAGATTTGCGGACCGGCCGGTTAACCAGCAAATACGACAGGGTCTTGAAAGGGCGCTGGCGCGGTACGCGATCCAGCTCCTAAGGGCCGATCAGAAGGCCTATTCCGCCTCGCTGTGGGACAACGTACGCAACTACATGGACGCTTGCGATTTCGGCGTCGTGGTCTTCGAGCAGGTAATCGAGACTGACTACAATCCAAACCTCAGTCTGGAACTCGGCTACATGCTCGCACAGGGGAAAGAGTTACTCCTCCTCAAGGAACGCTCGCTGCCTCGGTTGCCTTCTGATTTGGTGGGCCATCTGTACAAGGAATTCGACTCGGGCGATATCGCACCGACAATAGCGAAGGCTTCGCTGGATTGGCTGCGCGATATTGGGGTTGCCAAATCCCTGTCCCAGAAACTGGTCTTGTTCGTGAGCCATGGCGGAACGTGTCGATGCGCGATGTCGAAGGTGGTGGCCCGAAAGGCGTTCGAGGGGCGGTCGCTGCCATTTTCCCTTCGGTTTGAATCAATGGCGGCGCTGTACGGGAACTCCGTTCATGCCAGCGCCGGAGCCCGGCGCGCAATACAAGAGGCCTATGACATTGATCTACTGAGCTCGCATCGGGTGATGAAACGCAATGCCGGGATCATCGACGATGCGGATTTGATCCTGGTCATGGAGGAAGGGCTTCGTAGGGACCTTCCTAAAGAAAAGACCTTCTTGATGACCGATTTCTTCGGTGAGGCGGGCGCCATAGTGAACCCGTGGCCGGACCATACGGCCGGTGCCGATCAACGCTATAGAGAGTGTCTTCTTCAACTGCGGGCATTGATTGAACCACATGCGAGTATGATTCTCAACGCCCTGGACGGGCGATACTAACTGGCGGTGTTATCGGTCCGCAATCGCTTCAACAACGCCCGTACTTGCGCGGCGTGACGAAGGCGCCGACCTATCTCTTCACGATCAATCTGCGCCCAAGGGACTGGAATCGGTTCCAAAGGCTCTATCGTTTTTCGCCGAATCCTAACAATTACAACAATCTGGGGAATCTGCTCTTCGCTCGACAGCCAACCCAAGACGCTTCAACAGATAGGGTTCGGACACAGTTTTGTCACAGTCGAAAGAGGGGGCTTCAGCGGATCTCGATTGGGGAAATGTTCGCGGCCGAGGCATCGGCCAGCTTCGTGGTTCCTCAAAACGGATAGGGGGACGCACAGAGGCTCCGGTCCGGCCATACCAGATTGCGCTCGTGAAGTCCGACAAGGATTCGCCTCAATTCAAGTGGTGACTCCACCACGCTGACGTCACCCGGGCTGCTGGGTAGCCGAGCGCGCGTGAGAAAGTAGTAAATCGATCTGATCGGTTTCAAATGCAGCGTGGACAGGCCCAGCTACCGACAGGCCCAATATAGGTTGGCCTTTAGGATCAACTGGTCCTCCGCTGAGAATACCGAAGACTTTTCCCGTCGTCGGGCAGAATACGGGGCCGCCGCTGTTCCCAGGCGCGGACAGCATATCTAACTGATACATCTTCAAGTGCTCTAGTGGCACGCCTTGGATCGGGCATACGGAGCTTAGCGTTCCCTTCGTGAATGAACTGTTGACTGATCCCGTCTGATCCCACAGAAAATCCCCGAAAGGATAACCGCAGGTGGCTACATCCATTCCTTCGTGGACATCCTCGTAGTCTGCAATCTGCAAGGTAGGAAAACCGTCAGGAAGTCCTTCGTGCTCGCCTACCTTGAGGATCGCTATGTCGAACCCTTTTACTATCGTTGCTTCCCGAACGCCAGCTTCGTGCATGTAGACCCGATGACCTTCAACCCTTCCAAAGAACAGAACGCTGAAGGGAACTATGTTTACTGGCACCTTCACACCTTCACCAACTCTGCGAAGAACGCTTTCGTGATGCTCTCTATCTCTTATTTTGAGAAAAGCTTCGAACACGTGACGACACGTCAAAATAATCCCGTCCTTGTGGACGCAAAAACCACTGCCGACGATCCTGAACGGTCGTTGCGTCGTGGGGTTGGCGGGTCTCGTTAGGACGGCTACCGAAGCATTCTTTACCGATTGGTAGACTTCTCGTTCCGACATGTCGTGGTCTCCAAGCCAGTGTGATTAAGATGGATGGCCCTTTTGTGGGAACGACAAAACCGCCTGTTTAGGTGTGTTAATGATAGGGAACGGTTGTCCCGTGATGTCCTTGTACCCTTTTGGCGTGTATCCCAGGTCATCGCATAGCTGCGGAATGGTTGTCTTCACCGAAACACCGAGGGCCTGGAGTGCAGGAACAAAGAGTTCAGGCTCTTGGAACAACGGCTCTTCTGGCTCGCCGGTGTTCCACCGTCTCATTGAGATGTATTGATAGGAGCGTCGATAGGTGACCGCATCGATTAGCTGGAGATCGTACGCTCGGCGAATGATCGCACTCAAGCTCACGCGCCATCGCCGTTTCAACTCAAACATATGAGGCCAAGAGACCTTCCCTGAAATACCAAACTCCCTGCGGAAGGCACGCTCCGGCAACAGAAACGCTGACGCAAATCGGTCTGCTTGAGCCTCTGTCAGCTTATCGCCGGTCTGGATGCCGTCGTGCAAAACCAAATGTCCACATTCATGTGCGATGTCGAACGCCCATCGTGATGGACTCTTGATGAACTGATTCAGAAACACCAAGGTGGTTGGTCCCTTTCGAGAGAACGCATCCACCTTCTTAGCTTCAACCACGCCTGTGATGATCGGCACACCGGCACGCTCGACAACACGGCCCACATGGACCAGCGGGTTGTCTCTCCCGAGTTGCCAGTGCTCTCGGCAGAGTTGCGCGGCCCGTTCTACGCCCTCTAGATCTTCAGAACGCATCATCGGGACATCGAGCGTCGGGAATTTAAATCGCAAGCGCAGATAGTTGACGACTTCTCCGAGCAGAGTCGCGTGGGCTCTAACGCGCGACTTGATCTTTTCTGGAGCGGTGCGTCGATGTCGAAAGTTACACTCGATCTCTTGAAACGGATCAGCAACCCGCTGGTAAAAGAACGAGGGTTTGAAATCTAAGACCTCAGAGAACGCGGCTACAAGATCGTCTGAGGGCGGTTCCGGTTTCTTATTTCGCTCAAGGACGGAAACCAGTGTTGGTGACGCTACAGCCTTCTTGCCGAGCGCAGTCTGGGTGAGTCCTCGAAACTCCCGTGCCAGTTGGAGGCGATCACCCGAAAATCCATTAACGTACATTCCCCTCAGTTCCCGTCTTCGTGTTGCCTCGCGTATTCTGCTCTTCTTCTGCAATGGGCGTTAGTGACGGCGGGCCAGGATCGATCGGCTTCGGCGTCATCGTCAAAACGCCGGCCCCTCCAATCCGTGGAATCTCAAAAAGCCCGGTGACGTTTCCGGCACTGAGTTCAACCAACGTCACGGTGTCAGCGGTCAGATCAGGACCAGTGGTAACAGCCAATCGGAGAAAGCGTTCCTTATCCGGGAAGTTGCCAAAGTCGAAGCTCATCTGGATGTTGGCGAATTCGGTGGAGCTAACGTTGAGAGTCTTGCTGGTCGGGTCATCCTTAAGCCCGTGGTAAAACTTCATTGGAACGCCAGCGACGGCAAACGTAAACCGGTTGTTATCCTCCGGCAGAATGGTCAGCCACGAGTGTTCATGGGATGCGTTCTTGACGTTGAAGCAGCTTCGTTTGTAGGCTGTGCACCCCAGAGTCCAGGGGTCATCGCCCTTGCTCGGTTTGTAGTCCTCGACTGCGCTGTCGCGTCCCATTCGGAGAGCGCCTCCAATCACGATCAGGCGATCCACCGTCAAGGCTGGGTACCTTTCCCATGGCGTGAAGTCCATGAGCCACGGTAGCACGGATCTGACATCCATGCAAATATTTTTTGGGTTCGGAAAAATTTTTGGGCCAGGAGAAGTGCTAGTAAGGCTCTGTCGTGCTGCGGCTTACAGACATTATAGGGAAGTCGAGGCGAAGACGCTATCCCGACTGTCGTCCGGTGCAGTCGGAAAAGAACGAGCAACTGAGCCTAACCGAACTGGAGCAGCATAGGCAGAAGGCGCGGGCGATAGAGAGCTTGCAACTGGACCTCGAATAAGTCGTTACGCAACAACGCTCGCTCCCCTTATCACTGACCCGGCCATGTTGTTCGCCGCAGTGTAAACTCCTCGGGATCGAGTTCTTCAAGAAGCGCTTCGCCATCACGCCTTTCCTCGATTTCTTCGGGAATGAGAAGCAAGGTCAGCACGCCGTCGTAGGCGGGCATCGGCACGGAGTGCTCAAGTATGCGGGCATCGGGCTTGAGGCCCTTTTCGAACAGCCACGCGGAGGCTGGCACGGACTCAAACTTGGCCGGTATGGACCGGCCTTCAAAGGCATCGAAGGCGTAGCTTTCCTCGCGAATATTGCCTTTTCTGACCCAGCGCACGAATTCGCCTGAAGGCTTGTACCACCGGACGCGGCGCGCCTCGCTCCATACTGTGGCGATGCGGAAGGAAGAGAGTTCGCAATAGCGGTAGGCCGACGCCGTGAGGGACGTTGCGCAGGCCTCGGCGATCTGCTCGACATGACAGAGGCCGGGGCTCTCGCGCAGGAAGGGCTGCACGATCGAACGCGGCATCAGAACTTCGGCCGCGAACCGGTTTGCGTCGCGCTCCGGCTTTGCAAGCTCCTCGTCCCATGATTCTATCTGCTGTTTTCCGCAGGGCTGGCAAAGTTCCTGCTGGTCGGGCAGGAGGTAGTGCCCGATTTCATGGCCAAGCGTGAAATGCTGGCGGCGCACCTCCTGGACTTCGGTGCTGAGTACAATATAGCCGCGTGGAATATTTTTCATCCGTAGCAGCGCGCCTTCGTAACTCTTCGCAGGGCGATAGTGGAGCTGAAGCCCTATCTCAGGAAGAATCTCGTGAAGCCTCTTGCCGCAATCCTCGCCGAATCTCTTGAGGAAGGCCTGGCTGGCGGCAAAAACGGGATCAGCTTTCTCCGTCATGCTCTTCCCGGATGTCTTTTTTCAACTGTTCTTCAAGCTCGTCAAGCTCGGACTGTTCGTTGGGTGCGACCTCGCCACTCTTCCTGAATGCACGCAACGCTTCAAGATCTGCCGGAAGGGCAAACGATCCTGAAAACCGTTCGAGCCAGCGTGACATCTTCGCCTCGGCCGCTCTTGTATCCGACGGCATGACATCTTCTGGAGCGGTCTGCTCGATGGCCTGTTGGAGAGCGAGGGGAGCAGGCCGGCCTGCGGCACGTTCTCTTGCGGCCAAGTGTCTTGCCGCCTCGTAGAAGCGTTTTTTCAAGACATCGGGATCGATGCCAGACTGACGCAGATCGCCCGCGAGTTGGGACGTGGGCTTCGCGTCATCACCCACCGTGAGCCGGTCGGCCATCTTCTGGATTTGATCGAACAGCTGTTCGGTATCGCGCTTAGGCATGGGTTTGCGCTCCCTCCGCCTGGCGTCGCCGAATTCTGAGCAATCTAGTCTTCACGCGTTTTTTGCGATTCTCAATGTCATCGACCGTTGTATCGAGAAGCTCGGCGAGTTCCTGATTCGTGAAAGCGTTGTAGGCATCGTCGTCAAGCTGCAGTTTAAGTATCTCCTGAGCCGGAGGATCGTCCGAGAATTCCTCGATAATCGCCTTCTTCCGCTCCTGCTTCAATAATGCCCCCTCCGGCGTTTCAAGATAAACGGCGAGCTGCTCCAGCGTTAACTCAGGGCCGTCCTCGCCGCTGTCCTTATTGAGGTAGACGGTCGTCCGGTAGCGCTTCGACTTCTTCAAGTCCAGAAAATCACGGTCGAGGGCCGCCCGTAGCAGAGCATACACGCCGTCCGTTGTCGGACGCCCCCGGTCCTCGTGCCAGCGAACCGTTCGATCCTGGGGATCAAGGAACTTCATCAGAAGGTTCATGGCGAGGTCTTCTGGGCCATCTCCTCCGGCAACGGCGATATCGACGTGCTCAACGCCGAGGCAGCGGACGGCACCGAACAGGCCCTGCGCATGCCGGGTCAGGCGGTATAGCACCGCCTCCACATCGACATCGCCGAGCGAGATTTCTGCCATTCGCCGATCCGTCTGTCGTCCGCCCCGCCCTATATGCGATCAGGAGGCCGCCGTTTTTCCGTCCGCAAAAAATTCTGCCCATTGGAAAAATGGCCCGCGCTGAATCGCTTTACGGGTGCGGGGGCAACTGCCCCCCGGAGAAAACATTGAAAACACTAAGTGTGTATCGTATTAAACCAAATCCGGCGGGCAAGGATAAAGCCCGGTACGGATCACCCTCGGCGGCGCAGCTCGGAGGCGAATGGGTCGATGTTCAGAATAGCGGGAAGTCTGCGGTGAACACGACCGGCGTCGGCCTCTGGCATCTGGCGTATCCCGCATCGGGCGGCAAGTCGGAATACCGGCTGGTCTGCAACCTTCCCGACTGCACTCTCAAGGCCGGTGAAGTCCTTCGTGTTCATGCCGGGCAACGCCGCGACCTCTCCGTATTAAATGCCGAGGATCGGAGCGGCGCGGACTGGCACTCCTTCACCGGCGAGGATGCCTACGTCTGGAACAACCGTGAGGGTGATGCTCCGGCACTTTACGAGCCGGCCGCGAAGGCGACAATCGACTCGGCATCGTACGATCCGTATCCGCCGGAGGGTGTGGTTTTGCATCGGCAGGGCGCAAAGCTGGTTCCGACGCCTGTGACGGCGGGAATGTACCGGTAGCGCCACGCGCGCGGCGCTACCGGAAGCGTAAGTGCGACTACGTGACGTGCGTCCCGGATCACTTGCAACGGCGCGGTTGATGAGGAACATCGGATGGGGTGGAGCAACCTCCGTCGCGTGGGCCTGGAATTGATGACCTCCAGCACGGGCCGCATCGCTCACGTTGCTGCCCGCATATCGACGCGCGACGTTATAAGGGAAGCAGATCCACGTCAGTGCCGCGCTCTTCAGATCCCGGCAATTCCGAGTGGGCAGGAATTGCGGTCAGCAGGGAGGATTTGTGCAGAACGAAAACAGTCTTAACCAGAGAACGCAGTGGGCAGAGCGGCATGTCGAGGAATTCCTAGGATTGCCGCTGGTGCGGGAGTTCGTACTCCGCAGTCCACAGACCATCGACGGCACGCAGAAAGAGGTCGCCGACCACCTGATTCTACACGGGGAAGGGGGCATCCTGATTTCCCAGAAATGCCAGGAAGACCCTACGGCCCGAGACGAAATGAAAACGGGACTGTGGGCCAGGAAGAACGCCAAGGGCGCGGCGGGCCAGCTCGTCGGCGCCCTGCGCGCCGGGCCGAGGCCGGTCTGGTGCGACCATCCAAGACGCGGCCGGGTCGAGTTCCCGGCGGGGCTGCCGCCGATAACACACGGCATCGTGCTGACGGAAGTGTTCCAGCCGGTGGACCTGAACCCGGATGCAGTGGACCTGCCGCTGAGCTGCGACGGCATACCGTTTACGTACCTGTCGGTGAATGATTTCCTGAATCTCGCGGTCGAGCTACGCACGGTCCCCGAACTGATCGCCTATCTTGACGCCCGGCGCGGCCTGCCGATCCCTGATCAGCGAGGCATCGGCAGCGAGCGGCCCCTGTTCGAGTTCTACCTCCTGGAGGACGGCTCGTTTCGGGGCTGCGCCGGGATCAGCGACGCCGCCGTGGCCGTCGCCGCGCAAGAACACCGCCTGAGCGAGGTGCTGGCGCGCAAGAAGGACTCCGACTTCTACAGTGGCCTGTTCGAGCATGTCGCGGATGCGCTCGCGACGCGGGCGCCAGACTACGGGGCCAACCTGCCGCCCGAATGGTCCGCGCTGTTCGATCAAAGCCCGCAGCGGACCGATTACCTTCAGCTGCAGGAGATCATCGCCGGTCTGCGGCTGCCCGAGCGCGCGATGCTGGGCAAGGCGTTCGACGAGACGAGCAAGGCGGTGGCGGGCAAGGCCGAGGGCTTCGTCTACCGCGCTATGCATTTCGATGCCCACGAGGAAGTGTTCGTGGTCGGCGCCTCGCGTAACATCAATCGCGCTGATCTGTACCGGAGAATGCAAACGCTCATGCGCGGGGCTATAACGGCCTACGGCAAGGCGCGCTGCTTTATCGTCGTAGACCGCGACTCCGCCGG
>Ga0105240_10015433_pt1 | contig 10387 bp, 12 predicted proteins | sample KBSC54metaG_FD_80426 | JGI IMG/M metagenome (GOLD analysis project Ga0105240, IMG submission 80426) | Corn rhizosphere microbial communities from Kellogg Biological Station, Michigan, USA - KBS C5-4 metaG | ecosystem: Host-associated > Plants > Roots > Rhizosphere > Soil | place: Michigan, USA... | reverse complement strand
TGACCAACTCGGTGGCGATCGGCTCGGGATCGATTGCGGATGCGGCGAACACGTTCTCCGTGGGCCGGGTGGGCAAGGAACGCCGGATCACCAATGTCGCCACGGCGGTCAATGGTACCGATGCGGTGAACCTGACCCAGGCGACAACGCTTGCCTCGACGCTGGTGGCGGGCGTGCAGACGACCGCGAACACGGCGCTGAGCACGGCCAATACCGCACTGAGCACGGCCAACAACGCGTTGGCCGAGAGCAACGCGCAGGTCACGGCATTGGCAGGATCGAACGGTTCGGCCGCGATGACCTCGAGCGATGCGGCCGCACTCGTCGCGGCCAATGCGCATGCCGATGCGGGCAACGCAACGACGCTGGCCGAGGCCAACGCGCACACCGATACCAGCAATGCGGCAACGCTGAGCTCGGCGAATGCGTTCACGACCAATGCCGTGAGCGCGCTGAGCGATTCGTTCGACACCTTCCAGACCCAGGTGAACCACGAGTTCGACATGCAGGACAAGCGCATCAGCAAGATCGGTGCGATGGGAACTGCGCAGTCGAACATGGCGATGGACACGGGCGGCCTGGCTGGACACGACCGCATCGGTTTCGGCGCCGGTTTCCAGAGTGGGCAGTCGGCGTTCGCCGTCGGTTACCAGCATGCATTCAACGACAACCGCGCCAATGTGTCGCTCAGCGGTTCGTTCTCGAACGGCGAAAGCAGCGTGGGCGTCGGCGCTGGGTTTAGTTGGTAATGCAATTGACTTCCAGCACTGCCGATTGCATCGGCAGTGCTGGAAGCGACACCCAACAAAAAACCCGCACTGTTGGCGGGTTTTTTGTTGGGTGTCCGATAAATCGATGGATCGCCCGAAACAACATTGGTACCGGTGATAGGACTCGAACCTACACTGTGTCACCACAAGTGGATTTTGAGTCCACCGCGTCTACCATTCCGCCACACCGGCATTGTGCTGCGGCGTAATTATAGCGGGATTGGTGCGCGGAGTAGCAATGAAAACGCGCGTAACTGCGTCGATGCGATGCCGGGTGTTCAGGCGGCCGCGTCGGTCGCCATCGCGCTGCCGCAACGCACGTACCATTCGCCGTCCTGCGGGTAGAACTTCGAGCAGTAGTCCATCGGCGCCTTGTAGATGTGCAGCGTCACCGCGACCGCATCGGGATTCGGGTTGCCGATGGTGTGGTATTCGTGCGGCGGGATCAGGCTGCCCGCGCTGCCGGGGCCGGCCTGCATGCCGCCAGCGGGACGGAAGCGGTAACGCTCGCCATCGTGTTCGAGCAATTCGTACTGGGTGATTTCGAGCTGGCCGTCCCACACGCCTTCCACGCACCACATGCCGGAATGATCGTGCACCGGCGTGCCCTGGCCCGGCCCCCAAGTCATCGCAACGACGCTGTAGCCGTAACGTTCGCTGCGATAGAGCTCGCGGCGCGCGTAGTGATCTGGAATGGCATCGTGGACGCAATCGGGCAGGTGCACGTCGGGATCGCGGATCAATGCGCACAACGCATTGCGCAAAGCCGAAGTAACCGCCTGCTGATCGCCCAGTGCGACAGCCGCATCGATCATCGCGACCAGCTTGTCGCGGCCGGCGAAATCGACCGGAACGCACGGCGGGCAGCAGGGTTTCGCGTCGTCCATGCCGGCAATTCTAGCGCTCATTGCAGCTTCGCAAGGAAATCGCCGACTACCGGGCCGAAACGCGCGATATCGACGAGGAAAGCGTCGTGGCCCTGCGGCGATGGCAGCGGCGCGAACGTTGTATCGGCGCCGCCGGCGCGCAGCCCGTCGGCAAGCTGTTCCTGCTGTTGCAATGGAAACAGGATGTCGGTCTCCACGCCGATCACCAATGCCTTGTCGAGCGCGATTTTTTTCAGCGCGACGGACGCATCGCCACCGCCGTATTCAGCAAGATCGAACCAGTCCATCGACCGACTCAGATAGAGATAGCAGTTCGGATCGAACTGGCGCACGAAACGGCGCGCGTGGCCTTCGAGATAACTTTCGACCTGGAATTCCAGCCCGAACGGGGAGTCGTCGTCGCGATGGTCGCCGTCGAGGCGAACCCGGCCGAAACGCCCGCTCCATTCCAGCGACGAGCGGTACGTGATCACGCCGAGCTTGCGCGCCATGCGCATGCCGTTTTCCGGATACGACGCATCCGTATAGGCGCCTTCGTTCCACTTCGGATCGAGCCGGATCGCTTCGCGTTGCAGCGAGCGGATCGCGATCGAGAACGGCAGCGACAGCGCTGCGCCGGAAATATTGATCTGCGCGCGTGCGCTGCGAGGGTGCAACAGCGCGTAGGCGAGCGCGCTCATGCCGCCCATCGAGCAACCGATGGTGCATGCAAGCTGTTCGAGGCCGAGTTCCTGCACGAGCGCATGCGCGGCGTTTGCGATGTCCTCGACCGATAATTCGGGAAACGTCAGTCGATACGGTGTTCCTGTTGCATGATCGATCGATGCGGGACCGGTCGATCCCTTGCAACTGCCGAGCGAGTTCGCGCAGATCACGAACCAGCGATCCGTATCGATCGGCTTGCCGGCGCCGATCATCGCTTCCCACCAGCCGGGTTCGGCATTGCCGGCATTCGATGCCGCGTGCGCGCTGGGCGAGAGCCCGGTCAGGATCAGGATAGCGTTGTCGCGCGCGGCGTTCAGCGTGCCCCAGGTTTCGTAGGCGATGCGCGCGTCGCGCAACGCGCCGCCGCGCTTGATCGCGAACGGCGATGGCAGCGCGTGGAAGAGGGTGGCGGGTGGAATGAATTCGGTCATGGCGGATCTGATTACGGATGTACGCGATCGATGGTCAGCATGATGACGCCTTTCGCGCCGACCGTTGCGGTCGATGGCGCGGCCTCGAAATCGCCCGGCTGCGGCAGCGCATCGCCGGAATGCGACACGCGCGCCTGCACGTCGACGGTCGCTTGTTGCGACAGGCGCATTGTCGGCATCGGGCCGTCGGCATCGGCGAGCGCGATGGTGATCGGGAAATCCTTCGCCGGAACGCGCTTCACCGCGAGCGGCATCGGCGGCCCGTTCGGCATCCGCGCGTAAACGAACAACACATCATCTGGGGCGAGCTTTGCACGCAGCGCAGGCGCGATATCGACGCGAGCAGTCAGCAATGCCGGGGCGGCAACGACTGGCGCTTCGGCTGGCAATGGCGGCATGCCCGCATGCGTGCGCGCATCATCGATCTGCTTGCGCAGTGCAGGCCGGGTCGATTCCGGCGCGAGCGCGAGCAACGGTTCCCAGGTCGCGGCGGCATCGGCATAGCGTTGTTGTTGATACGCCGCGATGCCGAGGAACCACAGCGCGCGCTGGTTGCGTGGGTCGATGCGTTGCGCCTGCTGCAGCAACTTCAACGCGTCGCCCTGGATGCGATGATCCTTGGCGTAGAGCGTCATCGTCTCGGCCAGGTCGACCATAATGGCCGGGTCGTTCGGCGCAAGCCGCAGCGCCTGCGCGTAGGCGTCGCTTGCATCCCCGTAACGTTGCTGTTCCTTGCGGCTGCTGCCGAGCAATACCCAGCCCTCGAGGTTGTCGGGTTTCATGCGCATGCGCAGAGCCAGCGCATCCACGGCCTGGTCGAGTGTTTGCGGAGCGGTCGCTCGTGCCGGATCGAGCGCAAGTGGTGTGCCGATCTGCCAGTACAACAGCGCCGCAGCGATCGGAAAAACCAGCGCGACCGCGAATGCGCTGCGACGTGCGCCGCGCCACAACGGCGGCAGCAGGAATGCACCGGCGACGGCTAGCATCGCGAACACGGCGATGAGGAATTGCTGGGTCGTGAAGTCCTGGTGCATCACCAGTCCTCGCTGGATTCAATCGAGGATGATTCGGCCGGCGATTCGGACGCAGGAGCTTCCGCATGCAATCGCCTCGCGCGACGGTGCACGATGAATGCCACGCTCACGCCGCCGACGACGAACAAGGCCAACGGGCCGAACCACAGCAACCATGTCGCCGGCTCGATGCGTGGTTTGTAGAGCACGAATTCGCCGTAGCGCGCGACCAGGAAATCGCGGATCTGCGCGTCGGACTTGCCTTGCCGCATCAGTTCGAGGATTTCGCGGCGCAGGTCGTGCGCGATCGGCGCTTGCGAATCGGCGAGCGATTCGTTCTGGCACATCACGCAACGCAGCGTGCTCGTGAGTGCGTGGAAATGCGCTTCCTCGGCAGCGTTTTGAAAAGCGACCGGTGCGTCCGCCTGCGATTGCATCGCGAATGCAAGCGACGATGCGCACGACAACAGCAACGCGAACGCGATGCGCTTCATGGCGTCGCCTGCTTCGCAGGCAGCAGTGGCAGCAATTGCCTGTCGATGATGTCGTCGGTCAACGGACCGATGAACTTCCAGCGCACGATGCCATGCGCATCGACGAAATAGGTTTCCGGCGCGCCGTAGATGCCCCAGTCGATCGCCGCGCGGCCGTCGTTGTCGGCCATGATCAACGCATAGGGATTCCCGAATTGCGCGAGCCAGCGTTTTGCATCGGCCGGATCGTCCTTCAGGTTGTATCCGACGACCTTGACGATGCCGCGCGCCGCGAACGCGCTGACGACCGCATGTTCTTCCTGGCAGTTCACGCACCAGCTGCCCCAGACGTTGAGCACGTACGGTGCGCCGGCGAGGTCGGCGTTACGCAACTTGTTCGATGCAAGCAGGTTTGGCAGAGCGAACGCCGGCGCGGGCTTGCCGATCAGCGGCGATGGCAGCGCCTGCGGATTCTCATGCCGGCTCAACTGGATGCCAGCGAACAGCAAAGCGCCAAGCGCAAGAAAGACTATCAATGGCAGCAAGCGGCGCAGCATCTCAAACCGTCTCGTTCTTGCGACGGAAACGCCGATCGAACGCCGTGGTGAAACCGCCGAGCGCCATCAGCAATGCGCCGAGCCAGATGCAGCGCACCCACGGTTTCACATAGACGCGCAATGCCCAACCGCCACGCGCGTCGATCGGTTCGCCTAGCGCCACGTACAGATCGCGATTGATCTGAGGATCGATCGCGGTTTCGGTCATGATCTGTCCGCCGGCTGCGTACTGGCGTTTTTCCGGATGCAGCGTCGCGATCTTGTTGTCGCCACGAAACACGCTGACGGTGCCGCGATCGGAAAGATAATTCGGGCCGGTCGCGCGCTGCACGCCATCGAAACGGAACATGTAGTCGCCGGCCGCAACCTGTTGGCCTCGCGCGACGGCGACGTCCTTCTGCACGCTGGTCGCTTCGGTCAGCAGCACGCTGAAGAAAAAGACGGCGATGCCGATATGCGCGAACGTCATGCCGAGCATTTCTGCGGTGAATCGCTGTCCATCCATCGCAAGTCGGCGACGCACGAAGCGCAACGTGCCGAGCACTAGCCACAAACCGATCGCGACGCCAGCTGCGTATTTCCACGGCGCATTCGGCATCGCGACGAAAGCGACCGCGCCGCCGATCAACGAGACGACCAGCCACGGCAACAACAACTTGATCGGCAGCGATGCCTGTTCGCGTTGCCAGCGCGTGAGAGGGCCGAACGGCAGCAACAGCACGAGCGGCGCCATCAGCAGGTAGAACATCGAACCGAAGTAGGGCGGGCCGACAGAATAACGGCCGAGATGCATCGCGTCGGCGAACAGCGGGAACAGCGTGCCGATCAACACCATGGCGCAGGCCGTGGTCAGCAGCAGGTTGTTCGCGAGGATCAGCGTTTCGCGCGACGCGAACGCGAACGGCGCGCCATCGTTGTCGCGCGGCGCGCGCCACGCGTACAGCAGCAACGAGCCGCCGATCACGATGCCGAGGAACACGAGGATGAACAGGCCGCGCGCGGGATCGGCGGCGAACGAATGCACCGAGGTGATCACGCCCGAACGCACGAGGAACGTGCCGAGCAGCGACAGCGAGAACGCGGCGATCGCGAGCAGCAACGTCCAACCGCGGAAGCTGCCGCGCTTCTCGGTCACCGCCTGCGAGTGCAATAGCGCAGTGCATGCGAGCCACGGCATGAACGACGCGTTCTCGACCGGATCCCAGAACCACCAGCCGCCCCAGCCAAGTTCGTAATACGCCCACCACGAGCCGAGCGCGATGCCGATGGTGAGCAGCGCCCAGGCGACGTTCGTCCACGGCCGCGACCAGCGCACCCAGCGCGCATCGACCTTGCCGTCGAGCAGCGCGGCGATCGCGAATGCGAACGCGACGGTGGTGCCGACATAACCGCTGTAAAGGATCGGCGGATGCATGATCAGGCCCGGATCCTGCAACAGCGGATTCAGGTCGGCGCCTTCGGATGGCATCGGCAACAGGCGCGCGAACGGATTGGAAGTCAGCAGCGTGAACAGCAGGAAGCCGACACTGACCAATCCCATCGTGCCGAGCACGCGCGCGATGACCGGCAGTGGCAACGAACGCGAGAAACGCGCGACTGCGCCGGTCCACAGCGCGAGGATCAGGATCCACAGCAGCAGCGAGCCTTCGTGAGCGCCCCATACGGCGGCGATGCAGTAACCGATCGGCAGCAACGAATTGGAATTGCGGGCGACGTAGGCGACCGAGAAATCGTGCACGACGAACGCGTGCATCAGGATTCCGAACGCTACCGCGACGAACAGCAGTTGCCCGTATGCAGCCGGTCGCGCGATACGCATCCACGCTTCGATGCCGCGCTGCGCGCCGAACAACGGCAGCAATGCCTGCAGCGACGCGAGCAGCAGCGCGAGGATCAGCGCGAGTTGGCCGAGTTCTGGAAGCACGTCAGTTCGGCGCCGTCATGGTGTCGGCGGCGCGCAGGGCGTGTGCGGAAGCGTCTTGCCGCGCGCGATGGCTTCGGCGACTTCCTTCGGCATGTATGTTTCGTCGTGCTTGGCGAGCACTTCGTCGGCGCGGAAACCGTCGCCCACCATGTGGCCGGTCGCGATGATGCTTTGGCCTTCGCGGAACAGGTCCGGAAGGATGCCGGTGTAGCGCACCGGAACCTGGTGCACGCGATCGGTGACGACGAAACGCACGTCCAGCGTGCCAGTCGTGCGGCGCACGCTGCCTTCGCAGACCACGCCTCCGAGGCGGAACAATTGATCGTCCGCATTCTTGCCTGCGGCGACTTCGGTGGGCGTCAGCAGATACCTGACGTTGTGGCGCAGGGCGAGCGTCATCAGCGTGCCGGCAATAATGATCGCGGCGAGTGCGAGCAATACGAAACCGAGGCGGCGTTTGCGCGTCGGATTCACTTCGCCGCTCCTTCGCTTCCTGCGCCCGCGGCATTCGCACGTCCTTGTGCATCATGCATCCTTGCCGCTTTCCGACGAATCGCACGCAGCAAACGGCGATGCTTCAGCCATGGCGTCAACCCATCCCACGCGAGCACGACGCCGAAGACCGAGTAGGCAGCGATGATGTAGGGCAGGTAGCTCATGCGTCAGCTCGTGACATATCGCGGCCTGCGAGATCGCGCGCCCAGGCCTTGCCGGCTTCGCGTTCGAGCAGCATCGTGCGTGCGCGCGACAGCAGCGAGCCGACGAACCACAACTGCATGGCGGCGACGGTCGCGAGCAGCGGCAGGATCATGCTCGCGTCCATTTTCGACGGGCCGAGCAGGCTGATCGTCGAGCCCTGGTGCAGCGAATTCCACCACTGCACCGAGTAATGGATGATCGGCAGGTTCACGAGGCCGATCAACGCGAGGAATCCGGCGGCACGCGCGCCGCGCCGGCGATCCTCGATCGATGCGTCGAGCGCGATCACGCCGATATAGAGGAAAAGCAGCACGAGTTCCGACGTCAATCGCGGATCCCAATCCCACCACGTGCCCCACATCGGACGGCCCCAGATCGAACCGGTCGCGAGCGTGATCGCGGTGAAAGCTGCACCAATGGGAGCACAAGCCATCGCGAGGATTTCGCAGAGCTTGATCCGCCATACCAGCGCGATCGCGGCCTGTACGGCCATCGTGACGTACACGAACAAACTCATCCACGCGCACGGCACATGGATGAAAAGAATCCGGTAACTGTCGCCCTGCTGGTAATCGGCCGGCACCCGGAACAACGCGCCCCACACGCCGATGCCGAGCAACAGCAGCGCCGCGCCGAAATACCATGGCATCCAGCGCGTCGCATAGCGATGGAAATTCGGCGGCGAGCCGAGCTTGTTGAACCACAGGACGATTGGATTCATTGCGGCTGGCGATTCATAACAGCGAAAGTCATGGCAATGCGATACGGATTGCCGCAGCGGCGGCGAGGGGAGCGAGCACGAGTGCCAGCACGAGGCCGGCGGCCAGCAACAGCACCGCGCCGAGCCAATCCTGGCCTTGCGCTGCGGCCATCACGCTGCCCGCGCCAAACACCAGGACCGGCACGTACAACGGCAGTGCGAGCAGTGGCAACAGCATACCAGAGCGGCGCAGCCCGACCGTCAGCGCGGCAACCGTCGAACCCACCAACACCAGCAATGGCGTGCCCACCAGCAGCGACAGCAGCAGCGGCGCAAGCAGGTGGTCTGGCAGGAACAGCAACTGCGCGAGCAACGGCGCTACGAGGATCAATGGCAGCGACCCGGTCAGCCAGTGCGCGAACATCCGGCATGCGAGCAACAGCGACAGCGGAACCGGCGCGAGCAGTTGCTGTTCGAGGCTGCCGTCCTCGGCATCGCTGCGGAACAATGCATCGAGACCTTGCAGCGATGCGAGCAAAGCGGCGACCCAGATCGCGCCCGGTGCGAGCATCGCGAGGCGCGCGCGTTCGCTGCCGAGTGCGAGTGGAAACAATGCGACGACGAGTACCGCGAACAACAACGGCTGCAAGGTGTCGCCGCGACGGCGCCATGCCAGCCGCAAATCGCGCGCAAGCATCGCGGCAGCGGCGCGGGGCAGGGTTGGCGCGCTCATGCGCCAGATTCCATGTTGGGGCTTTCCACGCCGACGTTTTCTGCATCGACACTTTGCGCATTGCGCGCCTGCGCATCGAGCAGGAGCGTGCGCGTTTGCACGGGCGGTGCCGCATACGCGCCGTGCGTGGTGATCAACGCCGCTCCGCCTTCGCTCAGATGCTTGCCGAGCAATCGATCGACGAGGGTGATGCCGTCGCGATCGAGATTCGCGTAAGGCTCGTCGAGCAGCCACAGGCGCGCTGGCGATAGCAGCAATCGCGCGAGCGACAGGCGCTTGCGCTGGCCAGCAGACAATCGGCCAGCTGGAATATCCTCGTAACCCGCAAGCCCGACGCTCGCAAGCGCGCTGGTCGGCGATGCGCCGCGTCGACTGCCGTGCAATCCTGCTGCGAAACGCAGGTTGTCGAGAGCGCCCAGGTCCGCCTTGTGTCCGGCCAGATGGCCGACGAACGCGATTCCTTCCGCCGGCAAACGCGTGCAGGGTTCGCCATGCCAATACAGTTCGCCTTCCCCGGCGCGCAATAATCCTGCAAGGACGCGCAGCAAGGTGGTCTTGCCGACACCGTTGCCGCCGGTCACCAGCAGTGCTTCGCCCGAATGCACGGCGAAATCCAGCGGGCCGAACACGCATTCGTCGTTGCGGTCGAAGCGCAGTCCACGGACATCGAGCAGAAACGAAGGTGGCGGTGCGATGGCGGGCATTGCTGATATTTTACAGGAGGCCGGGCCGTGGTTCGCCGAATAGATCGGGATAAACAGCATTGGTTTTCGGTCTGCGCGCAATCGTTGCTCAAACGATGTATTCCGATGACGAACAAGCTGTTTCGATATCCTGGATGTGTTTTCGTCCAATTCCTGATTGTTTTTGGTTGTGGGCTTCGCTTGCCGAGCGAGAATGCATTGACAGGTTCAACGCTAAGCTAGCTGTGTGCCATGGCGGCTGATTGCATGATCGCCGATCCGTTTTTTCTTCAAGAACCGATGAGAAACTCATGCCGGTCAAGACGCTCAAGGCCAGCTTGGCTGTTACTTTGCCGCAATCGCGGTGGCTGGTATCGGCCGCGTTGCTGGTATTCGCTCTTTCCGGCGTCGCCGGACTGATCTACCAGTCGATCTGGTCGCAGTACCTCGGGCTGTTTCTGGGCCATGCGGCCTACGCGCAGAGCCTGGTCCTTGCGATTTTCATGGGCGGCATGGCCATCGGGGCTTGGTGGGTCAGCCTTCGCGGGACGGCCTGGGGTAATCTCCTGCGCGCCTACGCGATCATCGAGATAACGATCGGTGCGGCGGCCGCGCTGTTCCATCGGGAATTTCTCGCGGCAACGGGTTTCGCGTACGACACGGTGTTCCCGATTCTCTCCGTCGGTGCGTGGTCAACGGCGTTCAAGTGGAGTTGCGCCGTATTGCTGATCCTGCCGCAGGCGATTCTGCTCGGGACGACTTTCCCGCTGATGAGCAACGCCGTGATGCGCCGATCCGACGTCGGCGGCGGC
>Ga0105240_10015432_pt1 | contig 10387 bp, 7 predicted proteins | sample KBSC54metaG_FD_80426 | JGI IMG/M metagenome (GOLD analysis project Ga0105240, IMG submission 80426) | Corn rhizosphere microbial communities from Kellogg Biological Station, Michigan, USA - KBS C5-4 metaG | ecosystem: Host-associated > Plants > Roots > Rhizosphere > Soil | place: Michigan, USA... | reverse complement strand
TGGCAGATGGGTGAGACCGGACCCTGCGGGCGATGCTCGGAGGTCTACTACGTCCGCGGCACCGGCGTCGATCCGGAAATCGAAATCTGGAACAACGTGTTCATGGAATTCGAGCGCGGCGCCGACGGCACCTTGACGCCGCTGCCCGCGCCATCCATCGACACGGGGATGGGCCTCGAGCGGATCACGGCGGTGCTGCAGCGGAAGGAATCCAATTACGACACCGATCTGTTCACCCCGATCCTCCGCCGCGTCGGCGAGCTGGCCGACGTCAAGTACGGCGCGAACGAGCGGACCGACATCTCGATGCGGGTCGTCGCCGACCATATCCGGTCGACGACGTTCCTGATCGCGGATGGCGTAGTGCCGTCGAACGAGTGGCGCGGGTACGTACTCCGCAAGATCATGCGGCGGGCGATGCGTCATGGAAAGCACCTCGGCATCACCGAGGCGTTCATGCACCGGCTCGTCGCGGTGCTCGATCGCGAGATGGGCGACGCGTACCCGGAGGTGCGCCGCAACCGCGAGATGATCGAGAAGACGATCCTCGCCGAAGAGCATCGGTTCGAAGCCGTGCTCACGGAGGGACTGCCCCGCCTCGAAATCGAGATTTCCAAGGCGCTCGAAACGCCCGAGCGCGTGCTGGACGGCGACGCGGCGTTCAAGCTGTACGACACGTTCGGCGTGCCGTACGACTTCATCGAAGACACCGCCGCGACCCAGGATGTGCGGGTGGACCGCAACGGCTTCGACCTCGCGATGGAAGCGCAGAGGGGCAAGGCACGATCGCAGAGCGCATTCGGCGGTAAGAAGGGCGAGGAGTTCGCGATCGAGGCGGACGGTCCGCTCGCACGCGTCGGCGATCAGTTCGAGGGATACACGAGCACGCGCGTCACCGGCGTGCCCGTGCTCGCGCTCTTCGACGAGCGGCGGCAGCCGGTCGGCATCCTCGCCGCCGGCCAGTCCGGCTACGTGGCGCTGGCGCGCACGCCCTTTTACCTCGAAGCGGGCGGCCAGGTGTCGGACGCCGGCCGGATCGTGAACGAGGCGACGGGCGCCTCGGCGACGGTCGACGGGCTCGCGCGTATTCGCGTCGGCCTGCCGCGCGCCCATCGCGTTCGAATGAGTTCAGGCGAGCTGCGCGTACGCGATATCGTCACGGCCGAAGTCGACGCCGAGGTGCGCGATTCGACGCGGCGGAACCATACGGCGACGCATCTGCTCCATGCGGCGCTGCGTCAGGTGCTCGGCTCGCACGTGAAGCAGGCGGGCTCGCTCGTCGCGCCCGATCGCCTGCGATTCGATTTTCATCATTTCCAGCCGATCTCGCGAGAAGAGTTGAACCGAATCGAACGGATCGTCAACGAGCAGATCTGCCGCAATACTCCGGTCACGACCGAGATTCGATCGACCCAGGAGGCGATCACCGCGGGCGCGATGGCGCTGTTCGGCGAAAAATACGGCGACAAAGTCCGGGTCGTCAGCGTGCCGGGGTTCAGCATGGAGCTGTGCGGCGGGACGCACGTGACCGCGACGGGCGACATCGGATTTTTTGCGGTGCTCGCCGAGAGCGGCGTCGCGGCTGGCGTTCGGCGCATCGAAGCGGTGACTGGCCGCGGCGCTGTGGAATGGGCGCAGCATCAGCGGGAGGCGCTCGGCGCCGTGCTCCACGCGCTCGACGCCCGCGAGGACCGCGCGGTCGACGCCATCGAGAGGCTGCAGACCGACAACAAGCGGCTCGCGCGCGAGGTCTCGCAGTTGAAGACGAAGCTCGCGATGGGCGGTGGCGGCGCGGACGCCGACGACACCGTCGACGTCGCCGGTGTGAAGCTCGCGCGCCGGAAGGTCGCGGACCTCGACAAAGACGCGCTGCGGAACCTCGCGGATTCGCTGAAAGCGAAAATCAAGTCGGGGATTGTCGTGCTGGCATCCGCCAACGACGGCAAAGTGCAGATCGTGGTCGCAGTAACGCCTGAGCTCACGTCGAGAATCAAGGCCGGTCAAATCGTCAAAGAGATTGCCCCGATCGTCGGGGGCGCGGGGGGCGGCCGTCCCGATTTCGCCGAAGCGGGCGGGCGTCAGCCCGAGAAAATCGACGAGATGCTTGCCGCCTCCAAAAATGTGATCGCGACGATTCTCGGGTAAGGCGCAACTCCTACTGTCACAGACACTTCGAGCCGATACTCTAACGGGTTGTTCCCGTTAACGGCAGAGGTGTAAACTGTTGACCTTGCTCGACATATCGAACCGGCGGGCGCTCGCATGGGTCGCAGTCTGCGCGCTCGCTGCTGGAGCCCTCGCGCTGGCCGCCACGCCGGCCGAGGCGCAGATATATTCGTGGCGCGATGCGGCCGGAAATCTGGTGCTCTCCGGCCGACCGCCCGCCAACCAGACCGTCAAGACCTACGCTGTGCCGAAGGCCGACAGCATCCGCGCGACGAGGTTTGTGGGGGCGGATCGCGGGCGTGTCTACGACGACCTGATTTCCGAACACGCCCGGTTGAACAACGTCCGGGCCGACCTCGTGCGCGCCGTGATGCAGGTCGAGTCCGCCTTCAATCCGTACGCACGGTCGCCAAAGGGGGCGCTCGGGCTGATGCAGTTGATGCCGGCGACGCTCCAGCAATTCGGCGTGACCAACGCGTTCAACCCGGTCGAGAACGTCCGCGCGGGCGTCGCGTATCTGCGACAGCTTCTCGACCGCTACGCGAACAACGAAGAGCTCGCGCTTGCCGCCTACAACGCCGGCCCTGGCGCAGTCGACAAGCACGGCCAGACCGTCCCGCCCTATCGCGAAACGCGCAACTACGTGGCGCAAATCAATCACATGGCGGGACGGCCGATTCACGCGCGCGGAAACGTGATCTACCGGATCACGGAATACGTCGACGGAGTCCTGACGACGCGCTACTCGGATCAGAAACCTGCTGAGGGCACTTACGAGATCGTTGGCCGTTAGCCGCTGGTCGTTTGTGGTTGGACGTTGGTCAGAGTCGTTGGTCGTTAGTCGTTAGTCGGTCGTTGGTCGTTGGTCGTTGGTCGATCCCATCAGACAACCCAAAAGTCACTCGTCAAATTGACGCTCGCCAGGAGCGCGTTTGTCTCTGACTTGGTTCTGGGGCGCCAGTCGCGGTTCATGCGGGTTGCGTACCACAGCGCGCCTAACCTTGCGGCCTCTGCGGCGCTGATCACGGCACCCTTTTCGAGCGTCTGCTCCGCGCACCATCGTTCGACCTGCTCTTCGTCACGGAAGAGATGAATCGTGGCTCACGTGAACGCGACGTTGTCCCAGAAGCGGCGCGGCGGCACGGTGAAGTGAACGACGCCGGTCCCTCCGACGAATGCGCCCGCTTCGAACTCCGCGCGAAGCGGATCCCCGGTCTGCGCGCATCTCGCTGTCTGCGGACCGCTGGCACGAATGAGCGACGGAATCGCGAAGTAGTCCCACGCGCAATTGGCCCAATAGCGCCGTCCGCCTGATGCGACCTCGTACGGCGTCCGCACGGCTGAAAATGGATGCGCCATCCACAGGTTCACCGTCCCCGGCGCGAGCACGAGCGCGTGGCTGTCCTGAAGACGCTTGAGCGACGCCGCCACTGCCTCGACATCCTGTGCGCCGGCAGCCGCTGCGAGATCATGCGTCGTCGGCGCGGCGCCGGTTTCGACGAACGCACGGTACACGTGCCACCGGACCTCACGATCGAGCTCGGTTGCGAGCATCGGATCACTCCACTGTTTCAACGGCCGTGATATCGAGCCGCTCGTACGCCGGACCGAGCGCCTCTGACGCCATCAGCACCTCGAGCACGACCGCCACAGTGAACGCGAAGGCGGCCGGGACGAACGCGGCGGCGCCGAGCACGTGACGGAGCGCCAGCCAGACGAGGCCGCCTGCCACCGCACCGGGCAACGCCATCACGAGGAGAAGAATCCAGGTGCCGCCGAGAAGGATGAGCCGCTGCCCCATCGCGTCGAGACCGCGCGGCCGCTGGCTGCCGAGCGGCACCCAGGCGGGAAACAGGAGCGCGACGCCGTTGTGGATCGTAAACTGCGCGAAGATCAACGCCGGCGCCAGAATCGCGATCGCCAGCGCCACGGCGACGCGGTTCGCAGCGCTCACGTGAGTGAAGACGGCCGCCGACAGGATCCCCGCCAACGCGACGAGCGCCCACGCGGCTGCGGTCAACAGCACCCCCGGCCACAGCAGCTCCCCGCGAATCACGGCCGAGGCCTTTATCGGCCAGGTTTTCAACAATTCCAGGTGCCTGAGATCCTGCCGCATGTCGATGCGCAGAGCCTGCGGACCCATCAGCACTGAGAAACCGACGCCGACCAGAGCAAAGGCGCCCAGGATCGCCGCGAGCCCGTTGCCTCGCCCGATTGACGCGGCCGCAACGCTCAAAGAGAACATGATCGCGACGAGCCGCGCCAGGCTGCGCCGGTCCACGAGGCGGAATGTCTGCTGTGCCGCCTTCCAGGCGAACGCCAGCTCCGGGCGCCCCGCAAGGTCGAGATGCAGGCCGGTCGCCCGCGCTTTGAACGCGGCGCCCTTTGCCGCAGCCTGACCCCCTTCCTTCTTCGCCGCCACTTCTGCCGCGGCATCCTGAAACGCGTCGTCGCTCGCAAGCACCCATGCCGCGACCGCGGCGAGCACGATCGCCGCTTCGGCGAGCGCGCGCAAAAATGGGCCCGGCCATTCGGCGAACAGCGGCCGCGCGACGGCGATGAAGGGCCACAACACGAACCGCGAGGCGCCCGTCATCGAGATGCCGCCGATGAGAAGCATCCATTCGCGAAACCCGGCCGGCGGGCTCGCGACCCACGCGCGCGCCAAAGCAGCGCCAACAATCGCGATCGCCGCGATCAGCACGCCGACCGGCATCCAGGCGACGCGGCGCGCATGCGCGCTGGCCGACGCGAGCCTCGCGCGCGAGAGGGAGATCCCGGTGAAGTAAACCTTCGTGATCGCCATCACGAGCCACATGCCGAGCGCAATCTGCAGACGACGAACGCCGCCGAGTGGCGAGACGGCGGCCACGACGATCGATGCGAACAGCATGCCGAGCTGCGATCTCAGCATGCGGTGGACGAGCAGATGACTGCGCGCTACCGGCGCCGGAAACAGGAATTGGATCTCGGCCTCGGAGAAATCGAGCAGGCCGCTATCGAACGGCATCAGCCAGCTGACGATTGTCGCCGCGAGCATCAGGATGCCTGCCAAGGCCGGCCCGGAGGCGTACAGCAGCTGCATCGCGGCGGGCGACGCCGGCGCACCGCGTCGCCGTCGTTCTGCGGCGCGATTAGCGCCTCGCATCCGCGAGAAAAACGAAAAGTACAGATACGCCGCCCCGGCCACCGCGCCGAGCAGATACCGCGGCTCGCGCAATCGCCGCAGCCGCGCGCGCACGCGATTGCGGGCGCTGCACACGATGATGTAAAGGCTGGCTGAGAGCATCCTTCCGCCTAACCGGTCGGCGAACGCTCGTTGTGACCCGTCACGTGCAAGAAGATCTGCTCGAGGTTCGATCCGCCCATGGCGAGGTCGGCGCGCGACGCCAGCTCCGCGAACGTGCCGTCAGCGACCTTGCGCCCGCCCGCCATGATGATGACCCGCGTGCAGATCTCCTCGACGAGATGCAGCAAGTGCGAGGAGAGCAGAACGGCGGCGCCCGTTCGTGCCCGCGCCACGATCGTCTCGCGCATGCGCCGGATGCCGATCGGATCGAGGCCGGTGAGCGGCTCGTCGAACAGGAGCGTCGATGCGTTTCGGACGAGACCGCACGCGATGACGACTTTCTGCCGCATGCCGCGCGACAGCTCGCCGGGCAGCGACCGCTCCTTGCCCGCAAGCTCCAGCTCGTCGACGAGCGCGCGCGCACGGCTGTCGAAATCGTCCACCGAGTACAGACGGCCGATCAGCCGCAGGTGCTCCTCCACCGTGAGGTACTCGAACAGATGCGGCTCGTCGGGCATGAACGCGAGCCGCTTCTTCGCCTCGAGCGGATCCTGCACGATGTCGTGGCCGTCGATCCGGACCGAGCCCGAGGTCGGCCTCAAGATGCCGGCGAGCGAGCGGAGCGTGGTCGTTTTGCCCGCGCCGTTCGGGCCAATCAGTCCCACGATTTCGCCCGCGCCGACGCTGAACGAGAGATCGTCCACCGCGGTGAAGCTGCCGTAGGTGCGTCGTAGATGGTCGAGCGTCAGGGACATGCTATGATTAGAGGTTCCGGAGGGACGAATTTACGTGGCTTCTCACGCATCCGCGCTCAAAGCGCATCGACAGAGTCTGAAAAACCGCGAGCACAACCGCCAGTTCCGCTCACGCCTTCGCACCGCGCTGAAGAGCATCCGCGCGGCGATCGACGGGAACGATCTCGCCGGCGCGAAGTCGGCGCTGAAACAGACGATCTCGCTCATCGACAAGATGGCGAGCAAAGGCATTATTCACCGGAACGCGGCCGGTCGTTACAAATCGCGGCTCACGACGCGAATCGCCGCCAGATCCTGAGCACGGCGCCGCGGCGCGCTACCAGCGCCTCGCGGCTCCGCGCCCCCGCGTTCCCGCACACAGCTCCACGATCAGCCGCTCCAGCAGCACGCGCGGCTCGCCTGCCGAGCGCTTGAGGTCGAGGTCTGTGCGAAACAGCGCCTCGATGGACGCTTTGACGTGCTTCGGGGCGATCGTCGGAAATTTCGACCGCACGAGCCATCCGAGCTGCCCGAGGATTTTCTCGGCCGGCGCGCCGGCGTCGAACATGAGCGCCAGCTGGCCGAGCGCCTGGCCCGTTTCACCCGCTTCGATCGCGTTCGTCATCGCCCAGTCGTCCTGCAGCGCCGCCGGTCCCGCGATCTCGCGCACGTCCGCGACGGTGATTGTCTTCTGACCGAGCGCATAGAGGAGCAGACGGTCCACGTCGCCGCGCAGGCGCTTCACGTCCGTGCCGCCGCGCTGCGCGATCAGCCGCGCCGCCGCCGGCTCGAGCTCCGCGCCTGCCGCGGCGATCCGAAGCCGCACCCAACGCTCGGCGTCGGCCTGATCGGCGATCGCGCCGCATTCGACCACCGTCGCCTGCTTCATCAGAAGCTTGAACATGCGGCTACGCTTGTCGAGCGCACCCGCGACGAGAACGAGCGCCACCTGCGGATCGGGGGACTTGAAGAGCGCTTCGAGCTGCTCGAGCGCCCGCGTTGCCGCCTCGCTCTCGCGTTTCGGCGCGAGGAGCGTCTCCGCCTGCAGCACGACGACGATGCGGCGCGGCGCCATCATGGGCAGCGTACGGGCGGCCGCGACGAGCGACGCGACGCCGTCGGCGAGCCGATCGCCGGTCGTCATGTCGCCGGCGTGGACGCGCTCGACGTTGAACGCTCGAAGCCCTTCCTCAACCAGATCCGCGAATTCGGCCGCCAGTGCCGACTTCTCGACTTCGTCCTCGCCCTGAAGAAGATAGAGCGAGTCGACGGTGCCGGATGCAATCTGCTTGCGGACCGAGGCGGCGGTCAAGACCGGCATTCTTCTCTCAGCAAGAGCTCCTCATCACGAAGGCACGAAGCATCACGAAGCGCACGAAATGCCCGGTGTACAAAGCGTACCTCGTGCTCTTCGTGCATCTTCGCGCCTTCGTGATAGAAATGACCGCTGTTGATCAGAACGCCTCCAGGATCGCGCTGACGATCGTGCGCGCGAACTCCGTGCTGAGCCGATCGAGCGCGTTCTGATCCTGTCCGAAGAACGAGGCGGCGTCGACGGCATTCTTGCCGCTCGTCGCCTCGTAATCCTGCCTGAAAATCAAACTCGGATTTTCCCACAGCACCGAATTCTGCTTCTGATCGCGCAGCTCGATGCGTGCGCTCATCGTAATGGTGTAGCGCGAGGCGAGCTGGTTCGGCGTGAAGCTCGCCGGCACGATCGTGATCGCCGTCACTTCGCCGATGAGCAGCGCGTCGACGTCGGTCGACTGCGGCAGCACCGTGTACTTGCCGCGCCCGATGAACTCGGACCGCACCCTCTGCGTCAGCAGCGTTTCGACATTGAACACCGTCGTCCGGTTCGCGAACGGCGGGACGCCGATCGTCTTGATGTACGGCGGCAGAAACGAGCCGCGGCCTGCAAGCGCGTACCCGCAGGAGGCCGACAGGCAGCCATACAAGGCGCACATCACGCAGAGGAGACGCTTACGCGACAACGATGCTGACAAGAGGCCCCTTCGCGACCAGCACTTTGCGGATCATCTTTCCGTGTGTGTGCGCCTTCACGGCGCTGTCGGCGAGCGCCAGCTCACGCAGCTCGTCTTCCGACAAATTGGACGCGACGGTCAGGCGCGCGCGAACTTTCCCGTTGATCTGCACCGGCACGACGACTTCCTCTGCCTTCGCGAGCTCCGGGTCGAAGCTCGGCCACTTCGCGGCGGCGAGGCCGCCCGGATGGCCGAGCCGCTCCCACAGCTCTTCCGCCGTATGCGGCGCAAACGGCGCGAGCATCAGCACGAGCGCGCCGATGGCCTCGCACAACACCGCAATCGTTTCGGGCCGTTCGACGCGGCCGACCGGCGTCTCGGCGCGCGTCGGCGCACCGTGGGCGGTGCCTTCGCTGAACGCATACAGCTCGTTGACGAGCTCCATGAGGGCGGAGACGGCGGTATTCAAGTGGATCCGCTCTTCGATGTCCCCTGTCACGCGGCGGATCGTGTCGTGGGTCTTCTGGCGCAGCCGCCGTTCCGCCTCAGTGCAATCGTCTCCGCACGAGGGCATCCCTTCGCCGCCGATCGTTTCCGCCCAGTGATCGACCAGCCGCCAGACGCGGTACAGGAATCTGAAGCTGCCCTCGAGGCTCTTGTCGTTCCATTCGACTTCCTTCTCCGGCGGCGCGACGAACATCACGTACAAGCGGAGGGTGTCGGCGCCGTACTTCTGCAGCATGTCGTCCGGATCGACGACGTTGCCCTTGGACTTCGACATCACGGCGCCGTCCTTGAGCACCATGCCCTGGGTCAACATCCGCTTGAACGGCTCGTCGAAGTTGACGAGGCCGACATCGCGCAGAACCCGCGTGAAGAACCGCGAATACAACAAATGAAGGATCGCGTGCTCGACGCCGCCGCTGTAGAAATCCACCGGCATCCAGTACGCGGCCGCGGCCGGGTCGAACGGCAGCGTGGCGTTCCGTGGATCGCAGAAGCGGAGGAAATACCACGACGAGTCGACGAACGTATCCATCGTGTCGGTTTCGCGCCGCGCCGGGCCGCCGCATTTCGGACACGTCGTGTTCACGAATCCCGGCACCTGCGCCAGCGGCGAATCGCCTTTGCCTGTGAAGGTCGTCACCTCCGGCAGCAGCACGGGAAGGTCTTCGTACGGGACGCCCACCACGCCGTCTTTTTCGCAATAGATCACCGGGATCGGCGTACCCCAGTAGCGCTGGCGCGAAATGCCCCAATCCTTCAGACGATACTGCACAGTGCCTTCGCCGATGCCGCGTTCCTTCGCGAGGGCCGTCAGCCGCCGATTGGCTTCGTCGCTTGGAACGCCGTTGAACTCGCCCGAGTTGACGAGGCGGCCCGCGTCTTCGTACGGCTGCGCCACCGTGCCGGCGGCAATCGGCGATCCGTCAGGCTCAACGACGATGGTGATCGGCAAGCCGTACGCTTGGGCAAACTCGAAGTCGCGCTGATCGTGGCCCGGAACGCCCATGATCGCGCCGGTGCCGTACTCGCCGAGAACGAAGTTCGCCACCCAAATCGGTACGGGCTGCTTCGTAAACGGGTTGATCGCACGCCGGCCCGTGTCGAATCCCTCTTTGCCGCCCATCCGCGCGTCGCGGTCCTGAGATCGGAACGCCTGCACTTTGGCGCGGAAGGCGTTCGGATCGGGCGATGCGGCGGCAAACTGCTCCACCAGCGGATGCTCCGGCGCGAGCACGATGAAATTGGCGCCGTAGATCGTGTCGATGCGCGTCGTGAATACTTCGACGTGCGCATCCGACCCTTCGAGCGCAAAGCGCACGCGCGCGCCTTCGGATCGTCCGATCCAGTTCCGCTGCATGACGACGACTTTTTCGGGCCAGTCGGTGAGCGTCTCGAGGCCTTTCAGGAGCTCGTCGGCGTACGCGGTGATGCGAAAAAACCACTGCTCGAGCTCGCGGGCGACCACGACCGACCCGCAGCGCCAGCAGGTGCCGTCGATCACCTGTTCGTTCGCGAGCACGGTCTGACAGCTCGGGCACCAGTTCACCGTCGAGCGGCGGCGATACGCGAGGCCGCGCTCGAACATCTTCAGGAATATCCACTGATTGAACTTGTAGTAATCCGGAAGGCACGTGGCGATCTCGCGGTCCCACGCGTAGCTGATCCCGAGCCGCTGCAGCTGCCCTTTCATATGGGCAATGTTCTCG